>Ga0233425_10004158_pt1 | contig 24767 bp, 22 predicted proteins | sample Watercolumn_Towu_2_FD_181712 | JGI IMG/M metagenome (GOLD analysis project Ga0233425, IMG submission 181712) | Freshwater microbial communities from Lake Towuti, South Sulawesi, Indonesia - Watercolumn_Towuti2014_140_MG | ecosystem: Environmental > Aquatic > Freshwater > Lake | place... | reverse complement strand
GGTGGTGCTCACGTCGGGCGCAGCGATCCCGGGCCTGACGGCGGCGCTCGTGGTGCTGCTGCGCAACCATGCCTCGCGCGAGGGCGTCTGGATGACGTGGGCGTGGGCCGGGGCGCTGACGGCGGCCGCCGCGGTCGTGCCTGTCACCGAGACGCCGCTCGTGGTGCTGCTCGGGTGCTCGATCCTCTGGTACGTCGCGCCGGCGCTGTGGACCGCCTGGACGACGGCCGACGTCTCCGGGGTGGCGCCGGGGGCCTGGTACCTGCTGCTGACCGAGGCGGCGGTGTGCGCCGTCTACGGCGTCCTCGCCGACGTCCCCGCCTACGTCGTGTACGCGGCCATCTCGTCGGTCGGCGCGGGCCTCATGCTCGTGCGCCTGCGGATGGGGCCCCGCTGCGGCCGTTGCGCGCCGCTCGCCCGCTGCAGCTGCGTGCTCGAGCCGGCCTGACCGGCCTCCCCCACGGCGTCGCCCGAGCGGACGACGCCGACCGTTCCGACCTGCAACGACGCGCGGGAGCGGCCTAGCCTCGACCTGTCGGGGGCGCACGAGGAGAGGCATGACTACGCAGACATCGCTGCGCGAGGCCATCGAGCACGCCGCCGATCCCGTCGGCGTCATGCAGCGGGTGGTCGACCATGCGGTCGGGCTCATCGAGGGCGCCGACGGCGCTTCGCTGGAGGTCCGCCGCGAGGGCGAGGTCCTGGAGTACCTGTGCACGTCGGGCACCCTCGAGGGGTTCATCGGCCTGCAGGTGCCGATCGGCGCCAGCCTGTCCGGGCTGTCGCTGCGCACCGGTCGGGTCGAGCGCTGCGACGACACGGAGACCGACCCCCGGGTCGACCGTGCGGCCACGCGGCGCACAGGGATCGCCTCGATGCTGTGCATGCCGCTGCAGCTCGGCGACGAGACCGTCGCGGTGCTCAAGGTGTCGAGCCGCCGCCCCGGCGCCTTCCAGGACCGCGACGCCCTCACCCTCGAGCGCCTCACAGCCTTCCTCGCGACCGCGATGACGCTCTCGTCGGAGCTGGCGCGCGTCACGACCAGCCTCATGGCCGACCTCCCCGACGGCGCCGCCGACGGAAGGGCCCGGGAGACCGCCCGCTTCGTGGCCAACGTGATGTCGCCAGGGCTCGCCGACGGCGTCGACGCCCGGGCCCGCATCGAGGCGGTCCTCCGGGACGAGCAGCGGCTGCGGATCGTGGTGCAGCCGGTCTCCGACCTCGTCGACGGGCATGTCGTCGGCGTCGAGGCGCTGGCACGGTTCGACGGCGAGCCGGAGCGCACCCCCGACCGCTGGTTCGCCGAGGCCCACCGGGTCGGGCTCGGCGCCGAGCTCGAGCTGCTCGCGGTGCGCAAGGCGCTCGACGTCCTCGAGGCGCTGCCCGAGCAGCTGCGGATGTCGATCAATGCCAGCCCGGATGTCGTGCGCGACCAGCGCCTGCACGCGCTGCTCGCCGAGCGGGGCCAGGCGCGCGTGACCGTCGAGATCACCGAGCACGAGGCCATCGACGACTACGGCTCCGTCGTGGGGGCGCTGGAGGCGATCCGGGCCGCCGGGTGCCGGATCGCCGTCGACGACACCGGCAACGGGTACGCCAGCCTCAACCACGTGCTGAGCCTGCGGCCGGACGTGGTCAAGATCGACCGGGCTCTCACCACCGGGGTCGACGCCGACCTCGCCCGGCAGGCGCTTGCCGCCTCCCTCGTCCGCCTGGCCGGAGCCGTGGGCGGTGTCGTCATCGCCGAGGGGGTCGAGACCGAGCAGGAGGCCGGCGCGTTGCTCGACCTCGGCGTCTGGCTCGGCCAGGGGTGGCTGCTCGGACGGCCGGTCGACGCCGCCGATCTCGACCTCGCGCCGCGCTGGCACCGCGGCTGACGCCTTCCCGCCAGCGCCGTCACGGTCTCGTCGTTCCGCGGGCGCGCACCGCCCGGCCAGGGCAGACTGCCGATCGCCCAGCAGCCCTCCGACCCGACCGGAGCAACCCATGGTGTTCACCAGCCCGCTGCCCCCCGTCGAGATCCCCGACGTCGCCCTCACCGGCTACGTGCTCGCGCATGCCGCCCGGCTCGGCGACAAGCCGGCGCTGATCGACGGCCCGAGCGGACGCACCCTGACCTACGCCGGGTTGGCGGGCGCAGCCCACGCGCTCGCCGGCGGCCTCGCGTCGCGCGGGTTCGGCAAGGGCGATGTGCTCGCGCTGCTGGCGCCGAACGTGCCGGAGTACGCGATCGTCTTCCACGGGGTCGCGCTCACCGGCGGCACGATCACCACGATCAACCCGACCTACACCGCCGAGGAGGTCCGCAAGCAGCTCGACGACTCCAAGGCGACCATCCTCATCACCATCGGGATGTTCCTCGAGACCGCGCGGACGGCGGCCGAGGGCAGCACCGTCACCAGCATCTACACCCTCGACCCGGTCGACGGCGTCGAGCAGGCCACGGCGCTGTTCGGCTCCCCCCTGGCCGAGCAGGTCCCCGTGGACCCGGCGCAGGACGTCGTGGTGCTGCCCTACTCGTCGGGCACCACCGGCATCAGCAAGGGCGTGATGCTGACGCACCGCAACCTCGTCGCCAACGTCGTGCAGGTGCTCGAGGCGGCCGACATCCGCGAGGACGAGACCTTCATCGCCTTCCTGCCGTTCTTCCACATCTACGGCATGCAGGTGCTCATGAACACCGGCCTGCGCGCCGGCGCCACCATCGTCACGATGCCGCGCTTCGACCTCGAGCAGTTCCTCTCGATCCACCAGGAGTACGGCATCACGCGGTCGTTCGTGGCGCCGCCCATCGTCGTGGCGCTGGCCAAGCACCCGATGGTCGACCAGTACGACCTGTCCAAGCTCAAGCAGGTCTTCTCCGGTGCCGCGCCGCTGTCCGCCGAGCTCGCGCTCGAGGCGGGCGCCCGCATCGGCTGCGAGGTCGTGCAGGGCTACGGCATGACCGAGATGAGCCCGGTCTCGCACCTGACACCGCCCGGCCAGTTCAAGCCCGGCTCGGTGGGCGTGACCGCGCCGTCGACCGAGACGCGGATCGTCGACCCCGTCACGCAGAAGGATCTCGGCGTCGGAGAGGACGGCGAGGTCGTGGTTCGCGGGCCGCAGGTCATGATCGGCTACCTCGGCAACAAGGCGGCCACCGACGCCATGCTCGACCCCGACGGGTGGCTGCACACCGGCGACATCGGGCACATCGACGAGGACGGCCACCTGTTCATCGTCGACCGGCTCAAGGAGCTCATCAAGTACAAGGGCTTCCAGGTGCCGCCTGCCGAGCTCGAGGCGCTGCTGCTGACCCACCCCGGCATCGCCGACGCCGCCGTCGTGGGCATCCCCGACGAGGAGGCCGGCGAGATCCCGGTCGCCCACGTGGTGCCGCGGCCCGGCGTCGAGCTCGACCCCGACGAGGTCATGGCGTTCGTGGCCGGTCACGTCGCCCACTACAAGCAGGTGCGCAAGGTGGTCGTCACCGACGCGATCCCCAAGAGCGCCAGCGGCAAGATCCTGCGTCGCATGCTGCGCGACGCGGGCTGACCCGGACAGGCGAGGAGGCGGGGCCGAGGAGTTCCTCGGCCCCGCCCCATGCGCTCTGCTGCGCCTGTCAGGCGTCGACCGGCGCGCGCTCGTCGGTGACGTCGACGTCGGGCTCGGGCGCCTCGCGCCCGTCGACCTTCGACGGCCACCAGAACCGCTCGCCGAACACGAACGCCAGGGCCGGCACCAGCACCGTGCGGACGAGCAGGGTGTCGAGCAGCACGCCCAGGCACACGATGATGCCGATCTGCGCGAGGGCGATGAGCGGCAGCACGCCGAGCACCGCGAACACCGCCGCGAGCAGGATGCCTGCGCTGGTGATGACGCCGCCGGTGGCCCTCAGCGCCTTGAGCATGCCCGTGCGGGTGTCGCTCTGCAGCGCCTCCTCGCGGGCGCGTGTCGACAGGAAGATGTTGTAGTCGACGCCGAGCGCCACGAGGAACAGGAACGAGATCACGAGCACGCCGGTGTCGAGCGCCGGGTACCCGAGCACGTTGCTGAAGATCAGCCACGAGGCGCCGAGCGAGGCGAAGAACGTGAGCAGCACCGTGGCCACCAGCAGCAGCGGCGCGAGCAGCGAGCGCAGCAGCAGGATGAGCACGGTGGTCACGATGACCAGCACCAGCGGGATCACGATCGAGGCGTCGCGCTTGGCGGCGTCGACCTGGTCGAGCGAGGTCGCGGTCGTCCCGCCGACCACGGCGTCGGCTCCGTCGACGCCGGCCACCGCGGCCCTCAGGTCGCGGACCTGCTGGAAGGCCTCGTCGCTGCCGGGCTCGGAGTCGAGCACGACGTCGAGCTGCGCGATGTCGCCCTGCGCCGGCCCGGGCTCCGTGGACACCACGCCGTCGACGCCCTCGACGGCCGACGTGACGGCGTCGAGCGACTGCGGGTTGGTGAGGATCTGCACGGGCTCGTTCGCGCCGGCGGGGAACGCCCGGGCGAAGGTCTCCTGGCCGGCGACGGCCTCGGGCTTCACGCGGAAGACCTCGTTCTGGCTGAGCCCGACCGAGATGCCCGTGGCACCGAGGCCGAGGACGACGAGGAACACGGTCGACGCGATGCCGACGATGTGCGGCCGGCGCTTGACCGCCTCGCCGATGCGGCCCCAGAACTTGCCCTCGCGCGGCTCGTCGCCGACCTTCGGGGTGAAGGGCCAGAAGATGCCGCGGCGGAAGACGACCATCGCGGCCGGCAGGAACACCAGACCGGTCACCATCGCCACCACGATGCCGATCGCGGCGGAGAAGCCGAGGCCGCGCAGGACCTCCTGGTCGGCCAGCAGCAGCGTCAGCAGGGCGAGGGTGACCGTGGCGGCGGAGGCGATGATCGGCTCGGCCGTGCGGCGCAGCGCGAAGCGCATGGCGTCGAAGCGGTTCTCCTCGCTGCGCAGGCGGTCGCGGTAGCGAGCGATGAGCAGCAGCGCGTAGTCGGTGGCGGCGCCGAACACCAGCACGCTCGTGATGCCCACGTTGGACTCGTCGACCACGATGCCGAACTGCGGTGCGAGCAGGTCGACGAGCTTGAGCGTGAACTGCTCGGCTGTGGCGACCACGACGAGCGGCACGATCCACAGCCACGGGCTGCGGTAGGTGACGAGCAGCAGCACCGCGACGATCATCGCGGTCGCGGCCAGCAGCGTGACGTTGGCGCCGTCGAACACCGCGACGATGTCGGCGGTGAAGGCGGGACCACCGGTGACCTGGACCTTGAGGCCGGCCGGGACGTCGGCCTCGGCCGCGTCGCGGATCGCGGTGACGTCGTCGCTGATGCCCTCGAACTCCTGGCTCACGTCGACCAGGACGGGGATGATCGCGACCGTGCCGTCCTGGGAGAAGGTCGGGGCGACGGGCGGGCCGGGCTGGCTCACCGCCAGCGGGGCCACCTTCTCCGCGATCGCGCCCACCGCCGACTTGTCGGCGCCGGAGAGGGCAGCGCCGTCCTCGCGGCTCACGACCACGATCGCCGGTGCGACGCCGTCGCTGGGCAGCTGCTCCTGGCGCAGCTGCGCCTCGGCCGACTGGTACGACGTCGGCAGGCCCGACGACACGAGGGCCTCGGGCTGCGTGGGCTTGGGCAGCGCCAGCACGCCGCCGACGACCACGAGGCCGACGAGCAGCGTGAGCAGGGCGCGGCCCCAGGATGCGACGTGGGCCGTGAGGACGTTCACTAGGATCTCCCTGGTTGCTGAAAGACGTGATCAGCAGGTCACTAGACTGTCTAGCGAGCGAGAGTACACCCGTGTCCGCCACCCCGCACGTCGAGACCCCGGTGCCGCAGAGCCGCCTGGCCCAGCTGCTCTACGAGGTCCTGCACCTCACGACCGACACCCGGTCGGCGATGGCGCGCCGCCTCGACCTCAACCCGTCCGAGGTCGACGCCATGGAGCACCTCATGGCCGAGCCCATGGGCCCGGTGGAGCTGAGCCGGCGGCTGCACATGACGTCGGCGTCTGCGACGGTGCTCGTCGACCGCCTCGAGGAGGCGGGCCACGTGGCGCGGGAGGCCGATCCGAACGACCGCCGTCGGCGCGTGGTGCGCCCCACCCCGCAGGGCATGGCGTCGGTGTACCAGCAGCTGGTCCCGCTCGTCACCGACCTCGTCGCGGCCGAGGACCCGCTGTCGGCCAAGGAGCGCGCGGCCGTCGAGGGCTACCTCGAGCGCGTGCTCGACGTGCTGCGCGCCCACGCCGACGTCGTCGACGAGCACGCCGCCGAGACCAAGGCCTGAGGCTCCACGCGTTCGGGCTGCGCCGCTACGGGGTCGCCGCCCGCACCGGGCCCCCGCCCGAGCCGGCCGGGCTCTGCATGACGACGCACGCACCGCCCGCGGCCTTGCCGTCGTAGAGCGCCTCGTCGGCGCGCCGCAGGGCGCGCTCGAACGGCTCGTCGCAGCTCCACGCGGCCGCGCCGACGGTGATCCGCAGCGCCGTCGTGCCTGCCTGGGTGGAGACGGGCTCGCGCACCACCTGCTCGTGCACCCGGCGCAGCACCTGCTCGGCCTCCTCCGGAGGCAGCGGCAGGGCCAGGAGGAGCTCGTCGCCGCCCCATCTGCCCACCAGGTCCCGCGGACCCAGCGCGCGGGTCAGCCGCAGCGCGAGCGCCTCCAGGTACTCGTCTCCGGCGAGGTGGCCGAGGGCGTCGTTGACGGCTTTGAACTCGTCGCAGTCGAGGGTGGCCAGCGTCCAGGTGCCGGAGCGCTGCGCCCCCTCGAGCGCGGCGGTGATGCCCCGGCGGTTGAGCAGACCGGTGAGCACGTCGGTCGACGCCTCGCGCTGCGCCTGCTCCACCAGCGCATGCTCGCGCTCTGCCTCGAGCAGCAGGGCCTCCTGCCGCGAGCGGTGGGCGGCGGCGAGCACCGCGATGACGGCCGAGACTGCGATGAACCCGAGGCGTACCCGCTGGGCGGTGACGTTGCCGTCGGAAGCCAGGTAGCCGAAGCCGAGCGCCGCGAGCCAGGTGAGCGCGCCCACGAGAGCGACCTGCCGCGGCGTGCCGAACACGGCGGCCAGCATCGGCAGCGCGGTGAGCACGCCGACGTAGGCCGTCTTCGGCCCCTCGAGGGCGTCGGCGACCAGGATGAGCACCACCAGCAGCAGCGGCAGGACGACAGGCAGCAGCCAGCCGTGATCGACCCTTGCGCGGCTCACCATGACGCCCTCCCCGGTACTACCGGACGTTCTAGTCCGGTCGCGTCCAGGATGCGCGCCGAGGAGAGGTTGAGGGCGGAGCCGGCCTAGACCGTGGGCGCAGGGCGCTCGCGGATCGGCTCCCAGGGCGGGACAGGGGCGTCGATGCGGCCGAGCACGGACGCCACGTCGCCAAAGCGCTCCCCGCGGTCCCGCCAGTCGGCGTAGAAGCCCGACACCTCGTCGGCGCTGCGCGCGACGAAGTTCCACCACATGAAGAGCTTCTCGGGGAACGGCGTGCCGCCGAGCAGCAGGATCCGCGCCGGCTGCCGGGCGTCGATCCGCAGCTCGTCGCGGCCGGCCGGAAGCGGGGCGATCTGTCCCGGACGGGCGACGACGCCGTCGACGAGCACCTCCCCTTCGAGCGCGACGACGGCGTGCTCGAAGTCCGGGCGCAGCCCGAAGGCCCACACGCCGGGCCGCACGACCGCGTCCACCCCGAGCAGGCCAGTCGTGAACCGGGCCGGCGACACCGTGCCGGCGAAGTCGCCGGCCAGGACGGTCGCCGTCGCCGCGGAGCCCTCCACCACCGGGAGCGCCGCATGGTGCTCGAAGGCGGGCTCGCCGGCGCGCTCGGCGTCGGGCTGCGCGACCCACAGCTGGACGCCGTGCAGGGTGCCTCGGTACGTGCCGGTGGCCTCCTCGGCGTGCACGACGCCGCGGCCTGCCGTCATGAGGTTGAGCTGGCCCGGGCGGATGAGCTGCTCGGAGCCGAGCGAGTCCTTGTGCAGCGCCTCGCCGTCCATGAGCCAGGTGACCGTCTGCAGGCCGGTGTGGGGGTGGGGCCCGACGTCGAGGCCGGCGGTCTCGGTGACCTCGGCCGGCCCCATGTGGTCGGCGAAGCACCAGGCGCCGACGGTGCGCAGGGGCCGCCGAGGCAGGACCCGCCGCACCGTGAACCGGCCCACCTGGGCCTGGACGCCGTCGAGGACCTCGACCGTCATGCCGCCTCCCTGGATCGCCCCTGCAACGTACCGGCCGGGCCCGGCTGTTCCCCGGCCGCACGTGTGGCGCAGATCGCGCATGGACGGGCGCCGCCGCGGGTAGGAGGCGCGGACCTGGAGGAGGTGCGCCGTGCCGAGATCCCCGAAGCCGAGCGAGATCGACCTGCCGTCGACGGTCGAGCGCTCGCCCGAGCACGCCCAGGACATCTACCGCGCCACCCTCGCCTCGGCGATCGACGAGTACGGCGACGGCGAGCGGGCGCGCCGCACCGCGTACGCCTCGCTCAAGCACTCCTACGAGAAGGTCGGCGACCACTGGGAGGCCAAGGCCGAGCGCGGCCCCTCGGACGAGGGCGGCCGCGGGCGGCGCGCGGGGCGGACCCACGGCGGTGTGGACGCCAACGCCACCAAGGAGCACCTCATGTCGGTCGCACGACGACTGGACGTGAAGGGCCGCAGCCGGATGACCAAGGCTCAGCTGGTCGAGGCGATCGACCGTGCCAACGACCGCGAGTCGCGCCGAGCCCGCGAGCAGTCGGGCTGACGCTGCACGACGCCGGCGCGACCGCGCCGAGCCGCCCACGCGCGCCAGCGCGACGACGAGGAGGACCATGAGCGAGCAGATCCCTGCCCCGGCGCAGGACGAGCCCGCGGGCGACATCGGCGACCAGGCCGCGCGCCTGCAGATGATGGAGGAGCAGCAGGCCATCCAGGCGGCGCTGCGCGGGGACGTCCGCGGCGACGACTTGCTCGACGACCGCAGCGCAACCGGCGTCGACCCGCTCGAGGGACCCGAGCTCGTCGACCCTGACGCGCTCGATGCCAGCGATGACCCCGTCTACGGGGGAGGGCAGCCGCTGGGCGAGCCCGAGGAGCCGCTCGAGTCCGAGGCCCGCGCCCTGGTGGATGCGCAGACGGGCGACGCCGGGCTGGGCATCGAGGACGCGGGAGGCTTCGCCGTCGAGGAGGTCCCGGCCGACGGGGTGCGCACCGAGGACGACCTGTGAGCGCCGAGCGCCCTTCGGCGCAGGACGGCGCCCTCGCTGCCGACTCCTTCCCGGCCCCCGACGATCCCGAGGCGCGGGCGGCCGACACCTCGCGCGATGGTGCCGCAGCGGCGGTCGACGGCCCGCTCGACGAGGCAGCGGAGTCCGGCAGCGCCCTGGGCGAAGGCGTTCCCGACGAGCGCGATGCCGAGGCAGGCGAGCCGGAGGCGCAGGCCGACCGTACGAGCGAGGGGTCACAGGCCCGCGTGACCGGCGCTGGGGAGGTGCTGGGCGGCACGGAGCACCCCCGCGACGCGCCGTCGGGATCGGCCGACGAGCATGTCCTCGACGACGGCCGCGAGCCGACGCTGGGCACCGACGACGCACCCGACGACGGCTACGCCGATGAGGTCGTACCCGAGGGCGACGTCAGCTGAGCGCGCCTCGTCGTCGGATCTGGCGTCAGGGCTGCGCGTAGCCGGGGTCGAGGATCGCCACCTTGCGGCGCGGCCCGGCCCCCTGCGCGCCCAGCTCGTCGTCCGGGTTGAACAGCAGGCACTGGCGCATCGACAGGCATCCGCATCCGATGCAGCTGTCGAGGTTGGCGCGCAGCGCCTGCAGCGCCTCGATGCGTCGGTCGAGCGCCGGCCGCCACAGCGAGCTGATGCGGTGCCACTGCTTCTTGGTGGGCGCGGCGTCGATCGGGATCTGCGCGAGAGCGACAGCGATCTCGTCGAGGCTGAGCCCGACGTTCTGGGCCGAGCGGATGACCGCGAGCCGGCGCAGGATCGAGCGCTGGTAGCGGCGGCGGTCGCCTGCGGTGCGCGTGCTGGTCACCAGCCCGAGCTGCTCGTAGTACCTGATGGCGCTGGGTGCCAGGCCGCTCCGGCGGGCTACCTCGCCGATCGGCAGAAGATCGTCGGCCTTCATGCTTGACCTCAAGTCCGCTTGATGTCCTGTCATAGTCGCATGAACCGACTCCTCGCCACCGGCACCTACGACGAGGCGCTCGAGCGCCTCCACCGCACCGGCCCCGAGTTCGACGGCTGGATGTCCAACCACGGGCCCATGGCCGTCGAGGCGCTCGCCCGCCGCGGCGCCGAGGGCGTCGTGCACCGCTGGACCGACGACTACTCCCGACGCCTGGAGCAGATGCCCGAGGCCCGTATCCGGATCGACGCCGACCACTGGGCCGGCGCCCTGGGCGACCCATCGCGGCTCGGCGACTGGATCGCGTACTTCCGGCGCGAGGTCCGCGAGCGCACGTGGACCGACGTCCTCGCGGAGTGGTGGCCGCGGCTGCTGCCCGGCATCGCCGCCGGTGCCACTCACGGCGTCATCCGCACCGGCCACGCCGTCCACGCGCTGCGCGTCGAGGCGACCGACGTCCGGGTGGACGAGCTGGCGCACGCGCTGGGCTACTGGGCGGGCCGCTGGCAGGCGGTGCCAGCTGTGCATCTGTCCGGCCGTGCGACGGCCACATCGCTCGTAGCGGGCGTGCCGCGCGTCGCGGACCAGTCGGGCGGCATCCGCGACCGGCTCGCCCAGCTCGGCGGCACCGCAGGCTGGCACGTCCATGTGGCTGCTCTGGCCCAGCCCTCCGTCGACGACGTGCCGCTAGCGCTGGACGACCTGGTCGACGCCGTCGTCGTCGCCTATCCCCGGGTGGCCCACGGCAATCCGACGATGCTCGTCCACGCATGCACTGCCCCGAACGCAGTCGCCCGCGTCCTCCCCTCGCTGCCGTGCACCCAGTGGCGCAGCTCCTACGCCTTCGCGTGGTCGGCCTCGGCGGCTGTGCTCGCCGCCTACCTCCCCGACGGGGCGCGCCCGACGCACCGGGCCGACATCGTCGAGGTCGACGCCGACGAGGCGTGGCACCTCGCCGTGGCGCACGCCGGTGAGCACGTGGTCAAACTGGGCGACACCGCGCTCGACGTCCATGCCCGCACCGGCGACCCCGCGGCGCTCGAGGCGGTCCTGACGGCTGTGCGCCTCGACGCATGACCGGCGTCCGGTGGTCCGATCGCGCGCTCTGCCGCGCGTTGCGACTACCGGATGCGGGGTAGCGTCCGGGACGTGGATCCGGTGGCGGCCCTGCGGAGGACGGCGTTCCTGCTCGAGCGGGAGCTCGCCGAGTCCTACCGCGTGCAGGCCTTCCGCAAGGCCGCTGCCGCGCTCGAGAGGGCCGGGGCCGACGACGTCGCACGGCGCATCCAGCACGGCACGCTGACCGAGCTCAAGGACGTGGGTCCCAAGACGGCTGCCGTGGCGGCGGAGGCGGCGTCGGGCGCGGTGCCCTCGTACATCGTGGAGCTCGAGGGCCGCCCGGCCCCCGCCGACCAGCTCGACGACGCAGGGCGCGGGATGCTCGCGCAGCTGCGCGGCGACTGCCACACGCACTCGGACTGGAGCGACGGAGGGAGCCCGCCGCTGGAGATGGCGCAGGCCTGCGTCGAGCTCGGCCACGAGTGGACCGTGCTCACCGACCACAGTCCCCGCCTGACCGTGGCACGCGGGCTCAGCCGCGAGCGGCTCGAGGAGCAGCTCGACGTCGTCGCCCGGATCAACGCCGAGCTGGCGCCGTTCCGCTACCTGACCGGCATCGAGGTCGACATCCTCGAGGACGGGCGGCTCGACCAGGACGACGACCTGCTCGAGCGCCTCGACGTCGTCGTCGCAAGCGTGCACTCGAAGCTGCGGTCGCCGGGCGACGCCATGACACGTCGGATGGTCGCCGCGATCGCCAACCCGCAGGTCGACGTGCTCGGGCACTGCACGGGCCGCATGGTGATGGGCCGGGGCCGTCCGGAGTCGGAGTTCGACTCCGACGTCGTGATCGAGGCGTGCCGCCGCTTCGACGTCGCGCTGGAGATCAACAGCAGGCCGGAACGGCTCGACCCGCCGCGGCGGATCCTGCGCGACGCCGTCGAGGCCGGGATCCTGCTCGCGATCGACACCGATGCCCATGCCCCGGGCCAGCTCGACTGGCAGGCCAACGGCGTGGCGCGCGCGGTCGAGTGCGGCGTCGACGTCGACCGGGTCGTCACCTCGTGGAGCGCCGACGAGCTGCTGGCGTGGACCGCCCGGAACCGCTGAGCCCGAGCGCTTTCACCCGTTCGCCCGGACGTCGAGAGCAGCGCGAGAGCGCGCGGTTCCCGTGGCTTCGGGCTGGGCTGCGAGCGTCGTTGCAGCGGAGCGATCCGCCGCCGGCGCTGCGGGGAAGCCGCGCCCGGCGGAGCCGGGGAGACCCGGCCGCCGAGGGCTCGCCCGGGCACGCTCCTCGCGACGTGCCCGGGCGAGTACGGCGTCCTCGGTCAGTCGCCGCGGGTCCGCAGCCAGCCCGCGAGCGCGAGCAGGAAGTCGCCACCGGTGTGCACCAGGCGCGACAGCAGCGCCGCGGCGGCGGCTGGACCGGCGCCCACCACCGTGGCTAGCAGGGCCACGAGCACCACCTCGCGCGCACCGAGCCCCGCTGGCGCGATCACGACGACGACACCGACGGCATAGGCCAGCGCGAACGCGCCCGTCGCCCGCAGCAGGTCGGCAGCGCTCGCCGTGACGTCGGGGACCAGCAGCGCCAGGGCAGCACCGTAGAGCAGCCACGAGATGCACATGAGCGCCGTGAGCCGGGCGGCGAGCGGCACCGGGTGGGCCGGTCGGGCGGTGCCCGCGAGCCAGCCCGCCAGCCGCGTCGTCACCGGCGGGGTCAGCGCGACCAGCGCCAGCGCGATGGCCGCAGCCCCCAGCCACGAGGGGAGCCCGTAGACGTCGAGGCCCGCGAGCAGCCCGGCACCCGCGGCGAGGACGGCCGTGACGACGCTCCACCACAGGAACACCAGCCCGGTGGCCACCGTCGTGCGCGCGGGGACGTCGTAGCGCGTCGCCATCCTCGCCTGGGCGCCGAACGACCAGACCGAGCCGGGGATGTACTTGCCGATCTGCCCGACGAAGAACACCGACATCGAGGTCGGCCGCGGCACCGCGAAGCCATACGCAGCAAGCAGATCCGCCCACACCACTCCGGTGAGGAGCAGGCCAAGCACGACGACGACGAGAGCGAGCAGGGTGCGCCCCACGCCGACGGCGGCCAACGAGTCGACGACCTCCGGCCAGCGCCCGCGAAGCCACCACCAGCCGAAGCCGACCGCCAGGACGACGAACGCGACGCGCGCGACGTCCCACCACCGCGAGGTGGTCACCGCCGGGCCGGCCGCTTGCGCACCAGCGCGGTGCGCGTGGGGTAGGGCAGCGTGGGGGTCAGCCCTCGGGTCCAGTCGACCTCGACGGCTCCGCCGAGGGCGGTCACCGCATCGCGGTAGCGGGCACGATCGACGTTGTCGAGCACGACGACGCCGTCAGGCGCCAGCCGGTCGAGCGCCACCGGCAGGCACGCTTCGCGCGCCCGGCCGTCGACGACGACGACGTCGAACGCCCCGTCGAACTGCCCCGCCGCAGCCACGTACTCGGCGAAGTCGAGGCCCTCGAAGCCCTTCTTGTGCGACCGGACCTCGCCCGGGCGGCCCGTGGCAGGCGCCGGCGGCACGCACACGAGCTCGACGTTCGACGGCAGCCGCGGCCCGAGCTGCGCCGCCCAGTCGGTGTCGTGCTCGATCGAGCGCACCTCCGCGGACCGCTTGGCCAGCCACAGCGTCGAGGAGCCGCTCCCCCACTCCAGCACCCGCGGCGCCGAGCGCGACGCGAGAAGGCGCTCGACCTTGCCCACGGAGTCGTAGGTCCACCAAGGGACGTCGAGCCGCGCGAGGTCGTCGAGGTCGTACACCGCGAGCAGCGACCGCGACCAGTGGCCCGCGCGCGAGCGTGCAGCCCAGCGGTCCCACGGCTCGATGAGCCCCGCCCGGTCGAGCCCGCTGCGGACGCCGCGCGCCGCACCGACATACACCTGCTTGAGCATCAGCCCTCCGGCTCGATGACGAGCGACTGCAGCCGAAGGCTCCGCGCCTGGCCGGTGGTCCCCGGCTCTGTGGGCACGGAGGCGAAGGGGGCCGCGAGGCGCACCACGACCCGGCCGTCGCCGACCGAGGCCAGCAGCTCCGCCGGGACGGTGGCCGTGAGGGTGCGCAGCTCGTCGTCGCGGTAGTCGTAGTGGCCCACCTGGACGCCGTTGACGTAGAGGTCGAGGCTGCTGCTGGTCTGGCCCTCGGGGATGTAGGGGGCGGCGTCGACCGCCAGCCGCACATCGCGCCCCTTCCAAGCGTCGGGCAGCACGAAGCCGACGTCGGCCTTCTCGTCCCAGGCCCAGGTGTAGGCGGCTTCGGGGGTGCGGTACCAGCCCCACAGCAGGTACGGCGAGGCCCCGCCGCCCGCCCTCGCACGGATGCCGGTCAGCTCCGGGTAGGTCTCTAGCGGGACGACGCAGCGCTCGACGTAGCTCATCGTCAGGGTCTGCCAGAGCAGGCGCCGCTCGACGATGCTCTCGATCTCGCACCCCTGGTCGGCGATCGCGTTGCCCCCGCGGTTGAAGGCCACGCGGAAGTACTCGCCGGGGGCGAGCGGCCCGGCCGTCGCGGACTCGCCCCGCGTGCCCCAGTACGGCCACATCTGCGGCTCGATGGTGCACGACAGCAGCTGCACGGAGGGCTTCCACGGGTAGCAGGCGTGCGGCTCCTCGAGCGGGAGCATGGGCGTGACCTCGCGGTCGCTGGCCCACCAGTAGTCGGTCATCCAGTTGGTGTTGATGGGGAACAGCGTGGTCGGCGCGTTGAACCACGAGTAGGAGTACGGGAACAGCGTGAGCGCGCTCAGGGTCGGGACGACGATGCCCGCGGCCACCGTGGCCTGCAGCCCCGGCCTCAGCCAGCGCCGCGGCGACGACTGCCAGCGGCGGGCCAGCAGCCAGGCGGCAACGGCCGCCGACGCGGCCCAGGCCGGCAGGACGAACAACACCTGCCGGGTCGCGTCGTAGAAGACGGCCGTCGTCGCGATCCCGATGAGCGGCAGGGCCAGCGCCTGCACCGCCACCAGCCCGATCCCCACGGCGCGCGCGGCGTCGCCGGACTGCGCCGACCGGCGGCGCAGCAGCAGGACGACCGGCCACAGCAGCCCGACCCAGGCCAGCACGAGGATCACGGCCGGCGTCTGCGCCAGCCACCACAGCGGCAGGTAGTACCAGGGCGGCGGCATCGAGAGGTACTGGCCGGCCGTGAGGATGATGTCGTCCCACGGGTAGTCGGCAGAGTCCTTGACCGCCTCGTAGAGGTGCAGCGGCGAGCCGAACACCTGCGGGTAGACGACGAGGAGCACGAGGTAGGCGAGGGCGACGCCGATCAGCGCCAGGCCGAAGCGCACCCGAAGCCGCCGCAGCGCCCACGACCGGCCGCAGCTCGCCCAGTCGACGACCAGCGTGAGCCCCAGCATCGCGGCGACGCTCGCCCCGACAGCCACCCAGGTGCCCGGGCGCGTGCCCACGAGCACCACCGACCCGAGCGCGAGCGCGCCGACGCCGAGCAGCTTCAGCCGCCGTTCGACGATGCCGGGCCGGGACAGCGCGACGACGCCGAGGGTCACCACGGTGTAGCCGGCGGCGACCGGGGCATCCTTGATGTTGAACATCCCGTGGCCGGTGTAGGTGGGGATGGCCGAGATCATCGCCGCGCCGAGGGCCGCCCATCGCCAGGACCGGGTCAGCAGCCTCACGATCGCGCCCACCGCCGCGATGCCCAGCACCGAGAACAGGGCGATCGCGATGTGCCGAGCGGCGTACGCCTCGCCGGTCCAGGAGACCTCGCCCCAGCCCTCCGTGCCGAGCAGCACGGCCGACACGTGGGCGACGAGGGCGGCGACCGGGCCGTAGACGTAGAGGCCGCTGATCGACAGGTCCGGCTGCCCGTCGGTCATCTGGCGGTCGGGCAGGTACCAGCCGGTCTCGAAGTAGTTTCCCAACCGGTCGTTGTGGATCGGCTCGTCGATGGTGACGCCCGTCAGCCAGGCGCCCGCGAACAGCACCACGACGTTGACGGCGATGACGGTCAGCGAGATGGCGAGCACGGCCGTGGACAGGCGCGGGTCGACCGCTCGTCGCACGACCGGGGACCCGGTGCTCTCCTCGACGGCGAGGCTCATGGCACGCGGCGCGCATCCCGGTTGCGCAGGAAGACCACGAGCTCCGCGAGCAGCCCGAACAGCACCAGCTGCACGCCCACGACGACGAGCAGCACCCCGAGAATGAGCAGCGGCCGGTTGCCGATGGGCTCGCCCATGATCTTGAGCACTGTGAGGTACGCGAGCACCGCGAAGCCGATGAGGCCGGAGACGATCCCGATGCCGCCGAACAGATGCGACGGGCGGTGCTCGTAGCTCATGAGGAAGCGCACGGTCAGCAGGTCCATGAAGCCTCGCCAGAACCGCGCGATGCCGTACTTCGACCGGCCGTAGAGCCGGGCGTGGTGCGACACCGGCACCTCGTCGATGCGGTAGCCGAGCCAGTGCGCGATCACCGTGACGTAGCGGTGCAGCTCGCCGTACAGCATCGGCGAGACGTCGCGCGCCACCTCGGCGCGCATCGCCTTGAAGCCGGAGTTGAAGTCGCGGCCGGGCGCACCCGAGAGCCGCCCCGTCGCCCAGTTGTACAGGCGCGACGTGTGCCGCTTGATGAAGCGGTCGTTGCGCTCGACCCGGGCGCCCGTGACGAGGTCGACGTCGGCGAGACGGGCCACCAGGCCCGCGAGCTCGTCCGGGTCGTCCTGGCCGTCGGCGTCCATCATCACGACGTACTGCGCGCCGGCGTCGAGCGCCTCGGCGAAGCCCTTCTGCAGCGCCGCGGCCTTGCCGTTGTTGCGCACCATCCGGGTGTAGCGGACGCCGGAGTACGCGTCCTGCAGCTTGGCCATGATCTCGGGCGTGGAGTCGCGGGAGCCGTCGTCGACCACCAGGACGGTGCCGCCGGACGGCAGCGCCTCGACCGCCTCGACGATGCGCGGGACGAGCACCTCGAGGTTCTCGGCCTCGTCGTAGGCCGGGACCACGACCCAGGTGCCGGACACGCGTCCTCCTCGCTCGGGGCTGGCCAGCGTCGCAGCGCGGGAAGGGGGCGCGCCGGGGCCCGTCCGGGCCGTGGGAGATCCTCCCACCTCCGCCCCGGTTCACGCGAAACTCCGCCGTCGTAAGCGGCCCGGGCCGCAGCGCCTGCGGGGCGGCCACCGGGCTGCTTGGATCACGCTGTGGACCTGCGAGCACCCGCCCCGGACGCCGTCGCGGCGCTCGTGGCCGCGCTGCCCCCGGGCGTGGCGGTCACCGACGCTGTGGCCGTGGAGAAGTACCGCCGCGACCGCACCGAGGACCCCGGCGCGGGCACGCCGGCCGTGGTCGTGCGGGCCGAGTCGGTCGAGCACGTGCAGACCGCCGTCCGCTGGGCCGCCGAGCACGGCGTCGCCGTCGTACCGCGCGGTGCCGGATCGGGGCTGTCGGGCGGGGCCAACGCCGTCGACGGCTGCCTCGTGCTCTCGCTGGAGCGGATGCGGGCCGTCGAGATCGACCCCGTCACGCGGGTGGCCTACGCCGAGCCGGGCCTGCTCAACGCCGAGCTGAAGCGGGCAGCGGCCGAGCACGGGCTCTGGTACCCGCCGGACCCGTCGTCGTTCGAGATCTGCTCGATCGGCGGCAACGTGGCCACCAACGCCGGCGGGCTGTGCTGCGTGAAGTACGGCGTCACGACCGACTACGTGCTCGGGCTCCGCGTCGTCCTCGCCGACGGACGGGCCGTCGACCTCGGCGGGCCGCGCCTCAAGGACGTCGCCGGGCTCCCGCTCACCCGGCTGTTCGTCGGCAGCGAGGGCACGCTCGGCATCGTCGTGCGGGCGGTGCTGCGCCTCGTCCCCGCGCAGCGCCGGCCGGCCACGCTCGTCGCCTCGTTCCCCAGCCTCGCCAGCGCGACCTCCGCCGTGCTCGGCATCACCGGGAGGCTGCGGCCCTCGATGCTCGAGCTGATGGACCGCACGAGCATCAACGCGGTCGAGGACATGCTGCGGATGGGTCTCGACCGCTCAGCCGCCGCGATGCTCGTGGTGCAGTCCGACGAGCCGGCAGGCACGGCGGCCGAGGAGATCTCCCTCGTGACGCAGGTCTGCGAGGAGGCTGGGGCCACCGAGGTCCTCTCGACCGACGACCCCGACGAGTCCGAGGCGTTCGTCGCGGCCCGGCGCGCCTGCATCCCCGCGCTGGAGCGCACCGGCCGGCTCCTGCTCGAGGACGTCGGCGTCCCGCTGCCCCGGCTCGGCGACCTGGTCGCCGGCATCGAGGCGATCGCCGAGCAGCACGGCACGACGATCGCGCTCGTGGCGCACGCGGGCGACGGCAACACCCACCCGCTCGTCGTCTTCGACCCCGCCGACGCCGACGCCGAGGCACGGGCGCGCGGCGCCTACGACGCCGTCATGCGCATCGCCCTCGATCTCGGCGGCACCATCACGGGCGAGCACGGGGTCGGCCGCCTCAAGCGGCCGTGGCTCGAGGACTACCTCGGGCCCGACGTCCTCGAGCTCAACCGGCGGGTCAAGGCCGCCCTCGACCCCCAGGGGATCCTCAACCCAGGTGCGGGCATCTAGCGGTGCGTCAGCGCTGCTCGCGCCAGACGCGCTCGAACGGCAGGCGCCAGGCGTGCGGGGCGATGAGCTGGTGGATCGCGTTGGGCCCCCACGACCCGGGCGCGTAGGGCTTCACCGGCGGCGGGTCGTCGAGCAGGTCCTGCGACCGGGCCCACAGGCTCTCGATGCCCTCCGACGTGGTGAACAGGGTGTGGTCGCCGCGCATGGCGTCGAGCAGCAGCCGCTCGTACGCCTCGAGGACGTCGCCGGCACGCTCGGTGTCGCGCGTGGAGAACTGCATCGACAGCTTCTCGAGGAACATCCCCGGACCGGGCCGCTTGCCGTAGAACGACAGCGACACCTTCGACTCCTCGGCGAGGTCGAAGGTGAGGTGGTCAGGGCCGGCCGAACCCACCCCGGAGTTCACCGCGAACATCGACCGCGGCGCCTCCTTGAACGCGATCGAGATGATGCGCTGGCCCTCGGCGAGCTGCTTGCCCGTGCGCAGGTAGAACGGCACACCGGCCCAGCGCCAGTTGTCGATGTCGCAGCGCAGGGCGATGAACGTCTCGGTGTCGGAGTCCGGCGCGACGCCCTCCTGGTCGCGGTAGCCGGCCACCTGGCCGCGCACGACGTGGGCCGGGTCGATGGGCAGCAGCGAGCGGAAGACCTTGTTCTTCTCCTCGGAGATCGCCCGCGGCTCCAGCGCCGTCGGCGGCTCCATGGCGACGAACGCCAGCACCTGGAACAGGTGCGTGACGACCATGTCCTTGTAGGCGCCGGTGGACTCGTAGAACGAGGCCCGCCGGCCGAGCCCGAGGGTCTCGGGGATGTCGATCTGCACGTGGTCGATGAAGTTGCGGTTCCAGATCGGCTCGAACAGCCCGTTGGCGAACCGGAAGGCAAGGATGTTCTGCGCCGCCTCCTTGCCGAGGAAATGGTCGATGCGGAAGATCTGGTCCTCGCTGAACGTCTCGTGCAGATGGTCGTTGAGCTCGATCGCGCTCTCGAGGTCGGTCCCGAAGGGCTTCTCCATGATCACGCGCGAGCCCTCGACCAGCCCCGCCTCGCGCAGCATCGCGATGACGGCGAAGGCCGACTTGGGCGGGACGCTCAGGTAGTGCAGGAGGTGGGCGTCCTCGCCGAGCTCGGTGCGGGCGCGCCCCACGGCTGCGGACAGGGCCTCCGCGCCGGCCGACGTCGGCACGTACGAGAGCTGCTCGCAGAACGCGTCGAGCTGCTCCTGGCCCACACCGTGGATACCGAACTCCTCGACCGCGGCCCGCGCGAACCCTGCGAACGCGGCGTCGTCCATCTCCTCGAGCGACGTCGCGACGATGCGCAGGTCGGGCGCGAGCGCCGAGGTCGTGAGGTGCGCGAGCCCCGGCAGCAGCTTGCGCCGCGCCAGGTCGCCGGTGGCGCCGAAGAGCACGATCACGTGCGGCGCGGTGCGCTCGGAGCTGACTTTGCGCGGACGCGACCCGGGGGCGGGGTAGGCGATGGTCTGTGCGGGGGTGCCGGCCATGCGGGTCATGGTGACCGTCCCGCGGCCCTCGTGCGGCCCGTTTCACGCAGGCGTCACAAACGGGCGCGCCGCCGGCGCTAGTTGAGGCGCTGGGTTCCGTCGGGCACGCCGCCGCCGTCGTACGCCGACGCCACGAGCGACGAGAGCGCGGTCAGCGCCACGTTCTGGCTCCACGGCCCGAACGAGACGCGGGCCACGCCCAGGCGCTGCATGTCCGTGAGGGGGATCGCCCCGGGGATGGCGATGAGCGACACCTTCTGCGGGCCGAGGGCGTCGACGAGCGCCTCCACCTGGTCCTCGTCGAGCTTCCCGGGCGCGAAGAAGCAGGTGGCGCCGGCGTCCAGGTAGGCGCGGCCCCGCTCGATCGCGTCGGCGAGCACCTCGGCCGGGTCCCGGTCGCCCGCCCGCAGGAAGGCATCGGTGCGCGCGTTGAGCGCGAACGGGACGCCGGCGGCCTCGCCCGCACGCACGACCACCTCGACCGCGGCGACGGCGTCGGGCAACGGCTTCATCTGGTCCTCGATGTTGGCGCCGACGACACCGAGGTCGATGGCGCGGCGCACGGTGTCGCCTGCGTCTCCGTAGCCGGCCTCGAGGTCGGCGGTCACCGGCAGGTCGGTGGCTGCGGCGATCCGGCCGACCGCAGCGAGCATCTCGTCGCGCGGGATCACCTCGCCGTCGGGATAGCCCAGCGACGACGCGATGGAGTGGCTGGCCGTGGCCAGCGCGGTCGTCCCGGGCGCCTGGGCCACGACGGTGGCCGAGACGACGTCCCAGACGTTGACGAGCACGAGCAGCTCGGGGGCGACGTGGAGGCGCTGGAGCTCGGAGGCCTTCTCGGCGGTGGAGGACATGTGGCCACGCTAGGGCCCGGCGCCGTCGTGCGCAGCCGTCCGACGGCTCGATCAGATCCGGGGGTCGTCCGTGCGCGCGCGCCGCCTCCGCAGGATGCGCACTCGTTGCCACACCGTCTGCTGGAGCACCAGCGTGAGCCAGCCGGCGACGGCCATGCCGATGATGTTGACGACGAGCTGCAGCAGGCTGCCCCACAGCTCGCTCCACACGCCGAGCCCGAGGGCCAGTGCGGCATTGCCCGCCGCCGGGATCGTCGTGACGGAGATGAACACGCCGACGAGCCCTCCGGACTTCGACGACGTGATCGACAGGACACCCGCCGCGCCCGCGATGATGGCCACGATGAACGACCACCGGTCCGGCGAGTAGACGAAGGCCGTCCCCGGCCGGGCGCCGAGCAGGTCGGCCGGCTCGATCCACCCGACGTAGTTGCCGGCGACGGCGAACACCGTCGTGGCGAGGATCGCGACCGCGAACCCCGCCGCCAGGGTGCGCGCCGCCCGGCCGAGCAGGCCAGGCCGCTTGCGCACCAGCGCGAGGCCGAGGGCCGCCACCGCCCCGAACTCGGGGCCGAGCACCATAGCGGCGATGACCAGCACCACCGAGTCGAGCACGATGGCGACGGCGGCGATGAAGGTCGCCAGCACCATGAACGAGACGAAGGCCCAGGTGAGCTCGGTGTCGGCGTAGGCGCGCTGCACCACCTCCGGCCAGACGACGGCGTCGGCGCCGGCCCCGGGGGCGGCCAGCTCGGCGTCGTACCCCGGCTGCGAGATCCACGCGTCCACCGGCGTGACCCGGATCGCGCCCTCGCGGTGGATGCCGAGGGTGCGCAGCTCCTCGAGGACGTCGTTGGCCGCCTCTCGGGGGACGTAGGCGGTGATGACGTCGCCCACGGGCTTGACGCTCGCGCCGCGGCCCACCGACAGCGCGGACACAGCGGGGTGCTCCTGCAGCAGCTCGAGCGCAGGGTCGGCGAGCGCCGCCGGGCAGCTGACCTCGACCTGGAGCACGGCGCCATCCTGGCCCATGGCCGAGGCGGCTGCGGTCCGGACCGCCGGCGAGCCGCTCCGTCACCGTGACGAGGGACGCGGGGGCACCGGCCGCCAGATGGGTCTACCGCCTGACTCCGGGTGCTGGCGTGGTGGACGATCGGGTCAGGACTTCGAGGAGGCAGGCCGTGGCCGGCTACGACGAGCTCGAGGTCGACATCGAGACGGTGGTCGACCTCAGCGACATCATCGCGTCCCTGCGCGAGCTCTCGGACGAGGAGATCGAGCAGCACGGCTTCTCGGTCGAGGGCACGTGGGACGAGGTCGACGACCCCGTCCTGCTCGGGCCCGACGGGCGGCCGTTCGACACCTGGCGCGAGGGCTACCCCTATCAGCACCGTATGCAGCGCCACGAGTACGAGGTGACCAAGAGGCTGCTGCAGATCGAGCTGCTCAAGCTGCAGACCCACGTCAAGGCGCGCGGCGAGCGGGTCGCGATCCTGTTCGAGGGCCGCGACGCCGCCGGCAAGGGCGGCACCATCAAGCGGTTCATGGAGCATCTCAACCCGCGCGGCGCCACCGTCGTCGCCCTGCAGAAGCCCACCGAGGTGGAGCGGGGCCAGTGGTACTTCCAGCGCTACGTCCAGCATCTGCCGACCGCCGGCGAGATCGTGCTGTTCGACCGCTCCTGGTACAACCGCGCGGTCGTCGAGCGGGTCATGGGCTTCTGCAGCGACGAGGAGTACTGGGAGTTCCTGCGCCAGGCGCCGAAGTTCGAGGAGATGCTCACCCGGTCCGGCACGAAGATCGTGAAGTTCTGGTTCTCCGTGAGCCGCAAGGAGCAGGTCACCCGGTTCACCATCCGGCGGATCGACCCGGTACGGCAGTGGAAGCTCAGCCCCACCGACCTCGCATCGCTCGACAAGTGGGACGCCTACTCCGAGGCGAAGGAGGCGATGTTCTTCTACACCAACACCGAGCACGCGCCGTGGACCGTGGTCCGCAGCAACGACAAGAAGCGCGGCCGCCTCGAGGCGATGCGGTGGGTGCTCGCCCAGCTCGACTACGAGGACAAGGACCTGTCCATCGTCGGCACGCCCGACCCGCTCATCGTCGGGCCCCCGTCGGAGATCTACGAGGACGAGGAGCTCACGGGCAAGCAGTACCCGCCCCTGCCCTGAGCTGCGCAGGCCCGAGTGGAACGCCAGCCGGGCCCGCCGCACAGCGGCGGCGTCGCGACCGGCGCGGCGCCGGCCGAGGCGCTACTGCCGCCAGCCCGGGTCCTGCGAGGCGCGCTGCTCGTGCTCTGTCAGGTCGAGCGGCGCGGTCTCCGTGGGCATCTGGCTGGCGTAGGGATCCTGCTGGGCCGCCCGCATGCCGGCCGGGTCCTGCATGACGCCCGCCGGCATGCCCTGCTGGTCGCCGCTCAGGCGCGCGCCGACGGCGTCCTTCTCCTGGTCGTAGCGGGCCAGGGTGCGCCGCCAGCGCTCCTGCATCGGCTGGATCCCGCCGCCGCCGACGGCCACGACGACGACGCCCACGAGGGCGGCGAGCGAGGCGTAGAGCACCGCGTTCACGACGTTGTCGGCCACCTCGAGCTGGTCCAGGGCGGCGATGACGCCGAGCGCGATGATGACCACGCTCGCGACGTTGGCCAGCAGGCGGCCGTAGCTCAAGCCGCCCAGGCTCGACTCGACGAGGGTCTTCACGCCCGATGCGATGGCCGAGGCGATCACGATGATGAGGATCGCGACGAAGACCTTGGGCAGATAGGCGACCGCGGCATCGAGGTAGCCGCTGATGGGGTTGTCGCCGAAGACCCCGAACGCCGTGGACAGCACGACGAGCATGAGCGCGTAGAACAGGATCCGCGCCAGGATGCTCGACGCGTCCAGCTTGGATCGGGCCAGCGCCCGCTTGATGCCGCCGCGCTCGACCCAGCGGTCGAAGCCGATCCGCTCCAGCACGCGGTCGAGGATCTTCTCCACCGCCTTGGCCACGAGGTAGCCGATCAGGAGGATCACGAGGCACGCGAGCAGCTTCGGCACGAAGACCGCGACGTTGCTCCAGGCCTGCTCGAGGCCGCCCTGCCAGTCCATCCGACGCTCCGTCCGCCCGGCGGTGCCGTCCTCCGGCCCGCGTCGTTGCGGCGGTTACCCGGCGCACGCGCGGCGAAACGCCTCTCGCCCGATCAGACGACGGCGCCGGTCCAGCCGGGATCGCGCGTCTCCTGCTTCTTGGCCTTGGGCCGCGGGGGCTTCATGCCGGACCGCTGCTCGAGCAACGAGGTGAGCGGCGCGGCGGTGAACATGGTCGAGAACGTGCCGATGACGATGCCGATGATCAGCGCCAGGGCGAAGTTGCGCAGGGTGTCGCCACCAAGCACCGCGAGCGCCCCGAGGATGAAGAGCGCACCCATGCCGGTGTTGACCGTGCGCGGGATCGTCCGCAGGATCGCGCGGTTGGCGCTGCGGTCGAATCCCGCCTTCGGATCATCGGTCCATTCCTCCCGGACCCGGTCGAAGACCACTACCGAGTCGTTGACCGAGTAGCCCACGATCGTGAGGATCGCCGCGACGAAGACGCCGTCGACGAGCCGTCCGGTCCAGGCGAAGAAGCCGGTGACGATGAGCACGTCGTGGAACATCGCGATGACGGCGCCCGCGCCGAAGGTCCAGCGGAAGCGGAACGCGAGGTACGC
>Ga0233425_10004157_pt1 | contig 24769 bp, 23 predicted proteins | sample Watercolumn_Towu_2_FD_181712 | JGI IMG/M metagenome (GOLD analysis project Ga0233425, IMG submission 181712) | Freshwater microbial communities from Lake Towuti, South Sulawesi, Indonesia - Watercolumn_Towuti2014_140_MG | ecosystem: Environmental > Aquatic > Freshwater > Lake | place... | reverse complement strand
GATTCTGCACTTGCTCGGAATCGACGCAAGCCAGCTCACCTATCTGCACAAAGGTCGCCCCGAGCGGCCCACCATCAACGAAGGCGAAGTCTGTCAGAAAATCCTCGCCTGAAAGCCGTGGCAGAGGCACACCTTGCCCCTGCCTCCCGTGGCAGGGGCATCTTGCCCCTGTCTCCCGTAGCAGGCGCATCTTGCCCCTATCTCCGTTTGCAGGGTCACCTTGCCCCTGTCTCCCGTGGCAGGGGCATCTTGCCCCTGTCTCCGATTGCAGGGTCATCTTGCCCCTGCCCAAGTACTCTCAAGTGACAGGGGCTTGTCACCAGGCACTTGTATTGGCTGGGGCTGGAAGCGCTGGAAGCCCCGCCACAAGAGTCAAGAAGCCCAGTTACGACGGCTGTTTGGGATGGCGTAATCCCGCCAGGAGCAGTGCCAGCACGCCGCCGGTGATCGCCACATCCGCCACGTTGAAAATGCCGGTGCGCACGGGGCCGACGCCCAAATTGAGAAAATCGCGAACAAAACCGTACAAACTGCGATCGATCAGGTTTCCGACGGCCCCCCCCACGAGCAGGGCCAGGATGGTGGTCGAAAACCAGCTCCGATTTGTCGGCAGGTAGAGATACGCAATGATCCCCCCCACCAGCAGCATTCCCAATCCGATAAAAGTCCAGGCGGGCAGCGTTTCCCCCAAACTCAGGAACGCGCCGGTGTTCTTGGCGAAATGCAAGCGTACGGTGTCGAACAGATACGACTCCGGCCCCATGCGTGCGAATCGCTGCTCGAAATAGACCTTGGTGGCTTGATCGCAGCCGACACATGTTCCCGCGACGGCGACCAGTGCAATGGTTTGATGCCAACGGCTCATTTCCGAATAATTGCAAACTTGCGGCGGTTTGGCGAGCCCAGTTGACGGTAATTTGACATGGCGATGCCTTGAGCTAGATTCCAGGTAGGCTTGGGGGCAGGCGCATGTTGGAACATCGCTTACGAGGCATGAACGCCAAGGAGCAGTTCACCGAACTGGGGAAAAATCTCCACGAAAAGCGGAGAACTCAGCGCGTAAGCGTTCGATCGTTGATCCGGATTGCGGAATGGGACGGCGTCAATTTTCCGGCGCCGGGCGAATTCAGGCAGGTGGAGACCCGGGATCTCGCCACAACCGGAATTTCCTATTTTGACTCGGCCATTCCCCGCACCAAGAACATCCTGATCATGCTGGGGGATGTTACGTCCCCGATCTATGTGGCGGGCCGAATCGTGCATTCGCAGGAATGCAAATGGAGTCGGGACGCGCAGTGGTTTATCGGCTGCGAGTTCGTCAGTCGGGTGAACTCTCCTGATCCGGAATAGGTTCGCACGTCGGTCCTTGCCTGCCACGTTCGACGTTCTTGCGTTTCCTGCCGGTCCGATCGGCAAATGTTGCGGGAACGGTCAGAGTTCCCACGGATCTTTCGATCTTTCACTGGCGAGTGCGATCGCCAACCGACGCTCGTCATTCTGCGGTTTTGTTACGGCATTTCGCCGCATTTCGCAACAGCATGTCGCCCGGCGCAGCTTCCCAGGCCGGGAGAGGACGGACTTTGGCACACAGCTTGCTTTGAGCACTGGCCACGCGATTTCGATTCGTTTGGAGGCAATGCAAAATGCCATATGGAATGTACCTCTCCGCCGCCGGAGCCGATGTTCAAAGTCGGCGCATGGAGTTGATTTCGAATAACCTGGCGAACGTCGACACGGTCGGATTCAAGCAGCAACTGGCCATCGCTCAGGCTCGTCACAGCGAGGCGATCCTTCGCGGCGAATCGAGTCCAGGCGGAGGATCGATCGACGATGTGGGGGGCGGCGTCTTCCTTGCCGAATCGTTGATTGACTTTGGTCCGGGAGCCGTCAAGCAGACGGGGGTCGATACCGATTTCGCCATCGAGGGCGACGGTTTTTTCGTCGTCGAAAAAGATGGTCAGCAGTTCCTGACACGTGCTGGTAATTTCCTGATGCGGGCGGATGGTCGACTCACCACGCAGCAAGGCCATTCGGTGTTGGATGCGGGCGGTAATCCGATCGCACTCGACCCTGCCCTGCCAGTTCGTTCTCTTGCGGGAGGCATTCTGCAACAGGGAGCCGACAGGGCGGTGCTCGGGTTGGTTCGACCGCAATCGTACGGAGATCTGGCCAAGGCCGGCGAAAACCTGTTCCTGCCGCTGGCGGAACCACAGAGTATCGATCCGGAGCAGCGTCGCGTGCTGCCGGGACACCTGGAGCAGTCGGCGGTCAACCCCACCAGCGAGATGGTGCGGATGATCGAGACCAGTCGGGCCTACGAGGCCAACGTGCGGATGATCCAGAATCACGATTCCGTGGTCGGTTCTCTGGTTACCCGGGTACTACGTTCCTAACGGATACGACGTCATTTTCGATCAGGCAAAGGAGTGCTCATGAGCGTACAGACTCTCTACACCGCCGCTACCGGTATGGAGGCACTACAGACCAAACTGGACGTTGTGGCCAACAATCTGGCCAACGTCAACACGACCGGCTTCAAACGCGGCATGGCCAACTTCGAGGACCTGTTTTACCGGCATCAGGCCTTTCCCGGAGCCCTCGACTCGCAGCAGGTTCCGACGGCGACCGGGACCTCGATCGGGCTTGGCTCGCGCGTTTCCAGTGTGCAAACCGATTTCGGCCAGGGCGCATTCCGTCAGACCAACAACCCGCTGAATATTGTGATCGAGGGGCGGGGCTTTCTTCAGGTCCAGGATCCCTCCACGAACACCACGGTCTACACCCGCGCTGGCAACTTGTCGATCAATGCCCAAGGCCAGTTAGTAATCGGCTCGGCTGCCACCGGGAGAATTCTTCAGCCGCCGATTCAGATCGATACCAGTACGATGACCAACGTCAGCATCAACGACTCCGGCCAGGTCCTTGTGCAACAGTCGGGGCAGGCACAGCCGACGAATGCCGGAACGCTGCAACTGGCAACCTTTGTCAATCCTGAAGGCCTGCTGAAGATGGGGGAGAACCTGTATTCGGAAACGACGGCATCCGGCACGGCCACCTTGAACAATCCCGGGACCAACGGGACCGGCTCGATCCGGTCGGGAATGCTGGAAGCGTCGAATGTGGAACCGGTCCAGGAATTGATCGACCTGATCACGACGCAGCGGTCTTTTGAACTCAATTCCCAGGCGATCAAAGCCGGAGACGAGGTGTTGCAATTGATCTCCAATTTACGTCGCGGATAAGAGCAGGCGGCCCTGGGAGTGAAGGGGATTGTTCATGACGAAGAGCCAGCGGTTGAGAATCGGGTTGACGTTTTGCTGCGTCGCGGCGGCGCAGCTCGCCGGCAGTGCGGCGGAATTTCAACTCAAGCCGGAGTATGTCTGCCAGCGGTCTTTCGTAAGGGTCGGTGACATTGTCGAAATGAGCAACGTGCGGCCGGAAGAAGCTCGTGAGATCGCGGCGATCGAGTTGTTCGCAGCGCCTGCGGCCCGGCAGACGCGAGCACTGCGGGCATCCGAGTTGCGCGAGTTGCTGACTTTGCACGGCGTGGACCTGTCGGCAGTGCAATTGCGGGGCGCGAGCGAGGTGCGCATTCGTCGTGGCCCCAATCCGCAGCAGACGGCGGACGCGGGACGCGGATCCGAAACGCGAACCGCAGTCGGCGCGCTGCATGCGCGCCGACCGATCGCTCGCGGCGAGATCGTCCGCGCCGACGCTGTCGAACTCAAGCCGCTTTCCTCGCTGGCGACACGCCAGGACTACGTAACGTCGAGCGATGTGGCCGTCGGCTTGGAGTCAATCCAGGCCATCGAGGCGGGGCAGCCGATTGCCCAAAGCGGACTGCGAAGGCCGCTGATCATCGCCCGCAATGAAACCGTTTCCCTGGTCGCTCGCTCGGCGGGTGTTCATGTACGAACGTCGGCACGGGCCTTGGAATCGGGAACACTTGACGATTTGATCGCGATTGAGACATTGGACGCGCCGAAACAGAAGCTGGCGGCCCGAGTCGTGGCGCCGAAGACGGTGGAGATCTTTGCCGGCGTGCCCGTTGTTCCAGCCACGCGATAGACGCTCCCCAGGTCACCGTTTCCAGAAGTCGATTCCAGGAGCCATTGGATGCAAATGCGATATCAGCGAATCCTTCGCTCCGTCTGCCTGCCCGCGCTGTTCATCGGCTGCGGATTTGCGATCGACGCGCACCCGCTCGCCGCGCAGAATTCCAGCTTGATTCGGCGATCGTTCGAGGAAGAGGACCGGGCACCTTTGTCGATGGAACGAGCATCGTTTCTGTATGTCCCGCCTCCGCCGCCGCCGAAGCAATTGTCCAAGCGGGATCACGTTCGCGTGCGCGTTGACATCAAATCGCGCGTCATGTCGGAAGGGGAGATGCAGCGGAGAAAGACCGCCAATTTGAACGCTGTGCTGTCCGACTTTCCCATCATCAAGGGACTGCGCTGGATCAAGCCGTCGCCTCAGAGTAACGGCGATCCCGCCGCGAACGGCCAGATCACACAACAGTTCCGCGCGCTGGGAGAACTGGAAACCAGCGAGTCGCTGAAACAGGAAATCGCCTGCGAAATCGTCGATATTCGCCCCAACGGAATCCTGGTACTGGAAGGCCACGACAGCGTCATTGTCAATGATGAGGTCTGGGAATTCAGCATCTCCGGAGAGTGCGATCCCAGCAAGATCGATCCCACCGGCGTCGTACTCGACCGTGAACTGGTGAACAAACGCATCTCGAAGCGCGAGCGGGGCCATGTTCGCGACGCATACAAGCGCGGCTGGTTCGTCAAGTGGCTGGACCAATTCAATCCATTTTAGGGTGCGTTATGTTGGCGCGTTTACTGCCTGTGGGGCTGTTGTTAATTATTGCACTGGCGAGCAGCAGTCCGCTGCGCGCCGAATTGAGAATCAAGCACATCTGCCGGCTCAAGGGGCAAGAGGAGAACACCTTGCAGGGAATCGGCATTGTCGTCGGTTTGAAAGGCACGGGCGATTCCGAAGTGTCGCCGACGCTGCGAGCATTGGCCCGCGCTATGCAGCATATGGGGAACAGCGTGGCGGCGGGGGCCAAGGGCGATCTGAATCTGCTGGAATTGAAAAACGCCAAAAATGTCGCATTGGTCTTCGTCACCGTAACCGTACCGGCTCAGGGAGCACGCCAGGGCACACAGTTGAACTGCGCGGTCAATGCAATCAGCGCCAAGAGCCTCGACGGCGGCTACCTGCTCTCGACAGCGCTGGTGGGTCCGATTCCGGGCGATTCGCGGGTCTTCGCATTCGCCCAAGGCCCGATTACCGTCGAGGATCCTACGAAGCCCGCCGCGGCTTCGATCCATGGCGGATGCAGGTTGGAAGCGGACTTCGACAACAAGTTCATCAAAGACAACAAGATCACGCTGGTGATCGACAAAAATCATGCCAGCTTCGCGATGGCTCAGGAGATCGAGCAGACGATCAATAACATCCGGTCACGGCAGGAAAGCCGCAGTCCCGGCGCCGTCGGAGCCGCCTCGTCGGTGCGCACCGTGGCAGCCAATGTCGCCAGGGCGCCGACCCAGTGGGCCAGGGCGCTCAATCAGGGAAATGTCGAGGTGCAGATTCCCAGCTACGAACTGAATAATCCCGTTTCGTTCATCGGTATGATTCTGGACGAACCGCTGATCAACCGCCACAGCAACCCTCGAGTGGTCATCAATGAACGGACCGGAGCGATTGTGGTCGGAGCCGATGTGGAAATCGGGCCAGTCGTCGTCAAGCACAAGAGCTTTGTCGTCGAGACCGGCGGTGCATCCTCCACCGCCCCCTGGGTTCCGGTCGACGCCACGAACACGACATTGGCCACCACCAAACTTAAGAACCTGGTCGACGCACTGAACGCACTGAAGGCGCCCAGCGAAGATGTGATCGAAATCATCAAGACCCTCGACGCCAGCGGACACCTCTACGGCCAGGTCGTCATTGAGTAACTTCAGCGGAGAAACAGCAGTATGATCCGTCCCATCCCTCTGCCGGCCATGCCGGCAGCACCGCCGGCCCCGACGCCAACTCCCGAGGATACGCAGACCCGCGCCGCCTTCGTCGAATTCGCCGGCAACACCTTTTTCGGTCAACTGATGAGTGCCATGAGAAAATCCGTCGCCAAGCCGGCCTACTTCCACGGCGGTCATGCGGAGTCGGTTTTTCAATCACAGCTCGACCAGAAAATTGTCGAATCGATCAGCGAAGCCACCGCGGACAGTTTCGCCGGCCCGATGTACGAACTGTTCATGCTGAAACGCGATTAGCCAAGGCGGCTGATGAACCCGTCTGCCGTTGAACCCTGGCCGTTTGCTTCGTTAGCCTGGTTTTCTCGATGGAGTCCCGCATGCCACTCGCCACTCCCGTCTCCCTGGAACGTGAACTGGTCGACTTTCTCGGCGACCTTTCCACGCTGCAGGACGAATTGCTCGCCGTGCTGAGCGACAAGCGGAAGGTTTTGTCGAGCGGCGATCTGTCGGGGATCGCCGCATTGCAGGGACGCGAGGAAACCCTGCTCGTCCGATTGAACGACATGCAGTCGCGCCGGGAGTGCCTGCTGGCTCGTGCCGGCGACGAGGGACTCCCGCAGCAGAATCTGCAGCGACTGGCGAGCTCGATCGATCACGTCGCCGGAACCGAATTGGCGCCGCTGATCTCTGCGATGAACGCGCGCACGCGCATTCTCCGCGGCGGCGCGTTTACGAACTGGCTGCTAGCACATCGGACGCTGCTCCATCTGTCGCAACTCGTCGAGATTATTGCCACAGGCGGTCGCATGAAGCCGACATATACCACAGGCGAATCGGTCCATGCGCGCGGCGCATTGTTAGACCGGGAAGCCTAGGCTGTCTGGGCGGCATAAGTCGAATGCAACCCGCCTGCACAGCCGCTCGTCTCGGCTCCAGGCAATCGACCGATGTCACTGTACAGCACTCTACAAATCGCGAACAACGCGCTCACCGCGCAGCAGCTGGGCCTGCAGGTAACCAGCAACAACATCGCGAATGCCAATACGCCCGGTTATGTGCGTGAACAGGTGATATTCTCGCCCGCGCCCACTTCGCGCCAGGGCGGCGTCCTGGTGGGGCTGGGTGTCGAAGTCAACGCCATCATCCAGAAGACGGATCGTTTTCTCGAAGAGCGGTTGCGGGTTGCATCCGCCGACGTCGCCTACAGCGAATCGCAGGAGACGATCTACAGTGAGATCGAGTCGTTGATCGGCGAACTGGGCGGAACCGATATCAGCTCGTCGATGACCCGCTTCTTTAACTCGATCCACGACATACTGAACCAGCCTGAGAGTCTCTCGACTCGCAACGTGGCCATCCAGCAGGGGATCGCGCTGACCAACGACATCCGACGGCTCGATCAACGGACGCGGGACGTCCGTAGCGATGTCAATCTGCGGGTTGTGCAGTCGGCGAACAACGTGAATGAGCTGACGCGGAAAATCGCCGACCTCAACGTGAAAATCGTCAGTTTTGAAGGGGGAGGGACCTCACCCAGCGATGCCGTCGGATTGCGGGACGAAAGGTCCAACACCGTCAATGAACTGGCGAAGCTGATTGGCGTCACGACCGTGGAGCAGACCGACGGATCGTTGTCGGTTTTCGTGGGTGGCGACTATCTTGTGTTGTCCGGCGTGAGTCGGGACGTTGGAGTTGCCTACGGGCAGGACCGAGGGCTCTCGACCGCCTTCCTGCGCATCGTCGAAACCGATTCGCTGCTGGCGGTCACGACCGGGGAAGTTGCCGGGCAAACGATTGCCCGCGACGAGTTTCTCGGCGGTTTTCTCGACCAACTCAACGGTTTTGCCCGAGCATTGATTCAGGAATTCAACCGGGTCTTTTCATCCAGCCAGGGTCTGTCGGGCTATGCTCGATACACCAGTGAGTTTGCCGTATCGGATACGAATGCAGCACTCGACGCAGCGAGCCTGCCCTTCGCCGTGGAGAACGGTTCGTTCGACGTGCATGTCTTCAATCGTCGCACCGGTCAGACCACAACGACTACTGTACCGGTACGTCTGCACGGGATGGACGACGACTCCTCGTTGCAGTCGCTGGCCGATACGTTGGCTGCGATTGATGGTCTGGATGCGACGATTTCGTCGGACCGCAAGTTACAGTTGAGCAGCGAGGGGGCGAATTTCGAGTTCACCTTTGCCGAAGACACCAGCGGTCTGTTGAGTGCCCTGGGCATCAACTCGTTTTTCAGTGGCTCGAGCAGCTCCGACATCGGCGTGAACCAACTGATCAAGGACGATCCGGGTAAATTCGCGGTCAGCGCCGGCGGCATCGCCGCCGATACGGAAAACGGCGTGAAGCTGGCGGCTTTTCTTAACCGCCCACTCGACTCCCAGGGTGACGCGAGCCTGGCCGCGCTGTACGAAAACATGGTCGGTGATATCTCGCAAGGAGCGGCGAATTCCAAGGCCTCCGCCGATGGATTCCGTGTCTTTCATGCGACGCTGGAATCGCAGTTCCTGGCCATCGCCAGCGTGAATCTGGACGAAGAGGCGGTTCGTGTGATTACCTACCAGCGTGCCTATCAGGCTTCCGCTCGCTTGATCAAGACGATCGACGATTTGTTAGAGTCCCTGGTGAACTTGTAGCCATGGCAGCCATCTACCCGATTCCCAATACGCGCAGCAGCGATCTGCTGGTACAACGCCGGCTGCTGACCCAACTGCAGTCTGACCAGCTCGACTTACTGCGGATCCAGACCCAGATCGCAACAGGACGGCGGATTTCGCGGCCGAGCGAGGACCCCGCCTCGGCCCAGCGCGGCATCGGATTGCAGCGCGTGCTCGAAGAAAAAGGCCAGATCCGGTCCAATCTCAATTCCTCCAACTCCTACCTTGCCGCCACCGACAACGCCTTGTCGACCGCATCGAATCTAATTATTCAGATGCGCGCCGTGGCCATCAGCTCCGCCCAGAACACGATCAGCGACTCGCAACGCCGCTCCAATGCGGTGGAGGTGCAGCAGACGCTGCAGCGCCTGGTCGACGTTGGCAATCACAGTTTTCGCGGCCGTCACTTGTTTGCGGGATCCAATACGACCCGTGCTCCATTTGAATTCGCCGGCAATCGCGTGATCTATACCGGCAACGAACAGTCGCTCCACAATTTCGCCGACATCGACCTGCTGGTGCGCAGCAACCTTCCGGGCAGCGAGGTGTTTGGCACCTTTTCGCCGACGGTACTGGGGATCGTCGATCTGAACCCGGTATTGTCTCGTGATACCAAACTCGATTCGTTACGCGGCGGGTTGGGCATCAAGCTGGGCTCGATTCAAGTTTCGGATGGCGTGAATCGCCGCGTCATCGACCTGTCGGAAGCAAAGAATATCGACGACGTGGTGCGCGCGCTGGAGTCCCAGCCGCCCGCCGGGCGCGAGATCAAGGTGCGCGTCGGTGCCCAGGGACTGACGGTCGACATCGACGACGCAGGCGGAGGGAATTTGACGATTACCGATCTGGCGGACGGCACGACCGCGGCCGAGTTGGGATTGCTCAATTCGATCGGGACCGGCGTGGCGCCGATCGTCGGGACAGACTTGAACCCGGCGCTCGCGCCGACCACCCGGCTCGATGACATCCTCGGCACCCGTCCAACAGCCTACATCTCGTCGCCGGCGTCGAACAACGACTTGATCATTGAGTCGAGGATTAACGGTCCCAGCTATAACGGCGTGACGGTGCAGTTCGTCGACGATGCGTTGCTGCACGCCTCGCCACCGCTCACGGCGGGCGCCGAGCAAGCCTGGTTCAGTGCGGCGCCGACCACGGCGCGTGCGGCGTTGAAGTTCGTGGGATTGAACAACAACCTGCTGTTGACGGCAAACACTGCCGGCACCGCGCTCAACAATGTGCGCATCGATGTCGTGAACGCCGGCGCTATCGGCGACAACGCCGTCGTGAGCTACAATGCCGGCACAGGTGTCCTCAGCCTGGGTATCGATGCTACCGGCGCTACCACCGCGCAGACTCTGATCAACCAGATCAACGCTCAGGGCCTGTTCAGCGCCGCCTATGACAGCTCCGATCCGGCCGACGGCGGCTACTCGCCGCTGGCACTGATCCCCAACTCGAATATCGTTTCCGGACTCGGAAATACCGGCAACAGTGGTGGCGATGCCAACACGCTGTTTGTGGCCATTCAGCCGGGAGCCACCAATGCAAGCCAGGTGGTCGACGCGATTAATCAGAATCCGCTGGTCAGCCCGCTGTTTACCGCCGCGCTCGATCCGTCCGATTCCACCAATTCCGCCTATGCGGGACAGGGTCTGGTCGACATTCAGGCCACCGCCCAGACCGCCGGAGGCAGCGGCGAAAGCCTCGATCGGTCGAATGGACTGCGCATCCAGAACGGCGGGCAGACCTACCAGATCGATATTTCCGCGACCGAAACGGTCGAAGACCTCCTTAATCTGCTGAACCGCTCCCCCGCCAGCCTGATCGCGACCATCAACGCTGCCGCGAATGGCATCGATGTTCGCTCCCGACTGAGCGGAAACGATTTTTCGATCGGCGAGAACGGCGGTTCCACCGCAACTCAACTCGGCCTGCGTAGCTTCTCGGCCTCGACGCGACTCGATGACTTGAACTACGGACGAGGCGTCGGCACGGCGGGCGGCGTCGACTTTCACATTCAACGAACGGACGGCGTGACACTCGATTTCGACATTTCCGCCGCCGCTTCCGTCCAGGACGTACTGGATCTGCTGAACGCGGCCGGCGGCATCAACGCGCGGCTGGCAACCACGAGCAACGGTATTCTGATCGAAGATCAGGCGGGAGGTCCCGGATCCCTGGTTATCACCAAGGAAACAACCAGCCCGGCCGCCTGGGACCTGGGCCTGATTCCGGTAAATCAGGGTTCAATCTCCGGATCGGGAGCACCTCCCACGATTACCGGCACCGACGTGAATCCGCAGGAAGTTCGCGGAATCTTCAATACGCTGATCCGGTTGCACGCGGCCCTGACCTCGGGCGATACCGCGGAACTGGAGCGAGTCGTCAATTTGATCGACGAGGATCACTCGCGGTTGATCTTCGCGCGCAGCGGCATTGGCGCCGACCAACAGAATCTGGACGCGATCCGGCAGCGATTGGATGATGAGGAAGTGGAGTTGAAACAGGCTCTCTCCCAGGAATTAGACGCGGACCTGGCCGAGTCGATTTCCGAACTGGCGGCGCGGCAGGCTGCCTTGCAGGCCTCGCTGCAATTGACCGCCAAAGTCTTCCAACTGACGTTGCTGGATTTCCTGTAAGTCCGAATTTACTGATTCTGCCGATTCCGCTTTGCCGATGAACCTTCTGGACCACGTTCGCATCCAGAATGCGACGAGGAACAGGCAGCGAGGAAACGGCCATGATGATCCGCACCACCCGATTCGGAACCGTGGAATTCCAGGCCGAAGATATCCTGACGTTTCCCAAAGGGTTGGTGGGCTACGAGTCCCACCGGCATTGGGTACTGCTGGCGGACGAGGATAATGATTCGATCGCCTGGCTGCAGCAGATTGGGCGACCGGAACTGGCGATGGCGGTCGTGAGCCCTCGGCGCTTCGTACCGGATTACAATCTGCACGTTTCCAGCCGACAGCTGGAATTGCTGCAACTCTCGCCCGAAGCCTCGCCCTACGTCCTGGTAGTTCTCAGCCGCAATGCCGACCAGCTGACCATCAACCTTCGGGCGCCGATCCTGGTCAATCTTGAGCGCCGTCTCGGGCGCCAATTGTTGACACTCGACGAGCAGCCGCTGCAGATGGCCGTCGCACGCGTCAACGCAACGCTGCGGCAAACCGCTTGAAACGCCGCGATTGGTTGCGCGGAATCTCGATGCGGCCATTCCATTGCCCGTTCGGAGCGCGCCATAGTCGTTGCACGTTGAAAAACGGTAACGCTTCGGCAAGGGAGTGATTCTAGGCAAGGTGCGCTACCGATAGAACGTCCTGCAGGGCGGGATTCAGTCCGCAAACAGTTACGTTTCCCCATTACAGGAGGTTGCCACGATGCTGGTACTGTCGAGACATCGTGACGAGAGTATTATTATCGGTGACGACATCGTTGTTACCATCGTGGACATACGCGGCGACAAGGTCCGGCTGGGAATTAACGCACCTCAAGATGTGCCTGTGCACCGGCAGGAAGTTTACGACGCGATTCAGCGCGAGAATCGCAAAGCGTCCCAGATTCAGCCGTCCGATACACGGGACGTCGGCAAGAGCAGTTAACAACGCATACTCCTGCGGCTCTTGTCGTTACGTCGCCGCCCTGCCATCCGGCTGTTGGCGAGCGGTGGTGCCGCCAGCCGCAGACTTCTGGTGACGACGGGACGATTGCCGCCTCCTCGGATGCCTATGTAGTCCGAACGCCTATCCGGCTGGCCGTTGCACAAACGGTCAAGCCGGCTGTTCGAAACTGCGGACATCCGCTGGCATCTATCGACCTCGGGTTGGAACAGGATCGATTGACGGGGGCTCGATACGACCAGGTCGGCCTAAAGCGTACGCGGAAGAGCCACGCCTTGCCGATGGGCTTTGACCTGCCTTGCACCGCACGGAAACAGCACTTGAAGGCAGCTACCCCTTCCGATTCCGTCATTCTCGCGCGGTGATGAGCCCTGCAACGGTAAAGCCGCTGGCGGAGCCAATGCGAGTCCCGCCGCCTTGCTCTTGGCTCAGCGCGCCAACACCCTGCAACCGTGATTGCAGTCTCCAATTGATCAAGTCGTTCCGGGGGCTGAAGTAGGGTCGCATCAGGAATAACGATTCAGCCTGTCGAACGCGCTGAATGTGCATCCTGCGCCAATCACCCACTAGGAAATTCATACGCATTTTACCCCACCTCACTAACATCGGCAGCTAACGCAGACGATACATTTTCATAGAAGTTCGGGGGCTCCCCGGATTCACGCGAGTTGTGTGCTCGCGATAGTTTGCCGGCTCGAGAGTTCTCACCATTCAGGCTCTTGAGCAGGTAGTGAGAAGCGAGTTGTTAGACGCTGAAGCTGAGGATGGTAAACGGGAGCAGAGTTAAACTGCGGCCGATCGCACCGGATGGTTTACCACCCTAACCCGGTCAGGCAGCGTCCAGAAACAAATTTTTATCGATCACGAGGGGGTGCCTGGAATGTCACGGATCAACACGAACGTCACATCGCTGGTTTCTCGAATTAACCTATCCAAAGCCAATGGCGATCTGCAGGTGTCGCTGAACCGGCTCAGCACCGGTCTGCGAATCAACACCGGCAAGGACGATCCGGCGGGCCTGATCGCCAGCGAGTCACTTCGCAGTGATATTGTCTCGATCAATCGAGCGATCTCGAATACGCAGCAGGCGGACGGGCTGGTGGCCACAACGGAAGGCGCATTGAGCCAGATTTCCAAACTGCTGAACGACATTCGCGGGCTGGTAACGGAATCCGCCAATACGGGTGCATTGAGCTCGGAACAGATCGCCGCGAATCAACTGCAGGTCGACGCCTCGTTGGAAGCGATCGACCGGATCGCCGGCAGCACGAGCTTTCAGGGCAAGAAGCTGCTGGACGGCAGCCTGGGCTTTATCACTTCCAGCGTCAGCGCCACCGATATCTCCGCCCTGGATGTCCAGCAGGCAACGCTTCCATCTTCAGGTTCGCTGGCACTGACGATTAATGTGACGACGGCGGCCGCCAAGGCGACGGTCACCGGTTCCAACGCGAACCTGGCCGGCGCAGTGGTCGTCGAAATCAAGGGTTCGAAAGGCGCTGAAGTATTTACCTTCGGCACAGGTACGACCGCCGCTGCGATCGTGTCGGCCGTCAGCCTGGTGTCCAACGCGATTGGCGTCGACGCCGCCACGAATGGTGCCGGCGCATACGTCTTCACGTCCCAGGAATACGGCGCCGACGCGGTTGTGGAAGTCACCGCGATCAGTGGCACCTTCACCGGAGCCGGCACCCGTGCAACCGGGACCGATGTCGCCGGCAACGTCAACGGAGCCGTCGTGGCTGGCAAAGGACTTTCCATTTCCTTGAACACTTCGACGCTTGACCTGCAGGCTTCGCTGACCACGACCTTCGGGACCACCGTCGGCAGCACCAGCTTCAACATCACCGGCGGAGGCGCCCAATTCCAGCTCGGACCAGACGTGTTGAGCAACCAGCAATCCCGGATCGGCTTGCAGTCCTTCAACTCGGCCGGGTTGGGCGACGCGATCTCCGGCGTGCAGCGGCGATTGTACGAACTCAAGTCCGGTCAGGCGGCGGACCTCGACAGCGATACTTCGACCGCATTCCAGATCGTCGACAAGGTGATTTCCAAAGTGGCGACACTTCGCGGTCGACTGGGTGCTTTCCAACGCACGACGCTCGACACGAACATCGCTTCGCTGAATGACACGCTCACGAATATCACCGAGGCGGAAAGCAAGATCCGCGACGCTGACTTCGCCGAAGAAACGGCCCGGTTAACCCGGTCCCAGATTCTCGTGCAGTCCGGCACGGCGGTCCTTTCGATCGCCAACCAGAGCCCGCAACAGGCTCTGGCCTTGCTGCCGCGAGGGTAGTCAGCGACGCCCTGAACGCAGACAACCGTCGGCCGGGACGCTAGCACGTCCCGGCCGATCCCGTTTCGGCTCCAACATTCGTTAAGCTGGGCTGACTTGGACGCCGAAGAAATGAATGCGTTCGTCTTCTGGCCTCGGAAGATACAACCACTTCGAACACCGGGTGAATCCGATGGCGGGAATTACGACGAGCACGGGCCTGATTTCCGGAATTCCGATTCAGGACACAATCGACAGGCTGATGCAGATCGCGGCTCGCCCGCGTGAACTACTGATTTCCCGGAACCAGGAAGCGCTTACGGAGCAGTCGGCGCTGGCCAAAGTGCAGGCCTTGGTCCTCGGCTTGCAGTTCAATATCCAGAAACTCACGAAAGTCGCGACCTTTGAGAAGCAAAAGGCGACTTCATCGAATGACAAGCTGATTACCGCCGCCGTCACCGGCTCACCCGTTCCCGGAAGTTTTACTTTCCGGTCGGTACGTCAGGCGCAGGCCCAGCAATTCCTCAGCAACGCCTTCGCCAGCAATTCCCAGCCTCTGGGGGCCGGTACATTCAGCTTCCGCTTTGGCGGCTATGTCAACGCCGGGGTCGGCCTGGATCAGATCCAAGGGGGAGCCGGACTGCAGGCCGGATCGCTGCGGATCACCGATCGCAGCGGCGCGAGCGCCGAGATCGACCTGCGTTACGCTCAATCGATTGACGATGTTCTGCAGGCGATTAACTCCACGACTTCGATCAACGTGCGGGCAACCACCGACGGCGATCGGATCCGCCTTGTCGATAATACCGGGCTGAATGCCAGCAACCTCAAAGTCCAGGAGGTCGGATCGGGAACGACCGCAGCGTCGTTGGGGTTGAGCGGGATTGACGTTGCATCGAATTCGGCCGTCGGCCAGGACATCGTAAAGCTCTATGCCGGCCTCAGCCTGCGGCAGCTGAACAACGGGAACGGCTTGAGCATTCGGGATACTCTCCCTGATCTGCGAGTGACTTTTCGGGACGGCAGCGCTGCGCTCGACCTCAACTTCACGAATGAGCAATCCCTGGGCGAATTGTTGAACACCGTCAACGCAGCCGATCCGGCTCGTCTGCGAGCACAAATTGCCGCCGACGGAGATCACCTGGAGTTTATCGATCTGACCGCCGACACCGGCGGGACGTTCACGATTTCCAGTCCGCTCGCCGGTTCGGTTGCCGAAGACCTCGGGGTCACGGGCGCCGCGGTGGCTGGTACGATTACCAGCTCGCGGCGGCTTTCCGGCCTGAAGACATCGTTATTGACTTCGTTGCAGGGCGGCGCCGGCCTGGGCACGCTCGGATCGATCAACCTGACCAATCGCGCGGGGGTCACGGTCGCGGTGAATCTCGCCAACGCCGAGACACTGGACGAAGTGATCTCCCGCATCAATGCTGCGAACAACGGGATACGCGCCGACTACAACGCGGCGCGCAACGGATTGCAACTGGTCGATACCACCGGCGCCGCGGCCAGCAATCTGATCGTCGCCGACGGCGACGCTACGAATTCAGCCACCAAGTTGGGGCTGGCCTTCAACGCGGCGGCAACCACGGTCAATGGCAGCGGTCTGAAGCTGCAGGTGGTCAGCGAAGCGACAACGCTCGCCTCACTGAACGGCGGCAAAGGCGTATTCCGCAGTTCGATCCTGATCAACGATTCCAACGGCGCTTACGCCTCGTTGCGGTTGCTCAATTCCGACATTGAGACCATCGGCGACGTGATCGACGCAATCAATAACCTGGGGATCGGTGTGCAGGCACGAATCAACGATGCGGGCGACGGCATCGCGCTGGTGGATATCGCCGGCGGCAGTGGGACGCTACGGGTTCGCGAGGTGGGGTCGGGACGCGCCGCGGCCGACTTGCGAATCCTCGGCGATGGAACAACCATTACGGCGGGCGGCAGCCCGGCCCATGGCATCGATGGCAGCACCACCTACAGCGTAACGCTCGACGCCGATGATACCCTCAACGACCTGGTCGCCAAGATCAATGCACTGAATGTCGGTGTGTCGGCGGGTGTGTTGAATATCGGTTCGGGAGCGACTCCTTACCGACTCTCCCTGGCCAGCCAGCGCACCGGACAGGCGGGCGGTCTCTTGATCGATACCCGCCAAGCCGGATTTTCCTTGACCGAAACAGCAAAGGCCCAGGACGCGCTGCTGGCGGTAAGTCCGACGGCCACCAGCACCGGCATCCTGGTCGCCTCGAACACCAACGACTTTGAAAACGTTTTGGCCGGCGTCCGACTCTCGCTGAAAGCTCCCTCCGACGAAATCGTCACCATCACTCTCGACGCCAACACCACCGATATCGTCGATTCGGTGAAAAAATTCGTCGACGATTACAACAAGCTCCGCAGCGAACTCGACGATCTCACAAGGTTTGACGCCGCTACGCAGACGCGCGGTGTTCTGTTCGGCTCGTCTGCAGCTCTGCGGGTGGAAACCGATTTCAGCAATCTGCTCAGCGGCCGTATCATCGGCGCCGGTACGATCCGCTCACTCGAGGAATTGGGGCTGAGCCTCGATCGACAAGGCAAACTGCAACTCAATGAAAGCGACCTGAAGAGCGCGCTTAACGACAACCCTCTGCAGGTCAAGGAGTTCTTCACCCACGAAGATACGGGGGTTGCTGTGCGACTGAATGCGTTAATCGACGAACTGGCAGGCACTCCGACACAAAATGGGCGCCCCGGCGGCAAGTCGCTGTTCGACGCGCGCAAGGAATCGCTCCAGCAACGTATCGATACCAATCAAGCGCGCATCGATCTGCTGGCCATCCGGCTCGAAAATCAGCGGGAGCTGCTGACCCGGCAGTTCAACGCCATGGAAACCGCGTTAGCCAAGCTGCAGACGAGTCAGTCGGCGCTCAACCAGCTCAACCAGTTGGCACTCTCGATCTCCTCCAGTTCGACGAATAACCGTTAGCAACCACCCCTTGCGATACGACCTGAATCGACCCACGCCCTCGACAACCTCCCTGTTCCCCCTCCACCGATTGCGAGACCTGCCATGACGCTTGCTCCCCATACCCAATATTGGGAAACCCAGATTCGAACCGCCACTCCGCAAAAACTCCGTTTGCTGCTCATCGAAGGAGCCCTGCATTATGGTCACAAGGCGATCGATGACTGGAACGGGGGAGATTACGACCAGGGGTTTACCGCCGCGACGCGCTGCCAGGACATCCTGTTTGAGTTGCTGGGAGCTGTTCGCAAGAACGGTGACAGCTTGAATCAACAGGTGATTGAACTATACGTCTACCTGGCCAAACAATCGCAACTGGCAATTCGCCAGCGCAACAGCGAGATCTTGCACGGGATTCTGCGCGTGCTTGAAGAAGAGCGCGCGACGTGGCAGATGGTGTGCGATCGTTTTCCGCAGCCGATCGAGGAACTCGATCGCGACGCTTGCCCGACGGAGATCACCGCCGATTCCCTGCCGGCCATTCCGCCTGACGTCATTGGCCACCAAGCCACCGGCCGCGTTGCCACCGCCAGCTCCTTTTCGCTGGAGGCCTGAAAACGCGGCGTCGTCACCGATAACGGTAGATGCCGACGTGCGAGCGGCGATCGGCAAAGGGCTGGTGCGTGTCATCGTCTCGGACGAATGCGCGGAGGATCAGCGCAGCGAGCACGCCGACGACAAAGCCACCGATATGCGCCCACCAGGCCACGCCGCCGGTGCGCATGCTGGTGATCGCCATCGTTCCTTGAAAGAACTGCATCAGGAACCAGAAGCCCAGAAAGAGCGGCGCGGGAAGCACGACGATCTGGGCAAAGCCGAGCAGCGGGACGAGCGATAAGACCATCGCTCGGGGATAGAGCACAAAATAGGCCCCCATCACACCGGCAATGGCGCCGCTGGCGCCAATCGTCGGCACGGGACTCGCCGCATTGGTGACAAGGTGCACCAGACCGGCCGCCACGCCGCTGACCAGATAGAACACGGCGTATCCGACATGTCCCAGCCGGTCCTCGACATTGTCGCCGAAAATGTACAGGAACCACATATTTCCCAGAAAATGCAGCCAGCCGCCGTGCAGGAACATGCAGCTCACCAGCGTTAACCAGGGCGGAATCGTAGGGGCCGGCAATTCGTGGATGCGCACAAATTCCTGTCCGCGAATCCGCACGACCTCCTGCAACTCAACCGTTTCGTGCGGATGCAAGACGCGGATCGGAATCATTCCATATCTTTCCTCCAGTCCCTCACCCGGCCGGCCGGCAGCCGCCAACTGCAACAAGAAGACGCAGGAAGTGACGAACAACAGTCCGTAGTTTGTAAGCGGCAAATGATGGGACGGGATATTGTCGCGAAGTGGTATCATGAATATTCTGCTCGGGGCCTTCCCAACGGGTACCGCTCACGGGTCGTGGCTGGCATGATAGAGCATCCCGGCCCTCTGTGCACAGGCTGGAGGCCGAGGAATGCAGCGGTCGGAGAGACGGGCATCGGACGGGCGAACTTGCATGTGGCTGACGATACTGGCTGTAGTGCTACTGATTGCGGCGATTGCCGCCGGCATCGTGATGACCACCGTGGGACTGCCTGGCAATTGGGTCATCGTACTGGCCGCCGCTCTGTATGCGGTCGTCGTCGACGGCGATTCCCGGCTGGCGCTCAGCTGGTACGGAGTTGGGACCGTGGTGCTGCTGGCAATTGTCGGGGAACTTGCGGAGCTCCTGGCAGGCGCCCTGGGAGTTGCCCGAGCCGGTGGCAGTCGCCGGGCGATGGCACTCGGACTGATCGGCTCCGTGTTGGGCGGAATCGGGGGCATGATCATCGGCCTGCCGATTCCCCTGATCGGCAGTCTGATTGCCGGCGTCTTGGGCGCCTGTCTGGGAGCGTTTGCCGGCGCCGTGCTGGGCGAACGTTGGCGCGGCCGCGACCTCGATCAAAGCCTGCCGGTCGCCCAGGCCGCCTTCTGGGGCCGGATGCTTGGCACGGTCTCCAAACTGACCGTCTCGCTGATGATGGCGCTGGTGCTGCTGGTCGCGCTGGTCTGGTGAGGTGACCTCGGAAACCGCTGCAGCGCACTCCCGCCGCGGCCCCCCCCCCGCACCGGCCCGCCCCCCGAATCAACTCGTGACCTGAATTAACTCGTGACCTGAATTAACTCGTGACCTGAATCAACTCGCGGCCTTCTGCTCGGGAAAATCCTGAGCGTACCTTTTCAACAACCGATTCACGTCGGCATCCACGACATACAACTTGCCACGAATCACCTTGGTTTCCTGCGGTTTCAGCCCGCCCACGCGAAAATCGCTGTGCAGGCAGGCAATCACGCCCTGGAAAATCTCCTGATACGGCTCCCAGGCAACGGCCAGGATCTTGCGATTGTCCGCGGAAAAACAGCCACACAGGCCGTGGGACGGGACCAGCTTGCTCAACGGGCGAGGATTGACGTCGTCCCGATCGACGTGCGCCGGACAATAGACCTGGCCCGGCGTGTAGCGTGCCTTCTCCGCCCAGGGTGTTGTCGGCAAACGGGTCAGACTGCCATCCAGAAAAATAAAGCACTGCCGCGCGTATTGAGGGACGAGCGTACGCGCGTCGTCGGTGGGGCAGCCGGTGAACTTGTCGACGCGCATGCAGGGCTGGGCCCAATGCACCAGCGAGGGCTGGGCCATCGGATTATGGGCCACGACTTGAAAATCGACCTCGTCCGCTCCCGCGGTGATGGTGTGCATGACGATCACGCCGTCCTGCAACTGATCCTCCAGCTTGATCACCTTTCCGTCGATCCCCCCGGCCATCCTCTGGGATTGGTGAGGAACGACGGTTTCACGCCAGTCGCGGTCGGTCGATCCCGACTTGCAATACGCTTCCAGGTAGTTGATGCGGATCTCTTCGCCGGGAAAATCGCCACGGATCGAGAGGAAATTCGCTTCCCATTCGATCCGCAACGGTGCTGCCGAGGAGAGTTCGTCCGACAATTCGCCAGCAACCGCCAGAGGGGAACTTCGCGGACGGAAGCCAGGCGCAAGGACCGATCCCAGGGCTGCGGCTCCTATGGAAAAATGGAATCGCCGGCGATCAGCGACGCGATCGGCTGGGATCTTGTTGGTCATGGTCGGTTTCCTCGGCATCAGGAAGCAGGCAGCGTGCAGCATACCGCCGCGACGCTGTCAACATGCGGCGGCGGTCATTTCGGCGCCACAGTACAGATGATTTTGCTTCCCTGCTTCAAGGGCGGCGCTTCCAGCTTGCCATGTTCGAGCAGCTGTTGCAGCACTTGCTGCATCACGCGTTCTCCCTCGTCGATATGGGCGTTTTCTCGCCCGCGAAACACCACCGAGACCTGGACCTTGTCTTTGTGCTGCAGAAAACCCTTGGCCTGCTTGACCTTGAACTCGATGTCATGCTCGCCCGTCTTGGGGCGCAGCCGGATTTCCTTGATCTTGGTCTGGTGCGTATGGTGATGCGACTTCTTGCGCTTTTCGTATTTGAACTTGCCGTAATCCATGATCCGGCAGACCGGCGGCCGTTCTGTAGGCGCCACTTCCACCAGGTCCAATGACAGTTCGCGAGCACGCGCAATCGCCTCCGCAGTGTTCAGAATCCCCAGTTGTTCTCCGGTGGCGGAAATCACGCGCACCGGCGAAATACGAATCTGTTCATTGACCCGAGTTTGGTCACGATCGACGATAGTTGAGCTCCTTCTATCAGAAAGTTGAAACCAGGCGGCAGGCAAGGGACGGGTCGGTCCGCCGGCCGCAAACGATAATTTGGGATCGAGTATTTCCCAGGAACGGTAGGCCGTCAACCGTCGTTCGGGCGGAATTCCCGCGGTTTGACCGGCTAATACTCATTGCCGACCCCCCGTCCGCCCAGTCCGGCGTCGCCGCTGAACGTCTTGCGGACCGTCCGTTCTCGCACCTCCGACTGCAGCTTTTCGAGCGCCTGTTCCACTTTCATGGCGCCCAGGTCCCCCGCGATGCGATCCCGTACCGACACCGTTTCCGCCTCGGCGTCCCGCGGCCCAACCACGAACATGTACGGTATCAATTCCAGCTGCGCGTCCCGGACTTTGCTGCCCAGTTTCTCCGAGCGATAGTCGACCGAAACGCGTAATCCGGCCTCGCGCAAACGCGTTTCGACCCGCCGTCCGTATTCCTCGGATTTTTCGCTGACCGTCAGGATCCGTACCTGATCGGGCGCCAGCCACAGCGGAAACGCACCCGCAAAATGCTCGATCAGCACTCCGATGAAACGCTCCATCGATCCCAACGGAGCGCGATGGATCATGACCGGCCGATGCACATGATTATCCGCGCCAACGTAGCTCAATCCAAATCGCTCGTCGCTCGGCAGATTGTAGTCCAGCTGGACAGTACCCAGCTGCCATTCGCGGCCGATACAGTCGGTGACCACGAAATCGGCCTTGGGGCCGTAAAACGCCGCTTCGCCGTCCTCCTCCGTGAAATCCATCCCCAGGTTCCGGCAGACGGCCACCAGCGCTTGCTGAGCGCGATCCCACTGCTCGGGACTGCCAACGTATTTGCCGCTGGACGGATCACGGAAGCCTAACCGCACGCGGTAGTTCTCCAGTCCCAGCGACTTCAGCACATACTTGGTCATATCGATACAGGCGCGGAACTCCTCCTCGACCTGCTCATCCGTGCAGAAAATGTGGGCATCGTCCTGCGTAAATCCGCGAACGCGCGTCATGCCGTTCAGTTGCCCCGATTTCTCGTAGCGGTAAACCGTGCCGAATTCGGCCAGCCGCAGTGGCAGTTCGCGATAACTGCGTGGTTCGGTCTGGTAGATCATCACATGATGCGGGCAATTCATCGGCTTGAGCAGATATCGTTCCTGCTTGCTCGCCCAGCGCTCCAGCACGCGGACTTTGCCTTCCAGGCTGCTGTCGACCTCGTATCCGCGCAAATCGGCGCCCAGCACCGTCGCCGCCTCGATCAGCTTGCGCTCGTCGTCACGCGAGAATCGTCCTTGCTCCAGGCCGCGTTGCAGCGCATCGACAATTTGCCCCGCGTCGTGATCAAAAATCGGTGCGAATTGCGCGTCGCGGTAGTACGGGAAATGGCCGCTGGTCTGATAAAGTTCGACGCGTCCGATATTCGGCGAATAGACCGGCAGGTAGTTGCGGCGTCGCAACTCTTCACGCACGAAATTTTCCAGCAGGCCCCGAATCAGCGCGCCTTTCGGTTGCCAGAGCACCAATCCTTGGCCGACCTTTTGGTCGACCGAGAACAGCTGTAGCTGCTTGCCCAGCAGCCGATGGTCGCGCTTCTTGGCTTCCTCGATTTTGGCCAGGTGAGCGTCGAGCTCTTCCTGAGTGAAAAACGCGGTGGCGTAGAGCCGCTGCAACTGCTGGCGCGAGGCGTCCCCCTTCCAGTAGGCACCGGCCACCGACAACAGCTTGAAAGCGCCGATCGCCTTGGGAGACGGCAGATGCGGGCCGCGGCAAAGATCGAGGAACTCCCCCTGCCGGTAGAACGACACTTGGGGGTGATCCTTGAGCCCCGTGTCGAGGTGTTCGACCTTCAATTCCTGATGCAGTCCGGCGCAAATCGCCCGCGCATTTTCCCGTGGTTCCTCCAGCCTCTCGAACGGCTCGTCCTGCGCAATGATCCGCTTCATTTCGGCTTCGATCGCCGGGAAATCGTCCTCGGTCAGCGCACGCGGCAGCGCCATATCGTAATAGAAACCGCCCTCAACCGTTGGGCCAAACGCCAGTTGCACACTCTTGTGCAGTCGCATCACCGCGCGCGCCATGACATGGGCGGCCGAGTGCCGCATGACCGCCAGCGATTCGGCATCCCGCGCCGTCAAAATCCGCATCGCCACGCGGCCCGATTCCGGCAACTTGAAGTCGAGCCCTACTGTCGCGCCGTCCACCTGCGCCGCCAGAGCCGCTTTCGCCAGTCGAGGCCCAATCGATGTAACCACATCCTTGGGAGTTAAAGGTGTACTGAATTCCTTGATACTGCCGTCGGGTAATTGAACTTCCAGCATGAGTTTCCGTTAAGCGGGTGAACGGGAATCGGCCGTCAGATCGGTACAAAGGACCTGCACGGGTACGAACCACTGTCATTTGTTGGATGGGGTGCGTAAAGTATACGATTGTTAGTACTTGTGGCAAGCGAAGGTGACTCGTATAATCTCTCCAGTCCGTCCGTCCCCACCGGACGCCGGTCGTCGAAAAATGCCTGTTCGGCAAGCTTGCGGATGCGGATGCCGATGCCGCCTCCCCATGGCGGCTGCCCCTCCTGCACGACGCACCCGAACAAGCACAAACTTTGCACTGCAAGGGCGGTTAGCTCAGTTGGTTAGAGCGCCACGTTGACATCGTGGAGGTCACAGATTCGAGTTCTGTACCGCCCATTGAAATGACCACATAATCCCGAGTGATTTCAGTTTCGTCGGTGTTTTCCACCGTGTTGAGTTCTTCAGTGCGGCTATTACTCTTACCTGCGGCTGCCTCGTGTGCCGCATTTTGTGCCGTTTTATCTTCGGCGCTTTCCGTTGGTTTTTGTTCAACACCTGACGTTGGCTTGTCGCCGATTTCAATTGGCTTAGCGTCCATCCGATCGTGCGGCAGATTATCGACCGCGATTGTCACGTCTCGATGTCGAATCGAGCTGTCATCAAACACGTGATTTCGCGATTGAAGGACGGCTACAACACGTTTCATGGTCTGTCCAGGACGGATCGGCGACGACTAATCGAGGACTGTGTTTTGGTTCAGCGGAAACTGGAATGAGCCGGTTGCTTCGTTAGCGACAGTAGTGTCGACATCCTGCCGCGAAAGTTTATCGCATTCGAGCAAATCCCGAAGGGCAAGTGCGGTAGCCGCGGTGAGCAGCCACCGCCCGACTTTCGGTCTTTGCCCAGAGGCGCGTCAAAAGGTAATTGCCTACGTTTCCCACTACAACCAAATCCGGTTGCACTCGACAATCGGATAGATCACGCCAGCCGACAAACTGAATGGACTGGCGTCGCAGATTCACGCCGAGTGGGATCGGAAACTGGAGGAAGCTCGCGCTCGACGTTTGGCGGTCAGGTCAGCGGACACAAGCGTTGCCTGACAACGACGAAAGCGGTACAACTAGAAACGGCCTGGGCAGAGGGTAGGGCAACGCAGAAGTGCGACCCGAGCGCTGACTCAGGGGCAAAGACCGAAAGGCGGGCGGTCGCTGCTCACC
>Ga0233425_10004156_pt1 | contig 24772 bp, 13 predicted proteins | sample Watercolumn_Towu_2_FD_181712 | JGI IMG/M metagenome (GOLD analysis project Ga0233425, IMG submission 181712) | Freshwater microbial communities from Lake Towuti, South Sulawesi, Indonesia - Watercolumn_Towuti2014_140_MG | ecosystem: Environmental > Aquatic > Freshwater > Lake | place... | reverse complement strand
GGCGGGGCTGGGCGGCTGCCCCTACGCCAAAGGGGCCACCGGCAACGTCGCGAGCGAGGACGTGCTCTACATGCTGGACGGGCTGGGAATCCGCACCGGCGTCGATCTGGCCAGGCTCGCGGGCGCCGGGCGGTTCATCGGCCAGGCGCTGAACCGCGAGCCGGCCTCGCGCGTGGCGCGCGCGCTCGCGGCCAAGATGGCCTGACGTGCTGCGCCGCCTCGCGATCGCCGCGGCGATGACCGCCGCCGCTTCCCTGCTGCTGCTGCCGGGCCTGGGCCTCGCGCCCCGCTGGCTCGACCCCGCCATGGCGCGCGCCGCGGGCCTGACGCTGTTCACGCTCTCGGCCTGGGCGCTGGTGGTCTTCCCGGAGTTCTTCACGGCGCTGTGCTTCTACCTGATCGCGATGCTGGCCCAGGTGGCGCCGGCCGGCGTGGTTTTCTCCGGGTTCTCCTCGATCGCGTTCTGGCTGATCGTGGGCGGCCTGGTCGTGGGCATCGCGATCGAGCGCACGGGCCTCGGCCGGCGCCTGGCGCGGGCACTGTTCGGCCGGCTCGGCGCGAGTTACACGCAGGCGGTGGCGGCGGTCGCGGCCGCGGCCGTGGCGCTCGCGTTCCTGATGCCGTCCACCATGGGCCGCGTGCTGCTGCTGCTGCCGATCGTCCTGGCGCTTTGCGACCGCCTCGGCCTTGTGGAGGGCGGGCGCGGGCGCACCGGCCTCGTGATGACCGCGGCGCTCGCGACCTACATTCCCTCCTGCGGCATCCTGCCCGCCAACGTGCCCAACACGGTGATGATCGGCGCGGTCGAGCAGCTCTACGGCGTCAAGCTCACCTACGCCTCGTACCTGGTGTGGATTTTCCCCGCGATCGGCGTGGGCTACACGGCGATCCTGATCGCGGTCGTGGCGCGGCTCTACCGCGAGACGCCGAAGCCGCTTAAGGAGGCCGAGGCGCCCCAGCGGCTGTCGCGCGACGAGCGGATGCTCGCCTGGATTCTCTGCCTCGCGCTCCTGGCCTATGCGACCGACTTTCTGCACGGCATCTCGCCGGCCTGGGTGTCGCTGGCGGCGGGAATCGCGTGCCTCGCGCCCGGCATCGGCGTGGTGCCGGCCAAGACCTTCTCCGAGCGCATGAGCCTGGCGATCCTGATCTACATCGCGGCGATCATCGGCATCGGCGCGGTCGTGGCGGACAGCGGGCTGGGCGCCAGGCTGAGCCGCCTGTTGATCGAGTGGGCGCGGCTCGAACCCGGCGCGACGCTGCACAACTTCGCCGCCATCTTCGCGCTCTCGGTCGTGGTGGGCGTGGCCGCGACCGTGATCGCGCAGCCCGCGGTCCTGGTGCCGCTCGCGGGCGACATCGCCCAGGCCGCGGGCCTGCCGTTGATGACGGTCCTGATGATCTACGTGACCGGCTTCGCGACCATCCTGTTTCCCTACCAGTCGGGCCCCCTGGTCGTGGCCATGCAGCTGGGCGGCGTTCCGGCGCGCCAGGGCGTGCGCCTCACGCTCGTCATGGGCGGAGCGACGATGGTTTTCCTGGGGCCCCTTGCGTTCCTGTGGTGGCGTGTGCTGGGTTTGGCGGGGTGACGGGGCGAAGGGCGATGGCGAAGCGGCGCTGGAAAAACGGCAGGGCGGCGAAGACGGGCGGACGCGGCGCCCCCCCGGTCAAGGTGGCGCGCGCGCGCAAGGACGCGGACGCGCCGGCGCTGCATCTCATCAAGCTGTGCGTCGGCGTGGACGAGATCCAGGAGCTGGCGGACTGGCAGAAGAAGCGCCGCAAGCGGTTCAAGCGCCGCTACAACACCCACGTCACGCGCAACTATCCGCGCCGCGCGGACGAGCTGCTCGCGGGCGGGTCGCTCTACTGGGTGATCGCCGGCAGCGTGCGCGTGCGCCAGCGAATCGTCGGCGTGGTCCAGCGCCCGGATTCGGAAGGGGTGCTGTGTTGCGAGCTCCGGCTCGACCCCAAGCTGGTGGAAACCCAGCCCCGGGCCCACCGGCCGTTCCAGGGCTGGCGGTACCTTGAATCCGGGGACGCGCCACCCGATCTGAAGCAGGGCCGCAAGGCCAGGGGAGACCGCCTCCCCCCAGCCCTTGTGGACGAGCTGAGGTCCTTGGGGCTTCTCTAGTGGGCTCTCCCGGGGGTTGATCGGCCCCGTGCGGCCGAACGCCGCAACCGCCGGCCGGCCCCGGCCGGAGCACTGAAGCCCTGTTGCCACAAGGCTTTGGGAAAAGCGGGGCAAAGCGGATTTTTCCCCAGATCGGGCCTTGCGCGGCGTTAAGGAAAGGGCTAGTTTCCGCCCCCCGCTGCGTACTTAGCGGTGCGCGGCGGCAATCCACGCCTGATGCGCGGAAAGACGGTGTTCGGCCCGTCGCGGTCGAACTGTCCGTCTGCGATGTTTGAAATGGTGAGTTTGTCTACGGAAGGGATCCGTGGACGGCGGGGTGCGGAAGCCGATCGGCTTTCGGGCGCCTGCCGTTCGAATGGATCCTTTAGTTAGCGTTACGACGCTAAGTTTAGGTGAGAACGGCGGGTTTACTCGTTTGAGGCGTTTCCTGCCGCCCAAGAATCCGGGCCGCAAGGCACGGACGACCGGGCGGCGCGCCAAGCGGCTCCCTCAGGGGCCGGGCGGCGTTCGAAGCGTCTCGAGGTAACCTGAGAGTTTGATCCTGGCTCAGAACGAACGCTGGCGGCATGCCTAACACATGCAAGTCGAGCGCCCGTAGCAATACGGGAGCGGCGCACGGGTGAGTAACGCGTGGGAACCTGCCCTTAGGTTCGGGACAACCGCGGGAAACTGCGGCTGATACCGGATGATGTCTTCGGACCAAAGATTTATCGCCTTTGGAGGGGCCCGCGTCGGATTAGGTAGTTGGTGGGGTAACGGCTCACCAAGCCTGCGATCCGTAGCTGGTCTGAGAGGATGACCAGCCACACTGGGACTGAGACACGGCCCAGACTCCTACGGGAGGCAGCAGTGGGGAGTATTGGACAATGGGGGCAACCCTGATCCAGCAATGCCGCGTGGGTGATGAAGGCCTTCGGGTTGTAAAGCCCTTTCGGCGGGGACGATGATGACGGTACCCGCAGAAGAAGCCCCGGCTAACTTCGTGCCAGCAGCCGCGGTAATACGAAGGGGGCTAGCGTTGTTCGGAATGACTGGGCGTAAAGGGCGCGTAGGCGGCCTGTTTAGTCAGGCGTGAAAGCCCCGGGCTTAACCTGGGAATTGCGCTTGATACTGACGGGCTCGAGTGCGGGAGAGGATGGTGGAATTCCCAGTGTAGAGGTGAAATTCGTAGATATTGGGAAGAACACCGGTGGCGAAGGCGGCCATCTGGACCGTAACTGACGCTGAGGCGCGAAAGCGTGGGGAGCAAACAGGATTAGATACCCTGGTAGTCCACGCTGTAAACGATGTGTGCTAGACGTTGGGGGTTAAGCCCCCGGTGTCGCAGCCAACGCGTTAAGCACACCGCCTGGGGAGTACGGCCGCAAGGTTAAAACTCAAAGGAATTGACGGGGGCCCGCACAAGCGGTGGAGCATGTGGTTCAATTCGACGCAACGCGAAGAACCTTACCAGCTCTTGACATGTCCCGTATGGCCCCGGGAGACCGGGGCCTTCAGTTCGGCTGGCGGGAACACAGGTGCTGCATGGCTGTCGTCAGCTCGTGTCGTGAGATGTTGGGTTAAGTCCCGCAACGAGCGCAACCCTCATCTTCAGTTGCCATCGGGTTAAGCCGGGCACTCTGAAGAAACTGCCGGTGACAAGCCGGAGGAAGGCGGGGATGACGTCAAGTCCTCATGGCCTTTATGGGCTGGGCCACACACGTGCTACAATGGCGGTGACAGTGGGTTCAGTGCGAAGGGGCAACCCGGAGCCAATCCCCAAAAGCCGTCTCAGTTCGGATTGCACTCTGCAACTCGAGTGCATGAAGCCGGAATCGCTAGTAATCGCGGATCAGCACGCCGCGGTGAATACGTTCCCGGGCCTTGTACACACCGCCCGTCACACCATGGGAGTTGGTTCTACCTGAAGCCGGTGCGCCAACCGCAAGGGGGCAGCCGACCACGGTAGGGTCAGCGACTGGGGTGAAGTCGTAACAAGGTAGCCGTAGGGGAACCTGCGGCTGGATCACCTCCTTTCTAAGGAAGCGAGCGGGGCGACCTGCTTGCTTACCCTTACACGGCCCGAAGCGCCGCTTTGCTTCCGGCCTCGCCGTCCGCGCATCCCTTCCGTACCGACCGACTTATGGGCTGGTAGCTCAGTTGGTTAGAGCGCGCGCTTGATAAGCGTGAGGTCGGAGGTTCAAATCCTCCCCGGCCCACCATCGGTCGAGCGCGCGGCGCCAACGCGGGGCGCGCCCCCGCACTTCGCTTGGGCGAGTCCCTTGGGCGAGGTGCCGGCGCGCGCCCGGTCTAGCACCGCTGGACCGGGGGTGTAGCTCAGTTGGGAGAGCGCCTGCTTTGCAAGCAGGAGGTCGACGGTTCGATTCCGTTCACCTCCACCAGCGGTCGAGCGCGGCAAATCGGCGGATGCCAAAGGTCAGGCGACCGGCGCCGGGCGCGCGGTCCCCTGTCCTTTGCCATCCAGGCAAAGGTTGTTTGAACGGTGAAGAGGGTTTTTTGGAACGAAGCGCGGCCGGCGGCCGCCGCTCCGAGGCGCAATGCCGGGGAGCGGAAGCTGCGGCGCGATGCTTGGTTCCGTCTGGGTATGAAGCGCATCTAGCATGGAGTCATGTTCGTTGCGCGGGCGGCCGGAGCGATCCGGCGGCGCGCGCGATGGGCGTGGCGATGCTGAGATCAAGCGTCAAGTAAGGGCATTTGGTGGATGCCTTGGCACCGAGAGGCGACGAAGGACGTGGCACGCTGCGATAAGCCATGGGGAGCCGCGAGCAGGCTTTGATCCGTGGATTTCCGAATGGGGCAACCCCACCGCAAGGTGATCCCGAGCTGAATCCATAGGTTCGGGAGGCGAACCAGGCCAACTGAAACATCTCAGTAGCCTGAGGAAAGGACATCAACCGAGACTCCGCGAGTAGTGGCGAGCGAAAGCGGACCAGGCCAGCGATGCGCGCGTTGCAACCGGAACCGTCTGGAAAGTCGGGCCATAGCGGGTGACAGCCCCGTACGGGTAGAAGACGCGCGCGTCCTCGAGTAAGGCGGGACACGTGTAATCCTGTCTGAACATGGGGGGACCACCCTCCAAGCCTAAGTACTCCTCGGTGACCGATAGTGCACCAGTACCGTGAGGGAAAGGTGAAAAGCACCCCAACGAGGGGAGTGAAAAAGACCTGAAACCGAATGCCTACAAGCAGTCGGAGGGGCCGCAAGGCCCTGACGGCGTACCTTTTGTATAATGGGTCAGCGAGTTCGTCTGTGCAGCAAGCTTAAGCCGGTAGGCGTAGGCGAAGCGAAAGCGAGTCTGAATAGGGCGACCAAGTTGCACGGATGAGACCCGAAACCGGGTGATCTAGCCATGGACAGGTTGAAGGTGCGGTAACACGTACTGGAGGACCGAACCCACGCCTGTTGAAAAAGTCGGGGATGATCTGTGGCTAGGGGTGAAAGGCCAACCAAACTCGGAAATAGCTGGTTCTCCGCGAAATCTATTTAGGTAGAGCGTCGGACGTATCGCCATCGGGGGTAGAGCACCGGATGGGCTAGGGGGGAGCGATCCTTACCAAACCTAACCGAACTCCGAATACCGATGAGCGTAATCCGGCTAGGCAGGCGGCGGGTGCTAAGATTCGTCGCCGAGAGGGAAAGAGCCCAGACCGCCAGCTAAGGCCCCCAAATCGTGGCTAAGTGGGAAAGGATGTGGGAAGGCCAAGACAACCAGGAGGTTGGCTTAGAAGCAGCCATCCTTTAAAGAAAGCGTAATAGCTCACTGGTCTAGTCAAGCCAGCCTGCGCCGAAAATGTAACGGGGCTAAAGCCACGTGCCGAAGCTGCGGGTGTGTCCGGGGTAGCGTCCCCGGGCACGCGGTAGCGGAGCGTTCCGTAGGCCTGCGAAGGAAGAGGGCGACCTCTTCTGGAGGTATCGGAAGTGCGAATGCTGACACGAGTAGCGAACAGGAGCGTGAGAAACGCTCCCGCCGAAAGTCCAAGGGTTCCTCGGCAAGGCTAATCCGCCGAGGGTGAGCCGGCCCCTAAGGTGAGGGCGAAAGCCGTAACCGATGGGAACGGGGTTAATATTCCCCGGCCTGCCAGTGGTGACGAATGGCGCAAGTCGTTGGGGCTTATCGGATTGCCCCGGCGGCGAAGCCGTTCCAGGAAACAACCCTGGCGTATAGACCGTACCCCAAACCGACACAGGTGGACTGGTAGAGAATACCAAGGCGTTTGAGAGAACGGTGCTGAAGGAACTCGGCAAATTGCCCGCGTAACTTCGGGATAAGCGGGGCCTGTCCGCGCGCAAGCGCGGACGGGTGGCACAGAGCAGGGGGTAGCGACTGTTTACTAAAAACACAGGGCTCTGCGAACGCGGCTAGCGGACGTATAGGGTCTGACGCCTGCCCGGTGCCGGAAGGTTAAGAGGAGAGGTGCAAGCCTTGAATCGAAGCCCCGGTAAACGGCGGCCGTAACTATAACGGTCCTAAGGTAGCGAAATTCCTTGTCGGGTAAGTTCCGACCTGCACGAATGGCGTAACGACTTCCCCACTGTCTCCAGCACCGGCTCAGCGAAACTGAATTCTCCGTGAAGATGCGGAGTACCCGCGGTTAGACGGAAAGACCCCGTGCACCTTTACTACAGCTTTGCAGTGGCATTAGGGAGCGGATGTGTAGGATAGGCGGGAGCCTAGGAAGCCTTGGCGCTAGCCAGGGTGGAGGCAACCTTGAAATACCGCCCTTTTGTTCTCTGATCTCTAACTGTGGTCCGTGATCCGGGCCCGGGACCCTGCATGGCGGGTAGTTTGACTGGGGCGGTCGCCTCCCAAAGAGTAACGGAGGCGCGCGATGGTGGGCTCAAGCTGGTCGGAAATCAGCTGGTGAGTGCAATGGCATAAGCCCGCCTGACTGCGAGACTGACAAGTCGAGCAGAGACGAAAGTCGGTCATAGTGATCCGGTGGTTCCACGTGGAAGGGCCATCGCTCAACGGATAAAAGGTACGCCGGGGATAACAGGCTGATGACGCCCAAGAGTCCATATCGACGGCGTCGTTTGGCACCTCGATGTCGGCTCATCACATCCTGGGGCTGGAGCAGGTCCCAAGGGTTTGGCTGTTCGCCAATTTAAAGTGGTACGTGAGCTGGGTTTAGAACGTCGTGAGACAGTTCGGTCCCTATCTGCCGTGGGTGTTCGAGACTTGAGAGGAGCTGTCCCTAGTACGAGAGGACCGGGATGGACGCACCTCTGGTGTACCGGTTGTGGCGCCAGCCGCAACGCCGGGTAGCTATGTGCGGACGGGATAACCGCTGAACGCATCTAAGCGGGAAACCCACCTCGAAACCAGGTCTCGCCCAAGAGCCGTGGTAGACCACCACGTCGATAGGCCGGAGGTGGAAGCGGAGCAATCCGCTTTGAGCCAACCGGTACTAATCGCTCGATCGGCTTGATCTCATATCGTCACTCCTATCGCGCGCGCTTCATATCGCCTCGACTTCCTCGAATCCTGTCCTTCGACGACCTGGTGGTCATAGCGGGGGATGTCCACCCGATCCCATCCCGAACTCGGCCGTGAAAGCCCCCAGCGCCTATGGTACTGCGTCTCAAGACGCGGGAGAGTCGGTCGCTGCCAGGTCTTCCAAGGACAGGGAACAGAGGTCAGAAGCCAGGGATCAGGAATCAGGGATCGGGAATCAGAAGAAAGCTCTTCGTTTTGGTTCGTGACTTCTGATTACCGGCCTCTGATTTCTGTCCCCTGATACCCGGACCAAAAACCCTCGAACGCCGTCGCAACGCCGGCCAACGCGCCGCCGCCTCTTCGTCTTCTTCTCTCTGGTGCCGCGGGGTGGAGCAGCCCGGTAGCTCGTCAGGCTCATAACCTGAAGGTCAGAGGTTCAAATCCTCTCCCCGCAACCACGGACAGTTGACGCCCCGGCCTAGCGCCGGGGCGTTGACATTTGGGATCGGCTGATTCCATCAGCGCCAGGATCTGCGCCAGCTCGCCGTGCAAGGTGGCGTCGACGCCGCCATCCGGCCGCGGCTTCAGGTCCACGCGCTCGATCAAGGAGCGGATCAGGTCCATCGCCTCGGCGCGGTCGGGCCCATGCTCGAGCACCCGTTCGAGTTCGGCGACCTTGCGCCGGTAGACCTCGGCCAGATTGGGATGGAGGTGGATCGGCGGCAGGGTGCTTGCGGCCCTGTCGCGCTCGGCGAGCAACTGGGCGCGCTCGGTCTCTAACGCATCGAGCCGCTGCTTCATCGACGCGTGGTACATCCCATCCTCTACGGCCTTGACCATCGCCGCAATCCGGCGGTCGACTGCGGCGAGCTTGCGGTCGAGCAAGGCCTTGTCGCCGGCGCGGGCGGCCATCTGGCGTTCGAACTCGCGGCCATACTCGGTGACGAACTCCTTGACCAGCTCGGGCGCCATCAGCTGGTCTTTCAAGCCCATCAGCACGCGGCCTTCGATCTCCTGCCGGGTAACGGTGATGCGGTTGTCGCAGGTGCCTTTCTGCCGGCGGGTGGCGCAGCCATAGCGATCCTTGCCGACGATCGTGTAACCTCCGCCGCACTGCGTGCAGCGCAGCAGCCCGGAGAGCAGGAAACGCGAACGGCGTATGTCATTGAGGCCATCGGCCGAAGGCGACGCCGCGCCCCTCTTTAGGGACTCGGGCAGCCTCTTGCGAATGGCTTCCTGACGATCCTTGACTTTGTTCCACAACTCGTCCGACACGATCCGCAACTCGGGCGTGGCGACGACCTCCCATTGGTCCCGCGGGTTTGGCCGCGCCTGGCGGCGACCGGTCATCGGGTTCTTCACATAGCTGCAGCGGTTCCAGGCAATCTCGCCACGATAGACGGCGTTGTTCAGGATGCCGTTGCCGCGCCCAGCCTGCCCGCGAATCGTGGTGTTGCTCCAAGGCCGGCCGCCGGGTCCCGAGATGCCTTCGGCGTTGAGCCGGTGGGCGATCGCCTCGGGGCTGGCGCCTGCCGCATACTCCTTGAAGATGCGGCGGACTATCTCTGCCTCGTGCGGATTGATCCGGCGTAGGCCCCGTTCGCCCTTGCCCTTCTCCGCCACCACGTCATAACCATAGGCATGCCCGCCCGCGATCCGGCCCTTGAGCACGCGGCCGAGCTGGCCGCGCCGGGTCTTCTCGCCCAGGTCCTTGAGTGCCATCTGCGCCATCATCCCCATGACCGCGACGTGGATGGTGGTGATCTCGCCCAATTGGGGCGTGAACAGCTTGATGCCATGGAAGGTCAGCCGGTCCAGCAGGTCCGAAGTGTCGGCCAGCCTACGCCCGAGCCGGTCCACCGCCTCGCAGATCACCGCGTCGAACTGGCGCTTCTCGGAGTCGGCGATCAGCTTGAGGAAACCGGGGCGGTGCCGGCTTGCGCCGCTGATCGCGGCATCGGAGTAGGTGCCGGTGAGCGTCCAGCCTTGCTGCATTGCATAGCGGCGACAGACTTCGATCTGGTCCGCGATCGAGGCCTCGCGCTGCATGTCCGAGCTGTATCGGGCGTAGATCACGACGCGCATAGGCGTCTCCTTCAGTCCCGCAATTCCATCCGCCGTTGGTAGGCCTTCACGGCATCGGCCATCTTGGCCTGATTGTAGTGCTTGGCGGTGGTCTTGGGGTCAATATGGTCGAGAACCGCGCTGCCCAAATGAGCCTCGGCGCTGAACTCGGTGCAGATTGTGGTCACCGCGCAGTCGCGGAAGAGGTGCGGGTTGATCCTGTGGCCGAAGGTTTCATTGGTCCGAGCCGCGATGATCCGATGCGCCTGTCCGGCTGTGAGTATGCCCTTCTGCGATGGCCAAAGGCGCCGATGCTGCCTGGCGCCCCGGAAATGGAGACGGTGGACGTTGATCCACCGGTCGATGAACGGTGAGAGGTCGGTGGGCAGCGGCTTCTCGACGGGGCGCTTGTACTTGGTGCCGCGCGTGCCCGGCAGGTGGATGGTCCAGAACGTACCGCTGAAGGAGAAGGTCTTGCCGATCTCAAGGCGCATGAAGGCGCCGAGCCTGAGTGCCGAGGCCGCGAGCATGGCGATCAGGAGCCCGTCGCGATAAAGGCACGCTTTGCGCCCGGGCGATAGGGCGTCTTGCTTGGCGCGCTCCATGAGGTCGATGCCGAGCCGGTAGAGTAGTCGTACATCGACGACGTCCGGCCGTTTGTTGCGCGGGCGCATGTGGTACTCGAGCCTGTTCGCATAGTGCCGTAGCCAGCCCCAATCACGCTCGGCGTTCAGGAGTTCGGCCACGCGCAGGATCTTGCGGATCGAGCCGGCCAAAGTGACCGAAGCGACCCGCGGGGCGAGCCATTCGATGTAGGCACGGACAACGGACTCGGTGACGCTGGCGGCTTCGGGAGTTTCCTGGAGGCACCCTTGCTCGCGGGCGAAGTTGAGGAAACAGCCGTAGCGACGTTGCAGGTCTTGGATCGTCACTGGCGAAAGCTGGTGCGCTTTGGTGGAATCCAACAGCCCTGCCTTCGCCGAGGCAAGTTCCTGCCAGGCGGTTCGGTCCGGCGCCGGCCACATTGCCAGCGGCAGCGAGCGATGCAGGCCCACGTTCATTGCGGCCTCTGCTCCTCACCGGGATCGCTGGTGATAATGCCGTGGTACCGGCGCATGGCCGAGATCGATTCGAGTCCGATGTAGAAGCGTACGGTAGTCGCGATGTCCTCGTGGCCGAGGATGCGCCGCACCAGCTCGAAGTTGCCGGGGTCGGCCTGTAGCAGCCAGGCCGCGGCGGCGTGCCGGAACTGGTGCGGGGTGATCCGGATTCCGATCTCCGCAAACACCCGCTTGGTCAATTGGCCCGACAACGTGCGCTCCTCCTTGTGGCCGGCTTCGCCCGGCAACAGCCAGTCGGAGGCCGCATTGACTAGGCGCGGGCGGAACTGAGTCCGGTACCGGTCGATCAGCCGGGTCGTGTGGGCCGGCAGCGGATATTCCAGATCGACCTGATTCTTCACCATGTGCTTGGGAAAGTGGATGTGATAGGGCGCCTTGGCGCCGCCCGGGCGCAAGAGCTCGACGTCGACGCGCAGGCGCACGAGGTTGCCGATGCGCATCGGCGCGACGATGAGAATAGCGATGGCGACCGCCAACTGGGCGGTAACCGCGCCCCGATACGGCATGTGGCTCTTGGCCGCCTCTTCCATCAGGCGCTCGGGCAAGGCCTTGAGCCGCGCCTTGTTGGCCGGGTCCATCAAGGCGCGGATCACCGTCAAGTTCTTCTCGGTCAGACCAGAGCGCCGGTAACGCTCGAGATTGCCCGACATCTGCCGCAAGCGCTCGAGGTCGGCTTGGCTTGGGCGGATCCAGTCCCGCGCGATCGAGAGCAGGGTGTAGGCGAGGTCGATGGTGAAGGTCTTGGGCTCATCCCGGCCGAGCTCCTTTGCATCGCGCGCCAAATAGTGGCCCAGGATGCGCTTCGCTGTCTGGGGCTCCGTCAGATCGGCAAGATGCTGAAGCTGCTCGACCGGGGTGCCCGTGTGCACGGCCGCCGAGGCGGCGAGCCGGATATGCTCGCGGCGCAGACCGGCAGTCCTGGGCGCCCAGGGGTGCGCCAGTGGGCCGTCGAGCAATGCCGAGATGCCTGCACCCGGCGTGGGCGCGAGGGTCTTCGAAGCGAGATAGGCGTCGACATCCTGCCGGAAGGACTCCGGCAGCTCGTCCCGGCTCAACCCCTGCCGCGGCGGCCGGTAGTCCGGCACCGACAGCCGCACGTTCGGCCAACCAGGCACGGTGCCGACGGCGCGGTTCCACAGGACCGCGTTGTGCCGGTGCACGGTATTGATCCGGGTCGAGAACGTCTCGGCTTCGAGGGCCGCCCTGAACCGGACCAGAACGGCATCGCTCACGGCGCTCGGCCCGATCCCCTGGGCCGTGCAATAGCGCATCAGCCGCACCAGACCGCGGCGCATGTGCGGGTCCGGCAGCCCATCGTGGAGGGCCTGCCATTCGGGCGCGAGCCGTGTGCCGCGCCGCGGCAGGCCCATGGCGCCGCCATAGTGCCGGACGGCCCCGGCAAAGGCCGAGCGCCAGTTGTCGAAGGTCTTGCGCTTCACCCCCAGCTGCACGGGATGCAGCCGGCCGATGCCATAGCGCAGCGCCGTCAGGCGCGCGGGCAGGGCTTCGAGCGGCTTGCCCAGGTACTTGGCGGCCGTACGCAGCGCCCAGGCGCGCTGCGCCCTCTGGGAGGGCTTGAGCCCCGGATCGGCCTCGACCATGGCCAGAAGGTCGGCCAGGGAGGCGGCGCCGGTTGCAGGATCGAAGGGCATTTGGCGGTTCTCCTATTGCGCTTGACGCGACTTGGGATGCCCTTGGATGACAAGACTACCGTATTGGGAAAGTATTGTCAAAACAAAGGATTCCGTTACACTTAAGACCGTTTCCAAATCACAGCCAATGGGCGAGACATTGACTGCCGCTGCATGACATGAGCGCGGGCATTACGCACCCACCCCATAGGTCTTGCGCTCGATGTAGGCGGCGACGGCGGAGCGGGGGATCAGGTACTTGCGCCCGGATCGCAGGGCCACGATCTCCTTCGACTTGACTAAGCGGTACAAGTGCCGAATCGACAGGCGCAGGGCGGCCGCGGCCTCCGCGGTCGTGAAGCAGGGTTCGAGCGTCGCGTCATTCATGGGAGGTCTCCAACTGGGGCAAGGTGGATGGGACGACCGGCTGGGCGGCGGAAACCACGTGCTCCCGCGCCGCCTGGCGGGCCAGGAGACGGACGAGCCGAACGAGTGCGTTGGCGCCCTCGTCAGAGCGCCGCCGATTCGGATCGTTGGAGAGCTCAGCGTCGTTCAAGGTCGATCCCGCTGCAGCCGGTTGGCCGCGGCGCAGGATCGACGGATTCACAATGGCTGGATAATGAGTTTAATTCCCCGGCTCGATTCCGAGCCAGCGACGCTCGTCGATGTTCCAGATCCGTGAAGGATTATCGACGCAATCGATCTCCGATCGGCGGAATTCCTTGATCCCTATCAATACGAGGCCGTCGATGCTCGACGGCCGGAGCTTGCAGGGCAGCAGGCTGATCGCCTTGTCGACGAAGTCGCGAAAGGAGCCGGAGCCGCGCTGCTTGTAGGGATCCCACGCCCGTGTCGGCTCCTTGCCCGTGGCGGAACTGTAGGCCCGTGCCAGGAACAGTCCGAACTGCGCTCTTGCAAGGCTGTCGCTCAGGATGGATCGGCCGCGCCTCGGCGGTCCCAGGAACCCGATGGCCGCGCGTACTGCGCGCTCGATGCTCGTGGTGTCCTTGCTCTTTGCCAGAGCGATCTCTCCGCCGGGGTGACGGTTGGCGATCGTAGCTTGCGTGGCCGGGTCGAGACGGTCGAATGCTTCCCACGAAAAATCGCCACGCCCCAGGAATGCCTTCAGATTGGCGCGCTGCTCGGCGACCGAAGAGCTTCGGTCCGGGCCTCGGAGGAACATCCAGCAGATTTCCAGGTGGTTCGCCAGGCCATCCAGTTTGGCCTCGAGTTCGGTCTCTTCCTGGTTCGGAAAATCCCGCTCGTCGTCCAGATTCCAAAGTTCCATAATCCAGAGTTTCTTTCGCTTCAGGCGGCGCAAGATGTTGCGCCGCACGCAGTCGCGCACCGGCTTACGGCGGAATTCAAGTTTGGGCTTGGTAACACGGGGCATCCGTCGTCCCCTTCAACCCGGTCCTTGTGTCGAATACGTCACGCGAGCTTTCATGTGCTCCTCGTTGGCAACCTTGCTCAACTGGCCGTGGCGTCGTCCCCGGGACCAACAATTCGATCTCATTATATTCCAACGCCGAAACTGGTGGGAGCGATGCCAGTGGTCGAGCGCATGATTGCGGCCTGACCGCAGATCGAGTATCCCCGCCTCATCCTTGCCGGGATGCAGGTCGCCGAGCGCGGTTGTCCGGTTAGGGTTCAGGCCCATTGGACGGTTGGCTGGTCTGGGTTCGGCCGACTGGCCGGCTCTGGACGGAGCAGGCAATCGATGCGTCCGCGCTGCATGAGGTTGACGCGGACCAGGCGGGCGAACGCCGATGGGCTGTGGACGAGGGTTTGGGCGGCCCGGGCGAGCCTGAGCGGGCGAAAGGCGATCAGCGCGACGGCGATCTGGATGCGCACGGCGTTCTCGGAGGTGCCGAGGAAGCGCGCGATCTCGAGGGTCTGCTTGCCCTAGCGGAAGGACAGCTCGATGGCCCGGCGCCGCGTGTAGAGAGCGGCGGTCGCCGGGCCGTTCGCCACGCGCGAGGCGGCGCAGGCCCGCATCGACCGGGAAGGCGACACGAGGCAAATCGGCGTCCACGCCATCGACATCACGCCGGCCATGCGGGAATCCGTCCTCAAGGGTCAGCCGCTGTGGCAGGCCGGGCCGGCCGACAAGCCGATGCCGGCGAGCAAGGCCGATAACATCGCCCTCGGCAAGGCCGCGATGGATAGCGCTATCGCGGACGAGGCCGACCAGATCGACGCCATGCACCGCCCGGAAGTCGGCTGGATCAGCTTCTTGTGGGGCGACAGCCGGATCGGCGTCCAGCACCTGATCGACCGGCGCATGGACCAGGGCATCGACGGCGAGCGCTTCGCTAGGGAATTGCCCGAGGTCATCGCCAACGGACGAATGAATCCGTTCTACGAACGCGATGGTATCATCCGTCGCAACATTACGTGGAATGGCCGCACCGCCGTGCTGCAATTCGTCGTCGACGACAGGCGGCGCGCGACCTGGGTGGCGACTGGATTCGTCGGCACGCAGCGGGTACCGGAAAACGCCAGAGCGATGAATCAAGAACTGGCGGAGAGGAAGATCGCCGATGCCTTGCGGCCGGGTTACAGGATCCGTCCGCAGGCTACGCAGGAAGGCCATCAACCGGACCTACGTGACCGACCGGCCGGTGAAGGCGCGGAAGGTACGGCTGGCGGTCCCCGCCGAGGCGGATCTCGGCCTATCCTGGGAGCGGCGGGAGGGAATCTAGGCCCGCCGTCCGCGCTTGGCAAGGGCAAGGCCCGCCGCCAGGCCGTGAGCCCCGGCATCGTGGGCGAGACCGAGCCAGGGCCGCGCGGCGCCGCGATGCAGGCGCTGCACGACGCCAACCTGGAATTCGCCCGGCGCGCGGCGCCGGAATTGACCGTCGAGCAGTTCGACCGCCTGGTGGAGGAGATCGACGGTCGCCGCCAACAGTTCGGCTACGGCCTCTACGACATCCGCCGCGGTCCCGGCGGCATCCTCCTGCACGTCGCCGCCGTGGCGCTGGAGACCCCGCACGGGATCGGCACGATCGGCCACGAGGTCCTGCACTATCTGCGCGCGGTCGGCGTCGTCGAAGCGGACGAGTGGGCGATGCTGGAGCGCCGCGCCGGGCAGTCCGGCCTGGCGCCGGCCCAGATCGGGCGCATGCGCGCACTCCAGGCCCGCCGCGACGGACAGGGCCGCGCCTTGACGCATCGCGAGCGGGCCGACCTGGAAAGCCTCGAAGCCAGGGCGTCGTGGCTGGAGCGCTTCGACATCCAGGCGCGCTATCCCGGATTGAACCGCGAGCAGCAGCTCGAGGAGGCCGTGGCCGAGGCCTTCGGGGCATGGATCAAGGGCGGCTACCGGGCGCCGGGCGCGATCGGCCGCATCTTCGAGACCGTCAAGGCGTTCCTCGCCCGCCTCAGGGAATGGCTCACCGGCCGCGGCTACGACACGCCGGAAAAGCTGTTCGCCGCGATGGGCCGGGGCGAGATCGCGGCGCGCAAGCCGGCCGCCGACGCCGCGCGCGCCCAACTCATGGACCGGCTCGACGGCATCGAGGCCGAGGTCGCCGAGGTCGAGGCCGCGTTGCGCGACAGGCCGGACGACGACGCCCTCCACGAACGGCTGGAGACGCTCACCGAGGAAGCCGAACAAGTCTACGGCCAGGCCAGGGCCGCCGGCCGGCGGCAGACGACGCCCAAGACGGAAACCGTCCGGACCGCCGAGGGACCCCGCGAACAGTATCTCGTGCCCGGCACGGAGCGGCGCGAGGCGCTGCGCGGGCCCAAGCGTCCCGGCAAGCCGCAGACCGGCCCAGACGGCCTGCCGCTGTTCGCCGCCGAAGGCGAAGAGGCCGCGCCGGGAACGCCGCGCCAGGGCGCGCTATTCCAGGCCCCGGGCGGCCCGGGCGATACCATGCCGGCGGCGGGCGCCGGCGAAAGGACCGGCGAGGGCGACGAGCCGGTCGGCACGCCCGAGGAGACGCAGCGCGCCGCCGAGGCGGTCCTGAAGCGCCATGCGACGCGCGTGCTGGACTGGCTCAAGGACTGGAAGGGCGGCCTCGCCCGGCTCGGCGATCCCCTGGGCAGCCTCGGCGACGCCGACCGCTACAAGGCGATGCGCTACCGCGCGCAAGGGCAGATCGCGGCGTCGGAGAAATTCGCGGCTTCGGTCCACGACGCCTTCGCCAAGGCTGCGGAAGCCGACCGCAAGCGCATCTACGACTACCTGACGACGGCGGGCGCCGAGCCCGACGCCATCGAGGACGCGGCCGCGCGCGCCAAGGCCGCCGAGGCCAAGGCCGAGATCGACCGCATGGGGCGCGAGCTGGTCGATCTCGGCATCCTCAGCGAGCAGCAATACGAGGCCCACAAGGACAGCTACCTGCCGCGCCTCTACCTCCGCTTCCTCCTCGACGAGGAAGGCGGACGCGGCGTCGGCAGCGGCGGCAGGCCGCAATCGTTTGTCTCCAAATACGAAAACGGCGAGCGGCGGATCGACGTGGTCGAGTTCCTTCAGAACGCCGACGCGATCGGCTTCGATCCGGCGGCTGCACTCAAGGAGCTTCGGCGCGCTGTCTAGTTCGGCCGGCCCCTGGCGCGGCTAGGCGGATGTTGCCGCGCTGCAATCTCCGGGGCAGGATAAGTGCCCGGGGGGACAATCGTTAGTCGAGCGCGCCCGCCGCCGGCGCTGCGCACCGAACGCCGCGCCAAGGCGTCCAATGCGCGCACGGACCCCCGCGGTTCACGGAGGTTAACAGGTGCGGACGCCGAGGACGGGCACTAACAAGGGCGACCAGGAAGGCCCTCGCAAAGCAAACGACGGTGCCGCCAAGCTGGGCTTCGAAACCGAGCTGTGGGCGGCGGCCGACGCGCTGCGCAACAACATGGACGCGGCCGAGTATAAGCACGTCGTCCTGGGGCTGATCTTCCTCAAGTACATTTCCGACGCCTTCGAGGCCAAGCACGCCGAGCTCGCGGCGCAGAAGGCGCAAGGCGCCGACCCCGAGGACCCCGACGAGTACCGCGCCGCCAGCATCTTCTGGGTGCCCAAAGAGGCGCGCTGGCAGCACCTGAAGGCGAGCGCCCCCCAGCCCACCATCGGCAAGCTGGTCGACGACGCGATGGCCGCCATCGAGCGCGACAACCCGACGCTCAAAGGCGTGCTGCCCAAGGACTACGCCCGCCCCGGCCTCGACAAGCAGAGGCTCGGCCAGCTCATCAACCTGGTGAGCGACATCGCCCTGGGTAGTCCGGCCGACCGGGCCAAGGACATCCTAGGCCGTGTCTACGAGTATTTCCTCGCCCAATTCGCCAGCGCCGAGGGAAAGAAGGGCGGGCAGTTCTACACGCCGTCCCATGTCGTGCGCGTGCTGGTGGAGATGCTGGCGCCATACAAGGGCCGGGTCTTCGACCCCTGCTGCGGCTCGGGCGGCATGTTCGTGCAGAGCGAGAAGTTCATCGAGGCACACGCCGGCAAGCTCGGCGACATCTCGATCTACGGCCAGGAAAGCAACTACACCACCTGGCGGCTGGCCAAGATGAACCTCGCCATCCGCGGCATCGACGCGCAAATCGCCCACGGGGACTCCTTCCACACCGACCGCCATCCCGATCTGAAAGCGGACTATGTGCTGGCCAACCCGCCGTTCAACGACAGCGACTGGCGCGGCGAGCTGCTCAAGGACGACAAGCGCTGGGTCTACGGCGTGCCGCCGGCGGGCAACGCCAACTTCGCCTGGGTGCAGCACTTCATCCATCACCTCGCGCCCATCGGCCTCGCCGGCTTCGTGCTCGCCAACGGCTCGATGTCGTCCAACCAGTCCGGCGAGGGCGAGATCCGCAAGGCGATCGTCGAGGCCGACCTTGTGGACTGCATGGTGGCACTGCCCGGCCAGCTGTTCTATTCCACGCAAATTCCGGTGTGCCTGTGGTTCCTCGTGCGCAGCAAGAAGAACGGCCGCTTTCGTGACCGGCGCGGCGAGACGCTGTTCATCGACGCGCGCAAGCTTGGGCTCATGGTGGACCGCGTGCATCGCGAGCTGACCGATGCCGACATCGCCAGAATCGCCGACACCTACCACGCCTGGCGCGGTGACAAGGACGCCGGCAAGTACATGGACGTTGCTGGATTTTGCAAAAGCGCCGCGCTCGACGACATCCGCAAGCACGGCCACGTGCTTACCCCCGGCCGCTACGTCGGCGCCGAAGCGCAGAAGGATGACGGTGAGCCGTTCGAGGAGAAGATGAAGCGCCTCACCGCCATGCTGCGCGACCAACAGGCCGAGGCCGCGAAGCTCGATGCCGCCATCGCCGCCAACCTGAAGGAGCTCGGGTATGGCGGGTGAGGCTCAGACAATTCTGTTGAATGAGCTTTCGGTCCGGATCACTAAGGGAACCACGCCGACGACGCTTGGTCGCCCATTTGTCGAGAAAGGCATCAACTTCGTGAAGTCGGAGGCGATCAGTGCCAGTGGCACTATTGATCCGACCACGTTTGCATTCATTGACGAAGATACTCACGCCGCATTGAGTCGGTCGCAATTGCAAGAAGGAGATGTTCTTTTTTCAATGGCGGGTGTGTATTTGGGAAAAACTGCGGTTGTTCCGGAATCGATTCTTCCGGCGAATACCAATCAGGCTGTTGGAATTATTCGGCTCGACCTAACGAAAGCAGATCCCCGTTTTATTCACTACGCGCTTAGTTCTCCAGAGTGCCGCTCATGGGTGCATCGGAGCGTGGCTCAGTCAGCGCAGCCCAATTTCAACTTGCGCGATATCGGCAATCTCCCGATTCCTGCACTCCCACTTGTCGAACAACGCGCCATTGCCCACATCCTCGGCACGCTGGACGACAAGATCGAGCTGAACCGGCGAATGAACGAGACTCTGGAGGCCATGGCGCGGGCGCTCTTCAAGTCGTGGTTCGTGGACTTCGACCCCGTTCGCGCCAAGTCCGAAGGCCGCGACCCCCGCCTGCCCCAGCTCCTTGCCGACCTGTTCCCGGATTCCTTTGAGGACTCGGAGCTGGGGAAGATTCCGAAGGAGTGGGAGGTGGGGTGCCTGGGCGACTTTCTAGGGGAACTCGTGTCCGGGGCCAGACCAAAAGGCGGCGCTGTTGAGGAGGGAGTGCCCAGTGTTGGCGCAGAGAATGTTATCGGCCTGGGCAAGTACGCCTTCTCGAAGGAGAAATATGTCCCACGCGAGTTTTTCGAAGAACTCAAGCGAAAGGGATCGGCGGTAAGGGGCGGGGACGTGCTGCTGTACAAGGACGGCGCACAGATCGGGCGCAAGACCTACTTCGACAAAGGTTTTCCGCACTGCGAGTGCGCCATCAACGAGCATGTGTTCATTCTCAGGGCGAAGCGTGCTCAGGAGCAACGCTTCCTGTTCTTCTGGCTCGACCAGGACTGGATGACGCAGGAGATCATTAGCCTGAACTCAAACTCGGCCCAGCCTGGCATCAACCAGGGCGGAGTGCGAGGGCTCCCGCTCCTCGTTGCTCCTGGGCCAGTAGTTGATGCGTTCAATCGGATCTCGGGTGACTTGACGGACCGGATCTTCACGAACTGTATCGAGAATCAGACCCTGGCCACCGTGCGCGATACGCTGCTTCCCAAGCTCATCTCAGGTGAGCTGCACATCGAGCGCCCTAGACGATTCGTCGGGGGGTAATGACTAGTGACCACAGTGCCGCTAGTAAGCGATTTCGTGATGCATGGTGCCCGTGCTGCCATTGGCGGCGGCCTGTCTCACATCGAGGAACAAGTCAAGGGTATCGAACGGGCAGTGATGGAGAACCCTGGATTAGCGTTTGACCTAGCCAAGACGATTGTAGAAAGCACGTGTCGCACGATCCTCAGCGACCGAAGGATCGCGTTCGGACACGATGACGATCTTCCGCGTCTATTCAAGACTGTCACAACGAACCTCCCAATACTGCCAGTCGCTGCAAGCGGTGAGCCGGAGGCACGGAAAAGCCTGGCGCAGACGTTGAACGGACTTCATACGGCTCTACAGGGGGTTTGCGAGCTCCGAAACGCCTATGGCTTTGCTTCTCATGGCGCTGATGGTCCGCGGCCGCTCATGGAGAGTGTCCAGGCTCTCCTTGCGGCTCAGGCGGCGGATGCGATTGTCGGCTTCCTCCACCGAGTTCATCGGCAAGAGCGCAGCTCACTGCCCAGCGCACGACTTGAGTACGACGATAACGAAGACTTCAATGCCCACGTCGATGAGGCGAATGAGCAGGTGAAGATTTTCGATCTAGCGTATCGCCCCAGCGAGGTGCTGTTCGCTGTGGATAAGGAGGCCTATCGTGATCTGTTGTCCGACTACGAACCAAGCGATGCTGATGGCGTAGAGGAGCGCGCGCAGGAAGCGTCAGGGGGCGCACCGTGAGTGGCCGCGACTTCAGCGAATCGGTCGTCGAGCAGGCCGCCCTCGCGTGGCTAGAGGCGCTTGGGTACGCGATCCTGCACGGCCCGGATATCGCCGTAGGCGAACCGGCCGCAGAGCGGACCGACCCGAATTTTCGTGACGTGGTGCTGGAGCGGCGGCTGCGCCAGGCGCTTGTGCGCCTGAACCCCGATTTGCCGGCCGAGGCACTGGAAGACGCCTACCGCAAGCTGACACGCGCCGAGGCGCCATCGTTGCTGGAGCGCAATCGGGTTGTCCACCGCATGCTGGTCGACGGCGTGACGGTGGAATACCGCCGCCCCGACGGTTCGATCGCCGGCGCGCAGGCCCGGGCAATCGACTTCGGCACGCCCGACAACAACGACTGGCTGGCCGTCAACCAGTTCACCGTGGCGGAGGGGCAAAACACGCGACGACCCGATGTCGTGCTGTTCGTCAACGGCCTACCACTCGCGGTGATCGAACTGAAGAACCCGGCCGACGAGAACGCGACCGTCTGGTCCGCCCTTCAGCAACTCCAGACCTACCAAGCGCAGATACCGGCCCTGTTCGCGACCAACGCCGCCCTAATCGTTTCCGACGGCGTGCAGGCGCGCATCGGCTCCCTCGGCGCGGGCAAGGAATGGTTCAAGCCATGGCGCACGATCGCGGGACGTGAAGACGCCCCGCCAAAGATGGCTGAACTTCAGGTGGTGCTGGAAGGCGTATTCGAGCAGCGCCGGTTCCTAGACCTGTTGCGCCATTTCGTCGTGTTCGAAGACTGGGGCGGCGGGAAGCTAGAGAAGAAGCTCGCGGGCTATCACCAGTTCCATGCCGTCAACATCGCCGTCGAAGAGACGCTGCGCGCGGCCCAGTTGGAAGCCGCCGGCAAGGCGCGGGAGGCGCGCGGCCGGTACGACGCGGGCCAGCGTCCGGGCGGCGAACCCGGCGACCGGCGCGTCGGCGTGGTGTGGCATACCCAGGGCTCAGGCAAAAGCCTGACCATGGCGTTCTATGCCGGGCGGGTGATCCTCGACCCGGCGATGGAGAACCCCACCATCGTGGTGCTGACCGACCGCAACGACCTGGACGACCAGTTGTTCGGCACCTTCGCCCGATGCCAGGACCTATTGCGCCAGCCGCCGGTGCAGGCCGCGGACCGGGCGGACCTGCGCGCCAAGCTCGCCGTAGCCGCCGGCGGCGTGGTGTTCACGACCATCCAGAAGTTCTTTCCCGAGGAGCGGGGCGACCGGCACCCCGTGCTGTCGGACCGGCGCAACATCATCGTCATCGCCGACGAGGCGCACCGCAGCCAGTACGACTTCATCGACGGCTTCGCGCGCCACATGCGCGACGCGCTGCCCCATGCCTCGTTCGTCGGCTTCACCGGCACGCCGATCGAGAAGACCGATGCCAATACCCGCGCGGTGTTCGGCGACTACATCAGCGTTTACGATATCCAGCGCGCCGTGATCGACGGCGCCACGGTGCCAATCTACTACGAGAGCCGGCTGGCGAAGCTGGAGCTTAAAGCCTCCGAACGCCCGAAAATCGACCCGAAGTTCGAGGAGGCGACCGAGGGCGAGGAGGTCGACCGCAAGGAGAAGCTCAAGACCAAGTGGGCCCAGCTCGAAGCCGTGGTGGGGGCCGAGAATCGCATCAAGCTGATCGCCCGCGATCTGGTGGAACATTTCGAGAACCGGCTCGCCACCATGGACGGCAAGGCGATGATCGTGACGATGAGCCGGCGCATCGCCGTCGAGCTCTACCGCGCGCTCGTAGCATTGCGCCCGGATTGGCATGGCGAGGACGACGAGCACGGCGCGCTCAAGGTGGTCATGACCGGCTCCGCGTCGGACCCGCTGGATTGGCAGCCGCACATCCGCAACAAGCCGCGCCGCGAGGAGCTTGCCAAGAGATTCCGCAATCCCAAGGACCCGTTCCGCATCGTGATCGTGCGCGACATGTGGCTGACCGGTTTCGACGCGCCGAGCCTGCATACGATGTACCTGGACAAACCCATGCGCGGCCACGGGCTGATGCAGGCGATCGCCCGGGTCAACCGCGTGTTCAACGACAAGCCGGGCGGGCTGGTGGTGGATTACCTGGGCCTGGCGGACGAGCTCAAGCGCGCGCTGGCGGCCTACACCGAAGCAGGCGGCACCGGCAAGACGGCGCTCGACCAGGCCGAGGCGGTCGCCGTGATGCTGGAAAAGCATGAGGTATGCCTCGGCCTGTTCCATGGCTTCGACTGGAGCCCATGGACGCGCGGGACGCCCCAAGAGCGCCTGTCGCTGCTGCCGGCCGCGCAGGAACACATCCTGGCGCAGAAAGACGGCAAGAACCGGGTGCTCAAGGCGGTCACCGAGCTTTCCCAGGCCTTTGCTCTCGCGGTGCCTCATGCCGACGCCATGCGCATCCGGGACGACGTGGGGTTCTTCCAGGCGGTACGCGCTGTGCTCGCCAAGGGCGCGGCCGGCGAGCGCAAGACCGACGAGGAGCTGGACCACGCGATCAGGCAGATCATTTCCAAGGCGGTGGTCTCCGACGAGGTGGTGGACATATTCGCCGCCGCGGGCCTCAAGAAGCCGGACATCTCGATCCTCTCCGACGAGTTCCTGGCGGAGGTCCGGGGAATGCCGCAGCGAAACCTGGCAGTCGAGCTCCTACAAAAACTTCTCAAAGGTGAAATCAAACAGCGGTCCAAGCGCAACGTGGTTCAGTCCCGGTCATTCGCCGAGCTGCTGGAACAGGCAATCCGCAAGTATCAGAACCGCGCCATCGAAACCGCGCAGGTAATCGAGGAGCTGATCCAACTCGCCAAGGACATGCGCGCCGCCAACGCCCGGGGCGAGGCGCTCAATCTCAACGAGGATGAGCTCGCCTTCTACGACGCGCTGGAAGTCAACGACAGCGCCGTGAAGGTGCTTGGCGAGCCGACGTTGACCAAGATCGCCCGGGAACTGGTGGAGACCGTCAGGAAGAACGTCACCATCGACTGGACGGTGCGCGAGAACGTGCGCGCGCAGCTGCGCGTGATCGTAAAGCGCGTCCTGCGCAAATACGGCTACCCGCCGGACAAACAGGAAAAGGCGACGCAGACCGTGCTGGAACAGGCCGAGGTGTTGTCGCAGGCCTGGGCCGAGGCTGCCTAGCGCAGCATCCGCGCGTCGTCGTTGATGTCGTCCAATTGCGAACGGATTCAAACCCCGATCGGCTGAGAAACGGGTAGCAGCGTGAGCTGCCCCCTTTGAACGGATCCATTTGTTAACTTGGAAAGCCAAGGAGGATCTGACCGGCCCCCTGAAACGGCACCGGGTGCAAAGTTAGTTGAAGGGCTGGTTTGACGCCATAGCCGGATTGGCCGGCCGAGCGCCCGGCAACGAGGCAAGCGAGGCCGGCCACAGCACGGCCTCTGGTGCCGGCGGCCTGTAGCCGAGCGCGCTGTGCGGCCGGACGGTGTTGTAGTGGCGTCGCCAAGCCTCGATCAGCACCTGAGCCTCGCGTAGCGTGTAGAAGATCTCGCCGTTCAGCAGTTCGTCGCGCAGCTTGCCGTTGAAGCTTTCGCAGTAGCCGTTTTCCCAGGGGCTGGCCCTCTCGATGAACGCCGTCTTGGCGCCCACTCCGGCGATCCAGGCCCGCACCGCCTCGGCGATGAACTCCGGCCCCTGGTCCGATCGGATGTGGGCCGGTACGCCGCGGTCCAGGCACAGCGTCGCCAGCATCTCGATCACGTCGGCGCTGTTCAGCCGACGGGCCACCCTGATCGCCAGGCACTCCCGGGTATACTCATCGAGGATGCACAGCATCCGGTACTTCCTGCCGTCATGGGTGCGGTCCTCGACGAAGTCGTAGGCCCAGACATGGTTGGGCCGCTCCGGGCGGAGCCGGACGCACGACCCGTCATGGAGCCACAGCCGGCCGCGCCTGGGCTGCCGGGCCGGGACCTTCAGCCCCTCCCGCCGCCACAGCCGCTCGACCCGCTTGCGGTTCACCACCCAGCCCGCCAGCCGCAGCAGGGCCGCAATCC
>Ga0233425_10004155_pt1 | contig 24773 bp, 39 predicted proteins | sample Watercolumn_Towu_2_FD_181712 | JGI IMG/M metagenome (GOLD analysis project Ga0233425, IMG submission 181712) | Freshwater microbial communities from Lake Towuti, South Sulawesi, Indonesia - Watercolumn_Towuti2014_140_MG | ecosystem: Environmental > Aquatic > Freshwater > Lake | place... | reverse complement strand
AGATCGTCGCGCCGGGCAGCGGAGAGTACCATTGCGATCTTGTGCAAATGCGTTTGCTTCCGGCTGATGTAGCCGCCGAAACGTTCATCGCGGAGGTGCGCCGGGACGACTTCGTGGACTTGCTGGTACCATTCCTTCCCCCACGCGCGCGCCTCAGGAGTGAGGTGAAACGCCCCACGGAGTTGCCCGATGAATTCGAGGTCGTGGATCAGCGCCTGTTTGAGTTCCGTGCGGGCCTGGCGTTCCTTCGGCGTTAGTTCCTCGTCGAGATACGCCTTGTATTGGCGTTTCTTGTCGGCGTAGACGAAGATGCACCGGGAGGTGAAGCCGCCGCCGATAACGTAGTCGGGAACATAGCCGGCGATCCACGCGGGCGTCGTACAGGCGATGATATTGAGAAACGGGTTTTCGATTAAGTCATTCCCCTGCGTCTTTGTCATCTTCTCCAACGGCGCGTCGTTGCAGTCCCACAGCGACACAAGCAGGTCGACCATTTCGCGGTTACTCGGGTCGAGCAGGTTGCCGAATTCCGACGACTCGATAGTCATTGCCGACATGGGGTAAAACGTCCCGTCCGGCATTTCGACCATTTCGAGGGAATTCGTGAAGGCCGTTGCGAGAGCCTGCCAGGTTACGATATTCGGCCCGAACTTAACCCCCGGAACGTCCCGGAGGAGTTTCATTCCGATCGACGCGGTGGTCGACTTCGAGACGATGCCCGGCGGCGCCACGAGGACGATGTAGAAGCTCGGGTACCACTTGAAGATTTCCTGATCGTACCAGACGCGGCGCCGGAGAGCCCCGGCAACAGTCGAGACCCCGACCCAGAAATACATCGAGAGTGGAGCTTCCCCGATCGACGCGTATTCTACAAAGGATTTAATCCAGTTGGTGCATTTCCGTGTTGTCATTATGCCGGCAATAATTCTGATTTACACCCTGGGCCATTTGCGATCTTCGCACGCCCCCCATGACTTCGTCGACGTCTTGAGTCCCCAAGGGATAACTAACGGGTCGTCGTACGGGACGACGACGGCTAACAGGGGTCGGATGCGGCTAAGGGTTTGTTCTTCGGCGGCAGTTGCGTACTGGAAAACTAATGAGTCATGGACTTGTAACAGGAGTTCCGCTGCAGGGAATTCCCGGTCGATTCGTTCTAATGCGGTGTTGGTAACGATGGCGACAGTCGACTGCGGAATCCACGCTAGGGCTTCGGGGAGCAACTCCTCGACGCGGCCGAAATAGAATCGGCGGTAACCAAAGCGATTTGCCACGAAGCGCCGTGTTTGAAGGTCAGATTCAATACGACGGTGCCAGTCTTTAATACCCGGATGGATGTCGAACCACCGTCGCTGGAATTTTTCAGCCTCGTGAATAGTAATTCCAATTGTAGTCGCAAGAGTTCTCGCCGTTCCGCCGTAGTTACTAAGATGTACTCCCTGCTTGGTTCGGGAGTAGTACGGTTCCCGCTTGCCGTCAGGGCCTGCGTCAGCTCCGTACAGATCTTTCGCATTGTGTGCGTGTATTTTGACTCCGGACCGGAACAGTTGTTTAAGTATATCGTCATTAGCTTCCCACGCGACGACTTGCGCGTCAGCACCGGACTGATCACAGTCGGCGATTGTGAAGCCGGAATCCGGAATGAACAGTTTTCGAACATTGGGCAGTCGGAGATCGTCGGCGGAGAGACTTGCGTCATCTTCTTTCCCTTTCGGAATGTTCTGTAGGTTGGTACCTGAGCCGAATGCGTTTTCGCTCGACGAGAATCGAAACGTTTCCGTGCCGGATATGTTAAACGAGCAACGAATTCGCCCGTCGGTATCGAGGGCCGCGCCCACGAATGTCGAATTAAAGACCCCGAGCGACCGGATTTCCCGGATCAGCTTAATCAAGGGCCGCACGAGGACTTCCTTCTTCGCCAGCTTGTCGAGGGCTTCGTCGTCCAGCGACGGCTTACGGGTTTTCCGATTGAACTGTATCGGTAGGCGCAGGTCGTCGTAGAAAAACGCCTTCATCTGTTTGGGCGATCGCGGATTCAGTGTGAAGCCGGCGATGTTATTAATCGACGTTTCGCGCTCAGCGATTTCCCCGAGGAGCGTGGTTGCGAGCTCTTTCCGGTACCCGGCGTCGATCCGCACGCCGCGAAGCATCATGCGTAGTACGGGCGTAAAGAGCCGCATTTGCCGTTGGAAGATTTCCCACAGGCCGCACTTGTGCAGGACGCCGACGAGAGTGTTGTAGACTTCAAAGGTGATAACAGCGTCTTTGCAGTTGTACGTCCACAGTTGTTCTTCGGGGGTCGTCTTGGGGTTCCAGAGTTTCCCCTCGCCTTTCCAATACTGATGAAAACGGCAGTACATCGACGACAGGTAGTCGAGACTCTTCGGCGTTCCAGGAAAGGCAACGTGCTGCATCAGCATAGTGTCGGCTAGGACGTTCGGCACGTAGCCGTATTGCTTGGCGAAGTACTGCGCGTCGTAGAGGAAATTCTGGCCGATGACAGAGCAGTTCGGATGCGTCAGAAGTCGGCGGAGTGCGACCGTGATGGCGAGTTCGTCCTCGGGTGACCAGTAGCCCTCGGGGGATTCGACGCAGAGGAGCGGGATGCAGAGGGCGTCGAGGGAACTCCAAGCGAGGCCGATACAGGCGATCTGTTGCGAGCGGGTTTCAATATCGACGGAAAGCAGGAACGGCTCGGCATCGCAGCATGCAGTAAGGTCGGCCAGAGTCGCGAGCACTGCGCCGACGCTTGGCCGGACGACGAAGGAGTAGTCGGGAAGGCGAATCTCGGGAAACCCGGCTTCCCGCACGGCCCGTTTCAAGTCGTGGACTACTGTCGGCCGCCATTCCCACTGCCGGAGGACGAGTGCCGGGTGATACGTCGGGATTACCTTAACACCAGGCACCAGACTGCAAGGAAGTACACTCCCCCGCCAATTAGTAATCCCACTGAGACCAGTAAGAGCCCAAAGAGCAGTGTCACCGAGGGCGAGAACCACCGTCGGCTTAGCGGTTTCAATCTCATGTACGAGTTCCTTGAGGCCGGCGGCGACGAGGTCGTTGAAGTACCGGCCATCTTTGAAGTGGGTTAACTGGAGCGTTGCCGCCGCGGTTTTCGAGTCGGAAATAAAGACGTCGATATCGTTCCCCGGCGGACGGTGTTTGCAGACGTTCGTCGTAAAGCAGTCGGCCCTGAGAATCCCGGCGTCGTGCAGGATTCGATTAAGCTCTTGGCCACTCGGGCCGACGAAGGGCTGCATCGCCCGAACTTCGTCGGAGCCTGGGGCTTCGCCAACGATGACGTAGGTCGCGGGGATCGACCCGGATGGCGGGACACGCATTACGCCGCCACCCCGAGACGCTGTGGAAGTTCGAACAGAATCGGGGCGGATTCGGTAAATGTGCCAGCTTCCCGAATCGGCTTAACGGCTTCGAGTACGCACGACATTTCCTCGACGGTGTTCCGATGGGTGTTGATGATTTCGAGCATTGCGTCGAGGTCGTTTTCGAACTGCTCCGGGTTCCAGTGGGGCTTGATCTTGAGAATGCGCTCGTGGATTTTCCAGTCCCCTCGGTAGCCGTAGTCGGCCCCGCCATAGGAGGCTTGAGAGAAGTAGTCCCACGAATGAAGGAAGTATTGCCGGACGTGCGTTGGGTCTTCGAAGGCATTATCACTGGAGCCGTAGGGAACCTTAATGAGTATCTTCCCGCCCGGCTTCGCCAGATGCCACAGGTTTTCCATCGCCACCAGCGGAAAGCGCAGGTGTTCGAGCACGTGGGACATGAGGATTGAGTCGAAAGAGTTGTCGGGCAGGGGCCGCGCGTCCCGGCTCTCGACGTCCCAGACGACGTCGGGACTTACTTCCGAGGAAATATCGACATTAACGGCATCGGGAATTCGAGTCCTGCCACAGCCGATGTGGAGCTTGGTAACTCCTTCGGGGATTTCGTACACGGTGCAATCCTTTCGTAAGTAGTAAAACGGAAGCCGCAAGACTCGCAAATGCGGCGACGGCGGACGGCTTTCCCCGACTTCGGCACGCGGGTGTCGACGACTCTAGTTTCTTCGTGGCCGCAGTCGGGGCAGAACATGCTAGGCTCGGGGGATGACGAGATTCCGGAGGTCCGCCGGCTTCCAGGCGTCGGGCTTGAGAATCTTCCCATCGGCACGGCGGGTTACTACCCCCGTGCTCCCGTCGACCTTTGCCATGTTCGCCGCGTGGATACGGAGAAAGGCCTCGGTCGCGACCGGCCCGACGCCGATGCTGTTAAAGAGGCCACTGAGGACGTATAAGAGATCGCAGCCTTCGTGGAGTATGTCGACGATGTGATCGGCGGAGAGCGACTGGTGGAACTTGCGAAGCGCGCCGCGAAGCTCAGCGTATTCCTCCCCGATCAGGCGTTCCCAGAGTTCGACTTCGCTGTTGAAGTTTGGGCGCTGGCCGATGTGTTGTTCGCAAGCGGCCATGAATTCCGCTTGGGTTATAAATAGATCAGGCATGCTAGTCCTTTCCGCCGAGACGGCTCATTGCGGTGTGGTAGTGTTTTTCGACGACTTCGATTCCGATTGCTTGCAGCATGAGACGGTTTGCCGCCGGGAAAATCGGCCCGGAGCCACAGCACGGGTCGAGCACGGTCATGCCCGGGCGAGCGTGGCGCTTGAGCAGGTCGACGATCAGGTCGACAGGTTTCGCGGCCGCATGGACGTTGGCGTCGGCCGGGGACATGACGATCGCGTCGAGATACGCCCCCGTCGTCAGCATGTTCCCGCGGTAGGCGTAGAAGATCGTTTCGTAACTGCGGCGAGGGCCGTGGCGGGAGTCCCCGAGCATTCCGCCGGCGGGTTTGTGCCAAATGATCGGCCGCGGCCAAGGTGTCCAGCCGAATAGCTTCGCTTCGATTTGCAAGTGGGTAAAGAAGTAAAAGTCGCAGAACATGTAGAGGGCCGCGTCGGGCTTGCAAACGCGTGCGCCTTCGGTGAAGATGGTGCTCCAGATACTCTTCGCGGTTACTTCGTCGTCGGTGTATTCGTGGCGAACGCCAGAGGCACTGCCACTCATCGCCGCCATCTTATCGGCAGCAATCCCATACGGCGGGTCGACGCAGATAATGTCGACCGAGGCCACCGGGAGTTTTGGCAACTCGTCGATGCAGGAGCCGAGAATAATCCGTTGCTGCGTCGGCGCCGCGCTGACCGTAGTTGCCAGCTTCGCCGTTAATTCCGCAGCGATCTTCGCCTTGGCGATGTTAACGGCTTCCTTCTTCGACTTCGCACCGGCGACGTCGGGGTCGTTCAGAAACGGGTGGAGGAAAACGGAATCCGCGACGGTGGTGATTCCGCCGCCGGCCACCGGACGGCCGACAATCTCACTGGCCGTGGCCGTTATGGTTTGACTCTCCCCACGCGTTTGGGCTTGCTGCGAACGTAATGCGTGAAGACGCGCTTCGGCGTCGACTCGTTCTTTCCAAGTGAGATCGCTTCGGATGACGTTTTCTTCGAGTTCGACTTCTTCGAGGTCGAGGGGGGAGAGTTCGTTAAGTAACAAGCTTGGAGCGCATCCATCCGGGACAGGCACTCCTCCGCAGCTGAAACTGCGGCCGCTTTTATAGAGGATTTCGATGGCACGCAGCCGGCGTTCCCCCGCGACAATCGTACGTGAATCATCACGTAGGGTGAGAGGGTGCAGGAGACCTCGGTTGAAAATCGACTCTGCGAGGATGTTGAGGGCGTCGGGGGAGAACTCTCGACGCTGCCGGTTCTCCGGGACGATGATTGTTTCGAGCGGGACATAGTGCACGACGACTCCTATTGATAGTTAGTAGCGGGGCCTTGCACCCCGGTGGGACTTACTACGCGGTTAGTCTCCCGCGGCAGCCGGGGCGGTTACGCCGAGACTACATCGACCACTTTGGCGAAGACGCCGGTGTTGCCGGACTCGTGCTCGACCCGAACGCGCGCCGGACAGCCCACGAGCATGTTGGGCGCCCACGGTTTCCCGGGGGTGTTCTGCCCAACGGCTTCGCGGAGCCGGCCGAGGGTGACGTTCTTGCCGCGACCCCGATCGAGCGCGCCGTCGGCAGTGATGTCGAGGAAGATGTCCTGGTTCGCCGAGACGACACTGCGGCCGAGTTTCTCCTTGACGGCGGCGTCGTCGATCGACCACTTGACACGCATCTTGCGATACGTCTTCGTGGGGTCTTTCTTCCCTTGGAAGCTGTCGACCTCGATGGACTCGATCGCGGCGAGGAACTCCCCCGCCGGGCAGACTTCGACCTGCGTGGACATTTCGCCATCGGTGGCGGTTTGCATGAAGGTGTCAGCGTCGAAAGTTTCAGTTGTCATAGTGCTAATACTCCTAAAGGTTCGCAGCGAAAGTAGTTACTGTTGTCCTGCCGGCTGCGTTTCAGCGGGATTCGATGTCGTGGCAATGTTGCGCTTCGACCACTTGTCCATGATCTGCGCGAAGTCCGGGGGGATACGGCCGGAAATCGGCAGGTTCCTCGTCTTGACGTCGACCATGGTATTCGCGGTGTCCCAGTACCATTTGTCGCCCTCGCGCACGGTGAAGATGACGTCGGAAAAGAGCGGGGGGATATCACCGCTGATCGCTGCGCCGACGGCCTTGGTCATGAGTTTTACTCCCCCGGAGATTTCGTCCTTTTCGCGGGTGACGTGGGCGATTAAGACGAAATGCGTCGAAATGCCGTTGGTGAGAAGCCGAAGGAAGTTCATGAGGTTGTTCTGCGCGACGCCGTAGTCGGGCGGCGCCGCCGTCGGCTTGTTGCCGATAACCATCTTCATCGCGGCGTTGGCGAGTTCGGTCAGGCCGTCGATTACGAAAATGGTGTTCGACGACCACGAGGCGACGCTGCCGAGGTCTTTGCCGGTACGCTGGTCGACGAAGCGATCGCACGCCTGGAGAATCCGGTGATAAGCGTTGTTCTGGCTCCGCGTGAGATCTTGGAGTTTCGTCACCGCCTCGTAGGACATCTTGCCGACCTTGTCTGCCGCGTCGATTAGGCGGTCGAGGCCGAGGGGGGTTACGTCGACCACGTGCCAAGCGAGGTTCGGGGGGACGGGAAGATCGGAGTCGGCATAGGCGCCGAGGAGTGTTTCGAGGCCGGACTCGGTAAAGAGCACGCGAACCGGCATCGGCGGCGATTGCCGCGCAGCCCAGTCGACGAGCGATTTGATCGCGTAGGTTTTCCCGGTGCCCGACGGGCCTTCGAGAAGCACGTTGACTCCGCGAAGGGCGCTCATGGCATGTCCTCCACGTCGACGACGTTTCCTTGGCCGTCGACGACGACGGGTTTCATGTATTCGTCGATCCAGGAGGTAACCGGCGTCGGCTCGGCGAGGGCGAGGAGAAGTTGCCGGGCCTCGTTGTAGGTCGTAGTGAGCGTGCCGACAGGCCTCCCGTTGAGTTCGAGGTGGAGGTTCACATACTGTAGGTCTTTCATCACGAGCTCGACGTTGCTAATCGGGTCGCGCAGGGGGTAGTAGATCATCGTGGTAGAACTCCGCGGTTAGAAGGAATTCCCGCCGAAGCACGGCGAGGGGGAGAATGTCGAGTGCCCGAGCAGCCCCGGCGACGCCGAGGAGAGTCGATGGCATGGTGCCGGAGGTAAAGCATCCGGGTAGATTCGCCCAGTCTGGCACGCCGCGTCGAGGGTGTCGTTCGCAAGCGGCCGAATGGACGTGCCAGGAATTCGGATCGACGACGATGCGGCCCCAGATTTCGCCGCACGTTGGGCAGAACATCGCATGGGAGTTCGGGACGAATTCCCTCGTGGTGATCGACGAAGTGCCGAGCAGGGTTGTGCCGAGGTAGAAGGCGACGGGGGTAGTGGGCATGGATTGTGCCGGGGGTAATTGTTATTTACCACCGGGGCTATCCTCTGCATACGGATTCGTCGGATCCCACCGCCTCAGGCGATACGTCGGACCGTTCGCCCAGACTTCCGGCTCGGGTGACTCGCAGAGGCGCAGGAACGGGCAGCCGCCGTAGGAGGAACAGGCATCGGCAAGGGAGACGTCCCAGATGCCGGCGGCATAGCATTCCTTCGCCCGTTGCAGGTCGCGGACAAGCTGGGCGTACCACTGTTCGATCATCCACTCCGGGCGATAGACGATAACCTCAGCGGAGTCGTACTTCGTCTTGAGTATCGAAACGCCGCGGATGATCGCCCCGCGAACGTCGTAGCCGAATTGACGCGCTCCCCAGACGTATCCGGTGAATTGCGACCGGAGCTTCCACTGGTTCGCCCATGAGGCCCCGAGCGAGGTTGTCGTCTTGTCGTCTTCGACGTAGATGGCCCCGTTGAAGTCGGCCAGCATGTCGAATCGGCCAGAGTAGAGTATCGGCTCGCCAGACTCCGGGTGGATGACTTCAGGAATCGGCAGAACGAAGTTGAATTCGACTGCGGGGCCGTGGGCGGTATTAACAGGTTTCGCCGTGTCGGTTTCGAGCGGCCAGCGTTCGAAGTAGAATTCGAGCGCCCCGGCGAGTCGGTCGACGGACTTGGCCGAGTCCCCGGCGTCGAAATCGCCGTAGGCGGAGTAGAGTTCCCGGAGGCCGTTCGCAACGGCGACTTCGGCGCCGCACTGCCCGGTGTAGTAGAGCCGGCGCGTTTTCTCCAACGCCTTTGCGAAGACGCCGCCGGCGTGGAGGTGCACGCTCGGGACGGCAATGTCGACCCCGTGCAGGAAGCTGTAGAAGAACGACTTCGGACAGGAGACAAACTCGGCGCGCATGGTGTTGTCCCACACGGTGGGAAACGCTTGCGGCGCGGTGAAGTCGAAACGATTGGGCTGCGTATTAGAGTCGCCACTCATAGCTAATCTCCTCGGCTGTTAAAAACAGCTAACGGTACTCGCAGGAATGCCGTTAGCTGTGCCGGGCTGGCTGCGAAGGTGGCCCGGCGACACCTTACGGAGGGAGTCGCAACCTACTCCAGTTTGCCGGCGAGAGCCTGGGCGACGATCGACGCGAGATTCGCCGACTGGGCCGACTTTGCCGAGCGTTTTTCCGCCTTAGCAATTGCGGCGGTGTTCGCGGCGAATCGGTTGTTCCGCAGGGCGGTGATCGCCTCGCGGAGTTCGTCCTCGCTGACCGTTTCCCCACGGATTACACGCTGCCGCAGGTCGTTGATTTGTTCGGGTGTCATGGTGGTGGTGTGGGCTGGTTAATTAGCTCCGGGGAGATTAGCATTTTGCGAATCCTGTGTCAAGCGTTGCCGCCGTTTTTCGAGGAAGTCGTAAATGAGACTCTCGATAAACTGCGACCGGCGCCCGACGGGCAGTGATTGCGTTACCGGATCGAGCAGCAGCAGGTCGACCTCGGCCGCAACGGCGGCGTTGATGGAGATTTCCCACTGGATTTTCTGTGGCCCTGAGGGGCGTCCGCGTGCCATTAGCGTAGTCCTCCCGGTTTGACGTCGAAACTGGATTCGAGCCTCCGCGGGTCGTCCGTGCGCGGGGTGATTCCGGCGTATTCGTAGAAGGCCTTCCTGGCCGCGACGAGGTCGCGGGAGGCAAAGTAGTCCGTCGTTGGATTCCAGACGGTTAGGAGTAGGCCGGGGGAGTAGTCGAGGCCGACGAGGTAGAATTTGTCGGCGGTGGCGGCGAGGGCGACACTGCCGCTTTTTAGTTCGATAGTCGTGATGCGCTGGGGGAGGGGGATCATGGTGAGTCTCCTTAGAACGAACAAACAACGTAGCCGCGACCGATCTTCCCGGTCGTGCGGTGGATTCGGGCGTAGATGCGGGAGTCGTCGTAGTATTGCGTAAGTTCGCAACGGACGACGATTTCCCGTGTGGCCAGCCAGAGAGTTAGGGCGATGTTGGCCGCGAGAGCGGCGGCGAGGAGTTTATTCATGGGTAGAGTGCATCCTGGCTGCAAAGCGATTTCTTGCATCTGTGGCGGAAATGATTGCTGCATTTAACTGTTTTAGCCGTTCGCTCGGGTCGCGGAGTGTCCAATTTACCCTGCCCCAGACGAAGCGGCATTCCTCGTTTGCCGCAACTAATTCCTCCGGGGAAAGCCAAAGGTCTTGGTACTCACAGTAGAACCACAAGCCTTCCGCTCGTGCTTTTTCAAGCATTGGCTTCAACTCAGCTAAGATTGCAGTCTTTTTATCAACTGCCATGCTACTTCTCCTTCGCGAGCTTTTTCCAGTGGGCGATGACGTTCGGGTGGACGTGTTCATTAGCTTCTGTAAGTTTCTTCTTTGCCTCTTTCGCTGCCCAAACTCCTAAATCATTCATAGCACTTGCAAGTTGGCTAGAAAGATCATACTGCGGGTATAAGAGGTGCTCACCACGAATGAACACAAACGGTCCCTTGATATCCCGCGTTCGCCGCAAGATGTCGAGATCGGCGCACGACGCCTGGAATCCCGTAGCGCCGATTCTGTGGGCGACGTAATTAAACGCCGCCGTCGCTGCCAGGCTCATGGCGTAACAGGACGTGCCGTAGTCGTGCTCGCGTTCGACGAGGCTGTCGATGTATTCCGAGAGTTCCTCGGCGGTCTGCGGCCACGCAGTCGCGACTTCTCGCATTTCCTGCTCAGTCTTTGCTTCGCATTTCATGCTACTTCTCCTTTGGTATCGCCGCGATTACGCACACGGCGGGGTTCGTGCAGCCACCAATAGTGGCGATAGTCCACCAGCACGATAACCTTGCCTTCTCGGCGCTCGACGCTCATGCGGTAGATGCCTTGGCGAGTTGTCATCTCCACGGCTCCCTGCCCAGCGCAAGAAACGCCTCGACCCCTTCGGTTTCGATGAAGCGTTTTGCGAATTCGAATGCCAGGAAACGACAGTTCTGCGAGTCGTCGTCGCGGTCGAAGGCGAAAGAAAAGGTCTTTTTCAACCCCTCTTGATAAAGGGCGCAAAAACTGTTACGAATCGAGTCGTCCTTGTCGCGCAATCCCAACTCGTAAAGGGCGTCTTTAAGAGCGTAGCCGAGGGCGATGCAGCAATACGCTGTAATGTCGGCGTCTACCTCGTGAGTTACCTGCATGAGCAGCCGCTGGGCGGTTAAGTACGTTTCCGCGCAGGATATGACTTCCAACACTTCGTCCTTGGTCAGCATATGGCCACCCCGAGCGTCGACGACTTGAATCGAGCGATGCTGCGGCCCGTGCGGCGGTCGACGATTTCGATAACGTCGCCGGGGATGGTCTTGTACCAGGCGAGATACAGCGCCGCACGTTGCGCCGACTCGGGGCGTGCGTAGGTGCTTCGCGCGAGGGCGAGGCCGTTGCGGTGGAGTTGCAGGAAGCGGGGCCGCTGAGTCCTCGGGCCGTGGTTCCGTTTTGTCCGTGTGTTCATTTCGTAACCTCCAGTAGGTCGAGTTTCCGGTCGAGCTGGGCGATGCGCACGCGGCAGTCGCTGACGAGGGGCCAGTTGCCGGTGCGCTGGGCGTTGGACAGGTCGATGCAGTTCCAGAAGCGAAGGAAGCGGAGCCAGCAACGCATGGCCGCCTTCATTGCAGGTGTTCCCGCAGTTCCGCCTTGAGTTGCCGCGCGGCGTCGCCACGCCAGGTTTCGAGGTTGCCGAGCAGCCGGAGGACGATGTCGCGGCCGTTGTCGAGGTAGTAGCTGTCGGCGAGAGTGTTCATCGTGCACGCGGCGTCGAGATAGGGCCGGGAGTGGTAGTAGAAGCCGGGAGGCTTCGGCTTGTCGCGGTACCGGGCGTCGAGGTTATCGCGGATAGCACGGGCGATTTCCTTAATGGGGCGTTTATCGGAAGTCATAGACGGGCCTTTCGGTGTCGAGTGGATTAATCGTTTGCTGTGTCGCCTCGGCGGAGTGCCACCGGATGTGGCGGAGTCGCGGCGAGTCCCGGTAGTCGTGTTCGGGGAAGTAGCACTCCCCGGCGTTTTCGCAAACAGCACACCGGGGGTGCTTGAGGACGATCGGCGCCGGCGTCATGAGAAAAGGCTCCGCTGGCCGTTGAGAGTTGGTGAGGGGAGTGCCAGGAGGTCGTCGAGCTTCCGGCCGAGGCGCAGGCAGGCCGGGCACTGTTCGACTTCGAGTTCCGGCAGGTCGATGACTTCGACGGGCAGGTCGTCGACGACGAGAGTTGGAAGTTCCCGGGCGAATCCCGTGGTTTCGTTTTCGTAACGCACCAGCGGTTGCCCGGTGAATTCCGATGAGGTTCCGCACGCGGCGCAGTGATGGCGGTGGATGTACCAGAGTTTTGAGCGGGGGCGAAGCGGAGCCCGTGTCGCCCAGCGGGCAGCGATTGCGTTTTCCGTGGCGCCGATGCGGGCTTGCTGTTTCGCCGGTTTTGGCGCCGGCGGCGGTTTCATCGTAAGGCCGCTGCTTGAGAATGCCGCGGTGACTGCGGCGGCGAGTTGCTCTTTCGATAATTTCATGGTGGCGAGTCTCCGTAAGATGAATGCACCTTGCATTCAAAGGGGATTATAGCGTAGATTGGGGGACGTGTCAAGCGAAATAAGCCCCGGGGGTAAAATATTTTTACCCCCCGGCCTAATCCTCCCGCTGTCGTGCCCGCCTGCTCGGAACCTTCCATTCGAGCACGTAGCGTTCGGCATCGCTGCCGCCGGGTCGTTCCCGGATGGAGTAGATGTTTGCGAGCCACTCGGCATAGTGGCGCCGCTTCTTCCGGGCGTAGGCGAGGGTGTTCTTAATAAACGTCCGGCGCGTTTCGGCCTCGCTACGCGTGGGGAAGTATTCGCTATGGAATGGCGTTGCCTCGCACCAGGGCGTATTCGTGCCGGCAACGCCGAGCCGTTTCCCCCGGAGGTCGAAGGCGAGTTCGACGAGCGTCCGCCGCGAACTATCCATTGCGAAGGACCTCGTCGAGCCACGTTTCGGCCGGCTTCGCTGGCGGAGTTGGCGATTCCTGTGGCGCTTGCGCCGGGGCGGTGTACTTCCTGAGTTGTTCCGCGATTGCTGCGGCGACTTCGGCGTCCGCTTGCGATGTGCCGACCCAAGTTAGCGTAACCCCGTGGCCGTCCGGCGATAGCCGAGGAGTTAGCCGGTCGAGGACGCGGTCGCCGGGAATCCCCTGCCGACGGGCTGCTTCACGAAAGCCGTAGAATCGTAACTGCGTATAGCGTGGGTTCGTCGAGGGTATTGTAACGGCGAAGTGTTCCCCGGCGGCGTCAGCCAGGGTCGCTGCAACTAGTATCTCCCGCCAGTAGGCCTCATATCTATCAATTCGCTTCGGCATTGTCATGGTAATCTCCTGTAACTGTTAATGGCAAAGGGATATTATAGGCGCGAGGGTGGGGCGTGTCAAGTGTTGGGGGAAGTGGGGCGAGGCCGTAGGCCGAGCCGGGGGAAATTGGGGTGATTGTTTCCGCAAATACCCCCCGATATCCCCGGAAATATCCTGGTCCCCCAAGAAGTGAATGACCCCCTCTTTCGCCACGCTGCGCCGTGAAATTGTTTGGGGGTATAAGTACTTAAAAAAAAAAAATAAAAAAAATTAATACACTATAACAAGGGGGTCTTTTATGTCCCGGTATAGTTATTGATATATGGCAGGGGGTTTATGGCGAGAGGGGGGGTCATTCAGATATTGGGTGACCCGGATGTATCCGGGAATATCCGGGAAGAAAGTGGGAAATAATTTCCCCCTGCCGTAATTCCCCCGGCGTGGGGGCAAAAAAAAATCCCCCGGAGGGTACCGGGGGACTCGGGGCGCGGCTTCGATCAGGCCGGGGCGCCGATTGTAAAATGCTTATCGACCTCGCCCGTGTCGCGGCCCCGCGTATGCGCCCGAACGAGCGTGATCAAGCCGGATTTATAATAGCGGAAGTGGGCCCGAACAAGATGCAAGCGCCGAGCGGGATGCATGGCCCAGTCGACATAATCAGCAAGCTGCGCTGCGCTGCGAATCGGATTGCCGCGCAGGTTGATAACTCGATAGGTGTTCCCCAAGATGGGCGCGAGGGGAGTCTTTCCGCGCCGCGAGGGGCAGATATCGTCCTTGCGAACGTTCGCCGCTAGGCTAAACACCCATGCGGTATGTATGATTAAAAGGGCGCCGACTGCATCTTCGAGCTTGCCTAGCGGCTTGAGCGCCTCGCGCTTGCGCCAAGTCCGCAAAGACCTTGGCTTAGGCAAATAAGCAAAACCAATATCCCAGTCGGGCAGATAAACTGCAATCTTCCCGAGGCAGTCGAAAAACGTATCGGGATCGTCCCCGACGAATTTAAGTTCTTCCGGCAGCAAGGTCGAGGGGACTACTAGCTTCGTCCACTCTAGGCCATGTTCCGGCAGGAAGGGTGTTTCCATAAAGAGGCCTCCGTAACTGGGCAGGATTGCCCCGCAAGCCGCCCGTTGCCGAGCGGCTTGCAGAGTTGCCTTAGCCGATCAGGCTGGCCAGCGAGACTTTCGGCTTATCGCTTGCAGCTTTCGCGGCGGCTTCATCCTTCAAGCGCTTGTAGATCGGCGCTACTTCGGCCGCTTCGCGGAAGACCTTGCGAACATCCGTGCCGACCTTGCGGACGGCGGCCTTTTCCTCGTCGTCCTCCGATTCCTGATCCAACTCGGCGGCTTCCAGGGCGCGTTCGACTGCGCCTTCGATAATCGCGGCGGCTTCGGCGACGGTCTTGCCAAGAGCTTCGGCGACGGCGCGGGCCAGCAAGCTCGTGCGGGGTTCCGCCGAAGCTTCGCCCTTGGCACTCCACTTCCCCTCTGCCCATGCGGCCAGTCGCGCCTTCACGCGCTCGATTGCCTTCGGCGGGTCTTCACTCGCCAAGCCGGCAGTGGCATTCCTGAGCAGCGTCGGCAGGGCGAATCGGATTGCCGCGTTGATGATATCGGCCGGCAGCGCGGCAATGTCGACCTTGAAGGTTTCGCCGCAAAGCGTTTGCGTCAGTTCTGTTCCGTTCCAGCTATGGTTTTTTCCCATGATTGAATCTCCTGATTGATTGCGTCGCGCCGGATGGCGTCGACATGGGAATTATCGCCTGAAAAGCGTAGATGATGCAAGCGGATTTTATTTATCCGCATATAAGAATTACTAATCGCCCTGTCGACCTCGCCCTGAGCCGCGCCCCCGCAGGCGCCCCGGCCTCCTCGCCCCAGCGACCAGCCGCGCCGCGCCCCGGCCTCCCCCCAGCGACGGGTGGGTTGGGTGGGGGAAAGCCCCCTCACCGGCGTGGTGGAATTTTCACATACTCCCGGGGGTAACTCCCCATTACCACCGGGGCCGCTCGGCCGCTCGGCCTTCGGCCTCGCTCCCCGCACCATTCGCTCCACACCTTCCACTCTCCCCCCTCCCCCGCCCCAATTCCCCCATGCCCGCCCCCGCGAAACTCTCTCCCACGCATGAGGAAATCATGCGCTTCGTACTGGCGAACCCAGGGCCGAGGCTCGTCACGCGCACAGCGGAATACTTCGGCTACACGGTGGCGTGGGTGAGTACGCTGATGAATTCCGATGCGTTCCGGGCGAAGCTCGCGACGCTCGAACGGGAGGCGGACGTCGCCGTCGTGGCGGACATTCCGGCGAAGCTGCGCGGGGTCGCCGGGCTCGCCCTCGACGCACTGGCCGAGGAGGTCGTCGAATGCACGAAGGCCGGGCCGAACATTATCCATCGGGAGTTTCTCGCCGAGACTGCCGACCTGGCGCTCCGGCGTCTCGGCTACGGCGACAAAACCGGGGGGACTCAAGGCCCCGGCGGCCCCGCGCTCGTGCAGAACTTCGTAACAGTCGACGCAAACACTCTCGCCTCAGCGCAAGCGAACTTCGGGCGAGTTATCCCCCTTCCTGCCGCGCCGCCAGCGGTTCAAGTGTCGGAAGCTCAAGTTGTCGAGCCACCCGAGGCAGCGTAATTACTTTCCCGCGGACGCCGTCGAGTTCGCTGAGTTTGCATCGACCGCGCCACCGTTTATCAAGCCCGTTCGCCGATCGGGCAGGAAGTTGCAAGGGTTGAAGTATGAGCGCAAAGCACACGATTATCTGGAAGCCCGCTACGGTTCGCTGTTTCTGCGCGGCCCCTGGTTGCGCTTCCGGCTCGCCGGCGACCCTCGGCTACAATGGTGCCAGCCGGACGGCATCTACTTCGATCTGCCACGCGGCCAGATCACAATTGTCGAGATAAAGTACAACCACACGGCGGACGCATGGTTTCAGCTGACCTCTCTCTACTTGCCGGTTCTTCTTCGATTGTTTCCCGAGGAACTGTGGAAGTTCGCCTGCATCGAGATGGTGAAGTGGTACGATTGCGCGACCACCGTGCCGAAGCCGGTGAAGCTGCGCCCGAGTGTCTGCGCGGCGAGGCCGGGCGAGTTCGGCGTCTACATCTGGAGGCCGGGGGATGACTAGCGTCGACTACAGCCGCGGGAACCTCGCCGTCGCGAAGGTCGTCGTCAAGGCGATGTACCGGGCGCTCGGCTATGAGCCGATCGGCGTGCAGCTTGCCCTGACGCCAGCCGACGTCGAATACGTCTGGGAGCGCGAGGCGAAGAAGTATCTGCTTGAGCAGTTTCGGCGCCGGCATCACGGGCAACCGCCCCTGTCGCCCCGCGAGGCGGTGAAGCTGCAAGACGTCCCTGTCGTGTGGGATGAAATGGCCGGGGAGCGTCCGGGCGACGCTGACCCGATTCTCGCGCGCGAACGGAAGCATCAGCAGAAGTTCTTCATGTCGCCGGAAGCGCCGGCGCGAGTCATCGAAGTGAATCCAGCGGCGAAGAAATCATGACGGACGGAGTCCAGGTTCCAGTCGAAGAAGTCGTCAAGCTTGCAGCAGTTGATGACAACTTCTACTGCGCGCACTTCTTCCCGAAGACGTTCCGGCAGGGAATGCCCGAGTTCTCGTGGCAGTTCAACGCCGCCTTCAACGACCCCTCGCGCCGCTACATCGGCTTCAAGATGTTCCGGGGAAGTGCGAAGACGACCCGGATTCGCGCGAGGGTGTCGAAGCATATTGCCTACGCGATCTCGCGGACGATCCTGTTCGTGTCGAACTCGCAGCGGCACTCGATCTACTCGCTGCGCTGGCTGCGGAGGCAGGTCGAGTTCAATACACTGTGGGCGCAGACCTACGGCTTGTCGAAGGGCAAGACGTGGTCGGAGGAGATTATCGAGATTCGCCACGCCGTGGCGAAATGCTCCATCTACGTCGTCGCCCTCGGTATAACGGGCCAGATTCGCGGAATTAATATTGAGGACTTCCGCCCGGATTTCATCGTGCTTGACGACCCGGACAACGAGGAAACGACTGCGACGCCCGATCAGCGCGAGAAGACGAGTGAGCTTGTGTTCGGCGCGCTGATTAAGTCGCTTGCGCCGCCGACCGAGGCTCCGCACGCGAAGGTCGCCATCGCGCAGACGCCGTTTAATAAGTTCGACCTGATCGCGACGTGTGAGAAGGACGAGGCATGGCATGTGGCGACGATCGGTTGCTTCGATACTCGTGGGAAGTCGACTTGGGAAGCGCGGTTCTCGACGGAGTTTCTCGAGCAGGAAAAGCAGCAACATATCCGGATGAATAAACTTTCGCTGTGGATGCGGGAAATGGAATGCCGCATCGTGGCGAAGGAGCTGGCGACGTTCCGGGTGGAGTGGTTGCAGTACTGGGAAGTTCTCCCCGAGGACTTGACCTACATCGTCGCGATCGACCCAGCGGCGAGTGATAGTAAAGATGCCGACGACCAGGTTATCGGCGTGCTCGGCTTCCGCCGGTTTAATCGGAAGACGCATGTCTATGTTGTGGAATACTCGGCGGAGCGCGGGGAGATGCCTGACGTTGCCGGGGTGAAGTTCCTCGAATATAAGCGTAAATGGCGGCCGTTGAAAGCCGCTTGCGAATCCGTGGCGTATCAGCGTGTGCTCGCGTGGTATCTCGAGAACCTGATGCGGCAGCATGGGCAGTGGCTGACGATTGATAAAGTCCAGGACAAGCGTCGGAAGTCCGACAGGATTCAACAGGAGCTTGGCGACATCGCTGGCGACTTCCGGCTGTATTGTCGCCCGGAGCATACGAAGTTCATCGAGCAGTTTTCCGAGTATTCGCCCCTTGCGAGTGGCCACGATGACGTGCTCGATATGGTGGCGATCGGGGTTGCGTCGTATCGGAATTATCTCCCGGATGCACTTGACGGGGAGTACGAGCGGCTAGTTGAAGACGAGCGCGGGATTCCCGAGCTTGAAGCTTATGGAGTTGCCCCATGAAATTGCGGCCAGAAGTTGTCGAGATTCCGTTTAATACCGAGCGGCATCGTCAGATTCTCGATGCGATTCAGCAGCGGTTCGACATGTCCAAGCGGAAGATGGGCGACCGCTACTCGAAGTGGGCGGAAATGGAAGACCGCGCGCAAGCGTATATCAAGCCGACGGAAAACGACACGCGGCGGGAAGTCGAGCGGAAGAACGGGAAGCCGCAATACACGACGCTGGAGATTCCGTACAGCTACGCGATGCTGCTTTCGGCGCACACGTACTGGTCGAGTGTGTTCTTCGGCCGCACGCCGCATTTTCAGTATCAGGGTCGGCACGGCGAAACGGCCGAGCAGGAGCGCAGCGTCGAGGCGTTGATCGAATACCAACAGACCGTCGCGGGGTGGCTGGTTCCGCTCTATACGTGGCTGATGGACATGGGCAAATACGGCCTCGGCGTGATCGGCCACTACTGGGCAGACGAGTTTGCAATCACGAGCGAAGTGCGGGAGGTTCCGGTCGAGTATTTCGGCATTGCGATCCCCGGCAAGACTCGCAAGGTGCGGGAAACCGTTCGGGTTAATGGGTACTCGGGGAACAGGTTGTATAATGTGCGCCCCCAGGACTTCTTCCCCGATCCGCGCGTGTCGATCGCGCGATTCCAAGAAGGAGAGTTTTGCGGTCGGATAACTTCTGTCGGGTGGAATGAGGTGATTCGCCGCGGCGCAGATGGCGTGTATTTCAACCTCGACGCCGTGCGAAGCAACATGGGCAAGTGGGGCATGGAGCGGGAGCAGGGTTCGTCGCGCCTGGTGCTGCCCGACCACATGGAGACGTTTGCCAGAGAGAGTTCCGACGGGAAGTATCGCGACGGATTCGACCTGTCGGAAATGACGATCGAGATTGTCCCGAGTGAGTGGGGTCTCGGGGCGAGTTCGTATCCGGAGAAGTGGTGCTTTTCGGTTCTTAACGACACGGTGATCGTCGGCTGTCAGCCGCAAGGCCTCTATCACGACAAGTTCGCTTTCGACGTGCTCGAGTACGAGGTCGAAGGCTACGCGCTGTCGAAGCGGTCGATGCTGGAGGTGCTCGATCCGCTGAGTAATGCGTTGAACTGGCTCTTTAATAGCCACATGTTTAATGTGCGCAAGGTCATGAACGATCAGCTGGTGGTCGACCCGAGCCGCGTGGTTATGAAGGACTTGACAGATCCGCAAGCCGGGCGGTATATTCGTTTGAAGCCCGAGGCGTATGGCTCCGACGCACGCCTCGCCGTCTCGCAGCTGCAAGTGGCCGACGTTACGCAGAACCACCTCCGCGATGCCCAGGTTGTTATCGAAATGATGCAGCGTGTTACCGGCGTCGTCGATAACGTCATGGGGATGGTTAATTCCGGTGGCCGGAAAACGGCGACCGAGGTGCGGACGTCGTCCAGCTTCGGGGTTAATAGGTTGAAGACGACCTGCGAGTACGCGAGCGCAATGGGCTTCGCGCCGCTGTCGTTGAAGCTCCTGGCGAATACGCAGCAGAAGTACGACAAAGAGCAGATTTTCCGCATTGCCGGTGATCAGCAAATGCGCGCGGCGCCGATCGTGGTGACCCCGGACTTAATCAAGGGCAGCTATGCGTTTATTCCGGTCGATGGCACCATGCCGGTGGATCGCTTTGCCCAGGCAAGCTTGTGGAAGGAGTTGTTCCTCGCCTTCAAGCAGTTCCCGGAGTTGGCTATGGCCTACGACGTGCCCGGCATCATGGGCTTGATTGCGAACTTGTCCGGGGTGAAGAACTTCGACAAGTACCGTCTCAAGGCGACGCCGGACGACGCGATCGCCAACGCAGTAAAGGCGGGGAATTTGATTCCGATGACGAAAGGAGGCCCGAGTGACGGAACAGGAGGTAGTAAAGGCACGCGAGACTTTAGCCAGCTTCCGCAAGCTGGTGCAGTGTCCGGGGTGGGCCGCGCTGGTTGAAGTCGTAACCGCGCAGCAGAAACTCCGGGATGGAACGGTATTGCGAAAGCCGCTCGAAAGCGCCGATAAGGTGTTCGAGCAGGAATTCGTTAAGGGGGAAGCAGCGGGAATGGGGGTTGTTCTTGCGCTTCCGCAACAGATAATCGACGCCATTCGCGCCGATTTACAACTTGAAGGAGTTATCAGCGATGAAGATGAAGCATGAGTTGATGGAAGAAGCACCGGCGGCGGAAGTCGGCGGGGCTGGTGGCGGTGGTGTCAGCGCAGATAGCAGCGCGGTTCCTGCCGGTGGCGATAGTGCCGCCGGTTCAGAAGTCAATTGGGACGCGCTCGACCAGGAAATCACGGCGATGGACGAAGGGGCTCCGGCAGTAGTGGAGCCTGTGAAGGCCGCGCCAAGTGAATCGGTTCCGCCCGCAGCACCAGCGGCGGAGGCAACTCCTGTCGAACCCGTTGCCCCGGAACAACCGGCAGCAGCAGTAGTTGCCCAGGAACCCGCGCAATCTGCGGCTCCAGTGCAACCAGCCCAGCCGGCCCCGACGGTGAGTCCCCAAGAATTGCGCGGGAAGTATTTGCAAGACCTCGAGACGGCCTACGGTCTGTCCGATGCGGATGCACAAGCGTTGCTGACGGAGCCTGAAAAGGTTCTGCCGAAACTGGCGGCGAAAATGCACCTGTACGTGGTGGATACGGTAATCTCCGCGGTCATGCAGAATCTGCCCAACGCGATTCAGCACATTCAGCAAACGAAGCAGACGTATTCGGACGCGGAGAATGCTTTCTTCACTGCGTGGCCGGCGCTGAAAGACCAGAAGTATCGGCAGACGGTTTACAATTCGGTGGCGGCGTATCGCCAACTGAATCCGACTGCGCCGATGAACGAGGTTATCCGCGCTGCGGGCTTGAACGCCCTGATTACGCTTCGGATGCCCATCCCGCAGGAACTACTCGGACAGCCCGCGCAAGCGCCGGTGGCACCCCCGCCAGCGTTCACCCCGGCGAATCCCGGTAGAGGGGTTGGTGGCCCCGCACAAGTGCAGTCTGACAATCCCTTTACGACCCTCGCGCAAGAGTTCATCGACATGGATCGAGCGTGATGGCGGAACTAACTGAGGAGTAGAAATCATGGCCTTTGCTGGCTTACGTGGTACCGGTGATTGGGCGACCGACGAACGGCCCAAGAATTTCCGCGAGATGATCCTGTGGCGCAAGCCGAACGGCATGGCGCCGATGACGGCCCTAATGGCGAAGATGTCGAGTTCGAGCGTCGACGATCCGGAATTCGCCTGGTGGGAGGAAGAACTCTCGGCGGTGCGGCTTCAGATCAACGGCGTTATCAACACGACGACCGTTACGGCCTTCGTCGTCGACAACACCGCGCTGATGCTCGTTCCGGGCGACGTGCTGTTGATCGAAACCTCGGACGCTACCACGGCGGAAATCGTCCAGGTCAACGGCGTCGCGAGCGATACCGCGTTCGACGTGGTGCGTGGCCGTGCCGGCACCTCGGCGGCGGCGATTCCGGATAATACGTACGTTACTAAGATCGGGAACGTCTTCTCGGAAGGCTCGACTTCGCCGACCGTCAGCGCCCGCAATCCGACGAAGCTGTTGAACTACACGCAGATCTTCAAGACCGCCTACGAGATCACGAACACCGCGAAGGTGACGAGAACTCGTACCGGCGATCCGCTGAAGAACGACAAGAAGCGTCGGATGTTCGACCACAGCGTGGCGATGGAACTGGCCTACCTGTTCGGGAAGCCGTACGAATATGCCACAGGCGGCGCGAACGGGAAGCCGCTTCGCTACACCGGCGGCCTGCGTCATTTCATCACCAGCAACGTGACGGTGTTCGCGACGACCCCGACGGAAACGACGTTCCTGAACGCCATTACGCCGGTGTTCGACTACGATTCCGACGCGGGGAACGAGCGGATCGGGTTCTGCGGCAACGGCGCCCTGACTGGCCTGAACAAACTGGCCAAGTCCGGGATGCAGGTTCGTACCGACGAGGTCGTGCGCCTCTACGGCATGGAACTGACGAAGTGGATCACGCCGCAAGGGACGTTCTTGTTCAAGACGCACCCGCTGATGAACACCCACGGGCGGTATTCGTACTCGATGTTCATTGTCGATCCTGGCGCTCTGGAGTACCGGTATCTGACGGGCCGGGATACGAAGATGCAGGATAACATCCAGGCACCTGATGCCGACGAGCAGAAGGGTCAGTGGATTTCGGAATGCGGTCTCGAAATCCACCACCAGCGCACGATGGCGTATCTGGGTAACTTCTATCTGTGATGAAGATGGCCGGGGGTAATTAAACCTTACCCCCGGCTATTAAGGAGACCCGCATGAGCAACTCACTCGGTACTGCAATCTACGAATTCATCCACGGGAAGGATTACCCGTGGCCGCCGGAGAAGTTCAATAAGAAGCCGCAGGAAAAGCCGAAGGAACTCGTTCCGGAAGAAGGCGGCGGCCTCTATGGTGGCGCGGCTCGTGCTCTCCACCGTCGGAGCGAACAGGCCGACGCCGAAGTCGAAAAGGCGGAACCTCCGAAGAAGGAGTATGCGGAGGGGGGATACACCGGCGACGTTCCGCCGGAAGTGCCAGCAGGAACTGTGCACGGCCAGGAATACGTGATCCCGGCGGAGGTGGTTAACTACCTCGGGCGGAAGTACTTCGACGACCTGGTGGCGAAGGCGAGTGCCGCCGCGCAAGGGGCAACGAATCCGTTTACGCAGTTTAACAACTCCCTCGACGGAGAATAGCATGGGCCTCGTTTCCACTGCCGCTCCTAGCCCGGAAATGAACTTTCCGGTCGTGCGCATCGACGTCCCGGCAAAGGCGGTTTCGCAATTGAATGGTATCAAGCCGAGGAAGCAGGTGCGTGTGGTGCTTGTCGGCGAAGTTACCGAGGTGCTCCAGCGAGAGCCGGATATCGATATGCCACTGCGAAATGTCGGCGCGCTCACCCTCGAAGTTTCCAAGATGGAGATTTCGAAGCTCGATGACGCCTTTGGCGAACTTCTCGCGGAAGATGACTAGTGGAGAGTTTTCTTCCAGTTCGGTTGCCGGGCGATTTACGCGCCACTCGGCTTCCCGCCGACGAGGGCGGCGGCCGGATGGACGCCAGCATCGGCGCCGCGCAAACCGACACGATTAACGCCAACGCGCTTGCTGCCGATGCCGTGGCGGAGATTCAAAGCGGCATAGCGACGCCCGATTCTATCTGGGCGCACGTAAAGGCGTTGACCGTTGGAAAATTCTTGGGATTGAAGTAACCTATGAGCCTCTTTAACCTCGCAATCGCTACGCCGAACCTTGGGACAGTCGCCACGGAATACGCGCTGTGCCTCGCGCAGACGTGTTTGTTCATGCAGAAACACGTCGTGCCGGGATATAAGCAAAACGGGCTGATTGTGCTGTCGAAGAAATCGAGCATCTTGCCGAAGCTACGGCACGACCTGGTCGAGGACGCCATTGCGGCGAAGTGTACGCATTTGCTGTTTATCGACAGTGATCAGAGTTTCCCAGCGGACATCGTTCATCGGCTTGCGCAGCACAAGAAACAGGTCGTGGGGTGTAATATCGCGGTGAAGACGCTGCCGAGTAATCCGACGGCGCGAAACTTTGACCCGACGCACAGCGGAGGCCATGCGGTTTACTCGAACGGGAAGTCAGGTCTTGAGCGCGTTTGGCGAGTCGGCTGCGGAGTGCTGCTACTTGATCTGTCGATCTTCGAGAAGCTGCCGAAGCCGTGGTTTGACACCGCATGGAACGCCGAATTGAACGACTTCACCGGCGAAGATTGGTATTTCTGTGAACTGTTGGACAAGGCGGGGATTCCGATCTACGTCGACCACGCGGCGAGCAAGCTAATCGGGCACGTGGGGCAATTCGTTTTCGAGCATCAACATATTAATCAGCCGCAGTCGCAGCTGCGGGTTATCCGGCAAGGTGAAAGATGAACGGGAATACTGCACTTGATCTGGTCATGGCGCGGCTCGTGAGGAGTAGTGATACGAGTTTGCGCGCTACCGCACGGGCCGAAATGAACAACCTCATGCACACGGCACTGGAAATGGGGCCGATGCCGATGTGGTTTCTCCTGGATCAGGACACGTCGGTGAGTACCGCGGTGGGTACGGAAACCGTGGCGATGCCGGCCGGATTCCTCCGGTTTGATGACAACCTGGAAGTCGGGGGGATTTTCCTCTACGACACGGATATCACCGGCCCGGACAAGTGGGTGCGACTCGATCGCAGCGGGTTTAACAAGATGCAGGACTTCTACGGTGACGAGGACGCAACGGGGGTTCCGGGGGTCTATGACATTGTCGTGGACACGGCATATCTCCGACCGATTCCTGACGGGGTGTATCAGTTGAAGGTGTGGGGGTATTTTGCCGACAGCGATGTTGCCGACGCGGCGACTACAAATCTGTGGCTGACCCATGCGGCCGATTTGCTGATTGCGACTACCGCCGAACTTCTCGCGCGGGTGTATTTGCGAAATGCCGAACTTGCAGTGGCCATGCAAGAGGACATAAAACGGGCGACCATTCGCCTCGCAACCGCAAACACCGCGTTTATGGAAAGCATGAAGATGCGTGCAATGGGGGATGACTAATGGGCCTCGAAACGGGAACGT
>Ga0233425_10004154_pt1 | contig 24775 bp, 19 predicted proteins | sample Watercolumn_Towu_2_FD_181712 | JGI IMG/M metagenome (GOLD analysis project Ga0233425, IMG submission 181712) | Freshwater microbial communities from Lake Towuti, South Sulawesi, Indonesia - Watercolumn_Towuti2014_140_MG | ecosystem: Environmental > Aquatic > Freshwater > Lake | place... | reverse complement strand
GTCGTGGGCATCGGGTACAGGCAGTTCTTCGGTCCGAGCTCTTTTTTCATGGTCGCACCAGGCCGGATGAATCGTAATCAGGGATAATAACGTGTGGGAGAACGAAGTTGGCAGGTTGGCAGGTTGGCAAGTTGACAAGTTGGGAAGTTGACAGGTGGACAAATTTCCCAACTTGTTAACCTGCTCACCTGTTAACTTGCCAACCAATAATAATATAACTTTGAGCGTTCAATATGGAGTGTGATTATGAGAAGGCTCGCCGCGGCCGCCTTGTTGCTCCTCGTGCCTTTTTGGGCCTCGCCCGGCGCGGCATCGGATGCAACGCTCGGTTGGGACTCCGACCGCGTCGTCGACTCGACCATCCTGGTCGGCGAGAACGACACCCTCGAGATCGCGGCCGGAGTGGACATCCGCTTCGAGCCCGGGCCCGCCGGTCCGAACGAGACCCGCCCGATGCTCGCCGTGACCGGCGGCCTTCTCGTCAACGGGACCGCGGAGCGGCGGGTGAACCTCACCGCCAACGAGACGCTGTGGTGGACGGAGCCGGGGCCCGACTGCCTGAACGTCCTCAACGACGGCCGGCGCGGGAGCCTCGCGGTGCGGAACGCCACCTTCACCGACATCGTCATCAACATCTACCTTTCCGGCGGGGAGTTCTCCGACTGCGTCTTCGACCGCTGCGACCTCAACGTGGCCCGTTCGAACCTGGTTTTCGCAAACTGCACGTTCATCTACTCGGCCCTGGGCTCCGGCGGGCTCGGCGGCTCCGGGCAGGGCCCGCCCGGGGTGGTCCTCCGGGGCTGCCGGTTCGACGGGCGCGACCCGGCCTCGCACCCTCCCCTGCCCTATCAGGGCGAGGCCGGCCCGGGCGGCGTCTTCTGGAAGACCGCCGTCGAGCTCCGGGAGCCTGTCGTGGTCGAGGACTGCCTCGTTTCCGGCCACCTCGGCGGGATCTCCGCCGGCCTGAACGGCACGTCCATCCTGAACGCCACGGTCCGGGACTGCCCCTGGGGCATCTGGCTCAACCGCGCCTCCCCGGATGATTCCGGCGAGGTGCGGGGCTGCACCGTCCTGAACTGCTCGGAGGTCGGGGTCTACTCATACGGGCGGCTCAGGCTCTCCGACAGCATCGTAGGCGACTGCAACGAGGCGGGCGTCTTTGCGTACGGGGGCCTTCTCCTGGGCAACTGCACCATCTACAACTGCACCACCGGCGTGTCGCTCCACGCACCGGGCGCGGATTTCCAGCCCGACTGGCTGCTTTCGGGCAACCGGATATCCGGCTGCGCGCTCTTCGCGGTGTCGGCCGAGGACCGGGGGGTGGACATCTCCGGGAACCGGTTCGAGGACGGGGGAACCGGGAACGGGCTGGGGAGGCTTCTGGTCTCCAACCGGGTCGTTATCTCTGTGATCGACCCGTCCGGGAGGACCCTCGCCGGCCCAAGCGAGCTTTCCTGGACGGACGCGCGGGGCGGGACCGGGTTCCGGACGGTCTACCCCGACGACAGCATCCTCTTCGGCACCTATATCGTCGACAACAACGGCACCCGCGCCGACCTGTTCCCCTACGAACTGCACGTCCGCCGGGGCGCAATCGAGAACCGGACGGTCCTTTCGGCCGTCCAGGCGAGGTTCTCCGTGACAATGCCGGTCCTCCCGGACCTGGTGCCGGTCTTTCTCCAACCCGACCAAGACGACATCGTCGCGGGCCGGGAGGTCAGGTTCCTGGTGCGGGTGGACAACCTCGGAACCGGCCCGGCCCGAGAATCGACGGTGGTCTTCCTGGTTGACGGCAGGGAGATGGACCGGGGGGTGGTCCCTGATATGGGCATCCGGGGGCGCGCAAGCGTCTATTCGGACCCCTGGACCGCCCGGACCGGCCGGCACCGGGTGGAGGTGCGCCTGGATGACCGGGCATTGGTGCCCGAGGCCGACGAGGCCAACAACAACATCACAACGGAGTTCAACGTGGGCGCCGCTTTGGCCGGGGAATCGGGACCGTTGACCGGAACCCAGGCAGGGCTGCTGGCGACGGGCGCGTTCGGCGGGATATTGGCCGTGGTCTTCGGGGCGAGGATTCTTCTGCGGTCGCGCCGGAGCGGTCCGGGGGCCGCCGCGGAGCCGGCGCCGGCCCCGTTGCCCGGCGCGACCCGGATAAAATGCCCCAAGTGCGGCAAGCTAGGCGATGTCAGGACTCCCGGGCGCCCTCAGGACATCAAATGCGGGCTCTGCGGCTTCCGGATGCGCTTCGAGAAATGAGGCCTGCCGGAAAACCCCTCCGCCCCCCACAGGAACCCGGAGGGCGGTAAGGATTCCCCACCAATAACATTTTTCTACCCCAATAATATACAGTCTTCCGGGTGGATTGTGGAGAAGACCGACAGCTGGATGGTCATGCTGGGGATGGGAATTCTATTGATATCCCTTGTCGGTTCGGCCCTGGGCGGCCGGCCCGAGGGCCCCCCGCCGCCGCCTCCGGGCGGGGGAGGCAGCTTCGAACTGAAGACCGTGACGCAGACCGTGACTGGCTCCGGCACCGAGAACTCCGAGAAGGAGCACGGGATGTCGATATGCGTCACCAACCTCGTGACGTTCTCGGTGAGCCTGAGCTGGCAGGACGAGGGCGCCAGCCGGCCCGGCCTGACCAACCAGCCCGACGAACTCGGGGTGACGGTCGCTAGCCCGGCGGGAGAGTCCAGGTCCGACAAGCAGAGCGCCTCCAAGGGCTCGGTGAAGGTCGACTTCGCGTTCCCTGTCACGAACAAGACCGCGGCCTCAAAGACCTCCCGCGCGGGGATGGGCCCGTGGACCATAATGGTCGAGATAGGGCCCTGCGGCGACCAGACGCCGCTCGTCCCGGACCCGCTCGGCCTGCGCACGGTGGCTGACGGGGGGAACGCCTACACCCTGGAGATCACCTACACCTACTACGAGAAGGCGAAGGGGGGCGCCTGATGGCCGAGGAGTTCGTCCCGTACATCCCCCCCGAAAAGATAATCCCCGAGCTGACCCTGAAGATGGTCGTCGTGGGCATACTACTTACCATCATCATGGCCGCGGCCAACGCCTACCTGGGCCTGTACGCCGGCATGACAGTGTCGGCAACTATTCCGGCCGTGGTCATGGCGCTCGTCTTCCTCAGGCCGCTGAAGGGCACCGTCTTGGAGATAAACCTGGCCAAGGCGATGGCCGTCACGGGCGAAGCGCTTGCGGCAGGCGTCATCTTCACCTTCCCGGCCCTTCTTGTCCTGTACCACAACAACTTCACGAAGGGCGCGGCCGGATGGAGCAACCTCATGGACCCCCAGAACCTGGCGGTCATGATAGTCTGCTCGCTCATCGGCGGCCTCCTGGGCATCCTGCTCACCATCCCATTGCGCCGGGTCATGATAATCGACCTCAACCTGCCGTACCCGGAGGGCGTCGCCAGCGCCGAGGTGCTGAAGGCCACCGACAAGGGCGGCAAGGGCATGAACATGATATTCATCGGCCTGGCGGTCGGCTCCCTGTTCAAGTTCGCCGCCTCCGGCTACGGCCTCCGGCTCTGGAAGGAGCGGCTCGAGGGCGTCGTCGGGAGCGCCGGCGCCCGGCTCTACGGCGGGCTGAGTCTTTCGCCGGCGCTTCTGGGGGTGGGCTACATCCTCGGGGCCGAAATTGCCTCCTGGGTGGTCCTGGGCGGCATCATCGGCTGGATAATCCTCATACCGCTCATCGGCGCCGTTCTGGGCTGGCCGACGCACGGCTTCTACATCGACGACCCGTCGGGGCCGATGATGGGTCCGATGCTCGGGGGCGTCTATGAACTCTGGTTCACCCAGACGATGTACGTCGGCGTGGGGGCCATCGTCACCGGCGGCATGATAACCCTCTGGAAGCTCCGCAGCGCCATCGGAAAATCCCTCAAGGGCCTGGGCGGCTTCGGGAAGAAGGCCGACGGGCCCGCTCCCATCCGGACCGAGCGCGATTTCCCGGTGAGCCTGGTGTATTTCGGGGTGATAATCGCCGTCATGATGGGCCTCTATTTCGCCGTGACCGGAAATGTCGTGGTGGCGGTGGTCGCGGCGCTGGTGCTCCTCGGGTTCACGTTCCTTTTCACGGCGGTCGCCGGATACCTGGCCGGGGTGATAGGAAGTTCCAACAACCCCATTTCCGGCGTGACGGTGGCCACATTGCTTTTCACGGCCGGGCTGCTCCTGGGGCTTTCCCAGCTGGGCCTGCTCAACATCTATGTCGGCATGACCGCCACGATAATCGTGGGCGCGGTCGTCTGCTGTTCGGCCGCCATCGCCGGCGACAGCATGCAGGAGCTCAAGACCGGCCAGCTTCTGGGCGCCACCCCCTACAACATCCAGATCTCCCGGTTCATAGGCGTGCTCGTGGCCGCGATACTGATACCGCCCATCGTGGCGGCCCTGGCCCAGGCCTACGGCATAGCGTTGCCGGATGCGACCCATCTCACCCCGCTTCCGGCGCCCCAGGCGGTGGTCATGGCCACCATTGCCAAGAGCGTCTTCGAGCTCAATATCAATCTCCCGATGATATTGCTGGGCGCCGTGCTGGCGTTCATTCTGCGCCAGGTGGGGCTATCGCCCATGGCCGTGGCCATCGGCATATACCTGCCCTTCACGCTGACGCTCCCCATAATGCTGGGCGGGCTCATCAAGCTCTTCACCGACAAGTTCGTCCGGACCAAGGTCGAAAAGGATTTTGCTCCCCTCGCGGAGGAGGAGCGCAAGACGAAATTGAAAACGACGATGGACGAGAACGAGAACAAGGGCGTGCTTTTCGCCTCCGGGCTCATCGCCGGCGAGGCCATCATGGGCGTCGTCATTGCTTGCATCGTGCTTGCCAGCCTCAAGTTGAACCTCACAGGCATACCGGCGGAATGGCCCGGGCTCCTGGTGTTCCTGTACGTCGGCATCCTGCTGGCCTATTTCCTGCTCCGGGACCACATCCGGTCCATGAACCGGGCGATGTTCTTCGCCCAGTGGAGGCTCGTCGTGGGGGACTTTGCGGACTATGCCCTTAAAAAGCTCCGCCTCAAGAAAGCGTAGGCCAGAGGGCCAAAACATCCTGGACCTTGTTCCGGTCCGGAGCCCGCATTTCCGTTTCAGGATACTCGAGCGGCCCACGCGGGAGGTCAAGCCCCGGGAGCCGGGCGCCGCGGGGACGGTCAGGATCTCGGTCCCGCGCTTTTCAGGAAGGTTCGGCCAGGGCGTGTTGAGGCTCGCGCGGTGGAACCCCGAGTTCAACCTCAACCTGGATGCCTACGGGAGCTTCGTGTGGCTGCTGATCGATGGCAGGACCAGCGTTCGGGAACTTGGCCTCCTCCTGAAGGAGGAGTACGGCGACAAGGTGGAGCCGCTATACGGCCGGCTGGCGCATTTTCTATCGCTCCTGGAGCGCAACAAGCTCCTGGCCTATGCCAATCTGCCGCCCCGGCAGCCATCGACCAAGAAGAAGCGGGTCTCCGGGCGGTGACCACCCTCCGGGCGAAAAAGGAAACATTTCCAGCAAGCTTTATATGGGTCAGAAGAATCAATGACTCTTGGACCGCGCGAAATGGCGCCGGACGGTCCGGGGTGGATGTGGATGAAATCCCAGGCGGAGTACATGCGTGACAGCCGGCTGGACCTGCTTATCATATCCAAGCTCGCGGAGGACATCGGAAGGGAGGCGGAGTACCCCTGCGGGTGGTCCTGGGACACGGGATGCGGTATAGATTGCCCCCTCAGGGCCAAGCCTGGCATCCGGCAGGACAATCCCAGCGACAAGCGGCTCCGGTGCACCTTTGACGGCACCAGGATGGGCGACGCCGACCGGCTTTTCCTGGCGCGTACCTGGAATGCGCTCCAGCTCATGGGAATGGACCTGGACGGCAACGGACACGACTCCCAGTGAGCAGAGGGCGGTCCTGCTCAGGAATCCCAACCGCCGTGAATCCGCGCAATCGGTCGGTGCGCCCCGGTTGGGATTTGAACCCAAGCCCAAGGCTCGACAGGCCTCGATACTAGACCACTATACTACCGGGGCACCGACGGCCGATAGCCGTCCGGGTATTAATTGCTTTTCATGCGCCGAAAAAAGAGGCGGCCTACTTGGAAGCTTTCTTCAGCCGCTTGGCCAGCTCGTCGTCTACGCCGTCCTTCCCGGAATCGGGCCTGGGCTGCTCCTTCGGCGCCTTGCGGAATATCCCGTAGAGGCCGCCGGTCCGCCTCTGGCCGGGCGCGGGCGCCTGCTCTTTCGGCGGCGGAGCCGCCGGCGGCGCCGATCCAGGCTCGGGCGGCGCGGGCTTCTCGGGCTCGGGGGCCCGGGCCGGCTCCCCGGGCGGTGACGGCCCGGCCGGCGGTTCCGCCGTCGGCGTCAGCTGGGGCGGAGCCTCCGGCGGCGGCGGGGGCGGCGGTGGCGGAAGCGGCGGGGCCTTCGGGGCTTCGCCCTCCGGCGGTATGATCTTCAGTATCGGCTGGGAATAGATGGGCGCGATGACCCTGTCGGGCGGAATCGGGCGGCCGGTGGCCACCTCGGACGAGGGCGCCTTGCCGTCCTGGGCCGGGGCGAGACCGGCCTTGGCGAGCTCCTCCTCGATTTCGCGCTCGAGCCTCTCCTCCTCCTCCCGGGAGAGCTTCTGGTCATCCGGGAGTCTGGGCTGCGGGGCGGGCTTGGCCGCAACGCGGGCCCGGGCCTCCTCGAGCGCTTTCCTCTCCAACTCGGCCTGCTCGGCAAGCTCGCGCTCCCGTTCGGAGCGGGCCTTTTTCTCGAGCTCGGCCTGCTCGGCAAGCTCGCGCTCCCTCGCGGCTCGGACCTGCTTTTCGAGCTCTGCATTGTCTGCAAGGGCGCGCTCGCGTTCGGCGCGGGCCTGCTTTTCGAGGAATTCGGCCTCGAGGCGGCGGGCCTCCGCCTCGGCCCTGGCCAGCGCCTCGGCGCTGTCGGCCGGCGCCGTTTTCGGCGCGGGCGCGGCCGGGGGCTCCTCTATTACCTCGACCACCTCCGCCTCGTAGATTTCGGGCTCGGCGGGCCTGGGTGCGGTGGCCGGCTTCCTGGCCGCGGGCGCTGGAACCGGAGCGGCCTTGACCCTGACCGTGGTGGGCGCCGGACGGCTGTACTCGAACATGGGAGCGCCCGGGAGTTCCTCCTCCTCTTCCTCGAAGTCGATCTCTATTTCGAAAGTGTCGGCCCGGCGCTTGGGCTCGAGCTCTATGAACGTCTGGCCGCGCTCGCGCTCGTGGCGCAGGGCGAAGAACTTGCAGGGCCGGGCGACCGGGGCGTTTATCGAGCCGCAGACGCTGCAAAAGCTCGGCGCCGGCGGGACCAGGCAGGGCCGGGCGGGAGGCCGGTCCAGGAACTGGGTCAGCTCGCCGTTCCATTCGTCGTTGGCCACTGCCATCACATGCCCTCGCCCCGACAAAAACGATTGCATCCATAAAGATGTTTCGGTCCCGGCTCGCCTGATGGCTTGCCGGCTTCACCTATCGTCCCCGGTTCCCCGGTTCCCCGTCACCGGCTCCCCGGTTCCCCGGTTCCCCGCCCCCGGCTCCCCGCCCGTTTCCGTTCCCACGGCTTCGGGCCTTCGGGAATTCCCATCCGCGCCTTCACGGTGCATATCGTCCCGGAGGTGACGACCGTCGCGACCTTGACCGGACAGCGTTCCCTTCCGGCGGACTTGACCGCAACGAGCGCCGCTATCGCCGCCTCCTTGGCGGTGTGGGGGACCTTCACTATTCCGCGCCTGCCGTCGAAGACGGTGAGGTTGAACTGGACCGGGCCGCCGGGGGCGACGCGCCCGGCTTCCGTGAGAGCGCGGGACATGTCCTCGCGGCCGGGGCGTACTCGGGCGTCCACGGTGAACCCAATGTATCTGGGCCTGCCTGCCTTGTCGCGGACGGTCAACCCTGTCTTCCCGTCCACTCCGATGCCTCTCTACCGTTAAAATCCTTCGCGCAGTGTCCCGTGCTAATTTGAATCATTATCACCAATATATATAAGATAACCCTAAATATGCCCATCACAATGCGGAATTTGAAGGGGGAAAACAGGTGTACGAGGTGAGATTCCACGGTAGGGGCGGCCAGGGGGCCGTCACCGCGGCCAACATCCTGGCTGCCGCGGCATTCAACGAAGGCAAGCAGGTCCAGGCGTTCCCGATGTTCGGCGTCGAGCGCCGGGGCGCGCCCGTGGCCGCGTTCACGCGGATGGACGATAAAAGGATAGACCTGCGCACCCAGATCTACAAGCCCGACTGCGTGGTCGTTTTGGACACGACGCTCCTGCATGTCGTCGATGTGTCCGCCGGCATAAAGGAAGGCGGCATCATCATCCTGAACACCCAGAAGAAGCCCTCCGAGTTCACCTACAAGGCGAAGGTGTTCTGCGTGGACGCCACGACCATCGCCGTGCAAAACAAGCTTGGCACGACCACCAACCCCATCGTCAACACGGCGATACTGGGCGCCTACTCGAAGGCCACGGGCAACGTGGGCATGGCCGCCATCGGGAAGGCCATCGAGGAGAACGCCCCGATAAAGACGGAGGAGAACAAGAAGGCGGCCAAAGAGGCCTTCGAGCAGACCAGGGGGCCCTGAAATGACAAAAATCACACTCGGACTGGTGGCCCGGACCCCGGGCGCGAGCAAGCGGAACAAGACGGGCGGCTGGCGCACGCTCCGGCCGGTCGTCGATGCTTCCAAGTGCAAGAAGTGCTGGCTGTGCGTCGTCTACTGCCCGGACAGCGCGATGAAGAAGGGCGAGAAGAGCTCGCAGCCGGACTACGACTACTGCAAGGGCTGCGGCATCTGCGCGAAGGAATGCATCGCGCAGTGCATAACCATGGTTGAGGAGGCGAAATAGATGATGCAGATCATGAGAGGCAACGAGGCCACGGCGCTCGCGGCAAAGCTGTGCCGGCCCAACGTCATTCCTGCGTACCCGATAACCCCGTCGACGATGTTCCCCGAGCGCATCTCCGAGTATGTCGCCGACGGCGAGCTCGACACCTATTTCCTGCTGGCGGAGAGCGAGCACAGCGCGATATCCGCCGGGATAGGCGCGAGCGTCACCGGCGCCCGCGTCTGCACGGCCACGGCCTCGCAAGGCCTGGCCCTCATGCACGAGATGCTGTTCATCGCCGCCGGGATGAGGCTCCCCATCGTCATGGCCGTCGGCAACCGTGCGCTCTCGGCGCCCATAAACATCTGGGCCGACCAGCAGGACACCGTGTCCGAGCGGGACGCCGGCTGGATACACTTCTACGCCGAGAACAACCAGGAGAGCCTCGACTTCATGATAATGGCCTTCAAGGTCGGAGAGGACAAGCGCGTGTATCTTCCGGCGATGGTCGGCCTCGACGCCTTCGTCCTGACGCACACGATGGAACCGGTCGACGTGCCCGAGCAGGCGGCTGTGGACAGGTTCCTCCCGAAATACGAGCCGCACTGCATACTTGACCCGAAGAACCCGATGACCATCGGCGCTCTCGGGACGCCGGATGTTTACATGGAAACGCGCTACGCCCTCCAGAAGGCCCTGATGGATTCTGCGGCCGTGATCGACGAGGTCTTCAAGCAGTTCGCCACCGCATTCGGCCGGAAGTACGAGCGCGTCTCGAAGTACCGGACCGAGGACGCCGACGTGATATTCGTGACGATGGGCTCGATGACCGGCACGGCGCGCGTCGCCGTCGACCGGATGCGCGAGCGCGGCAAGAAGGCCGGGCTCGTGAAAATAACGGTGCTTCGGCCGTTCCCGTCCAGGGAGCTCAAGGAAGCGCTCGTCAAGGCGAAAGTGGTCGCCGTTGCGGAGCGGGCCATATCGCTGGGCTACGGCGGCGCGGTCTACGGCGAGCTCGCGGGCCATTTTGTCAATGATATAAAGCGCCCAATCCTTTCCAGCTTTATAATGGGATTGGGCGGCAGGGATATCCTGCCGGAGCACTTCGATGAGATATTCGCCAAGTGCGAGAGGCTCATTGCCGGCGGAAAGCTTGAGGAGTTCCCCGAGTGGGCCGGCCTCAACCGGGAGGTGCTGTAAATGGCAGAGGACGCAAGCGCGCCGGAAGAACGGGAACTCTTTGCCTCGGGCCACAGGGGATGCGCCGGGTGCGGCGAGATGAACGCCGTGAGACAGGTCCTGGCGGCCGCCGGGCCGAACACCATCGTCGCCAACGCCACCGGCTGTCTCGAGGTCGCAACGACCGCCTGGCCCGAGACCGCCTGGGAGGTCCCGTGGGTCCACGCCGCTTTCGAGAACGCCGCCGCCGTGGCGTCCGGAGTGGACGCCGCCCTCACCCAGATGAAGAAGCGGCAGGGCATCAATGTCTTCGCCTTCGCCGGAGACGGCGGGACGTTCGACATCGGCTTCCAGGCCATCTCGGGCATGCTGGAGCGCCAGCAGAAAGTTATCTTCGTGGTCTACGACAACGAGGCGTACATGAACACCGGAATCCAGCGCTGCTCGTCGACGCCCTACGGCGCGAGCACGACCACCTGCCCCGCAGGCACCTGCAGCATCGGGGAAACGAAAGCAAAGAAGCCGATGGCCATGATAGTGGCCGCGCATGGAATAAAATACACGGCCACCGCCACAATCGGCTACCACGCCGACCTCAAGCGCAAGGTCAAGCGGGCCTGCGAGCTCGAGGGCCCGTGCTTCCTGCACGTCCTGGCCCCGTGCCCGACGGGCTGGCGCCACGACAGCGCGGACACGGTGGCCCTGTCGCGCCTTGCGGTCGAAACGGGCATGTTCATCATGTGGGAGCTCGAGGGCAAGAACCTGAAAGACATCAAGCTGTCCCGGAAGCCCAAGGAGCGGAAGCCCGTGCTCGAATACCTGAAAGCGCAGGGCCGTTTCCGCCACCTCCTGAAGCAGCCTGAAGTGCTCGCTAAAATACAGAAAGATGTGGACGAGCAATGTGCTCAATTCGGGTTTTGACCGACGGGTAAACCGGTAAACCCGTAAACTGGTAAACCGGTGCACTACGAACGCGTAGTTTATCCCAGATTTCGTCATCTTCACCGAGTTTTAGGACGAAGCGGATGCCCGCCTTTGACCGGTGGCGAAACGGCTCCACCGGCCAGCTCCACCTACAAAGCCGATATCAACGACCCCGGATTGCCGAGGCAAATCTGCACTGCCGTCCGCTCGCTTGGAGCCATGTTCAATGGCTCCAAGCGAGCGGCCCTTGCCTAATTCGGTCATCTATTCAAATTCTTGGGGTGGTATGATATTTTCGAGCGCCGTTGAGACAGTCCTGATATTAATAATCATCTGAGATTTCCCAATATGACATCAACATCTTTTTAATTCGCGTAGCGTCATTTTCTGAGAGCAATACCCCAATTTCAACGTTCGAATCTAAACTAGATAAATTTAGATTTTGGCTTCCAACGATAGCTTCGTTATTATCTTTTACGGTCGACTTGAAATGAAAAGTATAAACACCATCACCAGATAACTTATTGTATGTCCGAATATGAATCCGATTATTTTGAACGATTTTCTCAGGAAGCCTTTCATGAATCTCTCTTAAGAGAATATAGATTTCAGGAGAATTCTTATTAATCTCTATATTAGACTGTAACCATTGCCATCCTCGGTTGGTTATAAAAGGTACTGCTACTATGATGGAATATTTTGCTTCTTGAATGAGCCGGGCGTGTTCATGGGCATAATTATGAAATCCCCGATAAACACGGGCAGGAATTCTTCTATCCCCATTTGGATTGAATAGTAATTCGACCATGTTACATACTCCAGAAACCAAGGCGGGGTAATTGCTGTGATCCTATTAATGCCAAGCGATCCAAGTTTCGGTTGAAATTCGAGCAACTTACTTCACTTATATACAGGCATTCATGACATGCGGCAGGAACCTGACTTGAACAAATTGGTTCATATAGACAATCATTGGCTAATTCTCTAGCGTATGAAAGAACACGATTTAGGTCGAGCTCAAATGCCGTGCTTAATCCTCCCAAAGTGAACTCCGTAGAATGATTGTCGTATACTAAAATCGCTAAATCTAAAGGATATATTCGTTCACTTGTGCTATTAATATCAAGTCCTGTTACTTGAGCAAGGCTTCTCAATAATAGGTGTGAAAATGTATGAAGGATTTCAAAGATGCTCGCTTCAAATGAACCCCGTGGATAACCTTCAAAGGGAACACGTTGATCCAGATTAAAATTCTGTTTCAAGTAAGCAAGATCATAGGAAAAATCATTTTTTAATGGAGGAATATTATATTGTGGATAACATTTATTGAGGTAACTAAGAACCTTCGTAGGATTAAATTGAACCAATATACCTTCTGTTGGGACTGTATGTACATAGGCTTCATGCTTTTTTGATTCTGACTCGTAATAATCGCAAAACCTTAAATCTGCCCAATCATAACTACCGCGCGCATACCCGATGAGAATGCTGGAGAGTTTGATATCTTCAATTAACCAAATATTTTTTAATTCTATTTCGTTCATGATTTGTAACGCAGAATCAAGATTTGATAGGACCTCTGAATCATGAGCCTGGTTACGGAGCTCAGCAATTGATATCGCACGATTCGCTTCAAAAAGGCTCATATATTCCTGATGTTCATGAAAAACGTGCTCGTTTTCAAGTACTTCTATCCGCATGAGTTTTTTTAGAATAGTGTTTATATCCGGGTGGTTTGTTGTGGCTAATTCTTTGAGCCGATTTTGGTAACTCTCAATTTTCAATTTTAATTCGCTTGTAGGATTATATTGTTGAAGTTGAAGAGCTAAATCTAACAACTCTTGCGTCGATACCATGTCTTTCCGTTTAATTGCTGAGGAAGGATTCGCAAGTTGTTTAATAAATTCACTTAGATGCATAGATCCATTCCACTCTGGACATAATCCCAGAGTTAATGCTGTTAGAAAATGGTTAGAGCCGGGAATAGCTTCGACGGCGTTCTCCATGGTTTCGACAGCATTAATTAATCGTAAAACTTGAGGCATCGTTACAGTACTTTCATCTAAAGGTTTAACCCGAGCCAAATGACCATAGCTTGTTGTTGCGGTCCGGAATGTTGGAGTATGGGCGCAATTATGAGTTGAAAATATCCCCTTATCCTTTCCGGTATTTTTATTCAGCCAGGAATGGAATTCAAGTTGATTACTTCCCCGTGTGTCGTAAAAGATTAACGAATTACTAGGATGTAATATATCTGACGTTGGTCTAAGGGAATCGATTTCCCCACAAGTATGAAGACTTACAAATTGGAGTTGCCCCCATTTTCCTCCTTTGCACACAGGATTTACACAATGGTTAGATGATGTGCTGAGGAAACGAATGAGAGACGGCACTTCTGAGGATCTGTTTAATAAACGAACAGCACCACACCTCGAACATCTCATTGTTAAAGGAAAAATTGATGTTTTAATGTCGGAAAAAACAATTACATTAATCTCGTCTGGGTCTTTTGGAGGGCGATACGCCTCAATATCTCCAAATTCCGCTGTCAGCCGTCTCCATTCTGTTATCAAGCGTTTCTTATTCAGATTAGCTTGTTCTCCACGTGTAGAATAACGATCAACACGATGATACAAGCGAGTGGCAGAATGATAAAATATTCCGTATGGAGGATATCGATATAAGCTTTGTAGTTTTCCTCTTCCCATACCACTACGTCCCAAAAAAACCACCTCCATATTGATCCAATGCTTCGATTAAATCTGGTGAAGCATCTACTTCAACTTCTTCATCGACATCTCGTAAACTAGTTAGACAACCGAGGGCGGTTGTTGTCCATTCGGTTTCCCCTTTATAGAGTCTTGCGGTCGTAGTATCAAGAATTTGTTGAATTTCATTCATTAGTCTGCGTTCCCGAATATTACAAAGCTCAGATGGTGGCAATCCTAATGATTTCTTTAAATATTCAAGGATTGTTTTTTCCATGTTCGGTTTATTTATATGCCACCATGCTTTCATACGATTCTTATTCCATAATTTCGCAGCCGAGCTACGCTCTAATATCGAGATCACTATTCCAAAGAATAATCCGGGAATTGTTTTTTCAAGGACCGGGATGGCATATCGATTTATCGGGACATTCTCAACAAGCGCTTCTTTGTAATCCATAAACCTGCGGTGATATTGAAAATGGCTATAATCTCTTATTCTTGTGGGATTATAAATCATAGTAACAAGTCCCACCCAACGTCGTCCGACTCTACTTAAAGCTTGAATAAATTCACTCATGCTTCGAGGCTGTCCACGAAACATCATAAAATTTAATGTGTCAATATCTACGCCATGGCTTACAGTGCTTGTTGCACCAACAAAATCAATCCATTCTTCTTTGAATGGATTTTCAAGTATCCGCAATATCTCTCGAATCCGTTCAAATCTGGTGTCTCCTGTAAGTGTAGCATCCAGATGTTTGATAGGAGGTATAGTTTTTGCCTCAAGATATGGATTTATTCGTGGTTGAACAGATTCAATAAGCTGATAAAGCTCATTTTTTGCTATAGCATACGCTAAACTTGTTCTAAAGGCTTCAATTATTTCTTTGGCATCTTTCGACGTACATTCTCTAAACAAAGGATCAAGTGATCGTAATATTATTACTAATTCTTCTGAGGATAAATAACACAACCTATTAACATACTCATGAAAATATTGTAAAACTAATTGACACGCCTGGAGATGGGTAGAATTATGTGGGCGGAAACCAACAATATATCTTTGAGTATCATTACGAATTGTTTCGGCATAAAAATTTTCAAACCGGGTGGGCCCTCCACATGGGAACCTGACCGATTTCCTATTATAAAGGTGATGAATTTGATTTGAATAACCGGCTATAGTTGCTGTCGCTGCAACAACATTCCACGGCCCAAAACATTTATCCTTATTCTTTTCTTGGAGCAATTCGCTATAAAATGAAAGATAGGTTTCATAATGACCACTAAATGCTCCTAATGACTCATTTATAAGGTGTAATTCATCTTGTATGACAAGTCCCGGCCCCCCGTCATTCAATATGATTGGACTCATGCGAGCATTACAATGAGAATGATGGCATTTATTGTCAAAACTATATCCGTGTCCCTCTGAGCATTTAAAGATTTTACCTCCAAGTAACACATAATAATCGCTTCTAGCCCCAAACACGGCCATTTTATCAATCGTGCCAATTAAGAACGTTGGTAAGAATCTACATACTTCAACATCCGAAATATATATTGGTAGATTGCCTCCAGATGGACAATCCGGATTTGAGCATTGATGGATGATTCTTTCACTTTCAAGATCGATTTTAATGTGTAATCCTGACTTCGGATCGTTTAATCCATTTTCAATAGCCATTAATCTACAGTAAGGGCAGGCTTCAATAATTTTATATTTAGAAGCCAAATCATTATCCTCAGCCATTTTTTCAAGTTCCGATTTCTTACCTTGTTTTTTCTTATTGGGCCAATTTGGAGAATTGTCTTCACCTACAAAAAACCCCACCGAAAAATTTGCCCCCTTCTGTTCAGCTGTCAAGAGCATAGTCTTTTTTCTCACATAATCTGCCGCGGTTATTACTTTTATAGCCCTTTGAAATTGCTGAAGACCAAGGAGTCGTAACGGAAATCTCGCCCAAGCGGTTACACCATCGGATTTTGCTCGAAGTCTATCCCAAAAAGAATGAAACACCACTAAACCAAGATAGGCTTCAGTTTTTCCTCCACCAGTGGGGAACCACAGGACTCTAACGTCCGGTGGGTAATCTAAACCAATTCTTTTACCGATCGGAGTTCTTGCTATTATGTCTGGTATTGCGCTTACAATAAATACTAACTGGAAGAGGCGCCAAGCTCTTATTTCCGTGCCACGATTTAACACAGCAAAAGTCTCATTCATCAGCCGAAAAGCCGTAATTATTTTATCACATTCTGATGGGGGAAGACTACTGTCTCCTCGTAAAATTTTTAACCCCAACTCAAATTGTTTAACCTCTTTTTCAAATTCCTGTAAACCAAGATTATACTCCGTTTCCGATTCATTTGAAATATCATCTAATTCTACATAATTGTTGAATGATTTTTTCCAACACTCAATATATTTTTTCATTGCGATATGAATTTTATTAAGACTATCCAAAGGGTTATCAGATAATTCTTTAAATTCAGGCAACCATCCTTCGGAAAGAGTTACGAAGCCCTCGACAGATATTTGATGCGTTGAATATCTAAATTGTTTATAAATGGGAAAAATATATGTTTCATAATGAATTATCCCATCCTTTGATCGGTCCAATAAGGCATCGCAATTACGGCCAAGACACCATACTCGTGGCTCATAGCGATAATCCCGGGCACGGGCAATAGATAGATTAATCGGTTTGGGGTTGCCATGCTCGATTTCTATGAATAATTTTGGATTAAATAGAAAAGGATCATGAGGATTTTCTGAAGCTCGAGTCCCACGTTTATAACTCCATGAATCATTTTCAAGTATGATTGTAATAATATTCCGTTCTTTTTGAACAATTAATTGAGCCCAGATACTTGCTTCCCATTTAGGTCGTACAATATGAGTTCTCGATCCAATCCAATCATCATATGAGGCCTCATCAAGTAATTGTTCTCGTTTTATACGATATTGACGCCGGGCACTTTCTTCAGAATAGGATGTGTCAAATCGATATAATTCTATATCATTTATCGCATTTGTGATTACTGATTCTAATTCCTTTGTCAAAGACATCAATTTAATATATTTACCAGGAATCAAATCATTGATATTAAATGACAAAGTAAACATGACCTTGGTTCTTTTCCATTTACCTGGCACACTATACTCTTTTTCACCTTGTGTCAATTCTGATGCATTCGTCACATTAAGATGTTTAAGGAAATCTCTGTAATTTGGAAATTGACGGTGAAAAACATAAAAATAACCATTAACAGAGATCAGATTATTGGATTCCGATGAACTTGTGTCTAAATAAAAAACCAAACCAAAGACTCGAGGGCTAAATTGAGATGTCAAATAATGTGAACGAGGATCCGAGCCCACCTCATCGTCCTTAGAATCTTCATCATGAAAAAGATTCTTTCCAACCTTCTCTTCTTTAAGCCGAGGGGCAAGATTTCCAGCTATAAATTTTTTATTTGGTGGATCTCCAACAAAATTATCAAAATCTGGATGGGAACCAGTAAGATGGGACGAAATATGATTCCAAATTAGTTGAACCATCCTGTCATGCTTATCATAGCTCAAGTAACCACGTCCCCTTTAAAATCATTCGTATTTATACATCTTCCATTGTCTCTACGAAAAAATTTTACTTTTTGTATTTCTGCATTGATTTTTAATATTTTTATCGTCTCTAAGATATCCCTAGCTGTAAGGTCTAATTCTTCAGATATTACTTCATCCTTGCCGCATAGAATTGCATCCCCGTGTTCCGAAATCTGTTTTCGTATATAGACATTCGCTTTTATTGTTACACTCTTTGCGAGTTTCATCGCTGCCATAAGAGCAGGATTAGAAAGTAACGGATCTTTTGTCACTTGACCAAGTGAAAGGATATCCGCATCGGCTTTTATCCATTTGACCTCTCGAGACATCCATGCCTCCAATTGATTTGGACCTACTAATGTAGTTGGAGGATTAGTTTTTTTCATTTGGAGCCATAGCTTTTCCAAATCCTCATTAAACGCGGATTTATTTTGGTTCCACCATTCAGAAAAAGCGACTGTCCATGCTCGTAAGAAATTCAATTCATATCGTTGTATACTCCGCATTTCAGCAAGCCGTTCGGCAATAATCTCTGCCAACGTCAAATCCCCTGTAACCTCGTAATATAGAATTAAAGAGCCAGGAGGAATCTTTTCTACCCGGATAGAATCAAACCCATCGCCTCCCGTAAAGACATCCGCAGTTGACCTTGTCGTAAGAATAATCCCGGCGGATGTAGGAATTGCCCATCCTTCGACGACATCAGATCCGGAAGATCTTTTCGATGGACTATTACCAATAGTGTGATCTTGAATAACAGGTGGTGCCTCTCCATCTTGAAGAAAATCGATTAAACGCGATGGTTTAAATTTTGATGCTCGGATTCGTTGTTCTGCAACATTTAATGGCGATATCTCAATAGAATTTCTTACTTGCCCATCTATTATTTTACTACAATGACTGTTATCCTTGATTGGTAGAACATCTTCGAAACAGTTAAAAAATTCTCTATCACTTCTTGAACGGCCACTCGGGCCGGATATGGAATCCGTTAATTTATTACGTTGAGTTTCTTGGCAGGAGAATAGAAGATATGTCTGGTTCGGAGCAACGTCTGAATAAATGTCTCCAAATCGAAGATTTGTCGGGAATGATGCAAAAATAAGTTCATCCAGAACATCTATTTGCCCTAAATCACGCGGAATCAAGATATTAAGCCGATTGACAAAGTTGATACCAAAGAAATCCTCACGTTGCCTCAAGTGTAATATGAGCCCCGTTCTAATTCCATCATTTCGTACATATACTCCAATACGCCGTTTTTCTTCTTTTTGTGATAACCCAATGAGCATTTTCGATAAGGCATCAGATCTTGGGTTGCCTTGTGCCAAATATGCGACAATTTCTTTAAATTCCTGAAGCCATTCTTTGAGATAACCTGATATAGCCACATCATTGGACCAAAAATCTTGGCGAAGCCTATCAAGTTTTTGAATAATTTCCATCGTGGAATAATGACATGGGTGGAAGGTTGCCACCCGATCGTAAATTTGAACCGGAAAAGGTAGATTTTCAATTAGAGATTGACCATACCAAATAAGCATGTTGGCTTCTTCGGCTAATGGTTCTTTTCGTTTTTCTAACAAATTTGTCAATTCAATATTGAATTGACGGAGATGTCGGAACCTAGCCTGCACATCATCAGAAATTGGAATCAATTCCACTTTACGATTAATGCCTTTTATTACATAATTTAATCTTCTATCGTGGTCGATTTGCGCTTTAATCAAATCGTTTATTAATGAAGTATTTGATTCATTTTTTATTGGAGTAATTGGAAATAATTTCAAAGCCATTGAAGGAAGATAGAAGGTTTTATAATTGGAATCCTTTAATAATTGGATCAGTGTGGGCATCAAATTAGTGAAGATTAAAATTGTTGGTCCTTTGACATGATTTTTAATCCAATCTAGATATTTTGAATTTCGTTCAAACGACATCACATTAGTCATATCCACTACTGCTGATCCAAATTGATTGCTGCAATCAATTCGATCTAATAACGCGGTTTCGAGGAACGCAATTTGACAAAATCCTTGAGAATAGAGTCGACTATAAATTGGTTGAATCAATCCTCCTTCTCCGAGTATATAGGGATTTGCCAAACCAAAGAACGGTTGGTGCCCGTAATAGAGCGTTGCCAAATGGTTTCGAAGAAACCTTGAGGGGGTAGCCACAAGCACTGGGTCAATATATTGATTGTCATTATGGACAAAAATAACCGTTCGGATTATTCGTTCGATTGTCAGATTTGTACTTTTAAAAGGTAGAAATAACGCCATGGATTTTTCTTTTAATAACGAATAAGCTGATAACCTTGCGAGGAATTGGTCTATTAGGTTTTCAGCCACTTCACATCTTATTTCCGGTCGTTCATCACTGGCCTGCTTACGATAATACCACAAATGTGTCTCCGCCTGAATCGCTCTTTTCTTTAGTTGGTCTGGAGAGATGAATGGATACTCAGGAATCCCGCTATCCAATTCTAGACACCTAATATACAATGGATATTCATAGATAAAGATTTATTGTACTGGTATAATTGTATCTGCATCTACACTGAAGAAAAGTAATTATGCTATCTTCAGCGTCGTCTGTTTCCGTACCCTATTACCCAATCGCTTTTTAACTACAAATTCCGGCACCGGCAAATTCCTCAACACAGCACTTTGTATCCTTAAAAACCCGCCAGCCGCGCGTTGGCAATTCGCCTCCAGCCATTTACGCGCCTCCTCCCCATTCAAATACTCGCACAGCGGCTCCATCCACCGCTCCTCCTTCGGCACAATATAATACACAGTATGCCTCGGCACGATCCTCCCGTCTTTATCCATCCAGAAATGTGGCCTTTGCGTAATATCCTTGCAAAGAATCTTCGGCCTCAGCAAATCCTGGAACGGCACATTGTCGTGGAACTGGTACCAGCTCCGATGCCCGTTCCCGGAACAGGTCCTCCCTTTCAAATGCCGTTCAATATCCGGCCGCCTCAGATAAACCAGAAAATCCTTCAATTGGTCCTCGGGCATCAGCTTGCCCGTCTTGAAATACGGTATCAGCATCGAATCCGACGTCGTTACCACCTCATCTTTCAGCAATCCGAGTTGCCTTCCTGAAATGGTCGGATATCCAAATCCCGTCAGCCCCTTCGGTATCTCGGCATCGGTTTGGACGAATATTTCATCCGCCCCCGTCGCCACGCCGCAGGACACCCTTATCGTCAGATCCTTGAGGGTCACGCTCGATTCGACCAATGAACCGTTCGAATGTATCGCCTGGCTCCAGGAGGTGCCATCAGTAGGAAGCCTGACATTCCGTTTCTCCCCGTCCCTAAGCACAATCGCCGTCTTGTGGCCCTTCGGCGGAGCCGAATGGACCAATGAGGTGATCGTCGGATATGTCACGAGGTCAGCAAATGTCTCCTCGTTGATGTGCTCTATCTCGGTTACTGTCGTTTTGGCCAATATCTTCCTCAGTTCCGAAGCCGTATGGACGAACTCGTATTTTTCAGGCGTTATGAAACACAGCCGGCCGCCGGGCTTCAATATCCTCAATGCCTGCTCGAAGAACAGGATGTATAGGTCGAAGCGTTCACGGGCTGTCGTGAATTTCCCGATGTAAAGCTCCTTTTCCTTTTCATCCAGGCCGGTTATCGGCACGTAAGGCGGGTTTCCGATGACAAAATCGGCCTTGAGAGCATCCATCAGCAGAAAATCCTTCTCGAACAGCCTGATCTCGGAACGATTCACCAGCCGTTCCCTGGCTTTATCCAGATGCTCCGGGTTGAGCTCGACCCCGATGATGTTGGGCAGTGTTTTCCCATCCCGGTCGCAATAACGGATTATCCCATCGATGAATGCGCCCTCGCCGCAACCCGGGTCCAGTATTATATCGGTCTTGTGAAGTTCGACCCCGTCAAGCAACTTCCGGACCATGTGGTCCACAACCGGAGCTGGCGTCACGACGTGGCCTTTCATCGATTTACAATTGGGCTCGAGGTATTTATACCTATTTATACCTCGAGTGAAAGTGGGTCGGGGTGGCTCTCTACATTATCAAATGGGCTACTTCTCTGTCAAGCAAACCGTGACCATTCAGTGCAGACACGTCAACCATGCAGCTGGCAATCCAAATTGTCGTCTCATTGGCGCCCGAATGAGCCGAGCTGGGCCGGCTCATGAGGGCGCCATCGTTCTGCATGGGAATCGTAATTAGAACCTCAGTGAATTGGAACTATAAAAATCATTCAAGACTTGTCACCATACTCGTTTTCATATATCCGGGCCAGCTTCAAGATGAACGCGTCGTATTCCTTGTCCACATCGATATTGAAGGGATTGTTTCGCACGATTTTGGATGCATGGACATTATCATAGAAAACCGGAACGAGCAGCAGCGCGTCCAGGGCGGCTTTCTTTCTATTGTCGATGTCTCGCACCGGCAACTGCCTGAATTTCGCAAATGTCGATTCGATATCCGATCTTGTGTTCAGGCTTACGGCGTATTCATGGGTCACAAACAAAGTCTCGTCACGGGCAAAGATCCGTTTCATGATTTCATTGTTGAATGCCTCGGTGTTTAGGACCTTTTTCTGCCGGCCCGATGGAGTCTCCTTGTAGACCATATATCGGTTCTTGATCTGATCGGCGACATTCAGGTACCGTTCCGCAATCCCGATCATCACCGTGGCGGCAACAATAATGTTGGGCGTAAGGCCCGCCCCGCTGCACAGGTTGTTCAGGTCGTCATAGCGGGCGTCACGGTTCCTGTGGGCGGTCAGGACGGACTTGTGCTCCACCACCAGCCGGATCTTTTTCATGTCCGGCTTTGATTTCTTCGCCTCTGAATGGAGAGGCTCCGCGAGGACAAGATCGGTATCTCTTTCCCGCCCCCAGGGATTCGGCTGGTTCTTCCAGTATCCGATGACGCCGGCCTCCAGATGGGCTTTAATAAGAGCGGATTTGTTCTTGAGGTCTTCGACAATGCCGTCGCTGATTATGTCAGAATGGGAATTGTCCCTATGATTGTGATATCCATTCTCGGTAGCTCTTGCAGCGTGAGCATCGAATGGCGTGTACATTTCATTCCGTTATTGAACAGGATGTTTTTATATATGCCTATGAGAAAATATTATAGTATTGCGCCCGTGCCGATGCATCTATCCATATTGCATCATTAGTTAATATTGGCGAACTATTCGATGACGACACAAAGGAATATCTCCCAGTAATATGATTCATACTACGGATTGCATGAAACACCAGAAGCCACAACATAAGCTCTTACTCCGAATTGCCCGGTATGATCTGCAAGCATCAAGAGTTCTTTACAGAAATCGATTGTATATGGAATCTACTTTCTATTTTCAACAATCTGTCGAAAAGACCGTTAAATCGCTTGGTTTGGTCATGAATATCATTTCAGAAAATGATTTGAGAAGAGAAATTGGACACAACCCTGTAAAGATTTTCGATAAAATATTCCGACGATTGGATCTAACTATAAAACAGTTCGAAGAGCAAATTCATAAATATCCTGAATTAGAAATAAAGTTTGCACCCGATTTGATTCGACATAGAAGAGATCAAGAGAAATTAACAAATTTCTTTATAAAGGTATATGACACGAAAACTGATACAAACGATCGGATTACTCCGCGCCAAAGAAGAAAGATCAAGGATGGATTCCGAAAAATCATAAACGAATTAATCGACATAGATAGCGAAATCCAAGCATTCAGACGTAATAAGGATTATAGGAAGAGGGTAATTCTTGACATTGAGATGGCCAATTATCGGATGTGGAGGAATTTCTTCAATAAATTGATCCCGAAGGATAAGCTTCGAGGACACGAAAAAGAATATCGTACGACTTTAATGAAGACGGCAAAATTGTATTGCAGATTAGTAAGTCCCTTGTTTTATTTTGAACTTTATTACGTGATGACAGCATTGTTTTATATGTCGCTCATCACTCGTGACCTCGCTATCTCGTCCCGATATCCGATGAGCGATAATGATCCTATAGCCAGATATCATAAAAAAACTCGCATGTTGGATGAATCTATCCCCATCGTAAAAAAGACTATCGATAAAACGAAATGGATAATCAGATACATTGAGAGAAAAGAAAAGCAGAATCGAGAGAGTATCAAAAATGGACCGTTTAAAACTGATGGTCCGGTATCATCCGTCAGTTCTGAGGCCCAACTGGGTTCTGCAGGATGAGGCCGTTTGTCCCATTAAATAGCATGTGTCCATGATCTGTGCGTGCAGTACGAGCTTGATAATCCGTGAATCGTGAACCTGGGACGACGGCTACGAGTCATGTCCCTTCGAATTTATTGTATAGTTCCGTCATCTTCACCGAGTTTTAGGATTCCGACCACCCACTGAACTATGCCTTTTCTGCGTAAAGGGCGTTCGTTCTCCTATTTGGCCCCCGGGCGAAATCGTGGACGCCGGTGGCATGTCCGCCGTTCGGGTGAAGCTGCTCGCCGGTCGTTTTTCCCTAGACGTTCCGTCGCCGGAAGGCAGTGGAATGCCTGCGGTTGTAAATGTTCACCATCCTTCGAGATACCCGAGCGGGGCTGCAAAACCTTGATATTCGACGAGAGCAATGACATCCGGGGTCCCTCATGGGTTGGAAACTCTTCAAATCCAAGGAAAAGCCAGCTCCCGCGAAAGAGCCGCTGCCAGCGCCTTCCCAAGGTGGTTTGAGTGTCGATTTCTGCCCCAGATGCAAGAAGATGTACCAGTCAGAGCACGGCCCCGGGTCGCACCGCAACAAATGCCCCCACTGTGGAAAGGAGACAACCTCGACCACCATCGGGAGGACCATAATCACGACCGGCAAGCCGGACGGGAAGCCGGCGCAGGAGGAGACGCGGGCCTCCGCAGTACCGCTGCCGACCGCCGCTGAAATGATCTCGATTCTTAAGGATTTCGACCTGAGCCCGAAAGACATCTTAGCCTCGCTGGAGAAAAGCGGCGAAAAAGAAATCGAGACCACCGAGACACCCGTGGCATTTCTTCTGCGGACGTTCAACATCGTCTACGGCGACAATCCCGAAGAAAAGCTTGAGAAAATATCGGAGGTCCTGCACGATGTGCTGGTATTCTCCTGGCGAGGTTTCGAGGACCAGCTCAACTATGAGGACCAGGGAATGCTCGAGGTCAATCTCAAGCCGATGCTGAAGCGGTTCGGCATAGAAGTGGATTTCGTCAACGCCAACTGGGATGAGCAGGATTTCGACATCGTCGTCGGAAAGGGTGCCGAGACCGGCAAGGCCCATCACCATGGCAACGAGCCGGGAATGATGGATTTTGCCGGGATGCTCGGTGTCCTGAACGGCCTGATAGGCCGTTACGGACTCGAATATGTGGAACTGGAGAGCGGCGGGGACTGCCTGCATTGTTACCTTTTCGAAAAGGACCAGCCGCAGAAGCTCAAGGAGAAATACGGGGCGTTGTTTGATAAGATTGTTGCTCCTTGAGGCCTCTGAATGAATATTCAGCGCCAGAAAGCCCCG
>Ga0233425_10004153_pt1 | contig 24776 bp, 16 predicted proteins | sample Watercolumn_Towu_2_FD_181712 | JGI IMG/M metagenome (GOLD analysis project Ga0233425, IMG submission 181712) | Freshwater microbial communities from Lake Towuti, South Sulawesi, Indonesia - Watercolumn_Towuti2014_140_MG | ecosystem: Environmental > Aquatic > Freshwater > Lake | place... | reverse complement strand
CCAGGCGCCCGACGTGCGCGACAAGGGCTTTGAGCTGAATGGCGAGCCGAACGGCATTGCCGTCAACGCCTCCCCCATCGCCAACTTCACGGTTTACAACGCCACGATGATCGGCGCGGGTGTGGGTTCGGGCGGCGCGAACAACAACGTGTTCACCATCCGCGAGTATGCCGCCCCGCGCTTCTACAACTGCATTTTCACGGACTTCGCCCAGCGCGGCATCTCGATTGACAGCAAGTCGCTCACGTATCTGACCAACGGCACGCTCGAATTCCGCGAGAACATCTGGTTCGGCTTCACGGCCGGCAACACGGTGGCGAACCTCGACATCTTGAATAGCGCCGTGCTCTTCACCAACGCCGCGTTCAACAACCTCATCACCGACCCGCTGCTCATGGGCATCAGCCGGACAAACAACGGAGGCCTTGATCCTCGTCCGCAGACCGGCAGCCTCGCGCTCCTGTCGAGCATCACCGCGCCGGACAACGGCTTCCTGACCCCCGCCGCCTTCAAGGGCGCGTTCGACCAGAACAACCTCTGGATCGCCGGCTGGACGGCGCTCTCGCAATTGGGCGTCATCCCGCAGCGCGCGCCGGCGAACGTCGTGCAGGTGTCGGACGCCTCGTTCACGGCGGCGGGCTCGATCATCAACTGGTATCGCACAAATGTTTATGTGCTCAACGGTTACTGCTTTGTGAAGGCCGGCCAGACGCTGAACATCGAGGCGGGCACCATTATCAAGGGCAAGGACGGCGCTCCTGGCGTGTTTGGCGCCCTTTTCATCACGCGCGGCGCGAAGATCTTCGCCAACGGGACGGCGAACAACCCGATCGTGTTCACGGCGGAGGCGGACAGCATCGGCACGACCAATGCCTGGCCGAATCTGGGCGTTTACCAGCGCGGGTTGTGGGGTGGTCTGGTCATCTACGGTCGGGCGACGTTGAACACGCCGAGCGATGCGGGCGGCGCGGCGGCCAGTCCGAAGTATGATGTGTTCGAGGGCTTGGCGGACACGGTCATCAACGGCCAGTTTGTCCAGCGGTTCGGCGGCAACGATGACAACGACAATTCGGGCGTGCTGCGTTACGTGTCCATCCGGCACGGCGGCAAGGTGCTGGAGTCCAACAAGGAGTTGAACGGGCTGTCGCTGTGCGCGGTGGGCCGGGGCACGACGATTGAGTTCGTGGAGGCGTTCGCCATCGCGGACGACGGGTTCGAGTGGTTCGGGGGGACGGTCAACACGCGTTACCTGGTCAGCGCGTTCAACGACGACGATGCGTTTGATGCGGATCAAGGTTATCGCGGCCGGAACCAGTTCTGGTTCGGCATCCATGCGCCGGACGTGCGCGACAAGGGCTTCGAGCTGAATGGCGAGCCAAACGGGATTGCGGTCAACGCCTCGCCCGTCTCGAACTTCGAGGTTTACAACGCGACCTCCATCGGCGCGGGTGTGGGTTCGGGCGGCGCGAACAACAACGTGTTCACCATCCGCGAGTATTCGGCGCCGAAGTTTTACAACAGCATCTTCACGGACTACGCGCAGCGGGGCATCTCGATAGACTCGAAGTCGCTGACTCATTTGAACAGCGGCCTGCTCAAGTTCGAGAACAACCTCTGGTTCGGCTTCACGGCCGGCAACACGGTGGCGAACCTGGACATCTTGAATAGTGCCGTGCTCTTCACCGACACGACCCGGAGCAATCTTATCGTGGATCCGCTCCTCACGGGCATCAGCCGGACCAACAACCGTGCGCTCGACCCGCGTCCGCAGGCGGTCAGTGTCGCGCGTGGTTTTGCCAAGTCGTTTGCGGCGGATGGCTTCCTGACCCCGGTGACTTACGCGGGCGCGTTTGGTGACCAGAACTGGGCGGCGGACTGGACGGCGCTCTCCGCGTATGGAGTTCTCACCACTGCCGGCGGCGGAACGCCTGGGGCCGCAACTCTCGGCGTGGTGCCGCCGACGCTCGCGCAGGCTGTGAGCGTGATTGGTTACTCCGCGACCCGGTCGCTGCGTGAGCTGCAAGGGACGTCGCTGACCCTGCTGGCCACGCCGGCTGGTTCGGCTCCGTTCACGTTCCAGTGGTTTTTGAATGGGGCGGCGGTTCTGAATGCAACGAATTCGACTTACACGATCACGTCGCTGCAGTCGTCGAACTCGGGGAATTACACGATCGTGATCGGCAACGCTGCCGGTGTGGTGTCGAACACAGTGCCGCTGGCGATCTCCGCCGCGCCGGACACGTTCACGGGCTTCGTGAACCAGGGCATGGTCGGCGTGGGCCGCCTGTCTTCCGAATCGTTCGACAAGCTCGGCGTGAACGTGGACACGCTGGGGGGTGTGTTCTCGGGTATGTATTTCGACCCCGGCAGTTGGGTGCGCACGGGCGCGCCCGGCAATTATACCTATGGAGGCAAGCTCTATGGGATGCCGGATCGCGGGTTCGGCGACGGGGCGCAGGACTACCACCCGCGCATCCAGGTGTTCGACATCTCGGTGACGCCATACTATGGCAGCACACCGGTGGGGCAGAATCAGATCACCATCAGCAACAGCGCGACGCTGCTGCTCACCGACGGCACGGGCGCGTTCTTCACGGGCTTCGACGCGACGGATTCCAGCGCGACGAATTTCCCCCGCTCGGCGGCGGCCAGCCTGGGCGCGGGCAAGCGCAGCCTGGACCCGGAAGGCATCCATCGGATGCGCGACGGCGGCTACTTCATCAGCGATGAATACGGCGCGTCGGTCTATCGGTTCAGCGCGGCGGGCGTGTTGCTCGGCACGCTGCCGGTGCCCGCCGCCCTTGTGCCCCAGAACAACGGGACGAACTCCTACCTCGCGGCGGTGAACCCGCTCTCCGGTCGGCGACCCAACCGCGGCTTCGAGGGCGTGAGTGTCTCCCCGGACGAGCGCCGGCTCTTCGTGGTGCTGCAAAGCCCCACCATTCAGGACGGTGGCGCGAGCAATCTGTCGCAGCATACCCGTGTGCTGGTCTATGACATCGAGGCCGGTTCGCCGACCGCGAACCAGCTCATCGGCGAGTATGTTTATCAGCTCACTCTCCGGGGCGACGCGACCTTCACGCGTAACACGCCCCTCAGCGAGGTGGTGGCCCTCAACGATCATCAGCTCCTCGTGCTCGAGCGCGATGGCATCGGCCTCGGCGGCACGGCCGGCACGCCGCTTTACAAGAGCATCAACCTGGTCGAACTGAACGGCGCGACCAACATCCTCGGCACCGGATACGACTTGCCGCTGGGCGCGCCCGGCCAACTCACCCTGCCGCTGAGCGGCGACAGCTTCGCCATCACCACGAACGTCTTCGCTGCCACGGTGCGGGATTTCGTGAACATCATTGACACGACCCAGCTCGCGAAGTTTGGCCTGAACGCCAGCACCAACCGCGATGCGAACAGCATTTCGGAGAAGTGGGAAGGGGTCACGCTGATCCCCATGAACGAGCCGGGCGCGCCGAATGACTACATCATGCTGGTCGGCAACGACAACGACTTCAAGTCGTCCATCGTTTACCACAACGGTGTGTCGGTCGGCACGAACGCCGTGACCGTTGACACCTTCCTCTTCGCCTACCGGGTGACCCTTCCGGGCGCGCAGGTTTCGACGGCCCCGGTCATCGCCACCCAGCCGGCGAGCGGCAACGCCAATGCCGGGGGCAACCTCGCCCTCTCGACAGGCGTCCTCGGAGCCGGGCCGATCACCTTCCAGTGGTTCAAAAACGGAACGCCTGTTCCCGGAGCGACCAATGCGAGACTACAACTCAGCAACCTGATTGGCGATCGTGGCACGAACCATCTCGGACCGAGCACGATGGTGCCGCCGGTAATGGATTCGCTCCTGCCCGGATACACGTTCCAGGCGCTGTTCTCGGTCGGCGAGACAGTGAACCTCAAGGCCGACGGCGTGACGCCCTACCGGATGGTGGGCATCCCTGATGGACTTGGCGCGATGGACAACGGCAACGGCACCTTCACGCTGTTTATGAACCACGAATTGAACAGCACCGTGGGCACCAACCGCACGCACGGGGGCAAGGGGGCCTTCGTGTCCCGCTGGGTCATCGCCAAGAGCAACCTCGCGGTGCTGAACATCAGCGACTTGATGACGAACGTGTTCCTCTGGACCACCAACGGCAATACCTACACGAATGCCACGAACGCCGCGTTCGGCCGGTTCTGTTCGGCGGACCTGCCGCCTCCGAGCGCGTTCTTCAATGCCGCAACCGGTCTTGGCACCACCAACCGCATCTACATGAATGGTGAAGAGATCGGCAAGGAAGGTCGCGCGGTGGGCCACATCGTCACCGGCCCGGACAATGGCAAGAGCTATGAGTTGCCCTACCTCGGCAAGATATCCTGGGAAAACTCGGTGCCCAGCCCGTTCCAGCAGAACAAAACCATCGTCATGTGCAACGACGACAGCGGCGCCACCGACTCCCGCGTGCACGTTTACATCGGCACGAAGTCGGCCGCCGGACTCGATATTGACAAGGCCGGCCTCACCGGCGGCACGCTCTACGGGATCAAGCTCACTGGCTTCACCAACGAGAGCAACGCCTCCGTTCCGACCAACGGAACCGTGTTCAGCTTGTTCAGCTTCGGCAACGTGTCGGCCCTGACCGGGGCGCAGCTGGAGGCGCAGGCCGTCGCCAATGGTGTGGCCACCTTCCAGCGCACCGAGGACGGCGCGTGGGACCCGAAGAACCCGCGTGACTTCTATTTCGTCACCACTGCGAGTTTCACCGGCAACAGCCGGCTCTGGCGCCTGCGCTTCGCCGACATTGCCAACCCGGAGAACGGCGGCACGATTGACCTGCTCATGACCGGCTCGGAGGGGCACAAGATGTTCGACAACGTGGGCTTCGACGCCGACGGCAACCTGCTGCTCCAGGAAGACCCCGGCAATCAGGCCTACCTCGCCCGTATGTGGAAGTATGTGCCCTCGACCGGCGCGTCCTTCCCGATCGCGACATTCCGCACGAACCTGTTCACCACCGGCCAGCCGGGCTTCCTGACGATTGATGAGGAAGCCTCCGGGGTGATTGATGTCACTTCCATCCTTGGCTACAAGGCGTCCCTGCTGGTGGCGCAGATTCACACCACCAACGGCGTCCCCGTTGGTGCGAACACGACGGAAATCGTCGAGAATGGCCAACTCCTGCTCCTGCGCGAGGTGGACAGCGGCGGCTACACCCTGGTGGTGAGCAACGCCTTCGGCGCGGTGACCAGCGCGGTCGCCAATGTGACCATCAGCGCCCCGCCGGCCATCGGCGACACCGCTTTCCGCAGTGTTTTGCCCGGCGCGACGGTGGGCAATGGCGGCACTTTGAACCTCGCCGTGCCGGCCGGCTCGGTGTCCGGCACCGGGCCGTTCACCTACCAGTGGTTCCTGAACGGCGCGCTGATTGTCAACGCAACCAACAGCACGCTCACCGTGCCCGGGTTCAACGCCAGCTTCGCGGGCAATTACACCGTGCAGATCGGCAACCCGGGCGGGACCGTGACGAGCGTGAACGTGCCAGTGAGCACCGCGGACATCGCCTTCTTCGGCGGCGTCACCGTGGACGGCCCGGCCAACGCGAGGTATCGCCTCGAGTATCTCAACGACGTCGCCAACACGAACTCCTGGCTCACGCTGACGAACATCGTCCACCCGGGCGGACGGCAGTTCTACATTGACACGAGCTCGGATGGCCGGGTCCGCCGCTTCTTCCGCGCCGTGCCGCTTCCGTAGGAGGTCCAGCCACGGGCCGCCCGGCGCCAACGCCGGGCGGCCCCTTTCTTTGTCTCTTCGTGTGAAGGGACGGCGGGCTCCAGTTTGAAAGACGTGTGCAACTGGGGCCCGCCTTGTTTTTTGGTCTCCTGATGACACTGAACAGCGTGCTGTGTCGGCGGTTGTTGCTCGAAAGTCACCCGCGCTTCTGACGCCCGACACAAGCGCAGGCCAGACTGTGCACGTCCTTCTAGGTGGAAGGATACGGGTTCCGTTTGGAGGTTTTTCCTGGCTAGCTCTCCAAGGGAACCCGGTGTCCACCACGGCGGCGCGATCCGCCCAGCTTGCCCGACGGATGGCTGAATTGGGGGGGCTAGAGGCTTAAAACGTGGCCAAGAAGCAGCCACGGAAGTTTCCGCTGAAATCGCGATGGGCGAAACCCCTGAATTTACTGGCGCACCCGTTAGGAGTTGAACCTAAAACCTTCTGATCCGTAGTCAGATGCTCTATCCAATTGAGCTACGGGTGCTCCAAAGGGGCCGCAATCTAGCGACGCGACATGGGCCGCGCAAGGAGGAGTTTGAAAGCGTCAGGGTTGGACTTCGCATCACTCGGAAAACTCCGCAGAGAAGTGCGCTGCGGTGGCGTCCGCGTGGGTCATGGCAACACCATCGTCAATTCCTTCACGAGGAAGCCCAGCCGGTCCGCGCTCTCCTCGATGAGTTTGGCCGTCGGCTTGCCCGCGCCGTGGCCGGCCTTCACGTCAATGCGGATGAGCACGGGCGGGCCGCCCTGCGCCTGGCACTCCTGCAGACGCGCGGCGAACTTGAAGCTGTGCGCGGGCACCACGCGGTCGTCGTGATCGGCGGTCGTCACGAGCGTGGGCGGATACTTCACGCCGGGCTTGAGGTTGTGCAGCGGCGAGTAGGCGAACAGGGCCTTAAACTCGTCCGCGTTGTCCGCGCTGCCGTAGTCGCTCGTCCACGCCCAGCCGATGGTGAACTTGTGGAAGCGCAGCATGTCCATCACGCCCACCGCGGGCAGGCACGCGCCGAACAACTCTGGCCGCTGCGTCATGCACGCGCCGACGAGCAGGCCGCCGTTCGAGCCGCCGGCGATGGCGAGCTTGTTCGGTGACGTGTATTTCTGCGCGATGAGCCACTCGGCGGCGGCGATGAAATCGTCGAAGACGTTTTGCTTCTTCCGCTTCGTGCCGGAGAGGTGCCAGTCCTCGCCGTATTCGCCGCCGCCGCGCAGGTTCGCCACGGCGAAGACGCCGCCCAACTCCAGCCACACGGCCATGCTCACGCTGAAGCCGGGCGTTTGCGGAATGTTGAAGCCACCGTAGCCGTAGAGGTAGGTCGGGTTTGTGGCGTCGAGCTTCAGGCCCTTCTTGTGCGTGATGAACATGGGCACGCGCGTGCCGTCCTTGCTCGCGTAGAAGATCTGCTTCGTCTCGTAGGCGGCGCTCGCGAAGTCCACCTTGGGCGCGCGGAACACGGTGCTCTTCCCGGTCTTCAGGTCGTGCCGGTAAATGTTCCCCGGCACGGTGTAGCTGGTGAACGAGTAGAAGGTCTCCGTGTCGCTGCGCCGCCCGCCGAAGCCGCCCGCGCTGCCAATGCCGGGCAGCTCGATCTCGCGCACGAACTTGCCGTCACGCGCGAAGACCTTGACCTGCGTGCGCGCGTCCTTGAGATAGCTGGCGACGAACTGGTCGTTCAGCAGGTTCACGCCGCGCAAAGTCTCGGCGGCTTGCGGAATGAGTTCCCGCCAGTCGGCCTTCGCAGGCTTGGCGAGGTCAATCGCCACGACGCGGCTGCGCGGGGCACTGAGGTCGGTGCGCAGGTAGAAGGTGGAGCCGACGTTGTCAACGAAGCTGTAGTCCGCCTCGAAGTCCCGGATGAGTTCCACGACGGGTGAGCCCGGCGCGGCGAGGTCGCGGTAGAAAAGGAGGTTCTTCCGCAGCGTGCCCTGCCACACGCTGATGACGAGGAAGCGCCCATCGTCCGTGACGTGGCCGCCGAAGCCCCACTCCTTCTGGTCGGGGCGCTCGTAGATGAGCTGGTCGTCGGCCTGCGGCGAGCCGAGCCGATGGTAGTAGAGCTTCTGGAAATAATTCGCGCCTTTGAGCGACTCGCCCGGCTGCGGCTCGGCGTAGCGCGAGTAGAAGAAGCCCTTGCCATCCTTCGTCCACGACGCGCCGCTGAACTTCACCCACCGGAGATGGTCGCTCGTGTCGTGGCCGTTGCGCACGTCGCGGACTTTCCACTCCTGCCAGTCCGAGCCGCTCGTGCTGAGGCCGTAGGCCATGAAGTTGCCGTCTTCGCTGATGCTGTAGCCGGAGAGCGCGACGGTGCCGTCGGCGGAGAGCTTGTTCGGGTCGAGCAACACGCGCGGTTCGGCGTCGAGCGCATCGGCGACGTAAAGCACCGACTGGTTTTGCAGGCCGTCGTTCTTCGACCAGAAGTAGCGCGAGCCTTCCTTGTGCGGCAGGCCGTAGCGCTCGTAGTCCCAGAGCTTCGTGAGCCGCTCCTTCAGGCGCGCGCGCTCGGGGATGGTGTCGAGGTAGCCGAACGTGACCTGGTTCTGCGCCGCGACCCACGCCTTGGTGTCGGCGGCGTTGTCGTCCTCGAGCCAGCGGAACGGGTCGGGGACTTTCGTGCCGTGGTAATCGTCCACGTGCTCGACCTTCTTGGTGGCGGGATACATGAGGCGCGGCTTGTCAGCGGCGGCGGCGGGGTTGGCGCAAGTGGCGGCGAGCGACATGAGCAGGAGCGTGGATGGGAACGTGGTGGAGTTCATTCGGTGCGGCGGATTGAGGCACGAATCAGGAAATGACGAATGACGAAGCACGAAGCTCGAATGTCCAATTCCCGCCCGGCAGCCCCGACCGAGAGCCCCGACTCCGAGTCGGGGTTCGTCATTCGTGCTTCTTTCGTCATTCGTCATTCGTCATTGTGGAACCCCGACTCAGAGTCGGGGCTCGGAGTCGGGGTTCAGCGCTTCCTGACGCTGCACCCGCTTTCGCAGGCGGCGCGGCGCAGTGGAAGAGCCCGCGTTCCTTGATCATCGAGGCGACGACCGGCGGGACACCGCGCTCCCACGCGGGGTCGCCGGCGCGGATTTTCGCGAGCACGTCGCGCGAGAAGATGGGCAGCCATTCCTCGCGGTAGTCGCGGATGGACTCGATGAGGCGGTTCTCGACGAGGTAGGCATACAAGTGGCGCAGGTGCGGCGCGACGCGGAGGTTGCCGGCGGTGATGAGCGCGCCGGTCTTCTCTTCCTTGAGCGGATAGACGTAGAGCTTGAGGTCGTTCTTGAAGAGCCGGCCGATGGACTCGAGAATGCCGCCCTCGAGGTGCGCGTAGTATTTCTCGTCGAAGACCTCGCGCAGGCTCGGCACGCCCATCGCGAGGCCGACCATTTTCTTCGTGTAAAGGAACAGGTAGCCCGCGAGCCGGTAATACTCGAAGTAGTTCGAGATGAGCACCGGCCGGCCGAGCGCGCCGAGGATGTCCACGCGCGCGAGGAAGTCCTGGTGGTCCACGATGTGGTCGCCTTCGGTGAGATTGACGAGGGTCATCTCGGCAAGCACGACGACCTCCTCGCCCTGGACCTTGGGTTCCTGCACGAACATGCCGGTGGCACAATGCAGCATGTCCATGGCGACGTGCGTGACGGGCCGGAAGCTGCCGCGCTCGACGAGGATGCACTTCTTGTGGAGTTCGTCGGCGGGGCGGACCACTTCGCCCGCCGCAGTGAACATGGCGGCCTTGGTGAGCGCGCGCGAGACTAGCTCGAGGGCCATGATGCGGTTGTCCACGCCGGCGAAGCGCGGGCCGCTGAACTTGATCATGTCAATCTCGGCGCGGTCCGGGGTGAGATTGTCGAGCAGCGATTCGAGGAGCGCGGCGGGGTCGTGGTGCAGGTAGAGCGCGCCGTGAATGAGGTTGACGCCGAGCACGCCGAGGGCTTCCTGCTCCTGCACGGTTTCGGGGTCGAGCAACCGCGCGTGCAGCATGATTTGCGAGGGTTCGCCGCCGGGCTCGACCTGGAACCGGATGCCCAGCCAGCCGTGGCCCTCGGTGCCGGACTTGAAGCCGCGCGTGGCGACGGTGTTCGCGAAGACGAAGAACTTGGTGGAAGCGCCGCGCTTGCCGCCGAGCCGCTCGAGCAGCAGGCCGTATTCGTGGTCGAGCATCGAAACCAGCCGCTCGCGGCTGACGTAGCGGGCGCACGGGCCGTAAATGGCGTCGCTGATGGTCATGTCGTAGGCCGACATGCTCTTGGCGATGGTGCCGCTGGCGCCGCCCACGCGGAAGAACCAGCGCGCCACCTCCTGCCCCGCGCCAATCTCAACGAAGGTGCCGTATTTCGACTCGTCGAGGTTGATTTGAAGCGCCTTCTGATTCGTGCCGGGAGTCTCGGGCTTCACGCGTGGGATTCTGCCTGCTTGCTGCGCCGGCGACGAGACGAAAGAGATGGCTGCATGAGCGTTGGACGTTGAGCGCTCCGCAGTCTGTAACCTCCACGCCCCGGCCGCGTCTTGCCCCGTTGTCGGAAGACCCGACAAGCAACAATCAAACTCACAACACCCATGAAGAAACTGTTCCCCATCGTGATGGGCCTGGTTTGCGCCGCGGCCATCACCGCCACCGCGTCCGCGCAGGACAAGAAGCGTCCCGAGCTGACCGAAGAGCAGAAGAAGATCCAGAAGGAAATGCTCGACAAGTATGACACCAACAAGGACGGCAAGCTCGACAAGGAAGAGCGCGCCAAGATGAGCCAGGAGGACAAAGACAAGTCCAGGGCCATCTTCGGCGGCGGCAAGAAGAAGGAAGAGAAGAAGTAGCCTGCCCGGGCTGATGCCAGCCCACTTTCACCCTCACCCCGCCCGGTGACATTGTTCATCGGCGGGGTGAGTCATTTTCTACGGGGAAGTTCTGCGCCGCTTCAAGTGATTTGTCCGGCGGCGTGACCCGATTGGGTGATCGTCCGTCTGCCTGCACCGATGCGGCCGAACTCCGCGCCGCGCGGTTGAACCACCAAACTGAATCTCACATGAAATCACGAGTCCTGATTGATGCGCTGTTCACTGCCCTGCTTGCCCTGTTTCTCGTCCAACCGCTCGGTGCCGCCGAGCCGGCGGCGAAGAAGAAGAAACGCGCCAACGCGACCGCCAAGCCAGCCGATGCTGCCAAGTGCGCCAATGGCCAGACAGCGGCGCCGGGCCAAACCGGCTCACAGGATTTCGCCAAGAAGGTTGAGCCGCCGAAGAAGAAGAAGGACGCCAAGAAGAGGATTGCGGACAAGAAAAAGAAGAAGGAGGCGGACAAGAAGGCCGGTGCAAAGAAGAAGGGCGGGAAGAAGAAGTCCGTGCAGTGAGATTGGTGTGGGCCTGCCCGGCTTGCCACGTTGGCGCGGGCACCCAACCGCCCGTCCCCGGGACAGATTGAATAGCCGCAATTGACTCATCGTATTTACCTCGCCGCGAGCGCAGAATCGACAACCGACACCACCACAATGGACATCAACCAGCATCGCCCCCAGTTGACCGATTACTTCGCCACCCGCCGCCAGTTCCTCAACCGCTTCGGCATGGGCATGGGCGGCTTGAGCCTCGCGTGGCTGCTCGGCCCCGAAGTCGGCGGCGGCTCCGCGCAAGCCCTTACCGCCACCAACCCGCTCTCGCCGCGCAAGCCCCACTTCCCCGGCAAGGCCAAGCGCGTCATTCACATCTTCGCGCAGGGCGGTCCGTCGCACATTGACACGTGGGATCCGAAGCCCGCGCTCGCCAAATACGGCGAGCAAAAGGTGGACGCCATCGGCGGCACGCCGCTGCCCACGCAGTTCAAGTTCACGCCGCGCGGCAAGTCCGGCGTCGAGGTCAGCGAAATCTGGCCGCACATCGGCGAGAACATTGACGACATCGCCGTCATCCGCTCGATGACCACGGACATCCCGTCGCACGAGTTCGCCACGGTGATGATGAATACCGGCTCGGGCCGCCTCGTGAAGCCCTCGATGGGCGCGTGGACCGTTTACGGTCTCGGCACGGAAAACCAGAACCTTCCCGGCTTCATCGCCCTCGGTGGCGGACTCGGCGGCGCGGCCAACTGGCGCTCGGCGTTCCTGCCCGGCGTTTTCCAAGGCACACTGGTCAACAACCCGTCGGCGAACGTCGAGAGGATCATCGAGAACATCAAGACCTCGCACCTGTCGCTCGCCCGCCAGCGCGAGCAGCTCGACCTCGTGCAGGCCTTCAACGCCGAGCACCAGAAGAACCTCGGCCAGGAAGCCGCGCTCGACGCGCGCATCCAGTCCTTCGAGCTCGCCTACCAGATGCAGACCGAGGCGACCGACGCATTCGACATCAGCCGCGAGCCGCAGCACGTGCGCGAGATGTATGGCGAAACGCCGCAGGGCCGCCAGCTCCTCGTCGCCCGCCGCCTCATCGAGAAGGGCGTGCGCTTCGTGCAGACGTGGCACAACGGCTGGGACCACCACACGGCCGTCGCGAACAACCTCCGCCGCAAGGCCGGCGAGATTGACCAGGCCATCGGCGCGCTGCTCAAGGACCTCCGCAACCGCGGCATGTTGCAGGACACGCTCGTCGTGTGGGGCGGTGAATTCGGCCGCACACCTCGGCATGACCGCGGCCAGCGCGGCGAGCCCGGACGCGACCACCACAACAAGAGCTTCGTCTCGTGGATGGCCGGCGGGGGCGTCAAGGGCGGCCAGGCTTACGGCGCCTCGGATGAGTTCGGCTTCAACGCCGTGGAGAACAAGGTCCACGTGCACGACCTGCACGCGACCATCCTGCACGCGCTCGGCTTCGACCACGAGAAGCTCACGTATCGCTACAACGGCCGCGACTTCCGCCTCACCGACGTTTACGGCAACGTGGTGAAGGGACTTGTGGCCTAATCGGGTCTGCGCGCAGGAGTGCTCGTCGCTGGACGATGCTCCGATGACGAAGGAACGACGAATGACGAATGACCCAGCCCCACGCTGGCATTCGTCATTCGTGCTTTAAGTCTCATTTGCCGTAGGGAATTAGCCGGTTGCCATTTGCAATATTGCCATGAATACACGCCTCACCATCGCCGCGCTCGCAACCGCCGCCACCGCCACGGCAAGCGCGCAGGTTGACCGGCTCGACCCCGAGCAACTTCAGTTCTTCGAGAAGCGCATCCGCCCCGTGCTCGTCGAGAATTGCTACAAATGCCACAGCGCGACCGCCGAGAAGATCAAGGGCAGCCTGCTGATCGACACCAAGGAAGGCGTGCTCAAGGGCGGCGCGACAGGTCCCGCCGTCGTCCCCGGCAAGCCCGAGAAGAGCCTGCTCGTCAAGGCCATCAAGTCCACCAACGAGGACGAGATGATGCCGCCCAAGGGCGACCGCCTGCCGCCAGAGGTCATCGCCGACTTCGAACTGTGGATCCGTTCCGGCGCGCCCGACCCGCGCGTTGCGGTCGCCGGCGCGAAGTCCGCGCTACAAGTGGACATGGAGAAGGCGAAGAAACACTGGGCTTACCAACCGGTGACCGCGCCACCGGTTCCGAAGGTAAAGGACTCCAGGAAGTGGGCGCGCACCGACCTCGACAAGTTCGTCCTCGCGAAGCTCGAATCGAAAAACCTCGAACCCTCGCCGATGGCCGACCGCCGCACGTTGCTCCGCCGCGCGACGTTTGACCTCATCGGCCTGCCGCCCACGGCGCAGGAAGTCGCGGACTTCATCGCGGACAAATCACCGAACGCGTTCGAGAAGGTCCTCGACCGCTTGCTTGCCTCCAAGCATTACGGCGAACGCTGGGGCCGGCACTGGCTCGATGTCGCGCGTTTCGCCGACACGACCGGCGACCGCATTGGCGGCGCGCGCCGCGACCCGAAGTTCCCCTACGCGTGGACGTATCGCGACTACGTCATCAACGCCTTCAACGACGACAAGCCTTACGACCGGTTCATTGTCGAGCAACTCGCCGCCGACCGGCTCGAACTCGGCGACAACAAGATGCCGCTCGCGGCGATGGGCTTCCTCACCGTCGGCAAGCGATTCATGGGCAACATCAACGAGGTCATTGACGACCGCATTGACGTGGTCACGCAGGGCTTGATGGGCATGACCGCCGCGTGCGCCCGCTGCCACGACCACAAGTTCGATCCCATCCCGCAGAAGGACTATTACAGCCTGCACGGCGTGTTCAACTCGTCGCAGGAGCCGGACGAGGAGCCGATGCTCTTCCCGCCCGCCGACAACGCCGCGTTCGCGGACTTCAACAAGAAGGTCGAGGAAATCGGGGCCGTCATCGCCGGCATCCGCGGCAACGAGGAAGGCCGCGTGCTCACGGGCTTCCGCTCGACGGTGGACAAGTATTTGCTCGGCGTGCGCGACGTGCAGGTGCTCGGCAACAAGGACGCGCAGGTCCGCAACACGCGCGGCCTCGACCCCGACATCTTCACGCAATGGAAGGACTACCTCGCGAACGTCGCGAAGAAATCCGATCCCGTGTTCGCGCCGTGGTTCGCCTTCGCATCGCTCAAGGACGAGGAGTTCAACAACAGAGCGAAGGAACTCGCGGAAAAGTTTGCCACCGGTTCGTGCGACGGCAAGGCCATCAACCCGCTCGTCGCGAAGCTCTTCACCACCACGCCCAAGAGCGCCGACGAACTCGCCGAGGCCTACGCGAAGCTCTTCAAGGACGTGGACAAGGACTGGCAGGCCGCGCAGAAAGCGGACGCCAAATCGCTCGAATCGCCGAAGGAGGAACTCCGCCTCGTGCTTTACGGCAGCGGCACCCCCATCACGCTCGACCGGCGCGGCTTCCAGCGCATCATCGGCAACCGCATCCAGAACGCCGAGAACGCGGAGCGCTCCAAGATTTCCGACCTCAAAATGACGCATCCCGGCTCGCCGGTGCGCGCGATGGCGCTCACGGACAAGCCGCGCGCCGTTGACTCGTTCGTGATGATCCGCGGCGAACCCGCCAACCGCGGGCCCGTCGTGCCGCGGCAGTTCCTCGAGATTCTCTCGAAGGACAAGCGCGAGCCGTTCAAGAACGGCTCCGGCCGGCTCGACCTCGCGCAGCACGTGGCCAGCAAGGACAACCCGCTCACTGCGCGCGTGTTCGTGAACCGCGTGTGGCAATGGCACTTCGGCGATGCCATCGTGCGCACTCTCGGCGACTTCGGCCTGCGCAGCGACCCGCCGTCCAACCAGGAGTTGCTCGATTACCTCGCCGTCAGGTTCATGGCCGACGGCTGGTCCATCAAGAAGCTCCACAAGACCATCATGCTCTCGGCGGTGTGGATGCAGTCCTCGAAGGACAACGCGAAGAACTCCGCGATTGACCCCGGCAACTCGCTGTTTTGGAAACAGAACCTCCAGCGCCTCGACTTCGAGTCGCTGCGCGACACGCTGCTCGTGCTCGGCGGCAAGAGCGAGTTCGACAGGATCGGCGGGCCATCCGTCGAGCTCACCGGCGCGGGCGAGCATCGCCGCACGCTCTACGGCCACCTCGACCGGGCGCGCATCCCCGACTCGTATCGCATCTTCGACTTCGCGAACCCGGACATGACCGCGCCGCAGCGCCTGCTCACCACCGTTCCGTTGCAGGCGCTGTTCATGATGAACAACGGCTTCGTCATCGAGCAGGCCAAGCACATCACCGCGCGGCCCGAGATGATCTCCGGCAGTCGCGACGAGGAGAAGGTCGGCTACCTCTACAGCCTCATCCACCAGCGCGCGCCGACCGCCGGTGAAACCAAGCTCGCGCTCGCCTACCTCGCCGACCAGCAGGGCAAGCCCGCCACCGGTGGCAGCGACGTGGCCGCGTGGCGCTACGGTTCTGGCGAATACGACGCAAAGGCGAAGAAGCTCAAGAGCTTCGAGCCGATGCCCATGTTCCTGCGCGACTCGTGGGTCGTGGCGGACAAGGAACAGATGCGCAAGCTGACCATTGAGCAGGCCAAGCAGCGCCCCGCGCCGAAGAAGGGGAATCCCAACAACCCGAATGTGCAGCAAAACCTCGCGCGCCAGTCCGCGATGGGCACGGCGTTCGGCATCTCCCTCAACGCCGTTGGCGGCAACCCCGGCGACGAGAAGCACTCCGTTATCCGCCGCTGGGTCTCGCCCGTGGACGGCGAGGTCAGCATCGAGGGCGCGCTCATTCATAAAGCCAAGACCGGCGAAGGCGTGCTCGGGGTCATTCACACGTCGCGCGCGGGTGAACTTGGCCGCTGGGTTGCCGACGGCTCCGAGACCGAGACGCGCATCGAGCGCATCACGGTGAAGAAGGGTGACACGATTGACTTCATCACGAGCAACCGCGGCCCCACTACTCCAAACTCCGACGACGACGAGGCGTTCACCTGGGCGCCCATCATCCACTTGCTCAACGCGAAGAAGGGCGAGCATTCCGAGTGGAACGCGCAGCAGGAATTCAGCGGGCCGGTCCGTCCTGCGGCAACTTCGCCGATCGCCGCAAAGGGCATGGCGGGAAAGAACGCACCGAACTCCGCCCGCGTGATGACCCGCGAGGAGTTCTCCGCGTGGGAACGCCTCACGCAGGCGATGCTGCTCTCGAACGAGTTGATTTACGTCAATTAGTCCGCGCCACGATTTACGCGACGGCGGGCCGTGAGGCCCGCCGTTGTTCTTTTGTGCAAAGCCATTCGTCGGCGGCGAATTCATCTTCCGCGCTCAATCATTCTGGCACGGAGAGCGTCGCGCGCACCCGCTCGAACCACGATGGTCGCCCCGGAAGAATCCCGCCCCGCGCACCGAGGCGTCGCGTGCCCAAGTCCCCGTTCGACGCCGCGCCCCCCGCCGCACAGTCCGCGCGCCCAATGCCGGCGCCCGCTTCCGCGACCGTCCCGGAATCTTCCACCGCACGCGAGGCCGACATCCCGTTGCTTGATCCCGATTCGGACTCACTCGCGCGGCCGCCGTCGGCGAAGCCTGCGACGCCGGGGACGCGCGTCACAACCCGCGCCGAAATCTCCGACGAGGAGCGCGCCCGCCGCGCGGCCGGTGAACGCGAGACGGAGTTCGAGCGCCGCCGCGAACGCGAGGAGGCCGAGGCCCGACATCCTCGCTCTGCAGGACGCCATGCTGCGTGGCGAGATGTATGCGAAGCGGTTTCCAAGCTTCAACGTCGCCGAGCAGGACGAGTTCGTGCTGCTGAGCCGGCATCCCATCTCGCGAAGGGCCGCGTGCCGATTCTCAGCGCGAAGGAGCCGGTCGCCGCGTGGTTCGAGGTGGACTGGAAGGGGACGCGCATCGTGGTTGACACCGTGCACTTGCCGACGCCGCGCAAGCACCTCGAGGCGATGAACGGCATCGGCTGGCTTTCGGTCCTGCTAGGCAAACCCGGCGGACACGGCGCGCTAGGTGACGCCGAGAACGAGGCGGTCTGGAAGGCGCAAATGGCGATGGCCGAGGACCTGTCCACGGTGCTCCTGAGCCAACGCCGGCCGTTCATCGTTGCCGGCGACTTCAACACGCCGGATCACGGCGTGATTTACCGGCGCTCGCCTCGCGCTTGAAGGACAGCTTCTCGCGCGCGGGACGCGGCTACGGGTTCAGTTTCACCCGCGACGCCCGGCGCATCCCCACCTGGTTGCGGATTGATTACATCTGGGGCGGACCCCAATTCGAGCCCGTGGATGCCACGGTGGGCACCGCGAAGCGCCAGCAGCACTTTGCGGTCGCCGCCAAACTCGAATTGCGCGGCGGCGCGCCCGCCCAGCCAGTGCGCGCGCCGTGACGACCGGAGGGCGGGCTTCCGCGAGCCCTGACCGGACAACTCCCCCCTTCCGAATCCGCGCGCGATGTGGTTTCATCCCGCGCGTGAAGCTGGCCACGCCGTTGTTGCAGCCCGCGCCGGGCTCGAGGAACCCGAAGCGCCCTGCCAGCCAGCGCGTGGTCATCGCGCTCGCCGTCATCGCGCTCGTCCTGCTCGCGTGGTATTTCCACAAGCCCATCCTTGCGTGGTTTTCGCCCCCCGCGCTGCCTTCTCCACCGCCTCCGAAGTCCACGAACGCAGTCGTTCCCGCCGTCGTGCGGACCAACTTCGCGCTCCCTCCGCAGGCGACGAACGTCGTCGTGCGCCCCGTCACCAATCTGCCACCGTCCAAGGGCACCAACCTCGCGGGCGCGGCGACCAATGCGCTCGCATCGGGACGATTTTCATGGCCGATCCTCGAGGCGCAGCTCGCCCTCGACCGGATTGGTTTTTCGCCCGGCTCGATGGACGGCCAGTTCGGCCCGCAGACACGCGCGGCGGTGAAGGCGTTCCAGCAGCGCGAGGGCGTCCCCCCGACCGGAAACCTCGACCCCGACACGCTCGCGCGGCTGCAACTGGCCGTGCCTCCGCTGGCCACCTACACGGTCACCACCAACGATCTCGCGCGGCTGCAGCCGCTGGCGACGACATGGGTCGGCAAATCGCAGCAAAGCGCGCTGGATTACGAGACCATCCTCGAGTTGATCGCCGAGAAGAGCCACGCGCACCCGCTGCTCATCCGCCGGCTCAACCCGGACTTGAACTGGACCAACATCGCGTCGGGCACGACGGTGCAGTTGCTCAACGTGGGAGCGCCACCATCGCGTGGCAAGGCGGCGTGGGTGACGATCCATCTCGCGGGCAAGACGCTACAGGTGTTCGACTCGGCGACGAACCTGCTCGCGCACTTCCCGTGCAGCATCGCGCAGCGCGTCGAGAAGCGGCCCGTGGGCGAACTGCACGTCGTCGCGGCGGCGGCGAATCCGAATTATACCTTCGACCCCGAGGTGTTCCCCGAGTCCGCGGAGGCGCGCCAGTTGAAGACCAAGCTCATCCTGCCGCCCGGGCCGAACAATCCCGTCGGCGTCGCGTGGGTGAGCCTCGACCGTCCCGGCTACGGCATCCACGGCACGCCCAAGCCCGAGGACGTGGGCCGCACCGAATCGCACGGCTGCTTCCGGCTCGCCAACTGGAACGCGGAACTGCTGCTCAAGCTGGTGGCACTCGGGACGCCGGTGCTGGTGGTGGAGTGAGCGGAAGTGCCGGGATCGCGAAGGATTCGAGCCAGCGAGGCTAAGGCGCCGACGGCAGCGAATTGCGCGGGTCCTGGCTGAACGGCTGGTCCACCACCTGAACATGCCCGTCCACGAACGCCACGTTCCCCTTGCCCTCGTGCCGCGTGGACACGGGATTGACGGTCGGCAGCCAGCGTCCGTCGTTCAACCCGCTTCGCACCCGGTCCTCCTCGGCCAGCATGATCTTGCCCGACGGGTTCACCACGGCATGAGAGGAGAAGGGCAGCACCCGGCGGTTCCGGTCCAGCGCCAGCGCCATGCCGGCATTGACGCTGTTCGTCCCGCCGTAGTTGGTCACGTTGTAGGACGTGAACGAAAAGCTGTAGATGTAGGGATTGGTGGCGCGGTTCTGTTCCAGCTTCCATGCGTCGAAATCGGCGGCGCAACGGAACAGGTTCGTGGTGAACACGTCGCTGGAAATGTAGCGGGCGACCGGGCTTTGGCGGACATCGCGATTGGCCTGCCAGTAAATCCAGTCCTCCGGCAGCGGGCCGAAGGCGGTGCGGGAGCCGGGCGCGGGAAACTGCTCATTGCTTTCGGCGAGATACATGGTGAAGGCCATGCCAACCTGCCTGATGTTGCTCGCGCAATTGGCCGAGCGCCCCTTGCCCTTGGCCTTGGCCAGCACCGGCAGAAGCAGCGCCGCCAGCGTGCCGATGATGGCGATGACCACAAGCAGCTCCAACAAGGTCAGGCCGCGCCCCCTTAACGCGCTAATGCTCCTTCTCACAAGACAAGTTGGTGTGTGGTGTCCCAGGCGAAGGCACCTCGTTGGAGTATTCAGTCGGAGGAAAATGTCGCTGGCTTGCACGCCCTAATTTCGATGCTGCACTCAGAGCGAACAACCGGAATCCAATGTCGTTTGTCATTGCTATTGCTACGTAATTATCATTTACAAACCGCATGAATTCATCGCCGTGCATGGGGGGCCACAACACGAGCGCCTTGGGCTTGAAGTGATTGCACGCCGACTGAAGCGTCAAGTCAAAATTTCCAGAGTTTGCGATCCGCTTTCTCGACGCAACAGCCACCTCAGGAGGCACCAAGCGGTCAGCCAAGATAGCATAGCCAACAAAATCACTATACACTATGTCGCCATCCTGGGTTAGTTGCTTCAATGCGCTTACGATATCGCGGTCTACGTTGAACCCAAACACTTTGGAAAAGGATGATTGCATACGGCCTTTGATAGACATCACCTTGGTCAGGCAGATCGAAAGGCAAACGACAAGCATTAGCGCCACAACACACGTCCGCAACGCAACAGGACCACTCTTAGTGCAGAATGCAAACAGTCCCGTTACCATCTTCACACACCCTATTCCCGCCAGCCAGGCAAGTGGAATGAAAACATGCAGGTAATGGTGGTGCCAAAACGGGGTGTGAAACCAGTGAACACCGAGTGCGGTAGCCAGCCAAACCGTCGGAATCATTGTGCCTCGATGCACAAGGCCAAAGCCGACCGCAACTACAGCTAGCAAGCAGACGTGTAAGTCCCCCGACAAGGCTCCTAACAGTTGACCCCTAGAAGCAGCAAGCGGAAACTGTTGTGCAATCTTGCTACTCCAATGATGCGAAGAGATTTCGACCACGTTGCCTCCAAGGAGCAGCATGCCTAGCATGTAAATCATCGCAGTCAGGACTAGCCATGTCATCGATCGCGCCAGACGACGTGGGCGCGTGCCATTCGATGCTCTACCAAAGGCCAGTGCAACCAAGGCTGCTGGTATCGCAATCAATGCCGACAGTTTGATCAATGCCGCCATTGCCATGACTAGCGAGGACACGAACAGGACCACGGGCCAGCGATTCTCAGAGTCCAAGGTGTTAAGCGCTATCGCCATCGCAGCCAGGGCATACGCCGGAACAGCCAAAGTCGCCGCGCTTGAAAGGGACACAAGCGTCGGAGAGGCGCAAAGCACAAGCAAGAGTGCCGCTGACTCGACGGGCCCTTCAAGATAGGCAACAGCAAAACAAATACTAAGCACCAAGATCGCCCCAAAACCACACACACAAAGCCTGGCAACGATCAGGCTGTCTCCGAAGCAGAGATGAGCAAGCGCCAGGATATGGGCCAACAAAGGAGGCTGGTCGCTCCAAATGTCCGAATACATATGGTAGCCTGCATTCAAGAGCCTGGCTTTCATCACATTGTATCCTTCGTCCGGATTCTGCTGGTGGACATCCAAGGACAAGGTCACTGCCACTGCAACGACGAGAAAGGCCGCTCCGCATAACAGAGACACCGAAAGCTCGCCACGCACTGCATTCAAACAACTTCCAGAAGGAATCGAGTAGCCACTGCTTGCTGCTGGGGGCATACAAACTGATTGGTTGCAAAGCCATTCACACGCGACAGCACATCCACCCACAATGGAATGAACGCAGTCTCGAACGCCGATCCTGGCGATCCGAGTGCGGCCGCGGTGAATGCCGATTCTTGGGTTTGAATTCTGCGTGCTACCAATGCGGCTTCTACGGGGCGCAAAGGTCGGCCGCGGGATCTGGGAGCCCAGCGACCCATGTGCCACACGTGCAAACGCGGAACGTGCCGGCAAAAACTCCGCAAGTTCCCCGCTCGACAGTCACGGTGCAAGGCGCCGGAGTCGCGTAGCCGCACGGAGCGGTCGAGTCATTGGTGCAGTCGTGGCAGCCGGCGTAAATCAACCTGCGGCACACACCGTTGGAGCACGGCGTTGTTGCGCCGCCCGGAATGTTGTTACACTGGGTCTCCTCGGTGCTGTAATCCGGCCTTGCAACGCAAGTCCCTGTGAATGGTGGGGGTGCATATAGACGCACCACCCCTATTGCAAACAGGATGGTAACGATAAACAACAACTTGGTCTTCATGGGTTCTGTCCTTTCACTGAGGGTTTGGTTTTCTGCCCAGATAGCCCCGAACCAACACAGCCCGGAGTCCCACTATCAGACAGAAAAGCATCGCACTGAGAAACAGAATGCGATAAGTGCCTATCGAGTCAGCGTTTCTACCCGTTGCACGGTCCGCTGCCGCGAGTGACCGCTCAAATGCACGAACAACTATTGGAGAATTCGTTTCCGGCCATTGGCTACCTGCGAGTTGATACGATCCAAAATCAACGCGCCGTTCCCTAGCGCGAAGTCGATAATCAGCAACGGCTAGAGGACGATCAATTCTTGGCTGAAAGGAGTCTACGTTGGTAACGAGCATGGAGTCGACTATGCCCGTCACGCGCTGGACCAACCCGTCCTCCTTTCCCTTAGGTGCATACCTCCTCGCAACAAACCGCAGCGGGAAAACCCGTCCTGCGAAATTGGTCATTTCCTCAACTTGATAATCTCCTCCCAAAAAATCACCAGCAAACAGGGCAAGGTCCCTAGTTGGTGAGGCCAAGTGATTACTTGCCAGAAGTTCAGGATGGTTCAGTGCTGTGGTAAGTAGATCACTCTTACTCACGAAGGACATCGCTTTCGGAAGGCGCGACTCGGGCCCCAATGGCTCCCAGTTGTAGCGGTAAATATGGGCCGTAGGGTCGTGTCTGGACGATTGGAATGGAAACGGCATGACCTGCGCCGCGTTGGTGGCCAGGTAACCGTCCGAAAGAAATGCAAGCCACGGAATGGTTGAATACCATTGCGCATTGTGAGGATACACTCCCGAGTCTATGTGCGCGGGGAGCAGTTGCGATGTAATTGCGTTCGTTCCTTTTGAAGAGCCATATAGAATCGTGAACGTATCAATGCCGTCACAACCATGAATGAGGAAGTGGCTGGTTCCGAAATCGACACGGAGGAGCCAAGAGCCTTGGGCGGATGTGGCGGTAAACCTGGTGTTCATGGTAGTCCAAGGCCGCCGGTTGCTATCAAACGCATTCAACTCAAGCCGCCCCGTCAACTGAACGGCCTGCCTGCTTGCCGCACTGATGCCAGTGTCCACTCGTGCGACCTGAAACATGGCGCAAAGGACCAGACATTTCCGAAACACGGGTTGGTGAAACGTCTTGCTCATACCATCGTTGGTTGCGTCACTCAGTTGCTGCATGCCTGGTTACCATGCAAACCGTGAGCAACAGACACAGGCTGGGAAGCAGCAAGAACATAAACATCGTGTCCGTGAGCCAGTCAATCACATAAGGTTGGAGCGGAAGCCAGGCAGTAAGAGAACCCAGGCAATGGCAAGGGACGTGTGTCCCAATTACGTGATTCCAAAGCCTGAACAAGCCCATGATTCCTCCCAAGCTGGCGATCACAAGCAGTGTGGTCGCTGTGGGGAATCTGCCTGCGGCAAGGGGCCATAGAGCCGCAATTTCCAGCGATGCAGCCGCGAACAGAAGCTGGCGATAGGTGAAGCCTGGGAACAATGCGTGTGATTGCCTCAATATCGAGGCTTCCCCCAAGACCATGTGCAGTTTTGCCAACCCAGTGATTGCGAGATTTGCGAAAACCGCATCTACGTAGACCTTGACAATAGGTTTCAACGAATCATGTGAGATTCCTGCAACCCTGGAGGATGATCTTTCGTGTCCCAAGGAACTACTCATAGCATTCTCACGCTGTCGTCACCTGCCTGACGCTGTCTCTCTGCGTGGCGGTCGGCTCGTCGCCGAGGCGATGATGGGCATTCTGTTTTGTGCAGTTCATGCCGCAAACCTCTGTCGCTCAAGTCATCCCGTTACCGCCTGGCTGACCACATCGCTCCACTGGCCGACTTGTTCGTCGCCGATGCGGTAGATGGCTTTGTATCTCCACAAGGCGGTCTGGCCGGGGGCGGGCAGCGGGTAGGTGTCCAGATAGTCGGGCACGGTGTCTATGGCCAGAGACACAAACGTGCCGGAGCCGCGATCCACCCAGATTTCCAAGGCGTCGGCGTCGCCTTTCTCCCAGCCGATGGCGGGATGCCCGGCCTGGAGCGTCGTGGCGAGGTTGGGCTTCATGGCGGCGGGGTCCACGACCTGTTCAGCGCCGATGATGTCGAGGGCCTGCCCGATGGATTCGGTGTAGCCGGGGTGGGCCTTGATGCGCACGACGAGCTTGGTGATGCGGGTGAAGATGCCGGGGGCGATTGCGGCAGGCGGTGTGCCGAGGGTGGGAGCTGCGGGCATCGGGCCCATGCTTGTGCCGGTGCCGTTGCGGGCTTTGTTCTTGTAGGAGGTCCACTGCTGGGCGGCGTTGCCGAAGGCTTGTTGGGCTCCCATGAGGTAGTCGAAGAAAGCGGCGTCGGCCTGCACGGCGGCGACTTCGGCGGCAGTCACGCCGACCGTGGGGGCGTGGTTGCCGAGTTCGCCGGCGAAGGCGTTGAGCCAGTCGCGTTTGGCGCTGTCAGTGCGTGGGAGCCAGTATTTCTTGGCCATAGGTGGCAGGGTTGGGGTCTTGGGTCTAGCGGATGGGGGATGGGGCAAAAGGCCCCGTTTCGGTAGCGGTAAAGGTGCATTTTGTGCCGGAATGACGCCTTTTAGCCGTTGCTAGGCGTCTACCAATGGTTGGTAGGCGTGTAGCAATGGTTGCGTGATGCCTGAAAACGGTTCCGAGACGTGTAGCAGTGGTTCCCAGACGCCGCAGAATGGTTGCGAGACGCCGCGCAACCGTTGGGAGTCGGCTCGAAAGGGTTGGGAGACGGCGCTCAGCCGTTGGGCGACGTCGCGCGACGGTTGCGCAGCTTTCCGCAGCGATTGGTAGGCATCGCCCGGACGTCGGGCGATGTCGCGTAGTCTTCGCGCGATGCCGCCCGGCGGTTGCGCGAGTTCGCAACACGGCGGGAAGGCGGCGCGCGACGAGGGAGGGAGCTGACAGGGTGGAAGCGTGAAGCGCGCGAATGCTGGTGGCTTCGAGCAGAGTCATGGCGGAGACGATGGCGTTTGTAGCCGGAAGGCCGCCGATTGTCATGTAGCATAATCATGCTACACGGGTGGGACGGGGCGGCGAGCCGATCAGCGCGCCCGCTTCTCAGGGGCTACGGTTTGTTCGCCCCCCCCCCGCCAGTGCGCGAGG
>Ga0233425_10004152_pt1 | contig 24780 bp, 23 predicted proteins | sample Watercolumn_Towu_2_FD_181712 | JGI IMG/M metagenome (GOLD analysis project Ga0233425, IMG submission 181712) | Freshwater microbial communities from Lake Towuti, South Sulawesi, Indonesia - Watercolumn_Towuti2014_140_MG | ecosystem: Environmental > Aquatic > Freshwater > Lake | place... | reverse complement strand
ATAACCGACTAAAACGCCCAGGATATTGTTCAGGTCATGGGCCACTCCTCCGGCCAGCGTGCCCAGGGCCTCCATCTTCTCCGCCCGCTGGAGGCGTTCTTCCAGGCGCCGCCGGGCCTCCTCGGCCCGCTTTCGTGCGGTGATGTCCCGACAGATGCTAAGGATTCTCATCTCACCTTTTTGTTCGACCACTGTGGCGTTAATCTCAATAGAGGTAATTCCCCCGGAGTGATCCTGATAATCGATTTCCAGGTTTCTGATTTTGCCCTCTCTTAAACATTGCTTGACTGCTTCACTATTTTTGGCCTTTTCATATTCGGCCGTCCATCCCAAGACACTCCGGCCTTTGATTTCCTGGAATTCCCGGTGGCCGGATAAACGGATATATTCTTCGTTGGCATCGAGGACCCGGCCCTCCATATCAAGAATAACAAAGCCGGTGTTAGTCGTTTCGATCAGAGCCCGATATTGCGCTTCGCTTTCCATTAAGGCCTCTTCGGCCAGCCTGCGTTCGGTAATGTCCCGCAAAAAGACCAGAGCCACCACCTCACCTTGATATTCGGTTTTGGTTGCCGAGATCTCCACAAAGAGGGTCCGGCCGTCTTTCCGGCGGCCTTTCATTTCATACTTTTGAGGAACGGGCTCCCCAATTTGCCTGCGCCGGTTTATTTCCCGAACCCACTTCAGATCATCGGGATGGACCGTCAGGGTAATCGACCGGCCGATGATCTCTTCCGGCCTGTCGTAGCCGAAAATCTGGGCCATCTTTTGATTGACATGAAGGTGAATCTCGCCTTTCATCAGGGCGATGCCGTCGTTGGACTGTTCAAAAATCGTTCGATAACGTTCCTCACTTAAACGCAGGGCATCTTCGGTCCGTTTGCTTTCGGAAACATCTTCATAAGAAACGATTTGACTCCCATCCTCCAGAGACACCGGTCTGAAATGAATCCATTTTTCCTGCCCGTTTTTACAACAGACCCTAAACGTTCGGGGCCGGGATTCACTGATTCCGATTTCTTTCAGATCGTTGATCCAAGTGGTAATGACTTCTCGGCGGTATTGGAGATCAGGAAAGGCTTTTTGAAACCACTGGCGGCCGTTTGAAAAATCTTCCAGCGTATACCCCAGGATCTGGGTATAATGGTGATTTATAAATTGATAGACGCCTTCGTGGTTGATCAAGGCGATGCCCCAGGGGGATTTCTCCACTAATGTTTGAAATTTTGTCCTTTCCCGTTTAAGGGCTTCTTCGACCTCTTTGCGTTTGGTGATATCGAGACACATCCCCTGCATGTAGAGAACCTGACCGTCGGCATTACGAACCAGGCGAATGTTGGTGGAAATCCAAAAGGTGCTTTTGTCTTTACGAAAGGCTTCGAATTCAAAATCCTCTACTTCATCCTTTGTTCGGAGGATTTCCAAGAGCTTCGTTCGTTCCTGAGGATTGACATAACTCTGTTGGCCGATGTTGCTGATACTGCGGATCATTTCTTCAGGTGAATTATACCCCATCATCTTGGCCAGGGAGAGGTTGACGCTGAGGAATTTTCCTTCCAGACTGGCCTGGTAAATCCCCTCCTGGGCATTGTCGAAGAGTTCCCGATATTTTTTTTCACTGTTTCTTAAGGCCTCTTCCGCTTCTTGCTGATCGGTCTCATCGCGCACAATTCCCCGAAAACCCATCGGTTCTCCTGAAAGGACTTTTATCAGCGACACAGAAACCGCCACCTGCCTTCTGGCCCCGTCTTTGCGGATAATCTCCCAGATAAATCGTTTTAAGGGATGACCGGTTTTGAAGACTTGCTGATAGGCCTCAAAGACCTTCTGGGCGTTTATTGGATCCGAATATTGTTTGTAGTGCATTCCCAGGAGTTCTTCCTTATCATACCCCAGGATTTTTCGGCAGGATTCATTGAAAAAGGTGAAACGGCCTTTAAGGTCCACCTCATGGTAGCCGTCTTCAATATTTTCTAAGATAGCCCTGTCTCGTTCTTTACTTTGGCGGACCATTTCTTCCAACCGGGAATATTCGTCCCGCAATTTTTCCAATTGATCCGCCCGCCGGCGGTATTCCGTCAATTCTTCAAGCAGCTGCTTTTTGGTTTTTTTTGCGTCGCTCATGTCTTCGGCTTTCAGGCGGGTTGGTCCTGCAGCTTCTTTTGGAAGGCGAGATGGGCTGTAACCGGTATTCCGTAATTCCCCATCACCAGAACCGGGTGGCAAAAGCTCAGGAAAGGTTTCATCGGGAATATTGGTCTTTGGGGATAAAGATTATTTCGGATTTACGGCCAAGAAATTATGAATAAATTTGTCGATATGTTCCGCCAATTCCCCTTGGCCGAAGCTTTTTAATTTGTTCGCCCGGATAATTCCGACCCCTCCGGAGTGCCAGGTCGTTCCCAGACATCCTAATTTGGGATTGTGCTGAAGAAGGACAACCTGATTAAAATACACATTGAGGGAATAGCCGTAGGTCAGATCTTTTTGCAGGGTATAAGGAATAAAGTTAATATAAAGAGTAGGTTTCTGTTGCTCGGGAGGTTGACCTTCAACCCCTTCTTCGGAGAACAGCTTGATACCGGCTTTTTTTAGCCTTGCTTCCACATCGGTCTTGAGTTGGTCGGCTGATATTCCCGATTTTTCCATCTCCGGCGGCAAGGCTTCAACGAATACGGCGAGACCTTTTATCCCCTTAAGCGAGTCCTTCTGATCCATAGAGAAAGTGGGGGAAGAGGAAGGAGATTTTTCTTTGGACGGTTTTGTTTTTTCCAGGGCATGAGCAAAAGTAAAACCGGCCAGGATCATGAAGGGAATTATAAAAAAGAGCGGCTTGTTTTTCATCTGGTTTTCTCCTGATTGGCCAGGGATGGGACTCCCTTAAGCGTCGTTGCGGAATTATTGTTTGGGAAGAGAGAGAATCCGTCATCCCTGTTTCCCGTTGAAGGGAGGTAAATTATTTTAAAAGGGTTGCTGCTCCTATGGCCTTCGGGTTGGTCAGATGACCTCTTCCGTCAGCAGAATATCTGTTTTGATATGATTCATCGTCAAGACCTGGGAAAGAAACCGTTGCCGATCAACCTTCTGATTCATTTCCGATAGATCGGAAAGAAACTGTTTCCCTTCCGCCTTTTTCTCCGGCAGATAAGGGGAGAGATAGTCGATGGTATGATCGACCATCTTGTTATAGATGTTTTCATTAATAAGACCGGAGGGAAAATCGACAATCTGATCTTTGATAAGTTTGTATAAAGGCTGTTTCGTGAAATCTAAGAAATTGAGGTAACTGAAGGTGGCGATGATCTGGCCTTCAAAGGTTTCCCATAACCGGAGAAATACATCCAGGTGAATGGGAGAGAGTTTAGGGAAGTCCTTAAAGACAAGGAGATCGAAGGAATCGAAATCCTTAAGATACCAGGGATCAGCCGAAATATTTCGGCAGGGAACGATACAGATGCTTTTGGAGCTTAAATAGTGGCTTTCGGCATTTAGCAAATGACTCAGAATATAATGGGCATAGGACTCGTCATCATAACGGAGGGCCATCCGCTTTAACCCCTGACGCCCGAAATCGGTGAAACATCGGCGAAGATATTCAAAGCGCACATCTTTGCCTAATAACCGTTCCGTATTCAGGTAACTGTCGGGCAGAGAGGGAAGGGAGACCCTCCCGGGTAAACCCAAATCCTTTAAAAGCGTTTCAGTTTTCAGCAAACAGTTATTAATAAAGGCATCGGCCTGCCTCAAATCCATCCCCTTTCCTTTGAGCTTCATAATCAAGGCATACCCGCTGCCCCGGTCTTTGTCTAAAAGAAACCTTAAGGCCAGGAAAGTCAAATAGGACAGATAAGAGAAGATCAGATTGTTTTTACTGAGGGATAGATTCATTCCTTCCGGGGGATTATAGTGCGGGCTAAGGGTGCAGTGAGCCAAGACATAGCCGTTGTAAAGATCTGCCAGCCGTTGGGAGGATTTCTTAATGATGTTCAAATTGATTTGCAGGGGGTCGGTGCCGAAAAAAGCCTTTTCATAGGCCCGGGAAACTTCCGAATAGAGTCTGCTCGGAGTTCGGTAGAACTGATCCAGGATACCGCTGCTCTCCTGGATCAGCGAGTCGAACCCTGCCGTTTCTGAGGAGAGGATAGCGGCCCCCTCCGCCTGGATTTCGGAAAGCCCGAAAAAACGACATAGTTCGTAAAAAAAGACGGATTTCAGAACCAGCAGTTTTTCATAATTTTCGAATCCGGACAGAGGAGGTCCGAATTGCAGCATATTGTGCCGGATGTGGGCGAGGATTTGGTCGCGGACCAGATCCACCCCAAGAATAGAAATGGCAAAATGAACGTCCTTCACCTCGGCGGTTCCCCGGGATTTTAAGTTCTGGGCATGGATGATCAATTCCTGTTTGCAGGTCAAAGGGACATCTTTTAATTCGAGTACCTCTTCTTCCTCTTTGGGTTTGGGTTCCTCTTCCTCATCGGGACACAACATATCAATACGGGCGGCAATCCTGCGGAGATCCGGCTCTTCACCTTCCACCTCCAGTAGCAGATCGATCAGAGAAGGCAACATCCCCCCTTTATTATTAGGCTCAACAAGTGTGTCGGGGTTGATTTTCATTTGAGGCGGGGCGATGGTCTCCTTAGCTTTCCTGGTTTTTTTGATAAAAAATGCCGGATCGCTCAAGGGCCTGATTATTTCCAGGCCGAGAAATGTCCCTTCCTGCCATTTTATTTCCGTAACAATTGCCAGGGATTCAACTGTAAAGGATAGGGTTGATCCTTGGGGTGTGAAAGGGGATTCCGTTTTTATCTTTAATCCTCTTCGACTGGCTTCAATGATAGTTCCCAGACCGTCGACAAAAATTTCTTGAACCGGGTAGCGGTCATCTTTTCTTTTATTTATTGGTCCGGTATTTCCCATGGCAGAACCTTTCAGACTTTTTCTGGAAAACTATTCTTAATCATCCCTTGCCTCTCTTTTCCCCACTTGAACTTGGACAGCGAGGGAACACCTATAAAAAAATATACGGATCATTCCCTGCACCTTGATACAGAGAGCTTAATAATTTAAATCGGTTTCCTAAATTTGTTAATTGCAAATCAAGGGCCAATCAAATCCCTACTGATATAAAATTCGCCAATCTAGACCATCCGATAGATAAAGGCTTGAAGCCAAACCAGTTCAGGGAAGTGAGGGTTTTTATTATCACGGGATGTATTTATTATATAACATCTAAATTTTGTTATGTTTTTAATTATTAGACTGGATGTCTCGGATTCAAAAAGGTCCCCAGGTTGAGCTCTTTAACAATCCCCCCCAGGTGGTTCAATTGTTTGCAGCGCCTGATTGGAAGTTTTTCCCAGGGCTTGATTTTTATTCGGGGGGTATTCTTCGGCTTAAATCTTGTGAAGGGATATGCCCGGGAAAAATTCTGGTGGTCAAAATATTGACGGCCAATTAACAGAGGTTCCGGGAACGAAGTCTGATAGAGAAATCAACTTGTCCGCACTAGGCCGAGGGCTGCCATTTGAGCAGACGGCGCTCAATAATGGAGACCAGGACATCGATGATCAGGACAAAAAAAGAAAGGACCACCAATCCGGCAAAAACTCCGGTGGTATCAAAGACCCCCTCGGCCTGGGCAATAAGATAGCCAAGGCCCCGGGCGGCCCCGAGATACTCTCCCACTACGGCCCCGACCAGAGCCATACCCACGCTGGTATGGAGACTGGCCAAAATCCAGCTCATGGCCGAGGGCATGAGCACATGGCGAAAGAGGTCGCGCTCGTTGGCCCCCAGCATCCGGGCGTTATTGAGGATGTTCGGGTTGACCTCTCGGATGCCGCGATAGGTGTTAAAAAAAACGATAAAGAAAACCAAGGTAACGCCGAAGACCACTTTGGAAAGGATCCCCAAACCGAACCAGAGGGTGAAAATGGGGGCCAGGGCAATCCTGGGCAGGGCGTTGGCAATCTTGACATAAGGGTCGAAGATGGCCGCCAAAGAGGGGATGCGGGCGAAGAGAAAACCGAAGATGATCCCGAGCAAGGCCCCGGCCAGGAAGGCCAGGACGGTTTCTATTCCGGTGATATAAATATGAAGGTAAATGGAACCGCCGGTGAACCACTTATAAAGCCGAACGACCACGGCGCTGGGTTGGCTGAAAAAAAAGGGGTCGATCCATTTCCAGGCCGCGCAGACCTCCCAGGAGACCATCAGCAGGATGAAGACCGAAACCTGTTTAACCCAGAGTATAGTGCGTTCACGTCCGGGCATAGGCCTTCATCACCTCCCCTCGCAGATGTTCCCAGATGGTCCCAAAGATTTCCCTGAAGACCGGGTTGACCCGAATATCGGCCACTTCTCGAGGACGAGGAATAGTCACCGGATAATCCCCGATAATCCTGGTCCCCGGGCCGGCCGAGAGGACCATGACCCGATCGGCCAAGGCGATGGCTTCCTCTAAATCATGGGTGACGAAAAGAACCGACTTGCGGAATTCGGAACAGATTTTCAGCAGATCATCTTCCATAAACTGCCGGGTCTGTTCATCCAGGGCCGAGAAGGGTTCGTCCATCAGCAGGATCCGGGGTTCGACAATCAAGGCCTGGGCCAAAGCCACCCGCTTGCGCATGCCGCCGGAAAGCTGGTGGGGATAACGGTTTTCAAACCCCGCCAGGCCTACCCGGACCAGCCACTCCCGGGCCGTGGCCCTGGCTTGAGAAAGGGGAGTCTTACGGAAGATTAGTCCCAGCATGACATTTTCTTCGGCCGTTTTCCAGGGCAGGATTACATCCTCCTGGAATTGATAGGCGGCGAAGCGGTTGATCCCGACAAGTGGTGCCCCGAAGATTTCCACCGTCCCGCTGTCAGGTGTCAGCAGGCCGGCCGCCAGATTGAGCAGGGTTGATTTACCGCACCCGGTGGGACCGACAAGGGTGACGAATTCTCCCTGGTTCAGATTAAAAGTGACTTCCCGTGCCGCCACATAGGTGCCTCCGTCAGGGGTAATGGTTTTTTCTGAGAGCTTACCGATATTATAAAATTGGAATTAAGGGGAAAAAGGAATCTTTATATTTTTTCAAAATTTCTTAAATGTTATGGGCTCATAAGATCGCGATAACATGAGCGTGTTAACTCAAAAAATCGGATCGAAAGCCAGGCTTCGTCAGTACGTCAATAAATAGAGTGAAAGTTGAGAATGAAAAAGTAAGGATTGTCAAACGGCTCGGCAATGGTTAATATAAAATTAAAATAAGTTCGGAGTTAATAGTTCGGAGTTCGGAGTAAAACTAAAAAGAAACGAAAAAAATACCGTTCGTTGTTGGGCGTTCGGCGTTCGTCGAAAACCCATTGTCCTGTTTTTGTCTCGACAATCGAGTCAGCCGCAGGCTGACGGGCGGTTCCAAAGATTATTTTTATTCTTCGTGGTTTCCGCTTAGGGTGGGAACAAGAATTAGTAAGAGGAGTGTTTTATAATGGAAAAATTGGATTTTGAACAGGGGCCTATTCGGCCGCCGAATGAGGCCAGAAGTTTATTGATACGCATCACCCGGAATTGTTCCTGGAACCAATGCCTTTTTTGTCCGGTCTATAAGGGGAAGGCCTTCTCGCGGCGCAGCGTTTCGGAAATCAAGGAAGATATAAAGACCATCAGTGAGATGATCAAAGAACTCCAGGCCCTTTCCTGGCAGTTGGGATCAGGCGGACGAATCAATGATGCCGTTATTTCCCATGTCTTTCATCAGCCCGGCTTTTCTCACGCCTATCGAAATGTAGCCACCTGGCTGTATTATCAGGAGTATACCGTGTTTCTGCAGGATGGGAATAATTTAGTATTGCCCAGCGAGGAATTGGTGGAAATCTTGACCTTTTTACGTCTGGAGATTCCGCAGATTTCCCGGATCACTTCCTATGCCAGGGCAAAGACCGTCAGCCGAAAAAGCCTGGAAGAATTACAGGCCATCAAGAAAGCCGGTCTGGACCGGATTCATATCGGTCTGGAAAGCGGTTCCGATGCAGTGCTGCAGTTTATGAAAAAGGGCGTAACGGCAGCCGAGCACATTGAGGCCGGGAAAAAAGTCAAGGAGGCCGGGATCTCTCTTTCCGAATATTGGATGCCCGGATTGGGAGGAAAATCCCTTTGGAAAGATCATGCCCTGGAAACGGCCCGGGTGTTGAACGCCATCAATCCCGATTATATCCGTATCCGTACCTTACGCATCCCCGAGCGGATTCCCCTGCATCAACTGGTCTTGGAGGGCACCTTTCATCCACTTAATGACGACGAAATGGCCGAAGAGATCCGCTTGATGATCGACCATCTGGAAGGAATCAGCAGTACCGTTACCTCCGATCATATCATGAATCTTTTAGAGGATGTTTCCGGGACCCTGCCTCAGGATAAGGGGAAGATGCTGGCCACCCTGGATGGATATCTCCAGCTTTCTCCGGAAGACCGCCTTGTTTATCGCTTTGGACGACGGGGAGGGGCCTATCGTTCGGTCAAAGATATGAACGATATGATCCTGAAGAGAAAGATTCAAAAAGCTATTGAAGAGGTGCGGCTGTCCTATCCCGGTGAAGAAGGGATGGAAACGTTCTTGGCGGAAATGGTCAATCAGTACATTTAAAACAACGGTATAAGGTATAAGGTGGAAGGTTCGAAGGAAATATCAAAGGAATTAATTTTTATTTCCACATCTTTTATCTCAAACCTTGAACCTTACACCTTGGGTTTTTTATAGGAGAACATGCGAATGGTTACACCGGAAGTGATGCGTGAAAAAGTGATGGAGTTGTTTGCGACGGAACTGTACTGAGCCCAGGCCGTCCTGGCCGTGGGTCTGGATATGATCGGTGAAGAAGAGCGGGATGTGGCCATGCGGGCCATGGCCGGATTAACCGGAGGGTGTTTTCGGGGGGATTTTTGCGGGGCCATTGCCGGGGCCGTTCAGGTCGTCGGCTGTCTCTTTGCCCGAGCCAACAGTTACGAAATGGAAGATGCCCGTTTGATCCCCACCATAAAAACCGTCTACGACCGCCTGAAAGAACGGGCCGAAGAGAAATACGGCGATACCAGCTGCCGGACCATCTCCCGATGCGACTGGCTAAATCCGGAAGATGTTCAGGCCCGAAGGAAAGACGGTCGGCGGATGAGTGTGCCCGCTTTGTCGGAGAGTGTGCACAAATTCTGGGTGATGTGCTTGTAGAAGTGGTGGGGGAGGAGGAGTTGAAAATGTTACAAGGGTAGCCAAAGATATTTGAAATTTTGGAGTTAGGGGGCCTTATTTTTAGAGTTGTCCAAAGGTTAATCATAGGGATAATCCGGCCCAAAAGCTAAGTTGATTCGGATCAGAGCTTTCAGCGGTGCTAGTTTCCAGCTTGGGTGTAGGCCTGCTTTTGAGGCAAGGCATAAGATTGACCCAGCAAAGAAGCTTCGGAGTAATGGTGGACAACTCAAAAAACAAGACCCCCTAACTCCTGACAAAATGTTAGGGATAAATCTTTAGGTGTACTTTGTAAGAATCTAAAAACGTTCAACGTTTAGAAAAAATTTTCCTGTTTAACCTGAAACCTTGAACGTCTAACTTTGAACTTAAATGAACAGTCCCACCAACTCATTTTTTCGAATATCGGCCAAGCCTTTATCCGTTAAGCGCAGAAAGGGGAGGCCGGTGAAACAAAAAGTCTGGATGGTCAGGAACGGACGTTCCAAAGGAGATCCCAAGCCCTGGACGGCCTGTTCAATGCCTTGGATCTGACGGACGAGGACCGGCATCGGTTCTTCGGAAATAAGTCCCATGATCGGCATGGGCATTTCGGCGATGATGCGCTCACCCTGACAGACGACCCACCCCCCTTTTAATTCCAATAAACGATTAACCGCCAGGGCCATTTCCTGATCACTGGCCCCGATGACCAGGATATTATTGACATCCCAGAATAGGCTGGTGGCCAGGGCGCCTTGTTTTAAACCGATCCCCTGGCAGAATCCAAGAGCGGGTTTCGGCACACCGTCTCTTCGTTGAATGACGGCCATTTTCAGACAATCCTGCTGAAGATCGGAATAAAGAAAACCACCCTGGCTTTTTAAGTTGGCCCGGCCTTCCTTGGTGATGGTCTGATTGACGGCCATGACCGTGCGGACCGTAGCTTCCGAGGCGGAAGAGGGTATAGTAAAAATTCCCGGGTCAACCCTGGTAACGGCAAAGGAATTACCGGCCTCAGGAGGGTAGTTAAAAGGAATCGATCGACCTACGTAGTTCCCTTCATCCCAAACCAGTTGCCCGTCGGTCCAGACCTTGAGGCAATTGAAATGAGTCAGATCATCCACCAAAACCAGATCAGCACTCTTGCCGGGAGCGATCCCCCCCAAATCCTTCAAACCAAAATAATCGGCCGGATTGCGGGTGACCAATTGAACGGCGGTTAAGGGATCAAAGCCTTCCGCCACGGCCTGGGCGAGTAAAGCGCTCATGCCTTTGCCTTGAACCAGTTGTTCCGGATTAAAGGTGTCGGAAACCAGCATGACCCGGCCCAGGTCCAGACCGATCTTGGCAATAGGGGCGACGGCCTTCAGTTCGGAGCGGACAAAGCCTTCGCGAATCATGACCCCCAGCCCGAGACGAAGCCGTTCAATGGCTTCATCCAAAGTAGTGGATTCATGGCAGGAGGTGGCTCCAGCCGCCACATAGGCGATGAGGTTTTTTTCTCTGGCCCCGGCAGCATGTCCTTCCCGCGTTTTATTCAAGCTGTGGCTGCGGGCAAAGCCGGAGAGGATACGGCTATCCAGTCCGGTCACCCTCGGCCAATAGGCTTCACCGGTTCCCAAGACATCCGGTCTTTTTAAAAGTTGGACCATCTCTTTAGGGGTTAACCCCTGACTGGTTTCAATTTCCGGAAAAGGAGGGGTCAGCCCCGGGGCCAGGAAAAATATTTTCACCGGCAGTCCGGATGACTCCTGCATAAAGAGTTCCACACCTGGCAGACCGAAGACATTGGCCACCATGGCCATTTCGGAAATGACCGTCGTATTACCTGAACTTAATGTGTAAGGGGCATAGGAATGGGAGGTGAAGATGCTGTCCAGGTGGGTATGGGCATCGATAAATCCAGGCAGCAAAAAGTTCCCCTGTCCTGAAATAACCTGGGTCTGTGGGCCGATCAGGGGTTTCGGGTCCGGACCGATATAGGCAATGCGGTTTTTAAAAAGACCGAGTGAAAGACCGGGTTGGATTTCACGCGAATAGACATTGACGAGTTGAATATCCGTGATAATCGCAGTGGCTTTTTTTTTTCCGGTGGCCGTTTCGATCAGGTTCCGGATGGTTGAGACGTTCATTTTGGATGAAGGCATTATTCCTTATTCCTTGCGACTTGTACTTTGCCCCTTAAGCCGTAATCATAATTCCTGGAACTCTTCTGGGGCGGGGGTGAGGCACGTTAGGCCGGTTTCGGTCATCAGGTAAGTGTTTTCTATCCCGACTAACCCGTGTTCGGGAACGAATATCTTGGGTTCCAAGGCAAAAACCATCCCGGCCTCCAAGGGCCAATTGAACTTTTTCCCGATGATGGGGAGTTCATCGAGTTCCAGCCCGACCCCGTGGCCGACATAAGGGACTTGACCTTGTTCCAGTCCCATAAAACGATTTTTGTATCCGGCTTGTCTGGCTTCTTCCAAGGCCCAATGATAGAGTTGTTCTGCGGGGACACCCGGTTGGGCTTTCAGTTTTAGAGATTCTTGAATCCGCATAACCGCTGAGTAGGCCTCTTTGACCGCCGGAGAGGGGGCACCCAAAGAAAACATTCGGGTTTGATCCACATAGTATCCATTGTAACACCCCACATAATCAATACTGATCGGCTCTCCTGAACGAATCGGCTTTAACCCCGGACCTTGACTGAAGGCCGGTCCGAGTCCCATCCCTCCAGACGGGGAATCGACATAAGACATCCTGATTCCTTCCGGGCCGGAAAGGACATGGCCGTAGTAAATTTCTTGATTAAAACCCCGAGAACGGATGTAGCCTTGGTGGCCTGCACCTCGCAAAAAGTTCTCTAAGCGTCCGGCCAGCTCTATCTCCCTCATGCCGGGGTGCAGAAGGGCGGGCACTTCCCGAACCATCCGGTCCATCATCTGGCCGGCTCGAAACAGGTTTTCGATTTCCCAAGAGGATTTATATAAGCGGCATTTGCGTATCAGGACAGAGGCGTCCTGTATGCGGGTGTTTGAAAAAAGCTTCGCCAGGTGCAGGTAATGATTGGCCGGCAGAACATCCATTTCCAAGCCAAGGACTTGCGGGGGCGGATAATCTCTTTCGGTCAAAACCGCGGGGATATCTTTCTGGGAGCTAATGCTGATAATATTGGGCAGAGTAGATTCTTCCTGGACCCGCTCTATATTTTTTTTGGCCAGGAAGAGAGGCTCTTCCTCGCTGGAGACGTAGAGATACCCAGGTTGCATGGTCCCGGAAAAATAAAAAAGGTCCACATTCTGGCAAATCAATACCCCGTCCAATCCTTCAAGGGACATCTGCTCCTGGAGCGTACGTAGGCGGTTTTCGATTTCAAAAGAGGGGACAAAGTATGATGAAGAGGCTTCATCTGATTCCATCTTTTTCCCTTTCTTCTTATTACGGAGGCTCGTGTTTGATCTTTCCATTACCTTGCCAATCAGGCGGAGTCTGCTCAATTATTCGTCAATGAAATATTTAAGTTTTAGTATATCACAAATTCCACCGTTTATGGTACACTTTCTTCCGATGAAGAAAACGCCTTATCGGACCTATCAATCCTATTTGACAGATCTCTTCGGTTGCCGAGTTCAAAAGATCTCTCTGGATGCCGGAATGACCTGTCCCAATCGGGACGGGACCAAAGGGAGGGGAGGATGTGTTTATTGTGATGCCCGAGGTTCCGGTACAGGGGCCTATGTGAGGCTCCCTGCAATCCGGGATCAATTGTTGCAAGGCAAACAATTTTTAGGGCAGCGATACGGGGCGAAGAGATTTATTGCCTATTTCCAGTCGTTTTCCAATACCTATGGCCCCTTGGAAAAATTAAAAGCCCTTTATCTGGAGGCCCTCTCAGTCGAAGACGTTGTCGGCCTATCGATAGGCACCCGCCCGGACTGTATCAGTTCAGAGATCCTCGATTTTTTAGCCGAATTACAAGGGTCGACTCTGGTTTGGGTGGAATATGGCCTCCAGTCCTTTCAGCCCCAAACCCTTCAATTAATCAAACGCGGCCATCGGGTGGAGGATTTTAGCCGGGCCGTTGCTGAGACCCGAAAACGGAATCTTAATATTTGCGTTCATGTAATCCTCGGCCTTCCGGGGGAAGGATTGGAGGAATGTCTTCTCACGGCAAAGCGCTTGGGTGAACTGGATATACAGGGTTTGAAACTCCATTCCCTTTATGTCAATCGGGGAACTCTGTTGGAAACCTGGTACCGGGGAGGAAAAGTTCAACTGCTTACCCAGGATCAATATGTCGATTGGACGTGTCGATTCCTGGAATATTGTCCTTCCCACTGGATCATTCAACGTTTGACCGGCGACCCCAATCCCGATCAGTTCATCGCCCCTGAATGGACCTTGAAAAAGCAGGATACGTTAAAAAAGATTCAAGAATGGTTTGATAAGACCGGGAGTTTTCAGGGGGCTAGGCATGAGGCGAGGGGTAGGGCATAAGGCGCGAGGCGGGAGGGTCGAGGCGTGAGGCGAAAGCTGTGAGAGGGGAGAGGAAAAGGAATGAATAAGACCACGATCTACTACGACAGCAAGGAGTTTCCAATTTTAGGGAGGGTCTATGTGGCGCTCAGCCAAAAGGGTCTTTGCAGCCTAACACTGCCGGCCCATCCGGTTGAGTCCTTTTTTAACCGGATCTTGACTACCTTCCAGCCCCACTTTTTCACCCAGAATGCGGAGCCCTTTCAAGATCTCTACCGGCAATTGGCCGACCACCTGGCCGGGCGGTTAAGGCACTTTAACATCCCTCTGGATCTTAGAGGGACCCCTTTCCAACTCCAGGTTTGGGAGGCTTTAGGAGCCATACCGTTTGGTGAGACTTGGAGTTATGGAGACGTGGCCCGGTATATTGGTCGACCCAAGGCCGTTCGGGCCGTCGGCCAGGCCAATCATCATAATCCGGTCCCCATTGTGGTCCCCTGCCATCGGGTCATCGGGGCCAAGGGGGATCTGGTGGGATATGGCAGCGGCCTGCCTCTGAAAGAAAAACTACTGGCCATGGAGCGAAAAAATAGGGACCTTCTTCTAAAGAGCGAGTGATGATCCCTGGTATAAGTATGATACCTCCTTGGATCCGTTGGGCAAGAAATCTGATTTGCAATCTTAAAGAAGATTTTTCTTCTTTGTGCCATTTGTTATTTAAAAAATCCACCCCTTGAACCCTGGACCCCTTGACTGCTCGACCCCTATTGGTAAAATAAGTTTTTCCTTGCTTAAAAATTGAAATTTCAGTATAATTATAAAATTTACTAAATTCTCACGCTTTTTCAGTCCCTTGGGTGCAATAGGAACAATGTGGACAACTTATTGAAAAAGCGGCGGAAAAACCCAAAAGGAGGAGTATATGTCTTATGTCTCTATGAAACAGTTGTTGGAGGCCGGGGTTCATTTCGGCCACCAGACCAAACGATGGAATCCCAAGATGAAACCCTATATTTATGGGGCCAGAAATGGGATTTACATTATCGACCTGCAAAAGACGGTTAACCTCTTTAAAACCGCCTATGACTTTGTTGTCGATTCGGTGGCCGAGGGAGGATCGGTCTTGTTTGTGGGTACCAAAAAGCAGGCCCAGGAAGCGATTAAAGAAGAGGCGGAACGCTGCGGCATGTATTTTGTTAATCACCGCTGGCTGGGAGGGACCCTGACCAATTTTGTGACGATCAAGATGGGCATCGAACGTTTGAAATATCTGGAGCAGATCAAAACCGACGGCACCATCAACCGTTTCCCGAAGAAAGAAATTATTGTTATGGATCGGGAATACGTCAAGCTGCTTCGCAACCTCGGCGGCATCAAAGAGATGGATGAGCTGCCGAAGGCCGTTTTTGTTATCGATCCCCGTAAAGAGCGGATCGCCATCCTGGAGGCTAAAAAATTAGGAATCCCCATAGTCTCGATCGTCGATACCAATTGCGATCCTGATGAGGTAGATTATATTATTCCCGGAAATGACGATGCCATCCGGGCTATCCGTTTGATTGCGGCCAAGATTGCCGATGCCTGTTTGGACGGTAATACCAAGCGGGAAGAGGCCCTGCAGGCGGAAGTGGACAAAGCTTCCTTACCAGATGAAATGATGACCGGGGCCGCTTCGGTTGAATTTAAAGAAAGGGAAGCTTCAGAAACATCGGGTGGTCCGGAAGTGATTATTAAACGAAAACGAGAAGAAACACCAATGCAGGGAGGGACGGAAAGTTGAATATAACATCAGAATTAGTAAAGGCCCTTCGGGATAAAACCCTGGCGGGGATGATGGATTGCAAAGAAGCCCTGAAAGCGGCTGATGGCGATATGGAAAAGGCAGTGGAGTATTTGCGCAAAAAAGGGCTGGCCACGGCCCAGAAACGATCCGGACGGGTGACCTCTCAGGGCCAAATCGGCTCTTATATCCACGGGGGAGGAAAAATCGGTGTGATGGTCGAGGTAAATTGTGAGACGGATTTCGTCGGCCGCACCGACCAATTCAGCGAACTGGTTCACAATATTGCCATGCATATTGCCGCCGCCAATCCGGTTTGTGTACGCCGGGAAGAGATGCCGGCTCACATCTTGGAAAAAGAGAGAGAGATTTACCGGGCCCAGGCCTTGGAATCCGGAAAGCCGGAAAAGGTGATCGAAAAGATTATCGAAGGGAAGGTTGATAAGTTTTTCAAAGAGGCCTGTTTGCTGGAACAGTCTTATGTCAAGAATCCCGATATCACCATCACCGATTTATTAAATGAAAAGGTGGCGCAAATCGGGGAGAATATTTCCATCCGCCGGTTTACCCGTTATCAGCTGGGGGAAGAATAATTTTCTAAAAGGAAAATTCCGTTCGTCGTTCAGCGTTCGGCGTTCGTCGAAGGCTGAACGATTGAATCAAAACATATTTGGGGTCGTATAAGAAAACGATGGCTGCCGGGAAAAAACGCAAATATACAAAGGTCCTCTTGAAGCTCAGCGGGGAAGCCCTGGCCGGAGATAAAGGCTTCGGCATCGATGTCCAGGTGATTGAAAAGACCGCCCGGGAAATCAAGGAAGTGGTTGACTTGGGTGTTAAACTGGGAATCGTCATCGGCGGGGGTAATATTTTCCGCGGGGTGGCGGCCAGTGCCCGGGGGATGGATCGGATTCAGGCTGATTATCTGGGGATGTTGGCCACGCTTTTTAACGCCGTAGCTATTAAAGAGACCTTAAAAAAAACCGGTATAGCGGCACAAGTCTTCTCGGCCTTGGCCATTCCGGCCTTGGCGGAAACCTATCTTCCGCAAGGGGCCAAAAATTTATTGGAAAAGGGAACGGTTTTATTGTTAGCCGCAGGAACGGGCAATCCATTTTTTACTACCGATACCGCGGCGGCCTTAAGGGCCGCGGAATTGGGTATGGAAGTGATCCTCAAGGCCACACAGGTGGATGGCGTCTATAATGAAAATCCTAGAATCAACCCGAAGGCCAAAATTTATAGCGAGATCAGCTATGCGGACTTTCTCCAAGGCCATCTTCAAGTCATGGATGCCACGGCCGTGTCTTTGGCCAGGGAACACTCAATTCCGCTCATTGTTTTTAACGGCCTGATTCAGGGGAATTTGAAAAAAATTATCCTTGGATCCTCAATTGGGACCTTGATTAAGGGGTGACATATGCTGGATAAGGTGTATAAAGAGACCAGGGAGCGAATGGAAAAGGCCATTGAGGCCATGAAAAAAGATCTCAGCCGAATCCGCACCGGACGGGCGTCGGTTTCCCTGCTGGATGGTCTGCGGGTCCAATATTACGGCAGTTTCGTTCCTTTGAACCAGGTGGCTTCCGTAGCCGTTCCGGAAAGCCGGTTGATCACCATTCAACCTTGGGATATCAAGGCCATCGGAGAAATCGAGAAGGCCGTTCTGAAATCCGAACTGGGGCTTACTCCGGTTAACGACGGGAAAATCATCCGCATCAATATTCCTCCTTTGACCGAAGAAAGGCGGCGTGACCTGGTTAAAGTGATTAAAAAGATGGCTGAGGAATCCCGAGTTGCCTTAAGAAATATCCGCCGCGAAGCCAATGAATCTTTTAAAGAGCTGAAAAAGGACAAGGCGATTTCCGAAGACGATCTTTTCAAAGGGCAGGAAGAGGTCCAAAAGATCACTAATGATTATATCGTTAAAATTGACCGAATCAGCGAGGAAAAAGAAAAAGAGATTTTATCTTTTTAACGGCCTACGGAAAAGCCTTTATTCCCCTTTAGTAAAGGGATATTCTCTTCCTTCTTTCCATCATGAAATCAATTAATCCCGAAAAACTGCCCAGCCATATCGCCATTATTATGGACGGAAACGGCCGATGGGCCGAACAACGTTCGCTTCCCAGAGTTGCCGGTCACAAACAGGGGGTGGAGTCTGTGCGGGCGGTGGTCGAAGGGTGCCGCGAAATAGGTGTTTCCGTTCTGACGCTCTATGCCTTTTCCCGGGAAAACTGGAATCGGCCGAAGTGGGAAGTAAAGACTCTGATGCAGTTGTTGGGGCATTATCTGAAAGCGGAAATTGAAAATCTCCATAAGAACGGCATTGCTTTGCGAGTGATCGGAAATATCGAACAATTGCCGGCGAAGCTGCAAGAGCAACTGCAAAAGGCCATCCATTACACACAAGAAAATAAAGAGATGATTTTGAATGTGGCTTTAAGTTACAGCGGCCGGGCGGAAATCATTCGGGCCGTTCGACAAACTGCCGAAGCCGTCTTAACGAATCGGCTCTCTCTGGAGGATATCTCGGAAGCCACTTTCGAACCTTTTCTTTATACCCACGGGTTGCCGGACCCCGATTTATTGATTCGGACCAGCGGAGAATATCGGCTGAGCGATTTTTTAACCTATCAAGTGGCCTACACCGAACTATATGTGACGCCGACCCTCTGGCCCGATTTCAGAAAAAAACATCTATCGGCAGCCATTCAAGAATTCCAGAAGAGGGAAAGACGCTTCGGTTTGACCGGAAATCAGATCCGCCACAAAAAACCTTTGCTTCCCCGAAGATCTTCCTAAGGAGCCGGTTTGGATTTTACACCTGCAACGTCTCATGGAAAGCGCCTGGCCACAGCTTTCGTGATTATTCCTCTGCTTTTCAGCTGCCTGTATTGGGGAGGGCTGCCCCTGTTTATTGTATTGGTCTGGGGCTGTTTATTGCTGGGAAACAGAGAATTTTTGTATCTTCTTTATCATGACCCCCCTGCGATGTTGCTCTGGCTCCACGGGTTTTGGGGGACACTGGCCCTGGCCGGCGCTTATTTCCGTGGCCTTGAAGGGCTGCTGGTTGTTTTAATCTTGGGGTCCATTCTGAGCTTTTTACAGCTGATCCTTACTTTTCCTTATCAGCGACCCTTTTTTGAATTTCTAGGCAAACAGACCTTTGCGCTTTGGTACCTGCCCCTTTATCTTCCCTTTCTTATTCTTATACGCCTTCAGCCCCAAGGACTTTGGTGGATTTTTTTTCTCCTAGCGGTAAATTACGCCGGAGATACGGCCGCTTTTTATGTCGGTCGCACTTGGGGCAGGCATAAACTGGCCCCTATGGTTAGTCCGAAAAAAACCATCGAAGGGTCCCTGGGGGGGTTAGTGGCCAATGGGATAATGGCCTTCGTCTTTGAAAGAATTCTTTTCCCTCAATATGCCTGGTTCACCTTGATCGGACTGGGGGTATTGATCGGCGTGGTCAGTCAAGTGGGAGATTTGCTGGAATCCATATTTAAACGGGCCGCCCGGATCAAGGATTCGGGTTCTCTCTTTCCAGGACATGGTGGGCTTTTGGACCGGGTGGACAGCCTGATTCTTCCTGCCCCGATCCTGTATTTTTTCCTGGTCTTTTTTTAGACGATGAAAACCTTATCTTTATTAGGCAGTACGGGATCAATCGGCGGGCAGGTCCTCAAACTGGTCGGCCAGTTTAAGGAACGGTTTCGGATTATCGGTTTATCCGCCGGTAAAAATATCCCCTTGCTAAAAAAGCAGATCCTCTCTTTTAAGCCTCAGGCCGTCTCCGTGGCCTCGGAGCATGAGGCTAAACAACTCCTTCAGGATGGATTTCCCGGATATCCTTTGGAAGTCCTTTGGGGTCCGGAAGGGCATCTTGCCGTCGCGACCCAGAAAGGGGCCGACATGGTCGTTTCGGCCATGGTCGGGGCTTTAGGATTACCTCCGACCTTGGCGGCAATCCAGGCCGGGAAAACCATCGCCCTGGCCAACAAAGAATCCTTGGTCATGGCCGGAGCTCTGGTGATGGAAGAAGCCCGTAAACACGGAGTGGCTGTATTACCGATTGACAGTGAACACAGTGCTGTTTTTCAAGTTCTCCAAGGGCAGCAGCGCCAAGCTTTGCGACGGATAATCTTAACGGCTTCCGGCGGGCCTTTTTGGAATAATTCATCCGAAGAGATGAAAGGTATTTCCAATCAACAAGCCTTGAACCATCCGAAGTGGAAGATGGGTCAAAAAATTTCTATTGACTCGGCCACGCTGATGAATAAAGGATTAGAAGTAATGGAGGCGCAATGGTTGTTCGGGGTCTCCCTGGATCAGGTGGCTATCGCCATCCATCCCCAGAGCATCGTTCATTCCCTGGTTGAATTTCAAGACGGGTCAGTCTTGGCCCAGATGGGAAATCCCGATATGTTAGTGCCCATAGCCTATGCCCTGTCTTATCCTGAACGGCTCTCTCTGAAACAGGAGCGTTTGAATTTATTCAGGATGAGCGAATTAACCTTTTATCAGCCGGATCTGAAACGTTTCCCCTGCTTACGGTTGGCCCTGGAAGCGGCCAAGACCGGGGGTAGTATGCCGGTGGTTTTGAACGCTGCTAACGAGGTAGCTGTTTCGGCGTTTTTAAAAGGAAAACTGGAATATCAGGGGATTCCTGCAGTCATCGAAAGGGTCATGGAAAATCATGTCCCCTATTCCCCGGCCGGGCTGGAAGAAATCCTTGGGGTTGACGATTGGGCTAGAAGAGAAGCCGCTTCCCGGATAGAACGGCATGATCTTAAAAAGAATGTCCGAAGTTAGGAATAATCTGTTATTATTTTTTTTGTCCATCTGCAACAAACGAAAAAGTTTAGATTAGAATATCGGAATAGGAAATAGTTTCCATGGAAGTCATTACGTTACAAATGCAACATATCTTTACCTTCCTGGCCGGGGCAACTGCAGACCAACCCTGGTTTTATGGGCTGTTGTTTAAACTGGTCCCTTTTATTATCGTCCTGGGTCTGTTGATCTTTTTTCATGAACTAGGGCACTTCGGAGCGGCAAAATTTTTCGGGGTTAAGGTCGAACGATTTTCTTTCGGCCTGGGCCCGCGCCTCGCGGGTCTGAAGGTCGGGGATACCGATTATCGGATCTCTGCCTTTCCTCTGGGAGGATACGTCAAAATGGTCGGAGAAGGCCTGGATGAAGAGGTCTCCGAAGAGGATCGAACAGTTTCTTTCTCCCATAAGGCCGTTTGGAAACGGATCATTATTGTCCTTTGCGGCCCTCTTTTTAATTTCTTTTTCGCCGTTGCCGTTTTTTGCCTGATTTTTTTGCTGGTAGGTCAAGTCATCTTGACCAGTGAGATCGGAGAGGTTAAGCCGAATTATCCGGCCTATCAGGCCGGTTTGCGGCCCGGTGATAAAATCATTCGAATTGCTGGCAAACCCATCTCCAGTTGGAAAGAGCTTCCGGAGATTATCCGGGGAAATCCCGAGAAGGCCATTCCCGTAGTTTTTATTCGCCAAGGCAAGGAGTATCGTGTTGAGATCACGCCGGTAAGGAGTACGGTCAAAAACATTTTCGGAGAGGATGTCCAGGAAGCGGTTATAGGGGTCTCTCCTTCAGGAAAGCATTTTATCCGAGAACTGGGTTTTATAGAAGCCTGTCAAAACGGCATTATTCAGACATGGGGAACCATTAAATTAACCTGGATCAGTCTGGTCAAACTGGTTCAACGCAAGGTGCCTCTAGAGACTTTGGGGGGCCCAATTTTCATCGCCCAATTGGCCGGACAACAGGCCGAAGAAGGCTGGACCAGCCTGCTGTTTTTTACCGCTCTGTTGAGCGTGAATCTGGGCATATTGAATCTTCTGCCCATCCCTATCTTGGACGGAGGGCATCTGGTCTTTTTTGGTCTGGAATGGATCTTGGGAAAACCGTTGAGTTTGAAAAAAAGGGAAGTGGCCCAGCAGGTGGGGATGTTCATCCTGATTATGCTGATGGTCTTTGTTTTTTATAACGACATTGCCCGGATTATACAGCATTAGAGAAGACCTGATCGTAAGGTCTCGGATCGGCAATCGGATTCTTCCCTAACCTCCTGACAGGTTGGCTGACAACACCTGCCGGGCTAGTTCTCTTTAAATATGATCATTGCCGAGCATCCAGCCTATATTCAATTTTATCCCACCCTGACCTGCAATCAAACCTGCCATTTTTGTTTCAATAGAAAACTGGAACCAATTCAGGACGTCACCCTTCCCGTCTTTAAAAGGCTTTTAACGGTGATGGCTGCAGCGGGTATCCCATATATCGATATTTTGGGCGGTGAACCAACGCTTCATTCGGACCTCATGAGAATGGTCAGGCTTATCTCAGGTTTTCAGCTCAAGGCCAATATGAGCAGCAATGGAACCAATCTTCGATTGCTACGCCACTTGTCGACAACCTATCCTAAAGAGATGCTGCGTATCGGCGTATCATTAAACTCAGACGCGGTTTCGCCAAATTTGGAAGAATATATACTCGGATACCGGCCGGTGCTAAAGAGTCTTTTTAATTCCTCTGGTATAATTCCCGAATCCGGCCGACCCTACCTAGGGCTGCCGGGGATCGATTACTTTTTGATTTACCCTGATGTACTCGAAGAAGCTGATCTGACAAGAGGCTGGCCCTTTTACCGCTATCTCCGCTCACTCGAGGCGATCAAACGTGCTTTTCGGGGTGTTGAAGGGGTTTTTTGTGCTGGCTTTATTCCGGATATCCGGGCTTATCCGGTGCTCGAAAAGGTCAGATGTCCGGCCGGCACAACCAAACTCTCGGTTCTTCCGGACGGCTCGGTGTTTCCCTGTTATCTGCTTTTCGGATATCCCCGGTTTGCCCTTGGCAATCTTATGTTCGATGATTTTGAGACTATCTGGCACCATCCTCTTCTTGATTATTTCAGGCATTTTGAAAAGAACAGGTGTCCGAAAAAGGCCTGTGAATATCATCCGGTGTGTCATGGCGGGTGCCCGGCCATCAGTTATCATTTTTCCCGGGATTTGGATGGACCTGATCCACGTTGTCTGCGGGCAGAGGCGCCGTGATGCCTGCCGAAGGTGGACTTAAGGGGAAACATTTATTTTGAATAGGAAGGTGCGATCATGAAAAAAGTGGAGGTGCGAAAACGAGCCCTGGCTTCCGACTCAGGGGAATATGTCATGGGGCTGGACGATACAGGTAGTCATGCCTGTTATTTGATTTATGGGATCTTAAGACCCGGAGAAAAAGGGAGACGGGTCAAACCCGGTAAGGGACATGAAGAAATCGTTCTGGCGATGAAAGGGGATTTGTCTCTTTCCGGTGAGGCAGGTGGGATATTGGAGCAGGGCAGCGCCTTTCATCTCGCCGGAGAGGCCGTCGTCTATTTGGAAAATGAAAGCGACCAGGAAGCCGTATATATCATTTCCGGAGGTCATTCCGAAGAGGGCCATCACCACTAAAGGATTTATTAGAAGGGACGATTTCTCTATTTCCCTCTTGACTTTCTCATTAGACAGATTACATTATTAGTCAAAAATAATCGAATGAAGCGAGGAAGGAGGCGATCATGAAGATCCGCAAAGTCGTCAAGGTAGCCAAAGGTCTTTGCAAATGCAAAAGTACCTGCTAAAGTAAAAAGAGTTTTTAAAAAAGGCCGATGGTTTTGACGACCATCGGCCTTTTTTCATGATCTCTAAGGACATGTTCCATGCCGAAAAAAGAGCTTCAATATTATCTATGCCTCCGATTTTGCCCTTTTTATAAACCAGACTCCAAGGAAGCATTGCTCTGTCGCGGCGCCTGGCTGGTGGAGCGGTTGATCCAAGAAAAGCGCTTGGACCCTGTAGATTTTCAAGGCCTGGAGAGGGGCGTTCCCATTTTTCCCGGGAGCGAAAGAGACCTGGAAACCCTTGTTTGTAAAAACTGCTCTTTCCAGGAAGATGATTGTGACTTTCAATCCATTCCACCCCCGGCAAATGCTTCCCCCTGCGGAGGACTTCTTCTCCTGAAGCAACTTTTAGATACTAGGAAAATTGCCCTTGGAGATTTGTCGGTTGTAACGGATTGAACAATGGGGAAGAAAAACTGGGAACTATCCTTTTTGACCTTACATCCTCAGGTTTTCCTCAAGCGTCTTGAGGTTCCTTTTCTCTATCATGTAGGTCGTGATGAACTCTATGAAATAGACGACCCGGCCCTACATTTTTTATCCCAATGTGACGGAACCCGTCGGGGGCTGGAATTGACCGCTGATCATGAATTTGTCTCCTTTTGCCTGGAAGAAGGACTGGTGGAGACAGGGGCCGCTCCTCATCCGCGGGATGTGCCTGTAGCCGAAGCCCCCATCCCTTCTTTGCGTTATCTAGAACTGCAACTGTTGCATCAATGTAACCTCCGGTGTCGTCATTGTTATCTGGAACCGCCTCGACCGGAGCGTTTGGCATTAACCGATGCCTTGACCATTACCAGTGAATTTACCGATAAGGGTGGTTTAAGACTATTGCTTTCCGGCGGGGAACCTCTTCTCTATCCCGATCTGATTGAGTTCCTTACCGCAACGGCCGACCGGGGAATCCGCCGTATCCTCCTGACTAATGGTACCCTTGTCACAGACCATATTCTTGCTAAATTGAAGGTCGATGAAATCCAGATCAGCTTGGACGGATGGCGTAAGGGGCATGAACAACTCCGAGGCCCAGGCACATTCGATCAAACCGTCCGAGGGATCCGCCTGGTTCAGGAGGCCGGGGTGCCGCTATCCATAGCCACCATGATCCATAAGGGTAATTTGTCCGAGTTTGAGGAACTGGCACGGTTTATGGAAGAGATTGGTGCTATCGAATGGGGAGTGGATCTCCCTTGCCTGTCCGGGTCTTGGAACGACAATCGTGAATTGATGATCTCCCCGGAGGAAGCCGCCCCTTATTTAAATTTCGCTTTCGGCGGGGGCTATCATGGGGCCTCCGAGGGTTATGCCTGCGGGCGGCATCTACTGACGGTCCTGCCTAACGGGCAGGCCGTGAAATGCGGGTTCTATGAAAAAGAGCCTTTAGGGGATGCCCGACAGGGACTGATGGAATGCTGGCTGAGGCTGAACCATATTCCGCTGGATCAACTGGAATGCCGGGACTGTCCGGTCCTAGCGGAATGCACCGGCGGCTGCCGCTTCCGAGCCGATCATCTATTAGGAAAAGATCCTCTGATGTGTCATCTTTACGGGCAGACTTAGGACGATAGATTGAAACCGGGTCTATCTCGGAAGGAATCAGAGAAAATATTGATCGAAGAAAAGGACGAATA
>Ga0233425_10004151_pt1 | contig 24786 bp, 26 predicted proteins | sample Watercolumn_Towu_2_FD_181712 | JGI IMG/M metagenome (GOLD analysis project Ga0233425, IMG submission 181712) | Freshwater microbial communities from Lake Towuti, South Sulawesi, Indonesia - Watercolumn_Towuti2014_140_MG | ecosystem: Environmental > Aquatic > Freshwater > Lake | place... | reverse complement strand
GGAGTGTCGGCTGATCCATCGTATACGGCTTGAACGTGACTTTGCTATGTCCTTTTCTCATGCCCCCATTGAATCATGGTTTCTTAAAAAAGTGAAGGGGCTATCCCTTACTTTTGGGACAGCCCCTGTTCCTTTCCCGAATGGCTATGGCTGGGAAGGCGGCCGGTTGGCATCCCGAAAGGCACGGAGCGCGTCTTTGAGGGCCTGCCCGGTGCCATTCATGCTATCGTGGGCCGACTTCAAGGCGGCCTGCAGCGAGCGGAGGGTCTCGACCGCCGCGGCAGCATCCGTGACCTTGCCGCTCTCGTCGAAGCCGGCATGGGTTGCAAGGATTCCCGCCGCCTGCTGGTTGGAGGCCCGGGCCGCCGGGAGGACGGCCGTGAAGGCGTCCAGGGCCGCCTGCACCGCGGAGGCATCGTAGCCGCGCTCGGTCGCCTTGCCGATCAGGGTCTGGATGCGGGCAATGTTGGCGTCCGCGTTGCCCATCCAGGTGGACTGGTAGGTGTACCAGTCGACCAGCCGGTCGTAAGCCTGCTCCAGACGAGCCGGGTCGATCTGCCGCGGGGGATTGCTTTCTTCCGCCGCTCCGGCGGCAGCGACGTCGGCCGCCGGGAAAGCAACCAGGCCCAGGCCGGCGAGCAGGACCACCAGCAGGATCTTCGTCGAAACAGAAATCAGTTTGTTCATTTTGTTTCTCCTTTTTTGGTTGTATGCCCCAATTCTAGGAGAATCAAGTTACCGGAGTATGGTCGGCGTGTAAAAGAGATGTAAATTGTTGACGATTCTTGCGTGTCTATGGTATCATCAGCCCGCTTAATCCGGCCCCAGGGCTGGACGTACGTCATTTTCAAAGGAGTGAAGTATCAGCGCTAACGAATTTCGAGTCAACGAGACCATCCGGGTTCCCGAAGTGCGCCTGATCGGGGCGAACGGCGACAACGTGGGTGTGGTCGCCACACGCGATGCCCTGCGCATGGCGCGCGAAGCCGAACTTGACCTGGTGGAGGTCGCCCCCAATTCCGCTCCCCCGGTTTGCCGCATCATGGACTTCGGCAAGTTCCTGTACGAACGGGAAAAGAAGGAAAGGGAGGCCCGCAAGGCGCAGACCAAGATCGAGATCAAGGAGATCCGCCTGCGCCCCAAGACGACCGGTCACCACCGCGATTTCAAAGTCGACGACGCCCGCCGCTGGCTGGAGCACAACATGAAAGTGCGTGTCACCATCCGCTTCCGCGGCCGCGAAATCACGTACCCGGAGATCGCTCTCGAGGACTTGAAAGAAATCGCCCAAAGCCTTTCTGAGGTCGGCACGGTGGAGCAGGCCCCGAACATCGAGGGACGCGCCATGTCGATGCTCCTGGCTCCCGCAAAGGGACCGAAGAAAAAAGGCAAGGATGACGCTGAGAGCACACCCGAGAAGAGTGAAAAAACGCAGGAGTGATCTCCTGCGGAATTTTGAGTAAAGGAGAAACAGCTGTGCCGCGCAAGCAGAAAGATGGTAAGTTCAAGCTGAAGACCCACAAGGCGACATCCAAGCGCTTTGGCATCACCGGGTCCGGCAAGATCGTGCGCACGAAAGGTGGCAAGGCCCATCTGCGCCGCAAATCCCCGAAGCGGGTGAAAGCCCTGTTCGGTGAGATGGTGGCGGTCAAGGGCCGTGGCATCATCAAGCGCATCCGGCGCATGGCGCCACACATGAAGCCCTAACCGGCTGCATGTCCTATCCGTTTGATTGCGGCTACCGGGTGTACGCAACTGGATCGCAGGCTTGCCTGCGCCGGCGCCCGGGGGCACGCAGGAGGTAAACAAGAATGGCACGTGTAAAGGGTGGACCTCACGGTCACCTGCGTCACAAGAAGGTCTTGAAATACACCAAGGGTCAGCGCGGAGCAAAGCACCTGCTCTTCAAGCGCGCCAACGAGGCGCGGCTCAAGAGCATGTGGTATTCCTCGCGCGACCGCCGCGTCCGCCGGCGTGACCTGCGGAAATTGTGGATCACCCGCATCAATGCCGCCGCCCGGCTGAACGGCACGACCTACAGCCGCCTGGTGGCCGCCATGAAGAAGGCCGAGATCACCATCAACCGCAAGATGCTGGCCGATCTGGCCGTGCGCGACCCGCAGGCATTCGCCGCCGTGGTGGCGCAGTCCGCAAAATAACCATTCCTTCGATCTTCCTGCACGGGCACAGCGATGCTGTGCCCGTGTGCGTTTAACCGGGTACAATATTCCTGTGAGCCCGGTATGATCAATTCCGCCCAAAATCCACGTCTCAAGCTGACTCGCTCCCTGCTCGGCCAGGCCAAGACCCGCCGGGAGGAGCAGGCTTTCGTCGCCGAGGGAGTGCGCCTGGTGGAGGAGGCGCTTGCCGCGAACTGGCCCTTCCGTTTCGTGCTCCACACACCGGACCTGGGGGCACGCGGGCGCAGGCTGCTGCAGGGTCTGGAAGAAAAGCGCGTCGCCGTGGACGTCGTCGATACCCGCCTGCTGGACTCGCTCAGCGAGACCGAGAACAGCCAGGGCATTTTTGCCGTTCTGGAGCACAAGGCGCTCCCTTATCCAGAAAAGCCCGATTTCGTGTTGATCCTCGACCAGGTGCGCGATCCCGGCAACCTGGGCACGCTGCTGCGCAGCGCGCATGCCGCCGGCGTGCAAGCCGTGCTGCTGCCCCCCGAAACCGCGGACGCGTTCAACCCGAAAGTGGTCCGCTCCGGGATGGGTGCGCATTTCCGCCTGCCGATCCTGAGCCTGGATTGGGAGCAGATCCGCGCACGCAGTTCCGGCCTGACCATCCACCTGGCGGAAATGGAAGGGGCCGTCCCCTGCTGGCAGGCGGACCTGCGCTCGCCGCTGGCGCTGATCGTCGGCGGGGAGGCGGAGGGCGCCAGCGCAGAAGGTCGCCGCCTGGCAGACCGGCTGGTCTGCATCCCGATGCCCGGCGACAACGAATCGTTGAACGCCGCCGTGGCCGGTTCGATCCTGCTTTTCGAAGTGGTCCGGCAGCGGACCCGCTGACACATCCGCGTCCCGCCAAAAGGAACCGGTCTTCATGAAAATCCGTTCGATCACCTACTTCTGCAACCCCAAATGGCCGCTCGACCAGAAGAAACTGCGCGCTGCCGGGAATTTCCTGGAGGAGGCGAAGATCGCCTTCGAGCAGTCCGGGTACGAGGTCCAGACCGTCCGCCTGGCGACCGTGCCCTTCCCCCAGCTGCTGGGCAAGGACAAGCTGGCCGAAACGCCGCGCCTGGCGGAGAAGTTGAGCGGGCTGCTGCCGGAGATCGGGATCGCCTATGCCGCCCTGGGCCCGGCCCTGCCGGACCTGCCGGGCAGTTACCCGGTCATCCCGGAAGCCATCGCCGCATCGAAGAACATCTTCTTTTCGGCGATGATGGCCGGGCCGCGGCATGGGATCGACATGGATGCGGTCAAGGCTTGCGCCCGGATCATCGCCCGCATCGCCATGCTCGAACCGAACGGCTTTGCCAACCTGAACTTCGCCGCCCTGGCCAACGTCCCGGCCGGAGCGCCCTTCTTCCCGGCCGCCTATCATACCGGGGACGAACCGGCCTTCTCGCTGGCGCTGGAGGCAGCCGACATCGCCGCGGCGGCCTTTGTCGGGTCGCGTTCCGTGGAGGAGGGGCGGGATGCAATGGCCGCCCAGGTCGAGCAGCATGGGCACGAACTGGTCAAGGTGGCCGACCTGCTCAAATACAAGTACATGGTCAAATTCGGCGGGCTGGACTTCTCGCTGGCCCCCTTCCCCGAGGTGGCCCGTTCGCTCGGCACCGCCTTCGAGCGGATCGGAGTGCCGCGCATCGGCCTGCACGGCTCGCTGGCCGCGGCGGCCGTCCTGACCGAGGCGATCGAACGCGCCAGCTTCCCGCGCACCGGCTTTTCCGGGCTGATGATGCCCGTGCTCGAGGACGCCATCCTGGCCCAGCGCGCCGCCGAAGGTACGCTGACCGTCAAGGACCTGCTGCTGTATTCCGCGGTCTGCGGCACCGGGCTGGACACGGTCCCGCTGCCCGGCGAGGTCAGCCCGGAAGAACTGACGGCCGTCCTGCTGGATCTCTCCGCCCTGGCCTTGCGGCTGGACAAGCCGCTCACCGCCCGGCTGATGCCCATTCCCGGGAAAAAGGCCGGCGATACGACAAATTTCGATTTCGGCTTCTTCGCCAACAGCCGCGTGCTGGCCCTGGCCGCCGAACCGCTTGGCAAGGCCTTTGCGCAGTCAGGGTCGTTCACCCTGAACAAGCGCGGCGGGTAAAACGAAACCGGCAGAGAGCTCTCTGCCGGGTCGATTCTCTAATCCTGTGGACCTGTCCGCCAGTACTCCCCCCCGCCCCCTTCTCTTTCCATCAATTTCTCCGCCACCAGCTCGCGCCGCAAGCTGGCTGTATCGCTGTGGTACCTGGCGAGGATCTCATTGACCTTCTTTTCCGGGTAGCGTTTCTCCGGGTCGAAGGCGCGCACCACATGACGCAGGACCGCGCCCAGTTTCTTGCGCTGCGCCGGGATCGTCTTCAAGCTGCCATCCGGGCGGGTGTAATCGGCAACCACCTTGCGATCATAGGCGCCCGCATCCACGTCCGCAGCCGATTGCGCCAGGTCCTGGCGCGAGAACAACAGGCGGGTCTTCTGCAGGGCAGCCTCTTCCAGCTGATAGATGCTGTAATAGCCTTCCGCGCGCGCCGAGACCAGCCCGACCTCCGTCAGTTTGGAAAGGTGGTGCGAGACCGTGGACGGTTTCAGGTCCAGCAGGGCGGCCAGTTCCTCGCCGCTGTACGGGCGTCCGGCCAGCAGGCCGACGATCTTAAGCCGGCTGGCATCCGCCAGTGCCTTGAACAGGGAAACCAGTTCCTCGCTCATTGCTTGCTCCGGTCGATGCACCAGTAGCGCGAGCCGTCCCGTTCGCGGCCGAGCAGGCCGGCCTCCACCAGGTCGCGCCGCAGGCCGGAAGCATCCACATGGTAGCGGCGGATGATCGCGTTGACCTCCCGTTCCGTATAGATCCTGTCCGCTTCAAAGGCGGTCAGCAGGTAATCGAGCATCATGCGGAAGCGGGCTGCCTGCGTGCGCGAGCTCGGCACCAGCCGGATGGTCCCATCCCGGTTGAGGTAGGAGGCGATCGGTTTCCAGCGCGCATCGACAGTTTCGACCGGTCCCGCGCTTTGTCCGGTGACGAATTGAGTGCGGCTCAACTGCTCGAGGCGCTCTGTCGCAAGCGAATAGCTCCCATGCTCTTCCTGGACCACGCCAACGTACTGCAAGAAGGCGAGATGATTGAACACTTCCTTGGCCGACAGGGCCAGGCTGGCAGTCAGTTCGGGGAGGGTCGCGGGTCGATCCGTCAATCGACCGATGATCCTCAACCGGTCGGTATCCGTCAGCGCTTTTACGTAATCGAGCATTTCTTCGTTCGGATGCATGGTTTCACCTGTGTAAATCTAATTCGATGATTATCGAAATAAATTCTACAGGAAGCCGGTCCGGATGTCAAGACCTGGAGAGGCGGTATAATTCCAGACGCAAATCACCCAGGAGGTGTTTTCATGGATCTGCCCAGGAACGCATTCTTCCAGGGGAAGATCGTCCCGTATGCCGAGGCGAAGATCGGCGTCGCCACGCACGCTCTGAATTACGGCACGGCCGTCTTCGGAGGCATCCGCGGCTACTGGAACGCCGAGCGCGAACGCCTGCTCCTCTTCCGCCCGCACGACCACTTCCGCCGTTTCCTGCACTCCTGCCGGCTGCTGTTGATGGAATTCGAGCACACACCGGAAAGCCTGACCCGGCTCACCCTCGAACTGCTGCGCAGGGACGGCTATCAGCAGAACGTCTACATCCGCCCGCTGGCCTACAAGGCGGACGAGGCCATCGGGGTGCGCCTGCACAACCTGGTCAACGAGCTGACCATCTTTGCCCTGCCCTTCGAGCAGTACATCAAGAACGACACCAGCGCCCACGTGATGATCTCCGCCTGGCGGCGGCTGGACGATAACGTCATCCCGGCACGCGGCAAGATCAGCGGCGCCTACGTCAACTCGGCCCTGGCCAAGACGGATGCCGCCCTGAACGGCTATGACGAGGCGCTGGTCTTGACCCAGGAAGGGCACCTGGCCGAGGGTTCCGCCATGAACCTGTTCATCGTACGGGACGGGACCCTGATCACCCCGCCAGTGACAGAAAACGTCCTGGAGGGCATCACCCGGCGTTCGGTCATCGAACTGGCGCGCAGCGAGCTGAACCTCCCGCTCGTCGAACGGCCGATCGACCGCTCCGAGGTTTACATTTGTGACGAGCTGTTCCTGACCGGCACCGCCGCCCAGATAACGGCGGCCACGCACGTCGACCACCGCCCAGTCGGCACGGGTGAAATGGGCCCGGTGACGACGAAACTGCGCGAGCTCTTCGCCGGGATCGTCTACGGGCGCAACCAGAAATACGCCCACTGGAACACAGAAGTTTGACCCATTCCCAACCCAATAAAAAAAGCGCGGCCGGGCGGCCGCGCTTTTTGCTCCCTGAAGCTTAGCGGGTCTTGGTGAAAGTCACCAGGACCAGGTTCTCCTCGCAGGAGGCGGAAGTGTCGAAGTAGATCTTCTGGGTCAGCGGCTTGCCGGTGTTGTCGAACAGCTGGATCCACAGAGTCTGTGTGGAGGCGAGCGGCTGCTGCCCGAGCACGAACTCGAACCCGGAGGCTCCGTAGGCGGGGGCATTCCCGCTCAGGGTCAGGCGGCTGATCGCCTGACCGTTCAGGGTGCCTCCAAGCTGAACCGTCTGGAACGTCAACGGGCTGCCATTGACATTCAACACCGTGCCACCCACCCCGAACCAGTTGCAGGCCGAGTCCGCGTGGATGGTGGTGCTGGCAGCGAATTCAAAAACCACATCGACCGGCATGGGCGTGGATGTGATCGTCGGCTCGAGCGTCTCGGTCGGGGTCAGGGTCACGCTGGGGGTGATCAGCTCCGGAAGCAGGGTCCAAGTTGGCGCCTTGGTACGAGTGGCGGAGGGGGCGATCGTCGGTGTCGAGGTCCAGGTCGGTTCGAGCTGGATCGGGGTCCAGGTGCTGGTCGGTGTCTGGTAACGGGTCGGGATCGCCTGGGGAGGGAACAGGTTGAGCGGGGAGTAGGGGTTCAGGAAGATGGTCGCCATGTAATACAACAGCCATCCGATGGCAAGCAGGACCAGGACCGTGAGCAGGTTAAAGATCACCGCCTTGGGACTCAGTCTCGTTTTCTTTGGTTTTAGTTCAAATCCATCCATACGTCAGCCTCCCGTACCTCAAGGACCGTATTCGACGCTGCTACCGTCTCGCCGGGCCTGCAGCCATTCCCGTAGAGCCTTCTCCTGGAGCGTCAGCAGCGCATCCGGGGAGAGCGTCCGGGCAGGATCGGATTCGACCACGTAAAAAATGTGGTAACCGGCCTGCGTCTGGACAATCCCACTGTACTGGCCCGGCTGGAGGGCAAAGATCGCCTGTTCCACAGCCGGATCCGGAAGATAACCCCGCACCACCCAGCCCAGTTCGCCGTTGGTCAGCGGATCGTAGCTGGCGGCCAGATCGGGAAAAGTCCAGCCGGATTGCAATTGGGTCAAAACGGTCTGCGCCGTTTCTTCATTGTAAAGCAGAATCTGCTTAACGTGTACCTGTTCGGCGGTGACCGGAACGGCAGCGACGACCTGATCGCGCATCCAGGCGGCCGCCATCTGCCGGCGCAGCTCGGAGCGGAAATCCGCCAGCGTATACCCGTGTGCGGCCTGCCAGGCGGCCAGCGCTTCCACACCGCCGATCTGGCCGGCGAGGGCATCGATGCGGGCCTGCAGCATGTTCTCGTCGACGACATGGCCGTTCTGCGCCGCACCCTGGGCGAGCAGGAGCGTGTCGACATAACCATCCCGGACTGCCTGCACAGCCGTTTCCTGGCTGACGGAAATGCCCAGTTCGGCCTGCGCTTGCTGGTAGCGTGCCAGCTCGGCATCGAACTCGGCCTGCGTGATCCGCTCCCCGTTGACGCTGATCGCCATCGGAACGGGCGTGACCGTCGGCGTGAGGCTGGCGGTCGGGGTTTCTGTGGGACCGGCCAGCGGATTGGACACTGAGCATCCCGCAAGCAACAGGATGACCAGGAGGACGGAGGGAAGGATTCTTGAGGCACCGCGTAACATCGGAAATGATTATACCTGAAAGAAAAAGCCCGGCACCTGATCAGGTGCCGGGCTGGCTTTCTAGTAGTCCATCCCACCGCCGGGGGGCATGGGGGCGGGTTTTTCCTTTTCGGGCACGTCGGTGATCAGGCACTCGGTGGTCAGAATCATCGCCGCGATGGAGGCGGCATTTTCGAGGGCACCGCGCACGACCTTGAGCGGATCGATCACGCCGGCCTTGAGCATATCGGTGTACTCACCGGTGATGACGTTGTAGCCGAGGTGCTTGTTGCCCTGTTCCTTGGAAAGACGGCGGACGTTCTCGATGATGACCGCACCATCCTGGCCGGCATTCTGCGCCAGCTTGCGGATCGGGGCTTCCAGGGCCTTGCGGACGATGTTGACACCGATGGTCTCATCCTCGCCGTCCATCTTGACCTTGTCCAGGGCGGAAAGGGCGTTGATGAAGACGATCTCACCGCCGGGGACGATGCCTTCCTCGATGGCGGCGCGCGTGGCGGAAAGGGCATCCTCGACGCGATGCTTCTTTTCCTTCAGTTCGGTCTCGGTCGCAGCGCCAACGCGCAGGATGGCGACACCGCCGGAGAGCTTGGCCAGGCGTTCCTGCAGCTTTTCTTTGTCGTAATCGCTGGTGCTCTTGTCGATCTCGACGCGGATCTGTTCGATGCGGCCCTTGATCTGGGCGGATTCGCCCTTGCCGCCGACGATGGTGGTGTTATCCTTGTCGGCTTCGACGCGCTCGCATCTGCCGAGATCATCCAGGGTGACGGTCTCGAGCTTGCGGCCGGTCTCTTCCGAGATGACCTGGCCGCCGGTCAGGACGGCGATGTCCTGCATCATGGCCTTGCGGCGATCACCGAAGCCCGGGGCCTTGATGGCCAGGACGTTGAGCATGCCGCGGATCTTGTTGAGCACCAGCGTGGCGAGAGCCTCGCCATCGACATCCTCGGCGATGATGACCAGTTCGCGCTTGCCGATCTGGACCAGCTTCTCCAGGATGGGGACGATATCGGACGCGGCCGAGATTTTCTTCTCATAGATCAGGATGTACGGCTCGTTGATGACCGTCTGCATGTGTTCCGGATCGGTGATGAAGTAGGGCGAGATGTAGCCGCGATCGAACTGCATGCCTTCGACGTACTTCGGCTCCTCATCGGCGGCGGATTTGGACTCTTCCACCGTGATGACGCCGTCCTTGCCAACCTTGTCCATGACTTCGGCGATCAGGGCACCGATCTTGGGGTCGGCGGCGGAGTTGGTGGCGACGGAAGCGATCTCTTCCTTGGTCTCGATCTTCTGGGCCATCTTGCGCAGCGCGGCCACAACCGTGTCGACGCCCTGCTCGATGCCGAGCTTGAGGCGCATCGGGTTGGCGCCGGCGGCGAGTGTCTTCAGGCCCTCGGTGACAATGGCATGCGCCAGGACGGTCGAGGTGGTGGTGCCGTCACCGGCGATGTCGTTGGTCTTGGTGGCGGCTTCCTTGAGAAGCTGCGCACCCATGTTGGCAAACGGGTCTTCGAGTTCGATCTCCTTGGCAACGGTCACGCCATCGTGGGTGATGGTCGGGGATCCGAACTTGCGATCCAGGGCGACGTTGCGGCCTTTCGGGCCCAGGGTGGTGCTGACGGCGTTGGCGACGGTGTCGATCCCCATCTGCAGCCGCCGGCGGGCGTCTTCAGCAAAAATCAGTTGTTTGGCTGCCATAATTCATTCCTCCAGATACAGGTTATTTGCCCATCACAGCAAGGATGTCATCCTCGCGCAGGATGAGGTATTTCTTGCCGTCCATCTTGATCTCGGTGCCGGAATACTTGGCGAAGAGCACCTTGTCGCCGGCGGCGACATCCATGGCGATACGCTTGCCATCCTCGTCACGAGCGCCCGGTCCGACGGCCAGGATCAGGCCCTGCTGGGGCTTCTCCTTGGCGGTCTCGGGAAGAACGATGCCACCTGCGGTCATTTCGTCCTGCTCGAGCGGTTCGACCAGGACACGATTGCCGAGGGGTTTAAGATTTACTGCCATATCTGCCTCCTGATAAGGGTTGATGCAAGGTTTTAGCACTCGGGGCAACAGAGTGCTAATCGGATGATACATGGATTTGAAAAGCCCGTCAAGAGGCGCATGGAAAAATTAACGAATTTCTGACATTCCCCCGCGGGTCCCCGGTTCCGCCCGGTTTACGGGTACGGCGTGGGCGTGATCGGGAGGGTCGGCGTGGCGGTCGGAGTCGCTTCCGCCAACACCCATTCGCAAATTGCCAGTGCTTCTCTGGTATTGCTCTGAACAAGATCATCTTCACCGGCGAAATCAATAAGCAGCGTGAGTACATCCATGGCCTCGACGCAGTACTCACGATAGAGTGGACCAAAATTCGCTAACACATTTCCATATTCAAGGTAGTAAGTGGCTGAACTGGCGGACAGCGGGAGCGGCTGAACCTGCACACCGGGATCGCCGAGCGGGCAGCCATTCCGCGCCTGACAGGATTCCTCCGGTGTACAGCCGCGCACTGCGCACTTGAACGCCACAATCGAGCCTTCAAAATTCCTGCCCCGGTAGTAGACATCGCCCAGTTGGCCATACAGGTCGGCATTGGTCGGATCAATTTCAATAGCCTTCTGCGCGTTCAACGCGGCGGCAAAGAACTCCCCCTGCTGGGCATACACCTTGGCGATCGCCACGTACGGTAGGGGATCGGCGATCCCCAGCTGTTCGTTGATCGTAGCCGCTTTCCCGAAATTCACAAGTGCCTGGTTGTACAGTTCCGCCTGCTGGGAGGGGATGTTGCTGCGAAAGGCCAGGGTGCGGAAATTGACCCCGATCGAAATGTAAAGGAAGGTCAGATTGGGTGAGAGCGCCAGGGCGTTCTGATATTCCTCGATCGCCTGACGGTAGCTGCCGATCGATTCCAGGTACTGGGCATAGACACGATGGACATCCATCAACTCCGGGCCGCGCTGCAAAGCCTGCTGGATGTACTGTTCTGCCTGGGTCCACTTCTGCTGGTCGACCAGGATCTCGGCGTAGAAAGCCAGCGCCAGGGCATTGTTCGGATCCCGCGACAGGGCGTTCAGGGCCTGCTGGTCGGCCTGGAAGAGGAAATTGGCGGCCGTTTCCCCATCCGGGCGCAGCGAGTCAAGCGCCGGGTCCGCATTCCAGTCCAGCACGAAGGCATGGATGGCCAGCACCTGGCTGTCCTCCGGCGCCAGCGCGACCGCCCGGCTGGCGGAGTCCAGCGCCTCCCTGAGCCGCTGCAGGCGCAGGGTATCGTTGGTCAACAGCCTGGACGAATAAGCCTGGATGCGGGCCAGTTCCGCCCAGATCCCGGCACTGCCCGGGTCCACCTCGGTGGCGTTCTGGTATGCCAGGATGGCCGCGTCCAGAGCGCCGGTCTCGAAAAGCGCCTGCGCCTCGAGCGCATAGGAATTGATCGTGCGCGTGGGGGTCGGCGTTGGCGCAAGGGGATTGCGAACCGCGCCGGTATCCAGCCTTGTCACCAGCCAGATCCCGGCCAGAAGGGTGATCGCCAGCGCGAACAGACGATACAGATTCGAAGTCCGGCGCTGGTAGAACAGCGCGCGGCGTCGGGTCAGTTTCATGGGACGGGAGTCGTTTCCGGCGTGGCGGACGGGCGCGGCGCGGGGTTCGCCAGGTTCTCGACACAGATCTCCTGGGCCAGGTTGGCGTTATACACCGCGAATTCGTTATTGGGGAAGCCGCCCAGGAGCGCCTGGGCCAGCGGCAGGACTTCGTCGCAACGGTTCAGCTGCGCCAGCAGGACCACGTAGGCATAGTAATACTGCACCACCCAGGTATCCGCATCCAGCAGGGTGATCGTCTGGATCATGCGTCCGTCGTCCGTGCTCCCGCCCTTGACCGCCAGGTCGAACTGCTCGGCGCTGGCCGGCCACTCGAAATTCTTGTACAGCATGTAGCCCAGGTTGCCGCGCAGGTAGCCGCTGGTCGGGTCATCGCGCACCGCCGACTCGGCGTACTGGACCGCCTTGGCGGGCTGGCCCGTGCGCAGTAAAGCGCGGGAACTGTACAGGTCGGGGCGGAAATCGCTCGGATTGAGTGTATTGGCCAGGGTGTATTCCTGGATGGCGCTGTCCGTCTGGGTGGCATCGTCTTCGACGACGCCCAGGGCCGCGTAGGTGATGCCCAATTCCAGGTGGATCTCGGAAATGTTGGCATTGATATTGATCGCCGCCTTGTACTCCTGGATCGATTCTTCAAAATTGCCGGTGATGTACAGGATGAAGGCACGCGCCCAGCGCGCTTCCAGACTGGTGGGGGCCAGGATGGCAGCCACGCGCGACTCTTCGATCGCCAGCTGGATCGGGTCGACGTACGGGCCGGTCTCCTCCAGGTCCATCCTGCCCAGCAGGAAGGCATAGTACGCGTGCGCCAGGCCGTTGTTGGGATCCAGCCGCAGCGCCTCTTTGATGGAGGTCTCAGCCTCATCGTAACGTCCCAGCTGGGTCAGTGCCCAGCCACGCAGGGCATGAGCAATCGAGTTGTTCGGGTTGAGCAGCAGGGCGTTTTCCGTGTTGGTCAGGGCTTCTTCCAGCCGCCCGGCGAAGATCTGCACCCGGGCCACGGAGAGGTACAGCGAGGGATTATCCGGGGTGATCCGGATGGCTTCCATATACGTGTCGATCGATTGCAGCAGCTTGCCCCCGGCGAAAAGCGCATCCGCCTCGGTGACGTACGATTCAGGATCGCGCGTCGCCGTGAGCGTGGGGACGCCCGGCAGGGTGACCGCCGGCAGGATGTAGCGGTTGGTATAGGTGACCAGGGCGATCAAAGCCAGCAGGATCAGGACCAGGAACCAGTTGACCCGCGGCCGGCGCTGCCGCATGCTCCATTTGGAACCTCTAAGATACATCCTGTCATCTTACCATCCCCCCCAAAGCGGCGTCAATAGCGCCTGTCCTCTTGTCAGACATCCCCCTTGAGGCTAGAATGGACACATGGAGTTCGACGTTTTCACACTCCTGCCGGATGTCTTCCCCCCTTATCTTGACAGCAGCATTCTTCTGCGCGCCCGTCAGCGGAAACTGATCGAGGTGCGCGTGCACAATATCCGCGACTGGGCGCCCGACAAGCACCACGTCACCGACGATGAACCGTACGGCGGCGGCGGGGGCATGGTGATGAAGGTGGAACCGGTCTTCGCCGCGGTCGAAACGATCCTGGGACCTACCCCGAATTGCCCGGTGATCCTGCTCACCCCGCAGGGGCGGGTCTTCGACCAGCGCATGGCCATGGACCTGGCGGCGCAGCCGCGCCTGGCGCTCCTGTGCGGACGCTACGAGGGCATCGACGAGCGCATCCGCACCCACCTGGTCACGGACGAGATCTCGATCGGGGATTACGTCCTGACCGGCGGCGAACTGCCGGCCCTGATCCTGATCGACGCCCTGGCGCGCCTGCTCCCGGGCGTGCTGGGCGACCCGGACGGCGCCTTCGACGATTCGCATGCCTCCGGCCTGATCGAGTACCCGCATTACACCCGCCCGCCCGAATTTCGCGGCTGGACCGTCCCCGAGGTGCTGCTTTCGGGCGATCATGCCCGGATCGCTGCCTGGCGCCGCGAGCAATCCCTGCTGCGCACCCTTCAACGCCGTCCTGATCTGCTGGATCATGCACCGCTCACCCCGGTGGATCTAAAAACCCTGGAACGATTGAAAAAAGGAGAAGAGGAATGAAGAAATTCAACTACGGCAAGATCTTCCTGCTCGGCTTTGGCTTCTTCGGCGTCAGTGTCATCTGGGGCGTCTACAACGCATTCGTACCGGTCTTCCTTTCGGAACGCTTTGGCCTCCCGGCTGCCATGGTGGGCTTTTTCATGACCCTGGACAATATTGCCGCCCTCTTCATCCAGCCGCCCGTCGGCGCCTGGTCGGACAGGCTCCGCACCAAGATCGGTCGGCGTCTGCCGTTCATTCTGATCGGCGCGCCGATCTCGGCGGTCGCATTTGGCCTGGTTCCGCTGCAATCCTTCCTGCCGCTTTTCGTGGCCTGCACCAGCACCCTGATCCTGAGCATGGCCATCTGGCGCACGCCGGTCGTCGCCCTGATGCCCGACCTGACCCCTTCCGCCAAGCGCTCGCAGGCCAACGGCATCATCAATTTCATGGGTGGGATCGGGACGATCATCGCCCTGCAAACCGGCGGCACCCTTTACAAGCTCAGCCCGAATTTCCCCTTCTGGATGGGCTCCGGCCTGGTGATCCTGGCCGCCCTGATGGTCTTTATTTTCATCCGGGAGCCAAAGGAATACGCGCAGGGCGAACACGAACCGAACATGTTCGCCAGCCTGAAGGAAGTGGTCTCGGACGCGGATAAAAGCGGCCTGCGCATCTTCCTGGCCATTTTCTTCTGGTTCCTGGGATATGCGGCCATCGACACTTTCTTCACCCTGTACGCCAAACACCACCTGGGAATTAACGAAGGCGATGGGGCGACGCTCCTGTCCGTGCTGCCGTTGATCTTCGTCCTCTTCGCCATTCCTTCCGGAATGATTGCCGCCCGCATCGGACGGCGGGTCACCATTTCGATCGGCCTGATCACCTTGACGCTCGTACTGGTCTGCCTGTACCTGATCCCGGCCGGCATCCTGCTCAAAGCGGTCTCTCCCCTGCCCCTGGTCGGGATCCCGCTGACGGAAGGCGGCCCGCGCATGCTGACCATTGCCGGTATTCTGCTGATGTTCGGCGGCTTCGCCTGGGCGTGCATCAACATCAATTCCCTGCCCATGGTCGTGGACATGACCAGCGCGGCCCGGATCGGAACCTACACCGGCCTTTACTACCTGTTCTCCACCCTGTCGGCGATTGTCGGCCCGAACGTCAATGGCTGGATCATCCAGCTGACCGGGAATAATTACAACAATATCATGCTGGTCGCGCCGATCTTCATGGTGGTGGCCCTGTTCCTGATGTGGGGCGTCCGCCGCGGCGAGGCCAAGGCGGCCTGATCCCTGACCGCCGGTGGTGGGCACGACTGCTATGAAAATCCGCTCCCTGGCACTGTTCCTGCTGGTTCTTGTCCCGGCGGTTCTCACCGCCTGCCAGCCCAAGTCTGCCAACTGCATCCAGCCGGATGTGTTCTGCGTCGGGCTGGTGGGCGAGGTCGGCCCGCTGGAAGACCGCGCCTTCAATCAGTCCACCTGGCAGGGTCTGGAACAGGCCAGGGCAAACGGAACGGCCGATTGGATCGCCTCGATCGAAACCAAGGACCGGCGTGACTATCTGGAAAACCTGCGCACCTTTGCCGAAGCGGGCTATGACGTGATCGTCGCCGTGGGCAGCGGCAGCAGCGACGCCTTGTACACCGCGGCCGGGCAATTCCCGAACTCATTTTTCATCGGCGTCGATCAGCCCCAGCCTGAGGAGCAGACCGTCCTGCGCAACCTGACCCGCCTGTCCTTTCCGGAGGAGCAGCTCGGCTTCCTGGCCGGAGCCCTGGCTGCCATGCTGTCGGAAACCGGGCGCGTGGGGGCGGTCTGCGCCAGCGATCTCTCCCCGGCCATGCTGCGCTATGGTTCGGGATTCACGCAGGGCGCCGAGTATATCGACGCGGAGGTCTCGGCCACGGTCGTGTTCAACGGGCAGACCGGTCTGGCAGATTCCTTCGCCGACCCGGAATGGGGTGCCGAGACGGCCAACACGCTGATCGATTCCGGCGTCGATGTGATCTTCGGCGTCGGGGGGACGACCGGGAACAACGCCATCGTGGCAGCCGCCATGCGCGGGGTCTACGGCATCGGCGCCGACAACGACCAGTACTACAACCTCCCGGTGGCTGCCCCGCGCATCCTCAGCAGCGTGCTCAAGGATATCCCCGATGGCGTCGACGTGTTGCTGCAACTGGCGCGGGCCGCCCAGCGTGGCGAGGCCATCTTCCCGGCCGGAAGCTCCACCGGGCAGGTAGCCCTTGCTCCGTATCACGACCTGGATCAGCTGGTGCCGGATGAGGTCAAGACCAGGATGGAGGACCTGCTGCATGCCCTGATCGCTGGGGAGATCCAGACCGGAACGGATGCGCCCCTGCCATGACAAGCGACATGCAGACGACCTGACACGCTTTTCCTTGCAAATCGAATCAAGTCGCTGTATACTAACTCTAGCATGATGTCTGATGACTCAAATCCAAGGAGGTGCGATCAGGAACTGATGCTTTGTCAACGAAGGCCCCTGTTATTTACGTACCCAAACCCAAATTTGTATGAGGAGAAGGAAAAATGAAGAAACTGTATACCCTGGTCACCATCCTGGTGATCGCGACCATGCTGGCCTCCTGCGCTCCGAAAGTCGACTGCACCGATCCGGCGCAGGTTTGCGTCGGCGAAGTCACCGACATGGGCGGAGTGGACGACAAGTCCTTCAACGCCAGCGCATGGGCCGGCACCGAGCAGGCTGTGGAAGAGGACCTGATCGCCAGCGGCAAGTACCTGGAATCCCAGGCACAGGCCGATTATGCCCGCAACATTCAGCAGTTCCTCGATGAGGGCACCGACCTGATCATCACCGTCGGTTTCCTCCTGGGCGTCGATACCGCCAAGGCTGCCGTTGCCAACCCGGACACTTCCTTCGCCATCGTCGACTACACCTATCCCGACTGCTGGCCGGGCGCCGTTGTCGGCACCGATTGCGGTTCGGATGTGGACCTGCCGAACGTCCGCGGACTCGCCTTCCAGACCGACCAGGCCGCTTTCCTGGCCGGCTACCTGGCTGCAGGCATGACCGAGACCGGCAAGGTCGGCACCTATGGCGGCCTTCCGATCCCGACCGTGACCATCTTTATGAAGGGTTACGAAGCCGGCGTCAAGTACTACAACGAACAGCACGGCACCGCCGTTGAGGTCGTTGGCTGGGACAATGCCACGGGTGAGGGCCTCTTCACCTTCAACTTTGACTCCACCGATGACGGCCGCGCCTTCGCCGAATCCCTGATGCAGGAAGGCGTTGACATCATCATGCCCGTCGCCGGACCGGTTGGCCTGGGCTCCGCCGCGGTGTGTGTCGAGACCGGTGGCTGCAAGATCATCGGCGTTGACACTGACTGGTTCGAGACCGCTCCGGAATACAAGTCCGTCGTCCTCTCCAGCGTGCTGAAGAAGATCAACGTGGCTGTCTACAACACCGTTGCCGACATGGCCGCTGGCAACTTCACCGCCGGCACGGTCGTTTACACGATCGCCGATGGTGGCGTCGATCTGGCCCCGTTCCACGAATTCGACAGCGCTGTCCCGCAGTCCATCAAGGACGAGATCGTTGCGATCAAGCAGATGCTCATCGACGGCTCTCTGACCGTCGACGGCGTGCTCGGTCAGTAATCTCGACTCATCCGCTTCTAGAAGGGCCGGGGAATATCCCGGCCCTTTTCTATTTTTATGGTAAGATTTTCACAATCAACCTGATCGGCAGGAGAAAAGAGTATGGCATCCGTTTTGGAGCTGCACGGGATCTCCAAGGCTTTCCCCGGTGTGATCGCCAATGACAAGATCGACCTGACCCTGGAGAAGGGCGAGATCCATGCATTGCTGGGCGAGAACGGCGCGGGTAAAACAACCCTGATGAATATCCTCTACGGTCTGTACAAGCCGGATCAGGGAGAGATCCTCATCAAGGGTGAGAAAGTCGACATTCACAGCCCCAATGACGCCATTCAGCGCGGCATCGGCATGGTGCACCAGCACTTCATGCTTGTTCCGGTCATGACCGTGACCGAGAACGTCATGCTCGGCATCGAGCCAACCAAAAACATGCTTTTTCTCGATCGCGAGAAGGTGGCAAAAGAGATTGTCGAGATCTCCGAGCACTACGGATTGGGTGTGGACCCGGATGCCTACATCAAAGACCTGCCGGTCGGCATCCAGCAGAGGGTGGAGATCATCAAGGTTCTCTACCGTCAAGCGGACATCCTGATCCTGGACGAGCCCACCGCCGTTCTGACCCCCCAGGAAGTGGAAGGGCTCTTCACCATCCTGCGCTCGCTGGTCGAAAGGGGGAAATCGCTGATCTTCATCACCCACAAGCTCAAAGAGGTCATGGCCCTGGCAGACCAGATCACGGTCCTGCGCGGCGGGAAAGTCGTCGGCAGCGTCCGCCCGAAGGATGCCACGCTGGAAAAGCTGGCCTCGATGATGGTCGGCCGCGAAGTCACCCTGGTCGTCAAGAAAAAACCCCCGAAGGTTGGCGATACCATCCTGGAGGTCAAGGACCTCTACGTCAAAGATGAACGCCTGAATATGACCATTCAGGGGGTGAGTTTCGACGTCCGTGCCGGCGAGGTGCTCGGCGTAGCCGGGGTGCAGGGCAACGGGCAGACCGAACTGGTCTACGCCCTGACCGGCCTGTCCCCGATCGCCAGCGGCGAGATCCGCATCACCGGTCGCACCGTCAAGAAATCCTCGCCGCGCAACATCCTGGAACGCGGCGTCGCCCACATTCCCGAGGACCGGCAGAAGCATGGCCTGGTGCTGCCCTTCCCGATCTATGACAACATGATGCTGTGCACCTACTACCTGAAGCCCTTTGCCAAGGGGGTGGTCCTGCAGGAGAAGATGATCCGCGCGAACGCGGATCAGCTCATCGAGCAGTTCGATGTACGCACGCCAAATGCCGTCGTTCCGGCGTCCACGCTCTCCGGAGGCAACCAGCAAAAGGTCATCGTGGCGCGCGAGTTCTCCCGCCCGATCAAGCTCCTGATCGCCTCGCAGCCGACGCGCGGCCTGGATGTCGGCTCGATCGAATACATTCACAGCCAGATCATCAAAAAACGCGGGGAAGGCACGGCAGTCGTCGTGGTTTCCTCCGAACTGGACGAGATCCTGGCTCTGTCCGACCGGATTGCCGTCCTGTTCAAGGGGCAGATCGTTGCCATCGTCCAGGCTGGAAAAGTGAGCAAGGAAGCCATCGGCCTGCTCATGGCAGGGGTCAAACCGGAGGACGCACTCAAACAATCCGTCCGCGAGACCAAAGAAGTCGAGCGGGTTTTCTAGGAGGCGCACAGTGACAAGCAAGAAGGCGAACGAGAAAAAACCGCAGAAAACAAAAACACAGGAGCCTCAAACCGGGAAGAAGCGAGGGAAGGTCTGGCAGACCCTGGCGCTGCCTGCCCTGTCCGTCTTCTCCGGACTGCTCGTTGGCGCGATCGTGATCATCGTCACCGACGCGAATGTCATTGCCGCCTATAAGAACTTCTTTCAGGACCCCCTGAAAGCGATCGGGTTGACCTTCCAGGCGGTCGGCGTTGCCTATGGCGCCTGGTTCAGCGGCTGTTTCGGCAGCCCGGACAAGGTCATCCGGGCGTTCCAGACCCTCTTCGCCACCGGCGAAACGACTGCGCTGGTGAATGCCTTCTGGCCGCTGACGGAAAGCCTGGTCCAATCCACCCCGTTCATCCTCGCCGGACTGGCTGTTGCCCTGGGTTTCAAGTGCGGCCTCTTCAATATCGGTGCGGAAGGGCAATTCCTGATGGGGGCGCTTGCCTCCGCTTGGATCGGCTACACGTTCGAGCTGCCCTGGTACATTCACCTGCCATTGGCCATCTTGGGTGGCGCTCTGGCTGGGGCATTCTGGGCAGCCATTCCGGGTTACCTCAAAGCCATCACCGGTGCGCATGAAGTGGTCAACACGATCATGATGAACTACGTCGCCTACCGCCTGAGCGACTGGCTGCTGAACGGTCCGATGAAAGCTACCGGATACCGGCCCGTCACGCCCGTGATCCAGGACAGCGCCACCCTGCCGCGCTTCTTCCCGGATCCCACCCGCCTGAACATGGGTTTCATCCTGGCCCTTGCCGCTGCGGCACTCGTCTACTGGCTGCTCTACAAGACCACGATCGGCTTCGAGATCCGCGCCGTCGGGACCAACCCGAACGCCGCCAAGTACGCCGGTATGAACGTGACCCGCAATTTCATCCTGGTCATGGTCATGAGCGGCGCTCTGGCCGGCCTGGCGGGCGCCACCCAGGTGCTGGGCGTCGATCACTGGGTCGGGCAGGGTTTCTCCGCCGGCTACGGTTTCGACTCGATCGCCATCGCCCTGCTTGGCAACAGCAATCCATTGGGCGTGGTCCTGTCCGCGTTGCTGTTCGGTACCCTGCGCAGCGGTGCCACCCGCATGCAGTCCATGGCAGGCATCCCGATCGACATCGTTTCCGTCATCCAGGGGCTGGTCATCGTCTTCGTAGCCGCTCCAGCAATCATTCGCTGGATCTACCGCATTCGCAGCCTGAAGACCGACGAGATCGTCCTGACCCGCGGTTGGGGCAAATAGGTGCCGACCATGACAAATCTCAAACAAATCCGCTCCAAGCTGACCTTCCGCTCCCGGATCGTTTCCGGGGTCGTGCTGCTCGTCTTCGGTGCCCTGATCTATTTTCTGTTCGGGGGCAGCGCGGACTGGATCCAGAAGGCGACCTTCGGCTTGAACATGGCCGGGGATACGCAGGCCATTCCCGTCCCTGACCTGGTTCTGCCGGTCAAAACCAGCGTGCTCATACTCGCCCTGGCGGTTGTCTTCCTGGGCGCCTGGCAACTTGCGCGCGGCATCCGTTCCAAGGGATTGACGGTCGGGCTGGTGGCGATCGCTTTCGTTCTGTCCTTCCTGCTCTGGGCGACCAAAGATGCCTCCTTCAGCCTGGTCGGCATGCTGAACAGTACCCTCGTGCGAGCCACGCCGATCGCGCTGGCCGCCTTGTGCGGCGTGATCGGCGAACGCTCGGCGGTGATCAACATCGGCATTGAGGGCATCCTGCTCCTTTCCGCCCAGACCGCGGTGGTCGCCGCCACGGTGGCCCACAGCCTGTTTGTCGGCCTGATCATGGCGATCCTGGTCGGCGGCCTGGTTGCCGGCATCCATGCCATCCTGGCCATCCGTTTCAAGGTCAACCAGATCGTCAGCTCCACCGCCATCAACATCTTTGCGGTGGGCGCGACCAGCTTCATATCTTCGAAATTCCTCGAAAAGAACATCGATGCGCTGAACAACTCGGGAACCTTCCCATCCATCTCGATCCCCTTGCTGGCAAAGATCCCGGTCCTCGGTCCGGTCCTGTTCGAGAACAACATCATCGTCTTTCTGATGTTGATCCTGGTCATTCTGATGCACGTGGTCCTGTTCAACACCCCCTGGGGCTTGCGGACGCGCGCCGTCGGTGAGCACCCCAAGGCAGCCGACACATTGGGCATCAACGTGTACTTGGTCCGCTATGTCAATGTCATCGTGGGCGGGATGATCGCCGGGATCGGCGGTGCCTACTTCACCATCGGGGCGGTCGGCCGTTTCGACGAGATGATGACCGCCGGCAAGGGATTCATTGGCATGGCAGCCATGATCTTTGGGAAATGGACACCCCTTGGAGCGTTTTCTTCTTCATTAATATTCGGTTTTGCCGACTCGCTCCAGGTCAAGATGCAGATCCTGCAGGTCCCGATCCCTTCGGAATTCCTGCTGATGGCTCCCTACATCCTGACCATGGTGGTGCTGGCCGGCGTTGTCGGAAGCGCCACCCCGCCTGCTGCAGATGGCGAGGTTTACGAAAAGCACTAAACTGCCCCTGGCTTTCGTTGTGTTCCGGGGCAGCCGCTGGCTGCCCCGCGTTCTTTTCATGACATGAAACGATCAATCGTTTGGATCCTGCTCTGGTTGGCCGGTATCCTCTTCCCAATGGCCTTGCTTGGGCGGCTTTGGCCGGCCTTCGGGATGGTCTTTGCTGCCGTATTCGCCGGGGACTGGACACACATCCTGATGCATGGATTGCTGTACTTGGTGCTTGGTTTCCTGCTGATGAACCAGGCCGGGACCTTGACCCGCGGGAGCTGCCTGTGCGTCCTTTCGATCCTGTTGGCTGTCGGTCTGGTCCACGAAGGGATCCAGATCTTCGCCGCAGGCTCCTGGCCGGGGTGGACGGAGGAAGTGAAGGACCTGCTGGTCGATCTGCTCGGAGGAGGCGCCGGGATGGGCCTTGCCCTGCTTCTCGCCAGATCACGGCGACGGCGCCTGGCCTGACCTGCCACTCGACCCAGTTCCGCCCCTGTTCAGCTATGCGCATGACCGCTTCTGTTATAATGCCCGAGGTATCCGATCTTACGCTCATCCCCTCTCAATCACTGGAGAAACAGGTTGTTTATGAAACGTGTATCTGTTCGCTTGCTGATCCTGTCCATTCTGCTCTTTACCGCCCTGGCTGGCTGCGGAGGCAATTCCCCGGCCGCCACCGACGATCCCAATCTGGTCTACACCCAGATCTGGCAGACTGTGGAGTTCGCCCAAACCCAGACCGCCCTGGTGATCACCCCAACCGAGACCCCGACCCATACTCCAGAAGCATCACCCACGCTGGAGATGACAAACACACCGTTGCTCAGCTCCACTCCCAATGTCAGCCTCGCCACGAACACGCCGCTTGTCCGCAATACGCCCGTATCCCCCGGAACGCAACCCTGCGACAATGGCGTTTTCGTTGCGGATGTAACCTATCCGGATGGCTCCGAGGTTGTCGCCGGGCAACCATTCGTGAAGACCTGGCGATTTCGAAATACCGGACCCTGTGATTGGGCCGAAGATTATCACCTGATCTTCGGCTGGCAGACCGAGGGTGCCAACTGGCAGAATACCGCGCCGGTTCGCTTCAACACGATTGTTGAGGTGGGCGAAACCTTCGATATTTCGGTAACCCTGACTGCCCCAACAGCTCCGGGCGGATATGGAGCCTGGTTCCGCCTGCAGAACAATAAAGGCTTTAACTTCGGCGAGATCTTCGCCGTCTACGTGGTCGTCAAGTAATTGTGGATCTCGGCGATCTAAAACAAGCACTGCTTTCTGAAGCCAAACGTCAGGGTTTCGCTCTCGCCGGAGTGACCACGCCTGACCCTCCGCCCCACTGGTCCGCCTTTCAACGCTGGCTGGACCTGGGGCGGAATGCTTCCATGGCCTACCTGAAGGACCCACGCCGCGCGGACCCGCGCCTGGTGCTTCCAGAATGTAGATCCATCCTTGTCCTGGTCGCCCGCCATCCTGCCCCCGAACGGGAGAACGTTACGTCATCCCCGGCTGGTTCCTTGCGGGTGGCCGCCTACGCCCGCGGTCAGGATTATCACCACGTTCTCCCGGAACGCCTGCGCGCCCTGGTGAGTTTCCTGGAAGCGCACACCGGCGGCCCGGTGGCGCATCGCATCTACACGGATACGGGTCCGCTGCTGGAACGGGATCTGGCCCAGCGGGCCGGCCTGGGCTGGATCGGCAAGAACACCTGCCTGATCCATCCGCAGCTTGGCTCCTATTTCTTCCTGGCCGAGATCCTGCTTGACCTCGAGCTCACAGCGGACGCGCCCTTCACGGCCGACCGCTGCGGCACCTGCACCCGCTGCCTGGATGCCTGCCCGACCGGCTGCATCCTGCCGGACAGGACGATCGATGCCCGGCGCTGCATCTCCTTCCTGACCATCGAGAACAAGGGCGCCATCCCCGCCGAACTGCGGTCACAGGTGAACGGCTGGACATTCGGCTGCGACGTGTGCCAGATGGTCTGCCCCTGGAACGGGAAGGCGTCGCCCGAACCCGGCTCGCTGCCGCAATTTCAACCCGAACCGGGATTGACACCTGAAGCCGCCGACCTGCAGATCACACCGCAGGAGTTCAACTCCCGTTTCCGCGCCTCCCCCATCCTGCGGACTCGCCGCCAGGGTCTGGTCCGTAATCTATGCGTTGCACTTGGCAACACCGCCGGGCGGGAGGCCATTCCCTTCCTGCACAGCCTTCTGACGGCAGGCGAAACATTCGTGCAGGAGCATGCTGCCTGGGCGCTTGACCGGATCGAGGCAAGGACGAAAGCATAAAATGCAAAACCTTCTTCTGGCTACCAACAATAAAGGAAAAGTCGACGAGATCGTCGCGCTGCTGCAAGAGCTTCCGCTCCATATTTTGACGCCCGCCGATCTCCTGCTCGATCTGGAGGTTCCGGAAGATGGGCGGACCTATGCCGAGAACGCCAGCCTGAAAGCGGTCGCCTTTGCCCGGGTCGCCAACCTGCCGTCTCTGGGAGACGATTCGGGGCTGGAGGTGGATGCCCTTGGCGGCCGGCCCGGCCTCCATTCCCATCGCTTTTGTCCGCTCCCGAACGCCAGCGATGCCGACCGCCGGGCATACTTGCTCGAACAGCTTGCCGGAAAGCCCCGCCCGTGGAGCGCTCGCTTCAAGGCGACGGTCGCCATCGCCGTACCGGGGAAGGCTGTCGAACTGGCTGCAGGCATCTGCGAGGGCCAGATCATCCCGCAGGAGAGGGGCACAAACGGTTTTGGTTATGACCCGATCTTCCTGCTGCCGGGAGGATTGACAATGGCCGAACTGAGCATGGATCAAAAGAACCGGCTCAGCCATCGCGCCCTTGCGGTCCGGAGCGCGATCCCGATCCTGGAAAGAACCCTTTCCCTGAAATAAACAAAAAGCCGCCAACGATGGCGGCTTTTGAGTCGATCAGGATCCATGCTCAGAGCGTGGCAAGGAACATCCCCAGCAGGCGGGCCAGCCGGGTGGGGTGCTCCGCGGGAAGCAGGTGCCCGCCCCCGTCGATCGTCTGCAGGGCGGCGCCGGA
>Ga0233425_10004150_pt1 | contig 24788 bp, 16 predicted proteins | sample Watercolumn_Towu_2_FD_181712 | JGI IMG/M metagenome (GOLD analysis project Ga0233425, IMG submission 181712) | Freshwater microbial communities from Lake Towuti, South Sulawesi, Indonesia - Watercolumn_Towuti2014_140_MG | ecosystem: Environmental > Aquatic > Freshwater > Lake | place... | reverse complement strand
CGTTTTTGTTGCCGGGATTTAAGATCGTTTTGTCGTAAGATACACCTGATTTCTGCACCAGCAGGGCAGTCTGTATAGGCGATGGAACGCTGAACAATTCACCGCCAACATTCAGCGCCATAGCTTTCACCGTATCGTTGTCAGGCAAATTATCGTTCGTTTCCTCAGTCGGCTTAGGATCGCCGCAGGAAGAAATAAATACAGAAACCAAACCCAAAGCAAGAACTTTGGATTTCAGCTTGAAATTAGTCATGTTCATCGTCATAATTGATTTGTTTATTGGCTCAAAAACCTATGCAAGTAAATACTTTTTAGCGAAATAACAAAATAAATGTTTTAAAGGTTTTTTGACACGCCCGGCTTTATTCCAAGCGCCTCTTCCACGTATTGGAAAGTCGATAGAACATCCGGCTTGCCGTCGATCATCGCCACATCGTGCTCGAAGTGAGCCGATGGAAGCCGGTCGGCCGTCAGCACCGTCCAGCCGTCCTTCATGAACTGAACCTGGCGCTTGCCCATATTGATCATCGGCTCGATGGCCAGCACCATGCCGTCCTTCAGCTTCGGCCCGTCGCCGCGCTTTCCGAAGTTCGGAACATCCGGCCCCTCGTGCAGGTCTTTGCCCAGCCCGTGGCCTACCAGCTCCCTCACCACGCCATAGCCGTTTTTTTCGGCATGCGACTGGATCGCGTAGCCGATATCGCCTATGCGGTTGCCGGTCTTAAACTGCTCGATGCCCAGGTAAAGGCACTCCAGCGTCACGTCGAGCAGGCGGCGTACCTCCGGCTTGATCTCGCCCACCGCAAAGGTATAGGCATGGTCGCCGCAATAGCCGTTCTTCTTCACGCCGCAGTCCACCGAAATAATATCCCCTTCGCGCAGAGGCTTGTCGTTCGGGATGCCGTGCACCACCGATTCGTTCAGCGACATGCAAAGCGCGTTCGGGAAATCGTACATGCCCTTGAACAAAGGCGTGCCGCCGTTGTCGCGGATATATTCCTCGGCGATCTTATCGAGGTACAATGATGTAACGCCCGGCTTTATTTCTTTGGCGATCACGCCTAAGGTGCGCGATACGCTCAGCGCGGCTTCGCGCATCAATTCGATCTCCTCCCTGCTTTTTAAGATGATTTTCTTCATGTGTTTATCCTATTCTCAAATGCTCTATTCTTTTCCGAATAATTTCTGAAAGAAGCTTTTTTCTTTTCTGTAGTTGTGGTGAGCCTCCGGGTTGGTGAAGGTGTGGTTGAAATCACCGCCTTCCGGGTGCAGCGTTTGCCACACGGCGCTCCAGCCGGGGAATCCGCCCACATTGCGGTCGTCGATGAAGATATCGGCGATCAGCTTCCTGGCCGTACCCTCCGTCATCTGCTCTTCCGGGTAGTTCTTGTTCACCGCATAGAACTCCACCCCGTTTTTTCGGCAATACTCCACCGCCTCATCCAGGAGGTCGCCCGTGCGGTAGGTCCATAGGATGAGCTTGTGGCCTTTCTTGCTGAGCTCCTTGATCGTGGAAAACGCAAACAGCATTTCCTTCCCGATCCTCGGGAAATCATGCTCTACAATCGTTCCATCAAAATCGATGGCAATTGTCTTGCTGTTCGAATTCATGAATTGCTGTGACGAGGACATGACCTAAAGATTTTCGGCTTTTAAAACAGTCAGATCTTTATCCAGCTCATAGTGGCGCGGAACCGCCGTGCCGATCTCAAACTCCAGGATCTGCTCCGGCGTCATGTGCTCGAGGTACATGATCAGGGCACGTAAGCTATTGCCATGAGCGGCGATCACAATGTTCTTACCCTCTCTGAGCTTCGGCTCTATTTCGGCTTTGTAATACGGGATCACGCGCGCAGCCGTGTCTTTCAGGCTTTCCCCGTTGGGAGGCGCGATGTCGTAACTCCTTCTCCAGATCTTCACCTGGTCTTCCCCGAACTTTTTCGCCGTTTCCGTTTTGTCGAGGCCCTGCAGGTCGCCGTACATCCGCTCGTTCAACGCTTTGTCGTAGGTTGTCGGAACATCGGGCTGTCCCGCCACTTCCAGGGCTGTCTTCAGGGTGTTTTGGGCGCGTTTCAGGTCCGAGGCATAAGCCAGGTCGAAGCGGAAAGGCTTTAATTTTTCTCCCGCGTTTTTGGCTTCCTGGATCCCCTTGTCGCTAAGCTCCACATCCACCCAGCCGGTAAATTTATTTTCGAGGTTCCAAACGCTTTGTCCGTGACGAAAGATAATGAGTGTTGACATATAATTTTAGTAACTGTTTTTTATTGAATTACGAATAAGCACGAATATACGAATGCTCTGTAATTAAGCTTTGATCGGTATATTCGGATGAATTCGTAATCATTTTCCTGATTTGTATATTCGTATGAATTCGTAATTCGTATTAGTAAGCCTTCGCAAATAAAACACGCTGTGTGCTCGGTTTACCGCTATAAACACATACGCCCGCCTCTTGTTCATTGTTCAGCGGAATGCAGCGGATCGTGGCCTTTGTCTCCTCTTTGATCTTCTCCTCCGTTTCAGGAGTACCGTCCCAGTGAGCGGAGATGAAGCCTGTTTTTTCCTCCAGCACTTTTTTGAATTCCTCGTAGCTGTCCACTTTCGTGGTGAGGTTTTGCGTACGCTGTTTGGCGCGCTCGAATAAATTGGCCTGGATATCCTCCAGCAGCTTTTCGATCAGCGTGTCGATGCCCTCGATGCTCACCGTTTCCTTGGTCAGGTTGTCGCGCCTTGCCAGCTCTACCGTTCCGTTGGCCAGGTCGCGCTCGCCGATGGCAATGCGCACCGGAACACCTTTCAGCTCATAGTCGGCAAACTTCCAGCCCGGGCGTTGGGAGTCGCGGTCGTCGTATTTTACCGTGATGCCTTTGGCCTGCAGCTTTTTCTTAATGGCATTCGCCACTTCCGAAACCTTTGCCAGGCCTTCGTCGCCTTTGTAGATAGGCACGATCACCACCTGCGTAGGTGCCAGCCTCGGCGGGATGATCAGGCCGTTGTCGTCGCTGTGGCTCATGATCAGGGCGCCCATCAGGCGTGTGGAAACGCCCCAGGACGTCGCCCAGACATATTCCTGCTTGTTGTCTTTGGTCACGTATTTCACGTCAAAGGCCTTCGCGAAGTTCTGCCCCAAAAAGTGGGACGTGCCTGCCTGAAGAGCCTTGCCATCCTGCATCAGCGCTTCGATGCAATAGGTATCGTCGGCGCCCGCAAAGCGCTCGTTGGCGGTTTTCACGCCTTTCACCACCGGTACAGCCATCCAGTTCTCTACGAAATCGGCATACACCTCCAGCATCTGCTTCGTTTCGGCAATCGCCTCTTCCCGGCTGGCATGCGCCGTGTGCCCTTCCTGCCAGAGGAATTCCGTGGTGCGCAGGAACAGGCGGGTGCGCATTTCCCAGCGTACCACATTGGCCCATTGGTTTACCAGGATCGGCAGATCGCGGTACGACTGGATCCAGCCTTTGTAGGTGTTCCAGATAATGGCCTCGCTCGTGGGGCGCACGATCAGCTCTTCCTCCAGCTTCGCTTCAGGATCGACGATGAGCTTTGTTTTATCATTCGGGTTTGTTTTGAGGCGGTAATGCGTTACCACGGCGCACTCTTTGGCAAAGCCCTCTGCATTTTTTTCTTCTGCTTCGAATAAACTTTTGGGGATGAACAAAGGGAAATAAGCGTTGACGTGTCCGGTGTCCTTGAACATCTTGTCCAGTGCCTTCTGCATGTTCTCCCAGATGGCGTAGCCACCGGGCTTGATCACCATGCAGCCCTTCACGGCTGAGTGATCTGCGAGATCCGCTTTTACTACTAAATCATTGTACCACTTACTGTAATCTTCCGACCGCTTTGTCAGTTCCTTGCTCATACTTGTATAACAAATGTTAAATTGAAATGATGTGTTCTACGGTTTGGCACTTATTTTGTATTTTTACAAGTGCATCCCCTGCAAAGTTAAACTTTTATTGCACGTTTTTCGTGTTATGATCTAAAAACTAATAATAATGAAACAATCAGTTCTGGTCCTTAATTTAATCGTATTGTTTCTCTTGTCTTCCTGCGCCACTCAAAAACAAGCTTCTTCCAACGACGATGTATATGCCAACCCGAAGGAGGACAGGATCGAGGAGGCAAGAATAGCCGCTGAAAAAAAGGCCGCCCGTGAGGCCCGCGAGAAGCGCTATAACGATTCCATCGCCGCCGTACGAAAGGCCCAGCAGGAAAAGGACGATGCCAACCCTTACTACAAAGACAGGGAGTTCAAATACGACGATTACTACGATTACGAATACGCTACCCGCATCAAGCGCTTCGATAACAGCATCAACGGGCTCAGCTATTACGATAACTATTACACCAACTCCTACTGGTACAACCGCAACCCTTACAACTACGGCGTGAGCGTATACAACGGCTACAGCTGGTGGGGATCGGGCTACAACTACTACAGCTACAATCCTTCTATCTCGTTTTACATGAATTACGGCTGGGGCAACAACTATGGCTGGGGCGGATACAACGGCTACAATCCCTACGACCCATATGCCGCCGCCTACTGGCAGGGCTACAACAACGGTTATTACAATGGCTATTACAACGGCTGGGGCGGGTACCCTTACTACGGCTTTGGATATGGCTACGGTTACGGATATGGTTACAACCCTTACGGTTACGGCTACAATCCCTACTATGGCGGATACGGCTATTCCTACCCATACAATGGCTGGGGCTACTACAACGGCTACGATGTGAACAGCAGCTACACCTATGGCCCGCGTGCTTCGCATACCGGCAACAACAGCCCGAGAACCTCGAACCCGGGGATGAAGCCCGATGATGGCTACGTGCAGAAATACGTGTCGGCGGTGAGCCAGCAGCAGGCTTCCATGCCTAAGTTTGCCGACGAGCCGCCAAGGTCGAACCCGTCGAAAGTAGGTGCTTATACCAATGGCTCGGCAGGAATCAGAAATCCTCAGGGGCAGGGGCAAGGGCAAGGGCAAGGTACTATCGCTAATCCAGGGAAAACAGGCTATGGCGAAAATCCGGTAAGAGGAACCACAAACAATCCTAACGCCGTGAACCCAGGCAGGAACTACAACGACGGATACAACGCGCCTGTCAAACAGCCTATCGATAATCAGCCTGTCCGGAACTACAACAACCAGCCGGTGAAGCAATACGATCAGCCTGTCAGGCAGCAATACGAAAACCAGCCCATCAGGCAGTACGAGCAGCCGGTGAAGCAGCAGTACGAAGCACCGAAATATGAGCAGCAACAGCCGATCAAGCAGTATGAGGCTCCGGCCCGCGACAACTTCCAGTCTCCATCCAACAATGGCGGCGGAGGCGGTGGTGGCATTCGTTCAGGTGGTAGTGGTCGTCCGAGATAATCCCCCGGTTACAATTTTTTACAGAATAATGTTATGAATGGTCATGTTGCTGATACGATATGGCGACTTGAAGGAATATGACTATACCATCAGGCAATTAAAAAACAGTAAGCATTAGTTATGAAAAGCAGTATCTATCTAACGGTTTTATGTGCACTCTCTGTGCCATTGTCGTCACAAAACGATCTGGATGCGATCCGCTATTCGCAGACGTTTTTCGGCGGAACCGCCCGCAGCAAGGCCATGGCCGGCTCATTCGGCGCTTTGGGCGCCGACGGCTCCGCGATGGCGATCAACCCTGCCGGGATCGGCCTCTATAAAAAAGGAGACATCAATATCGGACTCGGCCTTAAATTCGGCACCGCAAAGGCAAATCATAACGGCACCGAGTTCAGCACGCCGGCCTCCAACGCCACCTTCGACGGGCTCACCGTTGTTGGCGCCTGGGACGGCAAGATCGATCCGAAATCGCACCATGCCCTGGGTTTCTCGGGCAATCAGCTGGTAAACTTCAACTCGGAGATCTATATCGAGGGGAACAGCAATCACAAAAGCATCACGCAGGACATGCTGGCCGCCGCCAAAGGCGTTACTCCCAAAAACCTGGACGGAAGCTACGAAGGCCTGGCCTTTAACACGCTGGCGCTGGATACCTTTGATGGTAAATATTACAGCTTTGTAGACACCAAATACAACCTTAAGCAAGCCAGTGAAATTCAGAAGTCGGGCAGGATCAACGAATGGAATATCAACTATGCCTACGGCTATGATGATAAACTATACATCGGCGCCTCATTGGGCATTTCCTCCATTAATTTCAATTACCAGTCTACATACACCGAGGCGGATGATAAAGATTCCATGCGGATAAGCGCCACCAGATCCACCTACAGCTACGGGGTGTATTATTATCCGGGCTTTGGAGGCTTTAAGGACCTTACCTACCAGGAGACCTTCCGTACCAGCGGAACAGGCGTGAACCTGAAGCTGGGAGCCATTTACCGGGCCACCGACTTTTTGAGGCTGGGCGTGAGCTACGCAACCCCTACTTTTTACAATCTGACGGATACCTATATCTACTCCATGACCACCCGCTTTGACGAGGGGGACTCCTATTCGGAGGAAAACCCGCCCACACCCGGAGGAAAGTTCAAATACAAGCTGGTGACCCCGATGAGACTTACCGGAAGCATCGCCCTGTTATTCCAGAAATATGCAGCCCTGAACGTCGATTACGATTACCTGAACTACAGTGCCGCATCCTTAAGAAGCTCCCCGCAGGTGTTTACCGGGGTGAACAACACCATTAAAACCAAGTACAGCGCTACCTCCAACCTGAGGGTGGGGGCCGAGGTGGTTCTGAGGCCGATCTACCTGAGGGCAGGCTATGCCATGTACGGAAGCCCCTTCGGAGATGTCTTTAACGGCGACGGTGTCAGGACCTTCTATACGGGGGGTATTGGTTACAGGATGAATAAGTTTTACATTGATTTGGCTGTGACACAGTCTGTTACGAACGAAACGTACTATATGTACAACTCAGATTACGTGGATAAATCCACGATCAATAATTCTGGCACGACTATTGGTATAACTGTAGGTAGTAAGTTTTAGTGTAGTTTTGTTCTAGATTAATTGGTTAGAAAGTCCCGGGGTAGTGGCCGGGACTTTCGCTTTTTATATGCCTCAACCCTTTCAGGGTTGTAAGTGGAGTTATCGCTTGTTTATTATTTGGATTCAACTCCTTCGGAGTTGCTGTAGCAGTACAGATTATTCGTTTCCCGGGAATCCCGGAGAGATTCAACAAGAATAAATAATAAAAGAAATCAATGTATGGTATTGACAACCCTGAAGAGGTTGAACAAGGCAGCCTTAAGGGTATTAAAACTCCTTTTTAGCGGCGATGAGGGTGTTTTTCAGGAGCGAGGCAATGGTCATAGGGCCCACGCCGCCCGGCACAGGCGTAATGTAGCCCGCCTTCTGAGAAACCTCGTCGAATTTCACATCGCCCACCAGCTTAAAGCCGCTTTTGGTGGAAGCGTCGTCTACGCGGTTGATGCCCACATCGATGATCACGGCGCCCTCCTTGACCATATCCGCGGTCACAAAGTTCGGCTTGCCGATGGCGGCAATGATGATATCGGCGTTCAGGGTATGCTCTTTCAGGTTCTGGGTGTGGCTGTGGCAAAGCGTTACCGTGCAGTTCCCGAGGTTGGTGTTCTTAGCCATCAGGATGCTCATCGGGGAGCCTACAATATGGCTGCGGCCAATCACCACGCAGTGCTTGCCGTCTGTAGGGATGTTGTAGCGCTCCAGCAGCTGCACGATGCCGAAAGGCGTGGCGCTCACATAGGTCGGTAAATTGAGGACCAGGCGGCCTACATTGATCGGGTGGAAGCCATCCACGTCCTTGCTCGGCTTCACGGCCTCGATGATCTTTTGCTCGGAGATGTGGCGCGGCAAAGGCAACTGCACAATATAGCCGTCGATATCATCGTCCTGGTTGAGCTCGTCGATCTTGGAAAGTAATTTTTGCTCGGAGATATAAGCCTCGAAACGGATCAGGGTGCTTTTAAAGCCTACATTCTCGCAGGCCTTCACTTTGCTGTTCACATAGGTCTGGGAGGCCGGGTCGTCGCCTACCAGGATAGCGGCCAGGTGCGGCTGCTTTTTGCCTTTGGCGATCATGCTTTTCACTTCCTCCGCAATTTCAGACTGAAGCTGCTGCGATATTTTTTTTCCGTCGATTAAGATCATTTTTTATTTAAAGCTTATCACTAACCACTTATCACTTGCCCTTACATTCTCGGCATTCCGCCCGGCATGTTCTTCATGAGCTTGGCCATCTGGTTCTTGTCGCCCATCATGCGCATCATCTTGCGGGTATCCTCAAACTGTTTCAGGAGCTTGTTCACTTCCTGGATCGTTTGCCCGCTGCCTTTGGCAATGCGCTGGCGGCGCGAGCCGTTGATGATCTCAGGCTGGCTGCGCTCCTTCGGGGTCATGGAGCCGATAATGGCTTCGATGCCCTTGAAGGCATCGTCGTTGATTTCCGCATCCTTCATCGCTTTGCCTACTCCCGGGATCATGCCCACGAGGTCTTTGATGTTCCCCATTTTTTTGATCTGCTGCAGCTGGCCCAGAAAGTCGTTGAAGTCGAACTGGTTCTTGGCGATCTTTTTGGAGAGCTTCCTGGCCTCCTCTTCGTTGAATTGCTCCTGCGCACGCTCCACGAGGGTTACCACGTCGCCCATGCCCAGGATCCTGTCGGCCATACGCTCCGGGTAGAAAATATCCAGGGCCTCCATTTTTTCGCCGGTGCCGATGAATTTGATCGGCTTGTTTACCACCGATTTGATGGATAAGGCCGCCCCGCCGCGGGTATCGCCATCCAGCTTGGTCAGCACTACCCCGTCGAAGTCGAGGCGGTCGTTGAAGGCTTTGGCTGTATTCACGGCATCCTGCCCCGTCATGGCATCCACCACAAACAGGATCTCGTTTGGCTTCACGGCCTTTTTAAGCTCGGCAATCTCCGTCATCATCTGCTCGTCCACTGCCAGACGACCGGCGGTATCGATCAGCACGATGCTGTTGCCATTCTCTTTGGCCTGCTTGATAGCTGCTTCCGCAATAAGGATCGGGTTCTTCTCTTCTTTGTTGGAAAACACATCCACGCCGATCTGCTCTCCCAGGACGTGCAGCTGGTCGATGGCCGCCGGGCGGTACACGTCGCAGGCCACCAGCAAAGGCTTTTTGCCCTTTTTGGTTTTCAGGAAGTTCGCCAGCTTTCCGGTGAAGGTGGTTTTACCCGAGCCCTGTAAGCCGCTCATCAGGATCACCGTCGGATTTCCGCCCATGAAGATCTCTTCCATCTGCCCGCCCATCAGCTGGGTAAGCTCGTCGTGCGTGATCTTTACCAACAGCTGGCTCGGGGAAACGGCCGTAAGCACATTCTGGCCCAGGGCTTTTTCCTTCACCGTATCGGTAAACGATTTGGCAACCTTGTAGTTAACGTCGGCGTCCAGCAAGGCCTTGCGCACCTCTTTCAGCGTTTCGGCAACGTTAATCTCCGTGATCTTTCCCTGACCTTTGAGGGTCTTCATCGCTCTTTCGAGCTTTTCGGATAAATTATCGAACATGGTATAGTATTATATTAAGAAGGCGCAAAATTAGCAAAAATCCCTGCGATTCAGAAATTATAAGCCGGCAAAATACCGCGATTTTAGTGTTTTCCGAAAGGATTGCTGTAGGCAGGATTTTCAACAAAACCGGAGTCGCTGAGGGTTTTGAGAAAGGCAATTATCTTTTTCTTCTCGTAGGTATTAAGCCTGGGGGCGCTGTTAGGCACAAAAGACAAGTGGGGATCTATGGTAGGCGAGGCTTTCAGGTGCTCGCTGTAAAAGTCAAGCACTTCCTCCAGGGTCTTAAATCTTCCATCGTGCATGTAGGGCGCCGTAAAAAGCAGGTTTCTCAGGGAAGGGATTTTAAACTTGCCATAGTCGGCGGTGTTTTTAGTGTAGGCTCCCAGGCCTTTGTCTTTAAATTCCTGCCCCGGGTTTATTTCGTCCAGGCCATTGTTACTGTAGAGGCCGGTAGTGCCAAGCCCGTCGCCGTCCGTAGTATGGCAATGCACACAATTCCCTTTGGTCATATCATTGACCAGCTCCATGCCTTCCAGCTCTTCCAGGGTAAATTTTGCTTCCCTGCGAATCACCTGGTCGTATTTGGAGTTGGCGGAAATGAGCGTCCGCTCGAATTGTGCAATGGCTTTTGAGATGAGCACGCTATCGATCTCCACGCGGCCAAAGGCTTCGTAGAAGAGCTTGCGGTAAACTTTGCTCCGTTTTATTTTTTGGGTTACTTCCGGCCAGCTCGAGTTCATCTCACTTACCGTTCTCAGCGGATGGAAGACCTGCTCTTCTATGGAGGCTGTGCGGCCGTCCCAGAACAAACCTTTGTACCAGGCGAGGTTGAATAAAGGAAGCGTATTTCGTTGTTGCAATTGCCCACGGATGCCTGCGCTGAATGCATGGGGCGAATTGCTGAAGGCATGCTGCTGAACATGGCAGCTGGAACACGAAATTGTACTGTCGGCGCTGAAAACGGGATCGTAAAATAAACGCCTGCCGAGCTCCACACCATTCACCGTGACAGGATTCGCTTTGTTCACGGGCATTTCCGGGAACTGCGGAATTACGGGGAATGGATAAGGCCGGTCTTTGACGGTGCTAAAGGCAAAGCATACAAGAAAACAGAAGAGGCAAAAAAAGGCGTTAGGGATATGGGCGCGTTTAGCCTTTCTCATAAAGGATTTTAAACGACTGGGTTTTACTACGGGTAGTAACCTTTAAATAATACAGGCCGGGCTTATGGTTGCTGATGTCCAGTACCACTTTGGTATAATTCTTCCCAAAACGTTCCACCACGCGTCCCGATTCATCGATCAGCTCGATGTCGTCGATCATGTCCGTATCTTTGAGCTTTTTCATTTCTACGTTCACGATGCCAGTGGTGATGTTCGGATAAACAACCACCGGGTCTATCTGGCTGATCTCTTTGACAGGATGCAGGATGGTGGTTTCAAAGCGGAAATTGTCGATCATCCAGCCTTCCTTGTTATTTTGAATGCCGTCCGATTTTAAGGAGAAGCGGAAGTATAAGGTATCATTTTGATTACCGATCGTACTCTTCACGCAAAGCCACAGATCGCGCCAGGTGGTGTCGCGTCCGCTGAATGCAAATTCTCCTGATGGCAAGGTATCTTTATTGGCCGGTTTGAACCCATAAAACTGGTAAACATTGGGATTGTTATGGGCATTTTGCCAGTTTACCTGGTCTGACGATAGTTCCACAATGCCGCCGTCAAGCCCGGTATCCAAATCGAGTTTTTGTACCCAGCGAAGCGCATAGAAATAAGAATTTGGGTTAGTATATGTCGGGACTCCAAACATAAAACCGGACACATTATTGACCGGATAAGGATTTATGGTGTCGGTAACAATCACCTTCGGAGCGCTTTTAGCAGCGTTGAAGAATGTTTTTTGAGGTTTGCCGATCTGCCAGACATTATTTGCCGACGGAACCAGCGTCACGCTGAATGAGTTTGGCTGAGGGCCGTCAAACGATTGTACAGGGTTTTGCTGGGCAAGCGAGGCCAGGCCGGACCAAAGGGCAACGAAGAGAAGGACTGTTTTTTTCATATGTCTATATAGGACTTTTAAATTATAAACCAATCTTTTCGTTCACCGTTTTCAGAATTTCCGCTTCCAGGGCGATGGTTTTGCTTTCGATGTCCTTTCCTTTGGCGATGATGTCGCTCACATAGCTTTTATCGTCGTAGCCGCTGGCATTGATGCGCACGTTCATGAAGGCGCCCATCACCGCGCTGCGGGCGCACAAGGCACCTACACCGGCATCCGATACGGAGTTCGGATTTCCGGTCTCGGCCATCGCTTTGATGAGCGTCATGCTCTCGTACGACAACTGCATCACTTTGAAAGGAATCTCAATGGCAAATTTCGTGGCCTCCTGGATGGCCTGTTTGCGGATCGCTTTCTCCTCGTCGTTGGCTTTCGGCAGCCCGAAGGCCGCCATGATCTTATTGAACGCGGCGGTGTCGGCATCCACCAGGCGTGTCAGCTCGTCTTTCAGCGTTTGGCCTTTTTCCGCCCACTGGCTGAACTCTTCCCAGCGGCTGTCCCATCCTTTTTTGTGCGATGATAGATTGGCCACCATCGTAGCGAGGGAAACGCCCAGCGAGCCGATGTAGGCCGAGATGGAGCCGCCGCCCGGAGCGGGGCTTTCGCTGGCCGTTTCGTCGGCAAAGGCGGTTAAGGTCATATTCACCAGCTTGCTGTCGGCAGGGTCTTTCAGCAGGTATTCGATGATGCGCTCTTCGGGCTTGAAAGGACCCAGCTCATCCAGGCCCATGGTCCTGATCGCAATTTTGATCAGCTCTTTTTCGGAGACACCCACCGAGCGCTGCTGCTTTTTCAGGAAGTATTTTCCCGCGTCGATCATGGATTTAAGCGGCACCAGACCTACCAGCTCCGAGCCGGTGACGCGGATGCCGCGCTCCGTGGCTTTTTTGCACACCTCGTCGAAGGCGATGTGCAGCGGCGTCACATTGATGTTGGTGAGGTTCATGGAGATCTGCGCCACGCCGTACTCTTCGATGAACCAGCCGATGGCCTTCACCGATTTCAGGCTGCCCGGAATGCTTACCGGGTTGCCGTGCTCGTCGGTCACTACCTTGCCGTTGATCGGGTCGCCTTCGCGTTTCACGCGGCCGGCCTCCCGCACGTCGAAGGCAATGGAATTGGCGCGGCGGGTGGAGGTGGTGTTGAGGTTCACGTTATAGGCTACCAGGAAGTCACGGGCGCCGATCACGGTGGCCCCGCGCTTCGCATCGAACTCTGCAGGGCCGAAGTCCGGCTTCCACTCCGGCAGTTTTATTTTTTTGAAAAAGCCTTCGTATTCGCCGGCCCTGATCACGGAGAGGTTGCTGCGCTCCTTGTTTTTCTGTGCCGCTTCGTAGAGGTACACCGGGATCTGCAATTCCTTGCCCACGCGCTCGCCCAGCTTTTGCGCCCAGGCAGCCGTTTCCTCCATCGTGATGTTGGCGATCGGGATGAGCGGGCATACGTCGGTAGCGCCCATGCGCGGGTGCTCGCCTTTATGCCGGCTCATGTCGATGAGCTCTCCTGCTTTTTTGATGGCGAGGAAAGCCGCATCCGTCACGGCCTGCGGGTTGCCTACAAAGGTAACGACGGTACGGTTGGTGGCCTTGCCCGGGTCTACATTCAGCAGGCGCACACCTTCTACGGATTCTATTTCGTTGGTGATCTGTTTGATCACAGACAGGTCAAGCCCTTCGGAGAAATTAGGAACGCATTCGATCAGTTGTTGCATGATGGGTTAATGTTTTAGTTTGTAATAATCAGTTGAATTTTTGTTAGCCCCGTTAGGGGCTTAATAGTTATAATAAATCATATCCAGAAAATGATTAGCGTGCCGTTAGGTACGCCATATTGCTCTGTTTGTACAATCAGCCAACTTCTTCAATTTTATAAGCCGTTTTAAAGTTTTTAAAAGTAAAAAAAATACTTCAGGCCGCTGAGGATAAACTAAAACGATATGAAAATTAATTAACAAAAATGCCTCTGTTGAATCTCAGATACCGGGAGACAACGAGCCAAAGTGAATTGGCTTAGAGTTATTTTAAAGTATTGGGCGTGTCCCCGCAAAAAGGCAGCGGGGACCAGGCTATCACTCCAATCTTTTTTGCCTCGCACTTCGGCTCCGCTCAGTGCCCGGCAAAAAAGGATTTACGCTTGTTCCTTGCGCCGTCACGCCCAAACCGAATGTTGTTTTCTGAATTTAATATTTTCCGATAAAAGATATTTCTTCACACCTTAAGTTTTTAGTAAATTTGGATACATCCTTGAATCCGAACTCACATATCTTTATTTACGTCCAGAAGATCACCCCGCGGGTGAAGTACATCTTTAACCTCATTCTGAAAGACTGCCTGGGCCTGGAGTTTACGATCACCAACAACGAGGACGATTATAAGCTGTTTGAAGGCTATAAATTTTCCTACAGCAGGCAGCCGATCGAGTCGGGCTTCCACATCATTGCCTGCGACCTCATGTTTGAATCGGGCATCCGCGAGCAGACCATCCAGATCCACAACCACGACGATTATGTGAAGTACTTTTTTAAGACCTATAACAGCATTCTGCCCTTCGACCTCTTTGCCGCCGCTTTCTACCTGGTGAGCCGCTACGAGGAATACCTGCCTTTTATCCCCGACAGCTTCAACCGCTTCGAGGCGGAGAACAGCCTGGCCTACCAGTACGATTTTCTGAGGATCCCGCTGGTGAATGTGTGGATCGCCGAGTTTGAGAAAGTGCTGCTCCGCAAATTCCATAACCTGGCTGTGACTCACCGCAGCTATTCCTACGTGTCGACCATCGATATCGACAATGCCTACAAATACAAGCGCAAGGGCATTATGCGCTCGCTGGGCGGCTATCTGAAATCGGTCGTGGAACTCGATAAGCACGACATCATCGACCGCACCTCGGTGCTGCTGCAGAAAGAGAAAGATCCGTTCGACTCCTATGAGTACCAGCTGGAGATCCAGAAAAAATACCAGCTGAAGGTCATTTATTTTTACCTGCTGGGCGACTATGGGATCAACGATAAGAACCATCCCTCCAATCACCGCAGCTTCCAGACGCTGATCAAGCACCTCACCGATTATTCCATTCCGGGCATACATCCCTCCTTTGGCTCCAACAGCAAGCCGGGGCAGGTGAAAACGGAGATCCACCGCCTGGCCACGATCACGCACCGCGACATTTACCATTCGCGCCAGCATTTCTCCATGCTGAAATTTCCGGATACTTATTTCAATTTGTTGGAGCTGGGCATTACCGATGATTATTCGATGGGCTACTCGATGCATAACGGCTTCCGGGCCAGCATCTGCAGCCCTTTCTACTGGTATGATCTCGATGACGAGATAGAGACCGGCCTCAGGATCCATTCCTTCTGCCTCAGCGAAACCTCGCTGCGCTATAAGGACAGGGCCTTGCCCGACACGGCGACCGACATCGCCGGGCCGCTGATCGATAATGTGAAAAAATACCACGGCGAGATGGTCACCATTTTTCACAACGATACGATGGGAACCGCGCAGGAGTGGAGCGAGTGGCGCAACGTGTACGAAGATATTGTAAAATTATGTGTTTAACCGAAAGCGCCTCTTGATCCTTATTTACACACATACCCTCACGGCGCGCCTTTCCTATACGGTTGAGCTTATCTTTGGAACGGTCCTCGGGCTGCCCTACGAGCTCACCGATGACCGTTGGGCTTATGAAAGCTCTGATCTTCCGAAGCTGGCTTATACGCATGAGAAGCCCGACACCGGCATTTTCCTGGAAGCGGGTAGTTTGCTTTTTGAAACCCGGCTGAGAGAGGACGGTCCGGTGAGGTCGGGATGGTATAAGGGCCTCCCGCTGGTCTTTGCCGTGGGAGAATCTTCCGTACTTCCTTACGATCTTTTTTCCACGGTATTTTATGTGGCAAGCTGCTACGAAGAGTACCTGCCTTTTGAAGGCGACCGGCACGGGCGATTCACGGCAGAGCAGAGCGTCTTAAACAGGTGGAAGGTCCTGGACCGGCCTTTTCTGCATGAGCTGATCCTCGATTTTGCAGGCATTTTGAAATCGCATGTGCCGGAGCTGGAATTCAGGAAAAGAGCGTTCAGCTTTCTCTCCACCATCGACATCGACAATGCCTTTGCCTACGCGCACAAAGGATTTGTAAGAAATGCCGGAGGCCTGCTGAAGGACCTGCTTTCCCTCAACTTCAGAAAAGCGGCAGAGCGGCTGGCGGCGAACGCCAACGATGCGAAGGACCCTTACAACACCTTTGATCTGATCAACAGCCTGAGTGCCCAAACACAAACGGCTTTGCAGTACTTTGTGCTCATCGGCGACTATGCTCCTTACGATAAAAACCCGAAGCACACCAATGCCGGCTTCCGGCGACTGTTGCGCCGCCTGGCCGAAAGCCATGCCATAGGCCTGCATCCCTCTTACCAGGCTTACGACGATCCGGAAAGGATCGGCATGGAAAAGCAACGGCTGGAAGCGATTACCGGGAAGCCGGTCACCTCGGCCCGCTGTCATTTTTTACGGGTAAAATTTCCGGAAACCTACCGGCACTTTATCAAAGCCGGCATTACGGATGATTATACCATGATCTATGCTTCGCAATGCGGCTTCCGGACGGGGATGTGCGTGCCCTATAAGTGGTTCGACCTCGAAAAAAATGAAGCAACTTCTCTGACCCTTCATCCCAGCGCGGTAATGGAAGGAACCCTGAGGGATTATAATAAGCTTAGCCCGGAGAAAGCGCAGGAGCTGTGCCTGGAGCTGATGCGGCAGGTAAAAAAACATGGGGGGGAATTTGTTTCTATCTTTCACAACGATAGCTTTGTGCCTGAACAAAAAGAGTGGATCGCTGTCTATAACACTATATTGCAGGAATCTCTTAAACACTAATCACCAGCCACTAATCACTAATCACTAATCACTAATCACTAATCACTAATCACTAATCACTAATCCCACTATGTGCGGTATCGCAGGCATCATTTCCAAATCAGCTACGCCGGCTCTTAAGAACCAGGTGCTTGCCATGAGCCAGGCTATCCGCCACCGTGGACCAGACGGGGAAGGCTTTGCGTTTTTTTCGGAGCAGGGATCCCTGCCTGTTTATTCTGCCGATACACCGGCTGCCATCCGCAGCAACCGCAGCTTCCGCTACATGCCGGAAACGGCCATCGATCAGGTGGCGGAAGGCTATACCATGGCCTTTGCCCACAGGCGCCTGTCCATCATCGACCTCTCGGAAGCCGGCCATCAACCCATGTGCGACAGCACAGAGCAACTCTGGATCACCTACAACGGCGAGATCTATAACTATGTAGAGCTGAGGGAAGAGCTCCGGCAGCAGGGCCATGTGTTCCTGACGCAAACCGACACGGAAGTGATCCTGGCGGCCTATCGGGCCTGGGGGATCGCCTGCCTGGAGCGCTTCAACGGCATGTTCGCCTTTGTGCTGTTCGACAGGCAGAGGCAGGAGCTGTTCTGCGCCAGGGACAGGGCAGGGGTGAAGCCTTTTTACTATATCAATACCAAAGACGCCTTCGCCTTTGCCAGCGAATATAAGGCCTTCATCAAAGCAGGCCTTCTTCCCTTTGAGGTCAACGAAGCGCAGCAGTTCGATTTTATCGTGAATGCCAACCTCGAAACGGGCGAGGAAAGCCTGTTCCGGAACATCAAAGAGCTAAAGCCAGCCCATTATATTCATTACAGGCTGCACACGCAGGAGCTCAGCATCAGGCGCTACTACGACCTGCCTTCGGGGGAGATCGACCTGAGCGAGGCGGAGCTGGTGGAGCGTGTGGAGCAGGCCTTGCTCAATGCCATCAGGCTCCGCCTGCGCAGCGATGTGGAGGTAGGCTCCTGCCTGAGCGGCGGGCTCGACAGCTCGGTGATCGCGGGCATGGTGAAGGCCTTACAGCCTGAGACCAGGATGCAGCTCTTCACGGCGGTCTTCAAGGGAGAATCGTTCGACGAAAGCTCTTATGCGGAAATGGTAGCGGAGCATGTGAAAGGCAACTGGCAGACCGTGAGCCCTACAGCCGATGAATTTTTCAGGGACATTAGTGAGCTGAACTATTACCAGGACCTCCCGGTATGGAGCTCCAGCACCTACTCGCAACACCGCGTGATGAAGCTGGCTGCCGGGCATGGCGTGAAAGTACTGCTGGACGGGCAGGGGGCCGACGAGCTCTTCGGCGGCTATGCGCACCATTACCTGGCCTACTGGCGGGAAAACCGCTTGCCTGCAAGACTGAAGCTGATCAGGGAAGCGGCGCCTACCATTGTGAATCCTTACCAGCTGTATTTCAAGCAGGGGCTGAAAGACCTGTTGAATGCCTCCAACGATTTCGGCGCCTGGTTCCGGGAGGATAAAAAAGCCTTCGGCAAAGCGGAGCATACGCCTTTTGCCTCCGATCTCAACACGGAGCTCAGGAAGGATTATGCCGGAAGGCTCAAGTCCTTTTTGAAATGCGAGGACCGTTGCAGCATGGCCTTCGGGATAGAAAGCCGCGTGCCCTTTGCGGATGATGTGAGCCTCGTAGACCTTGCCTTTTTCATCCGGGGAAATCGGAAAATAAAGAACGGCCTCTCGAAATACCTTCTGAGGGAAGCTTCGAGACCATACATCCCTTCGGCTATTTATAAGCGCCGGGATAAGGTCGGTTTTGAAACCCCTTTGACAGATTGGCTAAGGCAGCATCAATTTTCGATCTTAGATGAGCTAAAAAACGGCTCCGATTTTATCCATTCCCGTCGTTTGGAGCAGGATTTTGACAGGCTGACCTTGCAAAAACCGGGATTTTTATTAAGATTATTTTCCTTCTCCATTTGGAAGAAGGTTTTTGCCTCTTTGTAGGTAAAGACGCTTGTTTGGTCTTTTTGCTGTCTTTTGGACCCGATCCAGACTTCCTACAAAGTTATTCTTTGCGAAAGCTGATTTTCAGTTATTTAGGAGTGCTTTATTTTTAGTATACAGTTTGAAATTTGGCAAAATTGTGTATATTATTGTAAAGCTAATCTTAAGACTATGAAAACATTCCTACACTCACTTGTTTTATTGCTCTTATGCTCAATCAATTGTCTATCTCAAACCGACCAGCACCACCTTCATACAGGGATCAATAACGAGCATATCGATAAGTTTTACCTGAAACTGGAGAATGACCCGGATTCGGTTCTGGGCTTCGATACAGAGGCTGCCTGGAAAGAGGCGCGGCGCTATGCGCCTGAAGCCTGGCAGCAAAAACGTTATGTGGCTGTGTTGGAACGTAACTTCATTGATACCAAATATAGCCTGAGGCCGGCGCCGCCTGCCAACCCAGGCGTTCAGGCACCCTGCACCAATCCGGGATTCGAAACGGGCACCCTTGCGGGGTGGACAGCCCTGGAAGGCCCTAACAACAATTCGCAGACGATGGCGGGATGCTGTGGCGCTCCTACCACACAGGCCGTCATTGTTGGTCCCGGTGCCGATCCCAATGTGCCGGCCCTGCCCATGGTGCCTCCCGGCGGCGGAAATTTTGCCTGCCGCTTAGGACAGACCGGAACAGGGGGCATGGCTTACCGGCTGAACCAGACCTTTACCGTAACGGCTGCCAACTCGGTGTTCGTATACAGGTACGCGGTCGTTCTCCAGGATGGCGGGCATGCCTGTTCGGATCAGCCTTTCTTTAACATCAAGTTCGAAACCTGCAATAATGTGGTGATTCCCTGTGCGCAGTACCAGGTGGCCCAGAGCGGCTCCGCCTGCAGCAGCGGCGATCCTACCTTTATTGCGAGCGGTGTGTGGAGCTATAAGCCCTGGCAGACGCGCTCCTTCGACCTGAGCGCTTATATCGGGCAGTGTGTGAACATCGAGTTTACGGTGGGCGGCTGTGTGGCTTCGCAGGGCGCCCATCCCGGCTATTGCTACATCGACGCTTCCTGCCAGCCCATGACACTGAACCTGAATGGCTTTGATATTCCGGTAGGGCAAACGAACAGCTCCATGTGTGCGGTGGGAAACAATACCTTATGCGCACCGCCCGGCTTTACGGGCTATAGCTGGACGGGCCCCGGGGTCACGGGGCAGACGGGGCAATGCGTCGCGGCGAATGCGACGGGCTCCTATTCGGTTTCGCTCCTGATGCAGGGTACCAGCTGCAACAGCCCGGTGCTTTATTCAAACTTTTCAATCGTGCCGAAGCCGATCGCCGATTTCACCTTTACGACCTCTCCCTGCCAGACGACCTTCTCGGTGCCTTTCCAGAACACCTCGCAGCTGAATGGGGGGCCGGCCATCACAGGCTTCGTCTGGGACTGGGGCGACGCCACGCCGGCAGGCTCTGCCGCCTCGGAGACGCATACCTTTACGACAGCCGGAACGCATACCGTGGAGCTCAAGATCTCAAATGGCGGCTGTGTGGACAGCATCAGCAAAACCATTACCGTCACGCCAAAGCCAACAGCGGGCTTCAACCTCGCCAATGGTTGCGTGGGGGCCGCTTCCAATTTTACGAGCACCAGCACGCCAACGGTAAGCATCGTCTCCTATGTATGGAACTGGGGCGATAACTCCGGAAACGGTATGGGATCGACCACGAATCATACTTATGCCGGGCCGGGCACCTTCAACGTGAAGCTGGTGGTGACGGATGCCGGGCTGTGCAAGGATTCGATCACGCAGCCGGTCACTATTTTCCCGAAACCGGCGATCAGCTTTACGGCAAGCCCGGTATGCCTCGGCACGGCGGTAAGCTTTACCAATACCAGCAGCATTACGCCGGCAGCGGCCTTAACCTGGGCCTGGGACTTTGATAACAACGGCACCACGGATAATGCGACACAGGCTCCAACGAATAATTATGCGGCCGCAGGGACCTATACGGCGGAGCTGAAAGCGACAAGCCCCAACGGCTGCCGCGACAGCTCGACCATCACGGTGAAGGTGAATGCGCTGCCGACGGCGACCTTTACGCCGGTAAATGCCTGTATCGGGGCCAGCGTGGCGCTGAACAATACGTCCAGCGTTCCTAATCCCGACAACATCAGCCAGTATAACTGGAGCTTCGATGCGGGGGCCAATCCTGCGGCGAGCACCAATCAGAACCCATCGCCTTTAAATTATTCGACCAGCGGGGTGAAAACCATTACGCTGACTGTGATGGCCAATACCACCTGCACGGCGAGCATCACCAAAACGGTGACGATCTATCCTTCGCCGGTGGCAAATTTCAGCGCCACCGCGGTATGCCAGGCTACGCAAACGGCTTTCACGGACCTGTCGACCACCGGCACCGGCACCATCAATGCCTGGAGCTGGGATTTTACCAGCGATGGTGTGGCCGACAACCTCACGCAGAACCCGGGCTTTACCTTTCCTTCTTCCGGAACCTTTACCACATCGCTGCAGGTGACTTCCTCGAATGGCTGCGTGAACACCTTTACGCTTCCGGTGGATGTGTGGGGGCATACGGTCCCGAATTTTTCGCCGGACAATGTGTGCTATGGTACGGCCACTACCTTTACGAATCAGACGAGCACAAGCGTGAACCCCAATACGGGCGGCACTCCTTCCTATGTATGGGCTTTTGCCGATGGCTCCCCGAACGCCACGACCACAAACCCGGTGCATTCCTATACCCTGGGGGCAAACGGCAATGCTGTGTATAATGTAACCTTAACGGCGACATCGACGCACAACTGCGTGGATCAGGTTGTGAAGCCGGTGAATGTGTATGCGATCCCGACGGCTGCCTTTACGTCCAACACGGTGTGCCTGGGCTCGCCATCGCAGCTGACGGATGCCAGCAATGGCAACGGGAATGTCCTCAACGGCTACCAGTGGGATTTTTTGAGCAACGGAACGATCGATGCCACGGGCCTTGCCAATGTGAACTATACTTTCCCGGCTTATGGGAACAACCTGGTAAGCTATACGGTATCGACCACGCCGGTGGCAGGGCTTACCTGCTCGAATTCCACGAATACGATCTCGGTGTATGTGGATCCTGTTCCGGTGCCTGACTTCAGCTTTGTGAACAATTGCATCAACGCGCAGCCGAATACCTTCGATGCTTCGGGAACGACCATTGCGGTAGGCACCAATACCAATTATGCCTGGAACTTTGGCGATGGGGGCGTGGCCACGGGAACGCTAAGCTCGCACAGCTATGCAACACCGGCTGCTTATAATGTCACCCTGACGGTGACATCGAACAAGGGCTGTGTGAAGAGCGTGGTGAAGCAGGTGGAAGTGTACAGGAAGCCGATCATGAGCATTGCCAGCACGCCTGCCTGCGACGGCACCGCCGTTGGCTTCACAGCGACGGAGCAGAACGGCAGCGGCACGGTGACCGACTGGTATTGGGATTACAATAACAACATCAGCACCATCGAGGCAAGCGGGCAATCGGTGACCAGCTATATCTTCCCGTCTGCGGGCAGCCATACGGTTGGCCTGGTGACGGTGTCCAATCCCGGCCAGTGCCGCGATACGCTGAGGGTGCCGGTGTACGTGGACTACAACCCGAAAGCCCTATTCTCTGTGGATAAGGCCAGCGGCTGCCCGGTGCATTGCGTGACGTTCTCGGACCAGACGGCGGCGGTGACGCCTCCTGCCCAGATCATCGACTGGAAATGGGTGCTGGGCGACGGCACGGTGGTGCATTCGGCAACGAATGCGAGCCAGTCGCATTGCTATAACAATACGACCAGCGACCAGCTGAAGCACTTCGACATCAAGCTCGTGGTGACGACGGACAAAGGCTGTTCGGACTCGCTGGAGAAGAAAAATTACATTACGGTGTATCCTACGCCGGTGGCGGCTTATGAGATCAATCCCGATCCGGGCAATGTGGTGGAGCCTCTGGAGTATTTCACCAACCACTCGCTGGATTATACCCGCTGGTACTGGACCTTCGGCGATGGCGGCTACAAGACGGATTCGGTGAATGTGAACCCGACCCATCTGTACAACAGCGAAACGGCAAACACTTATTATACCAACCTGATCGTGGTGAACCAGTATGGCTGTAGCGATACGGCGATGGTGCCGATAGAGATAGGCCCTGAATTCGTGTTCTACATCCCGAATGCGTTTACGCCTTTCAGCACGGATAATGTGAACGATGTGTTTACCGGCAAGGGGATCGGCATTGAGACCTACGACATGTGGATCTTCGACCGCTGGGGCGAGATGATCTATTATACCAACGACATTGCCAAAGGCTGGGATGGAAAACGTCAGGGTAAGACGCAGGATGTGAAACAGGAAGTATATGTGTGGAAGGTAAAATTAAAAGATGTGCTCGGAAAAAATCATGAATACGTTGGGCACGTTACATTACTCAGGTAATTTTACGTGGAATTTTACCCTCATTTCTCTTCGCTAAATTATTTAGAAGAGAAATGTCTGAAATGTTAAAATCTTTTTTTCAAAAAGCGTAACCTAAGCGCGCCCTTTCCGTAAAAAGGCGCGCTTTTGCTTTATAAATCGGGCAAAAGCAGAAAAGTCAAATTTAAATGTGTATAAATTGTATGTACAATAGTAATCTTAATTCTGAGATGAACGACTTATTTTTGTGGATAAAAATCCCCAATCTGGTGAAGGGGCTTTATCAATTATTTAACAGATACAATTCCTTAGTATAAATTTATAAGAATGGATATTTTTTGGATAAAATTGTATAACACCGTGATCCGATCATTGCGCCACAAAAACCACCTGCTTTTTGTACTACCTAAAACTACCTGCTTATGAAAACTATGAAATCCATCCTCACGCTGATTACCGCTGCCCAGGTAAGCATATCTGCGGCGCAAATCAGCACCCATTCCCATACACATAACCAGGATTCGCTGATTGCGGTAAAGCTGAATTCTTTTCAACATGTCTTTGACCAGGATTCTATCGCGGGGTTTAATGAAATAGCGGCCCGTCAGCAGGCGGCGATAGGCGGGGCACCTGCCTGGGAGCAAAAGATCCTGCTTTCTCTGGCAAAACGGAAATACATTAATATCAAATACGGACTGGATGCCGCAGCGTATAACGCGAGCCAGGCAGGCAGGCCGGGGCCGGCAGCGGCGCCGGGCAACCCCAGCGTACAGGCGCCCTGCACCAATGTGGATTTTGAAACGGGAACGATCGCAGGCTGGACGCTGACACAGGGGAATAACACGAACTCGGTAACGCATGCGGGCTGCTGCCCGGCGGCTACGGCAAGGTATTCTCTGGCTACGCCGGGTACCGATCCTACGATTGCCGCCCTGCAAAGGGTTCCTCCGGGAGGGGGGAACTTTTCCCTGAAGCTCGGGGATGGCGCCACTACCGGTGGTTTTGCCGTGATGGCCAGCCAGTCGTTTACGGTAACTCCTGCCAACTCGGTATTCATCTATAATTTTGCGGTGGTGCTGGAGGATGCGGGGCATACCTGCGTGGATCAGCCTTACTTTAATATTGCCTTTACGGATTGCGGCGGAAACCCGATTCCCTGTGGTGCCTATAACGTTGTAAACAGCAGCTCCTCCTGCTTAAGCGGTGATCCTACCTTCGTTACCTCGGGCTCCTATAAGTGGAAAAACTGGACAACCCGCTCCTTCGACCTTTCGGCGTACATCGGCCAGTGCGTTAAGATCGAGTTTATCGCTTCCGACTGTGCGCAGAGCGGGCACGCCGGCTGGGCTTACGTGGATTGCTCCTGCCAGCCAATGAGCTTGATCCTCAATGGTGCCAATATCGCTGTAGGCTCTACCAATAACTATATCTGCTCGGCAGGGACCAACACCCTCTGCGCGCCAACAGGCTTTACGTCCTACAACTGGAGCGGTCCTGGTGTGACCGGACAAACCGGCCGTTGTGTGAATGTCAACTCTTCCGGAAACTATTCTGTAACCCTGGGCATGGCAGGTTCCAGCTGTAGCTCGCCGGTGCTTTATTCCAATTTTGCCATCATTACGGCTCCTATAGCAGATTTTACCTATACGGCAGCGCCTTGCCAGACGACCTTCTCGGTGCCTTTCCAGAGCACCTCGTCCAATAACGGTGGTCCTGCGATCAACAGCTATACCTGGACCTGGGGCGATGGAAATACCACGCCGAACGGAAATCCGAACGAAACGCATACCTATGCGTCTTCCGGCAGCAAAACGGTGAAGCTCAAGGTGGATAACGGCTGCCTCGACAGTATCACCAAAACCATTGTGGTATCGCCACGGCCCGTTGCCAATTTCAGCTTAACCA
>Ga0233425_10004149_pt1 | contig 24795 bp, 20 predicted proteins | sample Watercolumn_Towu_2_FD_181712 | JGI IMG/M metagenome (GOLD analysis project Ga0233425, IMG submission 181712) | Freshwater microbial communities from Lake Towuti, South Sulawesi, Indonesia - Watercolumn_Towuti2014_140_MG | ecosystem: Environmental > Aquatic > Freshwater > Lake | place... | reverse complement strand
AGGTCCGACAATAGAAAAGCTCCATTCATTTGCTCTCGAACGCGGCCTCACCTTGTCCGGTAAACACCACGAAATATACCTCAGTGATCCTCGGAAAGTAAGTCCCGGAAAGATGAAAACGGTTCTCCGGCAGCCGGTTCGCAAATGAACGTCGTGCATTCCTGCGCTTCAGCCTGATTCTATGCACATCATCGAATACTCCCTTCTGGTCATCGGCACGTTGTTGCTCGTGCTCGCCACCTGGCGAATCTCACTCAAGGCCGGACGCTACCACGGACTCTATCGCTTCGTTTCTTTCGAGAGCATTCTGGTTCTCTTCCTCCTGAACTGGGCATCATGGTTTGTGGACCCGATGTCCATACAACAGATAGTCTCCTGGACACTTCTTACGATGTCGGTTGTTCCGGTGATCCTCGGATTTCGTACTCTCCAGCTCCACGGCAAAGCCCAGCAACAATTCGAGAACACTCGGGCGCTTGTGACGTCCGGCATCTACAAATACATTCGACACCCCATGTACCTCTCTCTGATGCTCCTGGGAAGCGGCATATGCCTGAAGAATCCCGGCGCGCTTGCCGTGGGACTTGGTATCGTCAATTGCCTTGCTTTGGTCGGGACCGCTCTGCAGGAGGAGAGGGAGCTGAAAGAGAAATTCGGCCTTGAGTACGAAGCCTACATGAAGGTATCGAAGATGTTCATTCCTCACGCCCTCTGAACGCCAGTGAGGCTTCCTCGCCTTTTTCTCTGCTGGGTCATTTTTGGCAACGCCGTTTCCATTAGTGGGAAGGAATGACCCCAGAAGTAGCACTAATGGGAAGGCCCGGAAGTAGAAATCTGCAACGAACACGTGTTGTTGATTGGTTCTACAACCGGCTGGATGGCACGATAATTGAGCAAATATTGCGGGCAATCCATCCCGCCCATGGTATTTTCGCCCTGCATTTCCGAAATTGGCTGGGTCCGAAGGGTGCAAGCGCCCTGACGTGAAGTTTCATTGCCAACCTTGCCTGTAGTATTGACTGCGTACGAAAACGAAAGTCCGGCACCATAAACGAAACAACAATCCGAAAAGCTGGGCAGTACCACATTCAAGGTAAAGGAGGGATCGCTCTATGCCTGACACACTGCTGATTAAGGACAATCGGACCGGCAAAGAAATCACTGTGCCGATCACGAATGAAACGATCAAAGCAACGGACCTTCGCCAGCTGAAGGTGAAGGACGATGATTTTGGCATGATGACGTATGATCCGGCATTCATGAATACCGCGTCGTGCATCAGCCGGATCACGTTCATTGATGGCGACAAAGGGATTCTCCGCTATCGCGGATACCCGATTGAGCAACTCGCAGAGAAGTGCACCTATCTTGAGGTGGCGTATCTTCTCCTTCATGGTGAACTTCCGACAAAGTCACAGCTTGATGACTGGATCTACAATGTCACCCACCACACGCTGGTTCATGAGAGCATTAAGAAGTTCATGGAGGGTTTCCGGTACGATGCACACCCGATGGGGATGCTTGTCAGTACGCTGGCGGCAATGTCGACCCTGTATCCAGATTCCAAAAAGCTCTTCGATGCAGAGGCCAGAAGGCTCCAGATCTTCAGGCTGATCGGCAAAGTGCCGACCATTGCGGCATATGCGTTCCGGCATCACCTGGGTCAGCCCTATGTGTATCCGGACAATGATTTGAGCTACCCCGGCAACTTCCTCAACATGTTATTCAAGATGACGGAGCCGAAGTATAAGGTCAATCCGGTTCTTGAGCGTGCTCTCGACATCCTCTTCATCCTGCATGCCGATCATGAACAGAACTGCAGTGCCAACGTCATGAGGAGCATCGGAAGTTCGCAGGCAGATCCATTCGTGTCAGCCGCCGGTGCCGCTGCCGCGCTGTATGGTCCACTCCACGGCGGTGCGAACGAGCAGGTGCTCGTCATGCTGCGTGAGATAGGTTCGATCGACAAGGTTCCCGAGTTCATCAAGAAAGTCAAGTCGGGTGAGGGTGGACGATTGATGGGATTCGGGCACAGGGTCTACAAGAACTACGATCCACGCGCAAAAATCATCAAGAAGACGGCGGAGAGCGTCTTCGAAGTCACAGGCAAGAATCCGCTGCTGGAAATTGCGGTCGAACTCGAGCGCATCGCGCTGCAGGATGAGTATTTCGTGAAGCGGAAACTCTATCCAAACGTCGACTTCTACTCCGGGATCATCTACGAAGCTCTCGGTTTCCCGAGTGAAGTGTTCACGGTGCTCTTCGCAATCCCGCGTATGTCGGGCTGGCTGGCTCAGTGGCAGGAACTGCTGCTTGATCCGGATCAGAAGATCGCGCGGCCGCGCCAGGTGTATCTCGGCTCGGGTGAACGCAACTATGTTCCAATCGAGCAGCGAGGATAACCAGAGGCGAACCGTGGAGTGAGAGCGTCTCTCATTGCCAGAACCGGGCTGGGGCTGAGTCTCCAGCCGTTCACGTGACGATACACTGACCGCTTTCCGTTCCCGTCGAAGATGGGAAGGAGAGCGGTCTTTTTTTTTCTCTTGCGGGAATCTGATATCTCATTTCATTAGATTTCGTTCGGCAGAATGTGGCATCGTTCTTGCCTCCTGAGTGAAATGAACAAGTGGTCTCACAATTGGCAACGGGCACGTGCACGAACTTTCGATCGCACAGAACGTACTCGATATCGTCCGTCAGAGCGTTCCTGAATCTGAGCTTCAGGATGTGCGTACCATACGGATGAAGGTTGGCATGCTCTCAGGCGTAGTCGCGGATTCCCTCGAGTTTTGCATTTCCGCTGTTGTCGCCGGAACGTCACTTTCCGGGGCGAAGCTCGACATAGAACTGGTTCCGTTCCGGATCCGCTGTCGCGCGTGCGAGCGCGAATTTGCGAACGACATTGGTTATGTGATCTGTCCGGAGTGCGGGGGCGTCGAGACGACGATTGTTTCCGGTAGGGAACTTCAGGTGACGGAAATCGAATTGGACGATCATCAAAAAGGCAGGCCATGAGCATAGTGACAGTAGAACGAAAAGTCCTGGAGAAAAACGATGAGATCGCCCGTCGTAATCGGGCCCTTTTTTCCAGCAAGAACTTGTTTGTCATCAACCTCGTGAGTTCGCCCGGTTCGGGGAAGACGAGCATCCTCGAACAGACGTTGGAGTATTTCGATCACCGCGTCCCGGTTGCAGTCATCGAAGGGGATGTCCAAACAGATTTTGACGCGCAGAGGATTGCCCGATACAAGACTCCGGTTGTGCAGATTGTAACGAACGGGGGGTGCCACCTCGACGCGAAGCTCGTCGAAGATGCCCTCCGGTCACTTCCTCTGGAAGGGATCAGGTTGTTAATCATCGAAAACGTGGGGAATCTCGTCTGCCCGTCCGGCTACGACCTGGGCGAGGCTGTGAAAGTCGTCGTTGCGAGCACAACGGAGGGGGATGACAAGCCTCTGAAATATCCTGCAATGTTTCAACATGCATCTGTATTGCTCATCAACAAGATCGATCTCCTGCCGTATGTGAACTGCAACCTGAATGCACTCAAGGCAAATGCCCTGAAGATCAATCCAACGCTGCAGGTTTTCGAGACGTCATGCACTACAAAAGCCGGGATAGCGCAGTGGTGTTCCTGGCTCGAGGCGAACCTCCACACATGATCCAATGACGAATCCGGGCAAACATACGGCCGAACCTGAGGCGCTGAGGCTCCGGGCGAGGATCCAGGGAGCCGTGCAGGGTGTCGGTTTCCGGCCTTTTGTGTTCCGGCTTGCCTCGGAGATGCAGCTTCCCGGCTGGGTCTCGAATACATCGCAGGGGGTTGTTATCGAGGTTGAAGGGGGGAAGTCGACGCTTGACCGGTTCATCCTTCGCGTTGAAAGGGAGAAACCGCCCCGGTCGTTCATCCAAAGCTTCGAGTATTCGTTCCTTGATGTGGCCGGGTATCGTGCGTTTGAGATTCGCGAAAGTGACGACACAGGGAACAAGACGGTTCTGGTCCTCCCTGATATTGCCACGTGTCCCGAATGCCTCGCCGAAATCCTTGATCCGAAGAATCGGCGGTATCAGTACCCGTTCACGAACTGCACGAATTGCGGACCGCGCTTTTCCATCATCGAATCCCTTCCGTACGACCGGCCGAACACCTCGATGAAGAGGTTCGCGATGTGCCCGGCTTGCGAAAACGAATATGACGATCCGTCCGACCGGAGATTCCATGCGCAGCCGACCGCCTGCCCCGACTGCGGCCCGCAGATTCTATTACGCAATGAAGCAGGGGAAACAAGCAGCAGCGGCCATCAAGCCCTCATGGCTGCTGCCCAGGCCGTACGCGACGGTCTCGTTGTCGCCCTCAAAGGTCTGGGTGGGTTTCAACTGATTGCAGACGCCCGGAGCGACGAGGCGGTGAAACGGCTCCGAGAGCGAAAGCACCGGGAAGAGAAACCGTTCGCGATGATGTTCCCGTCGATTGAAATGGTTCTGGAGGAATGTGTGGTCTCCGATCTCGAGCAGCGCCTCCTTCTGTCACCCGAGTCGCCCATTGTTTTGCTGGAGCGCAAGGACAATCGCGAGCTCTACGGGAAACTGGTCTCTACGCTCGGCATCGCCCCGTCGGTGGCGCCAGAGAATCCCGCGTTTGGCATCATGTTGCCCTATACACCTCTTCATCATCTCCTCATGCGAGAACTGGGTCACCCGGTGGTAGCGACGAGCGGCAACCTCTCCGACGAACCGATTTGCATCGACGAACGGGATGCGGGACAAAGGCTGGACGGCATTGCCGACTGCTATCTCGTTCACAACCGGCCGATCGTTCGCCACGTCGATGATTCTGTGGTGCGTGTGCTGCTCGGCCGTGAGCTTGTGTTGAGGCGGGCGCGGGGCTATGCGCCGTTGCCGGTTCCCGTGCATGCGAACGCCGGACAATCCGTCCTGGCCGTCGGGGCCCATCTGAAGAACTCCGTTGCTCTCTCTGTCGGAAGCAACGTGTTTGTGAGTCAACACATCGGCGACCTCGAGACACGGCAATCGCTGGATGCCTTCAGGGCAGTGGAGCGCGATTTCCAGGAGTTGTTCGAAGCCCGCCCGGCGCTCGTTGCCTGCGACATGCATCCGGACTATTTTTCAACCAAAGAAGCACGGTCAGGAGGACTGCCTGTTGCAGAGGTTCAGCATCATCACGCCCACATTCTTTCCTGTATGGCGGAGAATGAACTCGAAGGCGAGGTGCTCGGGATTTCATGGGATGGGACAGGCTATGGTCCTGATGGGACGGTCTGGGGCGGAGAGTTCCTCATCACGCGGGGTGCCGGGTTCGAGCGATTTGCGCGGTTCAGGACGTTCCGGCTTCCGGGTGGCGACAAGGCTGTTAAAGAGCCGCGCCGCACCGCTGTAGGATTACTGTACGAACTCCTGGGTGACGAAGTATTTCAAGAGCGCGCACAGGCTCCATTTTCAGCGCTGAGTGTTGCAGAGACGAGTGTGATTCAGCAAATGTTGAAGCGCGGCGTGAATGCGCCTGAAACATCGAGCGTGGGCAGGTTGTTTGATGCTGTGGCCTCATTGGCGGGATTCAGACACTACAATAATTTCGAGGGCCAGGCCGCGATGGAACTGGAATTTGCGCTCTCCGGAGTTACCTCAGAGCAGACGTACAGATGCGATATCGTTCGCCAGGGGGGCGGGGATGGGAGCACGGGCAATGCGTATCCTCCCGTTTGGATCGTCGATTGGTCGCCAATGATCAACGATCTTCTGACGGACGTCCGGAAGTGCGTTGCGCTGCCGCTCATCTCGAAGAAATTCCATAACGCTCTTGTGCAGGTGGTTGTCGATGTTGCCCGCGAGGCAGGCGTTGGAAAAGTTGTCTTGAGTGGAGGGTGTTTCCAGAACCGATTCCTCACAGAGCGAGCCGTCCATCGGTTGCGTTCGGCGGGGTTCAAGCCATACTGGCATCAGCGAATACCTCCGAATGACGGGGGCATTTCCCTTGGTCAGGCGTACGGAGCGCTTCTCTCCGGATCGACATCTTTTTGAAGGGAGGCAGCGATGTGTTTGGCAATTCCAGGTAAGCTTCTGAGCATCGATACCAGCGTCCAGCCGACGATGGGAGTCGTGAGCTTCGGAGGGATTGAGAAGCAGGTCTGTCTCGAATGGCTCCCTGATGTCACGGTCGGCGAATACGTCATAGTGCATGTCGGGTTCGCCATCAGCAAGATGGATGAAGCCGAAGCGATGGAAACCCTGAAGCTGATTTCTGAAATCGACGGAAGTCTCGATGAACTTCAGCCGCCCGAGGACAAGACGTAGATGTGTCGCAAGTCCGTCACGGGTCTCAGAGTGGTTCTCGCCTGTCTGCTCGGGCTGTCATCCTCGTTGAGCCAGATGCCTGAGTTGCCGAAGTCTCTCGGCCGCCTCAAGCTTACAAAAACGCTGGAGGGGCACGAGGCGCAGGCATTCGTGGATCAATTGCATCAGAAGGCTGTCGCCCCCAAGCGCTCTGTGACCGGAGAATATCAGGCCGGCAGCTTGGCCGCGTCGCTGTATGTTTCCACTTACAAGGCGGATCGTGAGGCGAGGGAAGCGGGTGACCGTATGACGCGGCTGATTAGGGGAGGCAACCGCGTGTTTGGTCATTACAGTGAAGAAGTCCGGAGTTCAGTACGCGTTGGCCGATGTGTTGGCATGGGTCAGATCCATTACCTCTTTCGCCAGGGTCCGCGACTTTTCTGGTTGGGTGCCGATCCCGCTGTGTCGGAGGAGGCGCTCGACTATCTGCTTAGATCTGTCACCGCCAGGATGATAAGGTAGTTCCCTTCGTTCTCTGCCTCGGTTGTTTGACATTCGGTTCATATTTTCGGATTTTCTTGGCCACAAGACGCCACGGCCGACTCCTCACGGACACGCTATGATGCCTCGCCACGCCATGCTCATGCTCGCATACCTCCTCCATGCAGGACCGGGTGAGATCTGCCGTTCCCAGGAGGTGGCCGATGGCAGACCGGAGATCACGCCGGCGCGAATCAGCGAACGGATCGTCATCGATGGAAAGCTGACTGAACCGGCATGGAAGAACGCAGCGATGAGCGATCGGTTCGTTCAGCGGGAGCCGTCGGAAGGTGCGCCTGTCTCGGAGAGAACGACGCTCTACATCGTTTTTGATGACCGCTACCTCTACGTCGGCGTCCGATGCAGTGATTCGGACGCGTCCCGGATCGTGGCGAATGAACTCCGCCGCGATGCTGTGCTTCTCGACAATGACTGCGTTGAACTCTATCTGGATACCTACCACGATCATCGTTCGGCGTTTTTCTTCGCTACGAACGCCCTCGGTGCCCAACGTGATGCGATCGTCCTTGCCGATGTGAACGAGGAGGATCAGAGCTGGGACTGGAACGGGGTATGGGAGAATGCGAGCACCATTGACAGCGCAGGATGGACCACTGAGTTTGCGATCCCGTTTCAAACACTTCGTTTCCAGAGCGGTGACAATGCGGTGTGGGGATTGAACGTGAGCAGGCTCATCCCGCGCAAACGGGAAGAAGCATACTGGACTCCTGTCAAGCGGGACTATGGATGGTCAGGAAAGTACCGGGTTTCCGCGTACGGACACTTGCGGGGCCTTGGCGTTCTCCGCCAGCCGGGAGATTTTGAACTGAAGCCATTCCTGTTGGCGGGAACAGAGCGGGACTTCGAAGAGCAGGCAGCAGGAGTTTTCCGGAAAGGGATCGGATTCGATCTCAAATACCACTTGACGACCAACATTACAGCTGATGTCAGCGTCAACACAGACTTTGCACAGGTCGAGGCCGATCAGGAACAGACAAATCTCACCAGATTTGAGCTCCTGTTCCCCGAGAAACGGGATTTCTTTCTGGAGGGGGCGTCCATTTTCCGCTTCGGCGAACGCACCTACACGCCGCTGATGCCGGCGAGCGTACTCTTCTTCAGCCGTCGTATCGGACTTTCCGATGATAACACAGTCATTCCCCTTCTCGGGGGGGCAAAGGTCACAGGCAAAACCGGCGGGTTGAGTATCGGGCTCCTCAACATGACGGCAGACCGCTCGACCTACCTCAATGACGATGATCAGGAAGTTTCCGTCCCACGGACGAATTTCGGAGTTCTGCGGCTCAGGCAGGATATTCTTGAGAATTCGTCGATCGGCATCATTGCGCTGAACAAGCAGCCATTTGAGAATGGCGGATACAACCGTGCCGCAGGCGTCGACGCCAACTTCTACTTGTCGCCGAACACTCAAATCGGAGGATTCGCAGCGAGGTCGTTTTCACCGGATATGAAGGATCATGATTTCGCCGGCTATGTCGATTTTGTCTACTCCGACGATTTCTATTCGGTGTTTCTGAATCAGAACACGATCCAGGACAATTTCAATCCTGAGATGGGTTATTTTCAGCGCACGGGCATACGGAGGAGCGAGGTGAGCTTTAGTCTCTCACCTCGTCCGGAGATGCTGGGAATCAGGCAGATCGCGTTATTCCAGGATTTCCACTACATCGCAAACCAGCAAGGCGGGCTCGAAGCCCGGTATCTTTACCTCGGCACCTGGACACAGTTCAATGATGGTGCTTCACTGCTTGCTCTGATGTCCTGGAATGTCGAAAACCTGACTGAGGGTTTCGATCTGAGCGATGATGTTGCCATCGGCGTCGGAGATCATCGGTTCGCCAATTTCTTCGCCCAGTTTGATTCAGATAAAAGCAAAACGATCTCCGGCACTCTCCTCGGACGTGTGGGAACATTCTACGACGGCGACATCGTCGGCTACGGAGGTGCTCTCAATCTCAAACTTGGAGCCCATCTGGCCTGGAACATCAAGGTCGAGCGCAATGTCATCGAGGTTTCCGGCGGAAAGGTGACAACCACGCTTCTCGGTTCACGATTCACTTACGCGTTCTCCCCGCGGCTTTTTGGGAAGGCGTTTGTCCAATGGAACAGTGACAATCAGGAAATTCTCGCCAATGTGTTGCTGAGCCTTATTCATACGCCGGGAAGCGATCTTTTTATCGTCTACAACGATCAGCTTTCAACGAAAGGGAGTCGCGTATCCAGTCTGTATCGGACCTTCCTGCTGAAGTTTACCTACCTCTTTTCACTCTGATGAAGCACATCTCGCTGTTACCGATGTCACAGCTGGATTCCGGCAATTTGGAAGAATTGGCATTGAGCGCTCATCCGAGGAAGAGGTTGATTCTGATTTCGTGTTATGATATTTTGACTCAACGCTGACACTGACTTTACCTCATTATTTGCACTCTCCCCATCCCATGCGATATATTGACGAGTATCGTGATCAGGCTGCTGCCCACAACTATGCCAGGATGATACGGCGGGTGATGACCCGGCCGTGGACCATCATGGAGATTTGCGGCGGACAAACGCACACGATCGTCAAGTACGGAATCGAGGAACTGCTCCCTGCAGAGTTGACTCTCATTCATGGACCCGGATGCCCCGTCTGTGTCACTCCTCTGGAGACGATTGACAAAGCCATCGCCGTTGCCGCACTTCCGAATGTCATTTTCACTTCGTTCGGCGACATGCTTCGTGTACCGGGATCGAAGAAAGACCTGTTGAGTGTCAAAGCAGAAGGTGGAGATGTGCGAATCGTCTATTCTCCGCTCGACGCCGTCAGGATTGCCCAGCAAAACCCGTCGAAACATGTCGTCTTCCTCGCAGTCGGGTTCGAGACAACTGCTCCGGCCAATGCCATGTCCGTCTGGCAGGCAAGAAAGCTGGGTCTGAAGAACTTCTCGGTCCTCTGCTCACACGTGCTTGTCCCTCCGGCCATAAAGGCGCTTCTCTCATTATCCGGCACACGTATACAGGGATTTCTTGCGGCGGGACACGTTTGCACGGTGATGGGATACGAGGAGTACTTCCCCGTCGCAGAACAATTTCGCGTGCCGATCGTCGTCACCGGTTTCGAGCCGGTCGACATCTTGCAGGGAATCTATATGACGGTGAAGCAGTTGGAGGAAGGCCGGGTGGAAGTCGAGAATCAGTACGCGCGCTCCGTGAGGCGGGAAGGGAACATCCCTGCGAAAAAGCTCCTTGCGGAAGTGTTCGATACGATCGATCGGAAATGGAGGGGGATTGGCGTCATTCCCATGAGCGGCTATTCTCTCAAAAAGGAATTCGGGGAATATGATGCTGAGACAGTTTTTGCCATAGGCGATGTCACTGCTGACGAGTCGCCCCTCTGTATCGCCGGCGAGGTGTTGCAAGGTTTGAAAAAGCCTCATCAATGCCCGGCCTTTGGCAAAGAATGCAGTCCTGAACACCCTCTCGGGGCGCCGATGGTCTCGACGGAGGGATCTTGTGCGGCATACTATCATTTCAGACGCTCGCGGCCTTCATGATCAATGCGTCGTTTGGGAATGAGGATGGGCGATGAGCACGCCGCGTGAAATCATGCGGCAGGCGATGGATCTTGGCCATCCGAACCGCATTCCGCTCATGTGCCAGTTGAGTATCGGGCACATGCTCCTGCAACTTGGTGTCTCACCACTTGAGTTCTGGCATGATCCCGACGTCTTCGCCGGGGGTTTGTGCCGCTTGCGCGAAATCTACACGTTCGACGGAGTTCTCGTCAGCCTGCATGGCCATGATCCTGAGTGGCGAGATGCGATTCGATCGAGGAAACGAACGCCGGCCGGCGAAGAAGTGACCTGGCGCGATGGGAAGAAGTTCCTCTACGCTCCAGACGATCTCCCACAACCGATTCAGGAACAGAACGCGGCGGTTGGTCCGGCCGAACACAATCTCGGTGTTCTCCCCGAAACCCTTGATTACATTCCTGTCTCACAGGGTTTGCGTTTTTCCATACATCCTCTCCACACGTTCGACATTTTCGGGAGAATCAGAAATCGGATTGGGGAAGGGTACTCGCTCCACGGAGAAATCACATCCCCGTTCGACTACTTCCTCGACGCAGTAGGTCACCAGTCTGGCCTGATGTTCCTGCTGACCGAACCGGAGCGGTCGAAGAAGCTCCTTGGCCGCTATGCGCTTCTTATCAGGGATGTGGCCGTCCGGATGTGCCACTCAGGGGTGGATGCGATAAAGCTCTCGTCGCCGTTCGCGGGGGCGGGCTTCATCTCCACGGCACTGTACCGCGAATTTGTGCTTCCGTTTGAACGGGAGATTGCGCAGGGAGTGCGTGAGACGGGAATTCATATCTACACACATACCTGCGGAGCGATCTCCGACCGGCTTGAGTTGATGCTCGATGCAGGAGTGAGTGGCATTGAATGCCTGGATCCGGCCCCGCTTGGAGATGTCGAGCTGTCCGACGCCGTGCGGCGCATCGGCAATCGCGGATTCATCAAAGGCAATATCGACTCTGTCAACACGCTCCTCTGCGGCACAAAAGATGCGATCTTGGACGACGCACGAAAGAGGATCGAGGTGGGAAAAGAGGGGGGAGGCTTCATCCTGAGCACTGCATGTTCGGTCGCGCCGCATGTGGAACGGGAAAAACTGTTGTTGCTGCGTGAAGCCGTAGATCGTTGGGGATGACCTGATGCACGGGGGAGGAATGTGCCATGGCTCATCACACTGTTCGGTCAGGTTATGAGAATCTGGTCGAGCGTCTAAACAGGTTCCCTCAAGGAGCTCCTCCATCGGAGTTGCTCTACAAGATCCTTCAGATGCTCTTTGCTGAAGACGAAGCGAGGCTTGTAGCGCTTCTCCCGATCAAGCCGTTCCGCGCTGAAGCCGCTGCTTCTGTGTGGAAGCTCCCACTGTTGGAAAGCCGGAACATTCTTGATCGGTTGTCCGATCGGGGGATTCTGCTTGATGTCGAGAATGATGGCCGGCCGATGTACAGCCTTCCACCGCCGATGGCGGGCTTTTTCGAATTCTCCCTGATGCGCGTCAGACCGGATCTCGACCAGAAGGCGCTCGCGGAATTGTTCTATCAGTACTTGAATGTCGAAGAAGAATTCGTCAAGGCGCTCTTTACGGTAGGGCAAACGCAGCTCGGCCGCGTGTTTGTCCACGAACCGTCATTACCGGACGAAGGTGCGCTTCATGTGCTTGATTACGAGCGCGCAAGCGAAGTTGTCCGGTCTGCACGACATCGAGCTGTCGGCGTCTGCTACTGTCGCCACAAGATGCAGCACCTGGGGAAGGCGTGCAACGCTCCGATGGACATTTGCATGACGTTCAATGACCCCGCAGAATCGCTGATCAAGCACAAGATCGCCCGACCTGTTGATGTGCAGGAAGGACTCGATCTTCTTCAGCAGGCGTATGATCAGGACCTTGTTCAGTTTGGAGAAAACGTCCGGGAGTCGGTCGGTTTCATTTGCAATTGCTGCGGATGTTGCTGCGAAGCTCTTCTGGCGGCAAAGCGTTTCGGAACCTTGCATCCCGTCCATACGACGAACTATGTGCCGGAAATCGACGCGAGAACATGCAACGGATGCGGAAAGTGTGTTGAGGTCTGTCCTGTCGAGGCAATGTCATTGGTGTCGGCCGGGGATCCAAGGCACAAGAAGAAAAAGAAGGCCCGCCTCGACGAGGAAATCTGCCTGGGCTGCGGGATCTGTGTCCGTTCCTGCCCCGAGGAGGGTCTGCGCCTGAGGAGCCGGGCTTTGAGAGTGATTCCTCCCTTGAACGGGACACATCGTGCGGTGGTCATGGCGATCGAGCGGGGAAAACTACAGAACCTGATATTCGACCAGGGAGCATTTCAAAGCCATCGCGTGATGGCATCCATCCTTGGTGCCATCCTCGAGATGCCGCCGGTGAAGCAGGTGATGGCCAGCCGGCAGATCAAATCGAGGTATTTTGAATGGCTGGTCTCAAGGAGGGGAAGTTGAACCAAATCCGGAAACCACATCCCGATGTCCTCTAAGCTCTGCCCAAAAGTCATACTCGAAGGAACCCGTCTGACGCTGAAAACGGAGATCGCGTTCGCGTTGAATGAACACCCGCGGATCGTTGGCCCCAGAAAATACCGCTATCATTCCCCCTTGATTTCTGCCGAGTGGTGCGCCTTCACCAATTTTCCATGGGGGAGAGGCCTTATCAATTTTGAGCAGCACGAGGAGGCGCTTGCTTTGGAGACCTACAGGGCATGGCTGCGACTCTTCGAGCTTCAAAGGTACTACTCCTGGATCATCGACCGTTTCCACCTTTCGACAAAGCTCTACCAGCGTACTGTGAGAGGCCGCGAATACGACTTCCGGTGGCTGGAAGAAAAGCTCGCCGCACTGGGATTTCATCTCATCTTTTGCTATCGTTCACACGATTCTTTCGAAGAAGCCCGGCGGTCGAGGCTGGGCGTTTCAGGCAAACCATCCCAGTATGATGATTTGAGCCTGTTCCTCCGCGAGCAGGACGTGATGCGGAGTCTCGTCGAGGAGTCTCTTCTCCCCAAAACAATTCTCAATGTGTCAGACAATAATGTCGCGGCGGCCGCCGATGCCATCGCCAACTGGCTGGAGTCGAATGGAGGGCTCTATGCCCGTTGAGACAATCTCCATGCACCGTACTGCAGTCTCGCAGAAATGACAAACACCATGAAAGGGGAATCCTTCCTCGCGTTTGATTTGGGCGCTGAATCAGGAAGATCGATGCTCGGAACGCTTGATTCAGGCCAGCTCTCGATCCGGCAGCTCACCCGGTTTCCGAATGAAATGAAGTCGATTGACGGCCATTTACACTGGGATGCCCATGCGCTATTCGGTGAGCTCAAGACAGGGCTCCGTGCTTGCGCAGGAGCGGGTGTGCAGCCGGTGAGTGTCGGCATCGACACCTGGGGCGTCGATTTCGGATTGCTGGATCGGAGCGGGAAACTGGTGGAGCAGCCATGGTCCTACCGTGATTCCCGGACGGACGGCATCATGGAGGGGTTTTTCGAAAGAGTGCCTCGCCAGCGAATCTACGACCTGACCGGCATCCAGTTCATGCAATTGAACACACTCTTCCAGCTCTACGCGGCGAAGGAACTGGCTCCCGCGCTCTTCGATCGGGTCGAGCGCCTCCTCTTCATGCCGGACCTTTTCAACTATTTCCTCTCGGACGAGATACGCTCGGAATACACGATCTCGACGACCTCCCAGCTCCTGAATCCGTACACGAGGGGATGGGAGAAGGAGTTGTTCGAAGGACTCCAGATCCCCGTTTCGATCATGCAGCCTATCGTGCAGCCAGGGACGAGGCTGGGTTCACTCAAAGCGGATCTGGCAACCGCGCTTGCACTTCCTGCAGTGGCGGTCACTGCCGTCGCGACGCACGACACTGCTTCCGCCATCGCAGCCGTCCCGGCAGGCGGGGAAGATTGGGCGTACATCAGTTCCGGGACATGGTCTTTGATGGGCGTGGAAATCGCCTCCCCCATCCTCACCGAGGATGCACTCGCGTTGAATTTCACGAACGAGGGCGGCGTCTGCGGGAGCATCCGATTCCTGAAGAACATCATGGGGCTGTGGCTGCTGCAGCAATGTCGCAAAGACTGGTCTGAAGTTGCGCGTTACGACTACGAAGGACTTGTGAGGTTGTCCGCGCAGGCGGAGCCTTTCCGGACATTCATCGATCCGGATGATGCCGGTTTCTTTCACCCCGAGCATATGACCGATGCAATCCGCTCATATTGCAAAAGCACGCAACAACCGGAGCCCGGGAACCACGCGCATTTCGTTCGCTGCATCCTGGAAAGCCTGGCACTGAAATACCGCGTCACGCTCGAACAGCTTCGCCGATTGACGGGAAAGAGAATCGATCGCATCCACGTTATTGGCGGTGGAGCTCAAAACAGTACTCTTTGCCAGTTTGCCGCCAACGCCATGAAGCTTCCGGTAGTCGCCGGACCCGTGGAGGCAACTGCAATCGGTAATATCCTCATGCAGGCATTGGCGCAGGGATCGGTCGGATCGTTGCAAGAGATGCGATCCGTTGTTGCCCACTCATTTTCTCCTGTAGTCTACGAGCCGCAGAAGCCGGATGAGTGGGAGGAGGCATACCGGAAATTTGTCGGAGTGACGACATCTCGAATGGAAGAACCACGATAAGGAAGCGATCAATGGCGACTGAAACTCTGATCCGAAGACGGTACGACCTTGCACGTGAGCAATACGCGGAAGCCGGTGTGAATACCGAAGACGCGTTGCGTGTGTTGAGTTCGCTGTCGCTTTCCCTGCATTGCTGGCAGGGAGACGATGTCGGTGGATTTGAGCGGGCTGGCGCTTTGCTGGGCGGCGGTGGAATCCAGGTGACGGGGAATTACCCCGGAAAAGCACGGACCGTCGAGGAACTGCGGACGGACCTCCTTAAAACATATTCGCTCATTCCGGGCCGGCATCGCCTTAATCTGCACGCTATCTATGGAGAGTTTGGAGGGAAGGTCATCGACCGGGATCAGATTTCGGCGGAACAGTTCGGCGGTTGGATGCAATGGGCAAAGCAGAATGGTCTCAAGCTGGATTTCAATCCCACCTGTTTCTCCCATCCGAAATCAGATGATGGATTCACGCTGAGCCATCCGCGCGAAGACATCAGGTCGTTTTGGATAGAACATGTCAAGCGGTGCCGCGAGATCGCCGTTGCAATGGGCAAAGAACAGGGATCTCCCTGCATGCACAATCTCTGGATTCCGGACGGATCGAAGGACGTGCCGGTCGACCGTTGGTCGGCCCGCAAGAGGCTTCGCGAGTCTCTCGACGCGATTTATGCCGTGGCGCAGCCTGGCGCAGCGATCAAGGACTCCGTTGAGAGCAAGTTGTTCGGAATCGGGAGTGAGGCGTTCGTCGTTGGATCGCATGAGTTCTATCTTGCCTACGCCCTTGCCAACAAGAAGATCGTTTGCCTTGACCTCGGTCACTTCCACCCGACAGAACTGGTCGCAGACAAGATATCCTCACTGCTCCTCTTCTTCGATGAGGTCTTGCTGCACGTCAGCCGCGGCGTCCGCTGGGACAGCGACCACGTCGTCATTTTCAATGATGAAGTACGCGCGCTGATGGAGGAAATCGTCCGATCCGATGCGCTCGGACGGGTACATATCGCGCTCGACTATTTTGATGCCAGCCTGAACAGAATCGGTGCCTGGGTGACCGGCGCACGGGCGACTCTCAAGGCGCTCCTGGCTGCCTTGCTGGAGCCGCGGCTGAAACTTCGGGACGCGGAGACGAGAAACGACTTCTTCTCACGGATCGCTGTGCAGGAGGAATCGAAACTCATGCCGTTGGGAGCTGTGTGGGACTATCATTGCCTTGCCGCAGGAGTTCCTGTCGGCGAGGACTGGATTGAAGCTGTGCGGCGCTATGAGGCCGAAGTTCTCAGTAAGCGGAAGTAACATTCCATGATGACACCACGCGAACGATGGCTGGCGATTTTCAACAAGGAAAAACCCGACCGGATCCCTACGGACTATTGGGCGACTGATGAGGTGTCCGACAGACTGATGAGGGAACTCCGCTGCAATTCGCTCGAGGAGGTCTACGACAGGCTGAACATCGATGGAGTGACCAGGATCGAGCCTCCCCGTACCATCTCTCATCATCCGGAAGATTCACAGGCCGATATCTGGGGACTGAGACGCCGGAAAATGAGCTACGGCGCTGGAACCTATGACGAGTTTGATTCACACCCGCTCGCCTCTGTGACCACCGTCGAAGAAATCCACGCGTACAAATGGCCGAGTGCGGATGACCACGACTATGATGCCTTCCGTGCCATGGTGAAGGGGGTCCGGCGCCACCGCTTTGTCCGCTGCGGAGAGTATGAACCATTCCTCCTTTATTGTGCTCTTCGTGGCCTCGAGCAGGGATTAATGGACTTCCTGGAATGCCCGGAGATTCTCGAGGCTGCGCTCGATCATATCTTCAAGTACTACTACGAATTGAATCAACGAGCCTTCGAAATCGGAAAAGGAACCATCGACATCGCGTATCTTGCAGAAGACCTTGGCGGACAGCGTGGTCTTCTCATGAGCGAAGAGGACATCCGGAAATTCATTCTCCCGAACCAGAAAAAGATGGCTGATCTTGCGCGGAGCTATGGAATTCACGTGTTCTACCACACAGATGGTGACGTGCGGTCTGTCATTCCCGATCTCATCAACGTTACGGGAATCGAGCTTCTCAACCCGATTCAATGGCGATGCCCCTCAATGGATCGCAGGGAGCTCGTCCGGGATTTTGGTGACAAGATAGTCTTCCATGGAGCGATGGACAACCAGCAGACGCTCCCGTTTGGGGCTGTCGACGATGTCAAAGCTGAAGTCCTTGAGAATCTGGAGATCTTTAAGGGCGCCCGCTGGATCTGCGCCCCCTGTCACAATCTCCAGCCGATCACACCTACCGAGAACATCGTAGCAATGTACCAGACTATCCACGAGTACGGCCGGCTTTGACAACCTCCAGCCGCCATCTTGTGAGTCCGGACTTCAACCTGCGAGGCACCACAACCGCGACGGAGAAGGTTGATTGAATCCAGATCCTCCTTTTGATCTACGCTGTGAGTACCTGACTGACCCGATCGGCATCGATGAGCCGTCGCCGAGGCTTTCCTGGAATCTGCCTCACGGGGAGCGGTCTTCCTGCCAAACGGCCTACCGGATCATAGTGTCTTCGAACGAAGAGAGTGCGCTTCGCTCAGAGGGAGATATCTGGGATAGCGGCAAGGTGCCGTCGGCAGAAATGTGCAATGTGCCTTACACTGGAAGCGGACTCACGTCGCGCCAACTCTGCTTCTGGCGCGTTTGTTGGTGGAACCAGGATGATCATCCGGGTGGGTGGAGCAAGGTCGCACGATTTGAGATGGGGCTGCTCCACGAGGCGGATTGGAAAGGTGAGTGGATCAGCAAGCGGGAAGTAAAGGAGTTCAGGTCCAAGGGGAGCACACTTTTGGGCGAACCCCTCGGTGACTATGTCAATGCATTCACCCTTTATTTGCGGAACGAGCTGAGGGTGAGACCGGGCATTGTGCGTGCCCGGATCTACGTCTGTGGACTGGGATTGTATGAACTGCGGCTCAACGGCACGAAGGTGGGAACCAGTGTCCTCGATCCGGCGCAAACCGACTACAGGAGCATTGCACTCTACAGCACATATGATGTGACCGCGCTGATGAACCCGGGGGAAACCTGCGCCGTAGGAGTCCTTCTGGGAAATGGCCGGCATCTTCGCAGCTACGGCTATGAGTCTCCTAAGCTGCGGTTGCAGCTGGTCGTCGACTACGAAGATCAGTCGTCTGAAACATTCGCGTCTTCGCCTGACTGGAAGGTCTCGTATGGTCCGCTCCGGGAAAATGGCCTCTACTTTGGTGAACGGTATGACGCAAGGCTCGAGATGGCTGGTTGGGATGTTCCAGGATTTGATGACTCTGCGTGGGAGTGGGCTAGTGCAGTGGCAGGAGTGCCTCTCGCTGCGCAAATGCTGGAACCCGTCAGGGTCGTGCAGACGATTTCTCCCCGGAAATGGTCACAGCTCCCTTCGGGTGAAATGGTGTACGATTTCGGCCAGAACTTTGCGGGTTGGGTCAGACTTTCGGTCAAAGGTCCGTCCGGAACCGAAGTGATGCTTCGGCATGCGGAGCTTCTGAATGACGACGGCTCACTCAATGTCTCTCCCAATCAGAACGCTGAGTCAACGGATGTTTACATCCTGCGCGGGGAGGGAGTCGAATCGTATGAGCCGAAGTTTACGTATCACGGATTTCGCTACCTCGAGATCACGGGGAAGCCTGCACTCCCGTCGGTGATCTCGGTGCTTGGCTGTGTTGTGCACTCGGATGTTGAGATCGTGGGTGACTTCGCGTGTTCGCACGAATTGATCAATGCGATACACAGAAATGTGGTCTGGGGTCAGCGCTCCAATCTTATGAGCATTCCTACGGATTGTTCTCAACGCGATGAACGTCAGGGATGGCTCGGTGATGCCCACCTCGCTGCCGAAGAATCGATGTTCAACTTTGGCATGGCTCCGTTCTATACGAAGTTTCTGAACGACATAAAGCATGCGCAGCGGGAGGATGGCAGTCTGCCCGACACCGTTCCGGCGTACCTCGGGCGGCTCTATCCGGCTGATCCGGCATGGAGCGCCGCGTACGTTGCGATCGCTTGGCTGATGTACCACTTCTACGGCGACATCAGAGTCGTCGAGCGGCATTTTGACTCGATGAACAAATACATCTCGTTCTTGCGTGATCATTCAGACGGTTTGATTATCAACACGCTCGGAAAGTACGGAGATTGGTGCCCGCCAGGGAGCATTGCTCCGAAAAGAACGCCGGTCGAACTTACATCGACGTGGTACTTCTTCCACGACACACTCCTCCTTGGCAGAATGGCGGCAGTGATAGGGCGGACGGAAGACCAGCACTCGTTGGAATCACTTGCCGTAGCCATCCGGACCGCATTCAACCGGAGATTCTTGAAGGACGGAGAATATGAAGTGCGCCGGTTTGCTCCTGTCGATCGCAGCCCCGGACAAACATCGAATGTTCTGCCGCTCTATTTCGACATGGTGCCGGAAGACCAGAAAGCACGGGTTGTTGAGCGCCTGCTCCACGGGGTCATCAATGAGCAGGACTACCATCTCGACACCGGGATTCTGGGAACGCGCTACTTGCTCGATGTTCTGAGCGACCTTGGCCATACAGATGTGGCCTTTAAAGTTGCGTCGCAGCGGACGTACCCCGGATGGGGATACATGGTGGAGGAAGGAGCCACCACACTCTGGGAGCGATGGGAGAATATCGCGGGTGGAGGGATGAATTCCCACAATCATATCATGCTTGGCAGCGTCGACGCCTGGTTCTACCGCGTGCTGGCAGGTATATCATCGCTTTCTCCCGGCTGGACCCATATCTGTTTCAAGCCGCCTGCGATTTCTGGGCTTGACTCCGCCCGGGCTTCGCTCCGGTCGGTGAGAGGACCGATCAGCATTTCCTGGAACAGGAACTTCGAAGGCTTCGTAATGAAACTCACTGTTCCCGTCGGCGCTCGCGGTACTGCCTATGTCCCGTTTCAGCACGACGGTCAGGTCGTTGTGCTCAACGGCTCCCGGATTTGGCCCGAGGCAAGTCCCGAAGGCCGGATCGAACCAGGTTGTGAACTGGTCGGGCACGAGGGAGCGTACATCGTTATCAACGTGGGCAGCGGAAAACATGAGCTCTTGGTGAACTCACGATGAAGGTCTGTGGCAATCCAATGATGTCCTCTCAGGAGAGATGTTCATGAACATCAAGGCGAAACTCTCGACGTTTGACGCCACCATGATCGTGGTGAGCCTGGTCATCGGCATCGGGATCTTCAGGACGCCGGCGATGGTCGCTGCGGCAACCGGGACGCCGCTTGTGTTTTTCGCCGCCTGGATCGTCGGAGGGATCATCAGCTTTTTCGGAGCCCTGACATTTGCCGAGATCGGATCACGATTTCCGAAGCCTGGTGCATTCTACAAAGTGGTTGCAGAGAGCTTTCACCCCTCCGTTGCGTTCATGCTGAATTGGACAAATGTTACGATTGTCAACGGCGCCGGCGGAGCGGCGGTCGCGATGATCGGGGCGGAATACATTGTGCCGATTCTTTTCCCTGAGTTGAAGCAAGACCAGCGGGTTACGCAATACACCGCGGCCGGACTGGTGTCGGTGCTCATTGTTGTGAACTACCTGGGTATAAAGTCGGGAGCGTGGACGCAGAATGTTCTCACTGTTGTGAAGATTGGGATGATCCTGATGCTCGGTTTCGTGGCATTCTATTTCTCCGGCACGGCACCGGCGGAGGCCGCTGCAGCATCAGGCACTGATCCTCTTTGGATCGCGTTCGGAGTGGGCCTGATTTCGGTGTTCTATACGTACGGTGGATATCAATGTACGCTCAATTTCGGAGGCGATATTCAGAATCCCGAAAGGAATATGCCCAGGGCGATATTCTTCGGCATCTCGATCATCATCGGACTCTACCTCCTCATCAATGTCGCATACTACAGCGTCCTCGGTATCCAGGGCATCTCCGGTGCCAAGCTTGTTGCCGCTGAAGTTGCCAAAATCTGTTTCGGTCAGTCGGCGTATCTCATTGTTTCGATCGCAATATTTCTTTCGGCGCTCGGCTTCGTTAACGTGACACTGATGCAAATCCCGCGCTCCTATTATGCCATGGCCCAGGACGGCGCGTTACCGAAAATATTCATGCGGGTCAACGAGAAAACCCAGGCGCAGGAATTCACACTCCTGTTTTTTGGCGGTACAATTCTGCTCTGCGTCTTCTTCCTCGGGACATTCGAGCGGATCGTGAACTACGTCATGGTGTTCGATACGCTGAATAACGCCACCGTGGCCGCCACAATCTTCGTGCTTCGGCGCCGAGGCGTCGTGTCGGAGCACGGCAAGGCCTATCAGGTGCCATTCTATCCCTGGCTGCCCGGATTCTTTGTCCTCTTCCTCCTGTTCATCACGGTCAACGTCGTGGTCACGCAACCGGCATCACTTGTGGTTGGAGGAGCAATCCTTCTCGCCGGATACCCTGTGTTCCTCCTCTTGCGACGGGTCTCCCGGAACGAAGTGGCCTCTCCTATCTCCAAACAGTGAGAATCTCAAGATCCTGCGTGGATTTTGACCGAACCAATCTCTCGTTTCTTTATTTGGCAATAATCTGTACTATGCAAAGGCGTTTCATTCTGAACTCCTGACATCGATACTCTCGCATGTCCGATTCTGTTCGTATTAATCTGCTCCCTCTGGGTCATGAAATTACGGTTCCCCGCGGTACGCCGCTGCAGGACGTTTTGTTCCCCTTCGGCGTGGAGTTTCCCTGCGGAGGCAATGCCGTATGTGAGAGCTGCAAGGTGAAAGTCATTTCCGGTGTCCTCCCGATGACTCCTGAGCAGGAAAACATCCTCTCGAGGAAAGAGGGAGGACAAGGATGGCGGCTTGCCTGCCGTTGCAGGGCCGAGAGCGATGTCACACTCGAAATTGCCCAGTGGGAGGCCCAGATCCTCGCCGATGAAAGCAAGTTTGAATTCAAGCCCAGGGAGGGTCTCGGAATTGCTGTCGACCTCGGCACGACCACCGTCGCGGCTCAGTTGCTGGACCTCAGAACAGGCTACGTCCTTGCCGTAGAAACTGGGCTGAACGCTCAAGGAAAACACGGCGCCGATGTCATGAGCAGGATTTCCTTTGCCGTGACGGAGCAGGGGCAGCCGCAGCTTCAGTCACTCATCCGCGAACAGCTTGCGGCAATGACGAACTCGCTCCTGGGCTCGGCGTGCGTCAGCGGGAATGCCATCGTCGATGTGACGATCGTTGGAAATACGGTGATGCATCACTTGTTCTCCGGTCTTGATGTGGCGCCCCTCTCCATGTATCCATTCGAGTCGCCTCATATCGGCCTGCAGAGGTTTTCGGCAGACGAACTCGGGTGGAAGGAAATCGCAGACGCGACAGTCTCGTTCCTTCCGGCGATGGGTAGCTTCGTGGGGAGCGATATTCTTGCAGGTATTCTTGCAACAAACATCCATAAGAGCGAAGCTCTCGTCGGCCTGATCGATCTTGGAACGAACGGTGAAATCGTCATCGGTAACAGGGACAAGCTTCTCTACTGTTCCACGGCTGCAGGTCCGGCGTTTGAGGGATCCTGCATCTCGATGGGGATGCGGGCCACCACCGGTGCGATAGCACAAGTGGCTGTGGATGATGGGCTTCTCAGATGCCGGGTGCTCGGGAACGTGCCGCCCCGGGGCATCTGCGGGAGCGGCCTTGTCGACGGGATTGCTGCGGGGCTGTCTACCGGGGGAATTCTTGATGACGGACGAATTGTCGATGCGACTGGAGTGTTTGCGATCAGCCCGCCCGTCGTTCTCACCCAGGCTGATGTGCGGGAACTGCAGGTCGCCAAAGCCGCAATCGCTGCCGGAGTCAGAATACTCACGGAGAACCTTGGGGCGACGCTCGACGATCTTACGCGCATTTATCTCGCCGGTGCATTCGGCAATTACATCGATCGGGCGAATGCATCGCGGATCGGTCTTCTGCCGGTACGTGCCGAACGCGTGACACCGACAGGCAACTCCGCGCTCCTCGGGGCGAAGCTGGCGCTGTTCGACAGATCGCTTGATGCGCTTGCGGCTGTCCGGAGCATCAGCACGCATGTTCCGCTCAATCTCGACGAGCGCTTTCAGGAAGTTTTTGTCCAGGAGATGATGTTCCCTGAACATGCCAGTCAATGAGACAAAACGTTGTCGCAGAAGGACAGACGATGAGAGCTGAATCCCGCCACGGCCCATCTCACGGCGGACGTTTCGTCGAATTTTTGGCCGGCACACTCGAACAGGCCGGCAGCCTGGCGATGTTCTCTGCGAAATTCCTCCTGCGGGTACCGGTCCCTCCATACGAGCTGGGCGAGGTCAGAAGACATCTTGATGAGCTGGGTTCTCGCTCGCTGCCACTTGCGGGAATCACAGGTTTCATCGTCGGACTGATTCTGGCGATGCAGACACGCCCCACGCTCTTTCGCTTCGGTGCGGATTCATTCCTTCCGGCGATGGTTGCGATTTCGTTTGTGCGCGAACTCGGTCCGGTGATTACTGCGCTCATCGTTGCCGGCCGCGTCAGCTCTGGCATCGGCGCTGAACTCGGATCAATGCGCGTCACGGAGCAGATCGATGCTATCGAGGTCACAGGGATTGACCCCTTCAAGTTCCTGGTCGCTACGAGAGTTCTCGCCTGCATCATCCTCCAGCCGCTGCTCACGGCGATTGTAAACGCCGTCGGTTTGTTCGGCTCCTATGTCGCCGTCGCTATCGAATCGAGCATGTCCTGGCGTCTCTATTGGGACAGCGTAGTGCACTCACTAACATTTGCCGATCTGATCCCGGGTCTGGCGAAAACGACCATTTTTGGATTTATCATCGGTATCGTCGGCTGCCACCAGGGATACAACGCAAGGGGCGGAACTGAGGGCGTCGGCCGTGCCTCTACGTCGGCGGTGGTGTTGTCCTCGATGCTCATCATTTTCGCGGACATGGTCCTTGTCAAGATTACGGTTCTTTTATGGCCGTCGTAGAGCTTCGGAACATATCGAAATCGTTCAATGGCCATCACGTCCTTCAAGACGTGAATCTCGATGTTGAAGAGGGAACGACCGTCGTCATTCTTGGAAAGAGCGGTGTCGGCAAGAGCGTCCTGTTGAAAGTGATCATTCGCCTGATCACGCCGGATCACGGCACGGTGCACATCGACGGTCAGGATATCGGACGGTTGAAGACCCGGGGGCTTCAGTCGTTGCGGCGAGGGATGGGATATCTCTTTCAGGGCGCCGCACTCTATGACTCCATGAGCGTCCGGGAGAATCTCGCCTTCTCACTTCAGCGGTTCGAGCAGCTCGAAGCTGAGGAGCTTGAGTATCGCATTGCGGCGCAGTTGCGGCTCGTCGGCCTTCTTGATGCGATCGACAAAATGCCGTCTGATCTCTCCGGCGGCATGAGAAAAAGGGTGGGGCTTGCGCGGGCACTCATCACAAATCCGCGCATTATGTTGTACGATGAGCCGACAACCGGTCTCGACCCGATCACGGCCCGTGAGATCAGCACCTTGATCAAGAGTATGCAGGAGCGTTACCGTCCGACGTCCATTGCGGTGACACACGATATGCTTTGTGCGCGCATCATCGCCGACAAGGCTGCCATTCTCAACGGCGGTGAACTGGCCCGGCAAGGTACGTTGGAGTCGTTGCAGAAAACGGAAGATGAAATCGCTCAGAGTTTTTTTGCGTCAGCATAGGGAGATGCTATGTCAAAAAGAGGATCGTTGGTCCGGATAGGCGTG
>Ga0233425_10004148_pt1 | contig 24796 bp, 24 predicted proteins | sample Watercolumn_Towu_2_FD_181712 | JGI IMG/M metagenome (GOLD analysis project Ga0233425, IMG submission 181712) | Freshwater microbial communities from Lake Towuti, South Sulawesi, Indonesia - Watercolumn_Towuti2014_140_MG | ecosystem: Environmental > Aquatic > Freshwater > Lake | place... | reverse complement strand
TGATCTGGTATAGTAATTGTGGACACCGAGAAAAGCGTGATAAAATAAATCAGCTTTTGGAGGTGATCCATGACAACAATGAAGAAGAAGTATACCCCCGAGTTCAAGATGGAGGCGGTTCGTCTGATAACAGAACAGGGGTACAAAACGACTGAAGCCGCCCGGAATTTAGGCATCCACCCCAGCTTATTGAACCGCTGGAGGAGCCAACTGGCCTCGGATGGGCAGAATGCCTTTCCCGGCAAGGGGCGGCTGACCCTGGAAAAAGAGGAGCTACAAAAACTCCGGAAAGAAGTCCAGCGGCTGAAGATGGAGCGGGACATCTTAAAAAAAGCCGCGGCCTTCTTTGCCAAAGAGTCAATGTAAGATACGACTTTGTCCGGCAGCAACAGAAGGCCTATCCCATAACTGTCTTGTGTCAGGTTATAGAAGTCAGCCGGAGTGGATATTATAGATTTTTGAAAAAGTGCCATCAGAAACCAGTGGATAAGGATTTTAAATTGTTATCTGACGTTCGTCATATTCATCAAAAATCCCGAGGGACCTATGGGTCCCGAAGAATGATGGTCAGCCTTCAAACCGCAGGGCATACTGTGGGCCGTTATAAAACTCGTAGCCTGATGAAAAAAGCGGGGCTTGAGGTCACCCATTAAAAGGCGCCTGTCAAGAGAAAAAACCTTCCCGGCTGCAAGAAAGAGCATTTTTTTCTTCCAGGGTATGGATCTGATAGAACTAGCCCAAGGTCTTCAACATCTTTACGAGTGCTGAAATTTCAAAGATTGTCGTGTCAGTGTTTTCTTCACTGCACCGGTCACCCATCAGGATCAAGGTCATTGAAAGATAAGATGTGTTCTGGGACACTTCTTACCGGATTCCATCAAGACCCCTTCCGCCGTGAAGCGGTCCAGAAAATCTTCAGTACCAGGCCGTGCCCAAGTGTTTTAATGACAAATCTCATGGTTTTAAACCAACCCTTAAATGGTTCGCGGTCTGGGCAGTAAAGAGGCTAAAAACCTCTTGGGTGGAGCGGCTTGCCAATCAAATCTCGTGGTTATTCCAACCCCAAGCCAGGTTCACCGCTCCAGCCAACCTTTAGGCAAAGACCCTCGCTGGATCAAAGGGCACCTGATCCCGCATCACAAAATAGGCAGCGCGCGCCAGCTTGTGCGCCAGCGCCGTATGAGCCACCATGAAGTTGGTCTTGGCCGATTTCTTGTTATAGTAGGCTCTGGCCTGGCCCTCATACCGACGAGCCAATTCTGCTGCTTCTGAAAAGGCCCAGGCCAGATATTTATTGCCGTTTTTCTTATTCCCTTTCCCTTTGGTCTTTTGGTTGCTGGTCCATTTGCTCGGCACCTTCCGACAGTAGGAAACATAGTTGCCCACTTTAGAAAATCGTTCTATCGGACCGGTTTCCAACATGATGGTCAAGGACAAAATCTTGCCGACGCCGCAGATGGTCTGGAGATATTGGTAGGGGCCTTTCAATTCAACCTTGTTCTCAATATAGTTTTCTACTTGTCTGATTTGACGGGTCAGAAAGTCTATGGTCTCTTTACTGACCACCCCGCTTAAGGCCAAATCTTCTTGCCCTTCCAACACCGGAGCAACCTCATCCTTCTTGAGCCTCTTCATCTTGTTGGCGTTTAACTTTACCCCGCAATTCCTGCTGATAATATTCTGTAAGCTGAGCATAAGCGAAGTTCTCAGTCTGACCAGATGCCCTCGCTTTCTCAATAAGTCCCGGATGGGTCGGTCTTCCTTGGGATAGATATACCCTTCCGGTAATATCTTTAATCGCAACATTTCCGCCAGCCAAAAAGCATCATGCTTGTCATCGGCGTGCTTCAATCCTGTGTATTGCTGTATCGCTGCTGGATTGGCTAAATGTACCTTGTATCCTTCATGCATCAAACTATCCACCAGCCAGTACCAATTAAAGGTCGATTCTACCACTATTCCCACGATCTCTTTTTTAAACGGTTTCAGTTCTTCCAAGATCGCTTCAGGATTGTTCGGAAGTCTTTTCTTGAAAACTTTCTTCCCTTGCTTATCAATGATCCCCAAATAATTGTTGTTGCCATGTAAATCCGTTCCTGCGTATAATTTCTTCATGGGCACCTCCTAGGGTTTGATTGGTACTCTTTCCCTAATCATACCAGGTATGCCTTTCTCTTGGTATGAACGAGGTGCCTTTTATATGATTAGCAAATCTCGTAAAAAATTCAAGAAAACGACGGATAGCCGACATAAGCTCCCGGTGGCCCCTAATCTGGTGAATCAGCAGTTCCAGGTTGATCGACCGAACGCTATCTGGTGTGGTGACATCACCTATCTTTGGACCCTGGAAGGATGGCTGTACCTGGCCGTCATTATCGATCTGTATTCCCGCAAAGTGGTCGGTTGGGCCTTGGATAGTCACTTGAGGACTTCCCTGGCCCTGGAGGCCCTCCGCATGGCCTATTGGCGTCAAAAGCCAGCCAAAGGATTGATCCACCATTCTGATCGTGGCAGTCAATATGCCGCCCATGATTACCAACAACAATTAAAAACCTACGGCATGATCCCCAGTATGAGCCGGAAAGGGGATTGTTAGGATAATGCCGTGGTAGAAAGTTTTTTCCATATCCTAAAAACCGAGGAGGTTGAAGGTCCGGTCTATCTGACCCGGGAAGAGGCCCGACAGGCGGCTATCGATTACATTGAAATGTTTTATAACAGCCACCGGCTTCATTCAACCCTGGGATATCTTGCCCCTAACGATTTTGAAATGAACTTTGTCTTCAAAAAAATTGCTTAGCTCAGTGTCTATTTTTACTTGACCAGATCACTAACTGGGTTTATTCGACTTGCCAGGGCAAGCCGCCCCAAGCACTTCTATCAGGAATCAGAGGGTAAAAAGTCGACCATTATGATAAATATTAATGTTTTTGGGGAAATTCGTAAAAAAAAATGCGAAGGGTCTGATTCTCTGCATTGTTGAACCGGATGACAAGGCCCGCTCCATTCGAAAGCGGGCTGGGATGATTTAGAGGATGCGGATGACTCGAGTTATTGATAATACCTCCAGACCAAAAAATGTTTTCTTTTCAATTGCTCAAATTATCCCCTCTCTTCCCCTTTTTTCAACTCATTGTCATACCACAAGGCAAAGGCCAGCATCCCCTTATACCGATCATCGTCGGCGATCAGCCCTTTGCACATTTCCCAAGCTCCTTCGCCAAAGGCATTGCTGTAACCGTCGAATTGACAAGAGGCCAAAAAGGACCGGGTCAAATCCAAGGAGGTTCGATTCAACTTTCCTTTACGCAGATCGATCGGATCATTGGGCTCCATAAAAGGGTCCCAATGCTCATAGCCTTTTTTTAAGATATGTTTTTGGGCCTTAGGGGACATGGTATCGAAGATGGCCTTTTTCCGTTCTTCGATCTCAGGTGATCTTTTTTGCATGGAACCTTCGCCTTTCACTTGAATCTGGTCGGCTGAACTCGCCGCACGTTTTGGTCCTTTGAACTCCGGAACCTCATTCTCGGACCGAACAGGCCGGATTGATGCCAAAAAAAGCCTCATCAAAATCAGTCAAAAGGGTTGTCGATACCGGCAGGAGCCGCATGCGGAGTTGTTGGTCTTTTGAGCCGATTTCTTTTAATAGTAATTCGGACAACCCGAAAAGTCGTTCATTGATCCGGTCCAGATTGATGGTCGGGTAGGCGACTCCTTCCTTAAACCCCGATTTCCCGCAGGTGTGACCGGCCCCATGAATGGCCGAAGGGACCCCGTAAACCCGGCAGGTAATCGGCCGCTTTTCATAGAGATCACAGAGATCGGCCTCATTCAGGAATGGGCAACGAACCCGTTCCTCAGCCGTTTGTAAAAGGGCCTCTTCTTCCTTTTTGCCTTCTTGAACCATCATCTTGTGCAGTCTTCGTTTCAATTTATAATAATGCCGGTCGGCCCTGTCCGCCCGTTCCAGAATCACATCCTGCTTTTCTTTGTCCAGAAGATGGAAAAAATGCACATTCAGATAGACCGCCTCGACTAGAGAAAGATCGAAAACCGCAAAACAGCAATCCGAGCATTTTTCAGCACAGCGGAAACATTCCGGGTGTCCTTCCCGGACCTGTTTGACTGACTGTTCAACACCCTGGACCAGGGTTTCGTATTGTTTAAAGGCATTTTCAAAAGGCAGCATAATTATTTCCACATCCTATTGTTGTATCAAGGAACTGAGCTTTTCAATATTATCCCTGGCAAAATCGATGGACGGATCCAGTTCCAAAGCCATTCGGTAAAGTTTGATGGCCTCGGCATAAAAGCCCAACTCCCTTAAGTTGGAGCCGATATTGGCATAATCGATCCCTGAGCCCGGGTCGATCTCAATGGCCCGTTCGAAGGCTTCAATGGCCTTATGATGTTCTTTTAATTTAAAGTAACAAAAGCCCAGGGTGTTGTAAATCTCTTTTTGGGCGTCATTATACTCTTTGGCCTTGAGTAAAGGCTCGATGGCTTCCTCATACTTGCCCAAGTCTTTCAAACAAACCCCGATATGACAATAGATGCTGCTCAAATCGATATCCCGGGGATTCAAATGCAGGGCTCTCCTAAAATAGTCCATAGCCTCTTGGGGCTGCTCATTTCGTTCCAAGGCAAATCCCAGGAAAAAATTGACTTCATAACGCTCCGGGAAAACCCGAACGATCTTTTGAAGTTCTTCCACGGCCTCGGCCGGGTCATCCATCATCGAGACCAGCTTGACCAAATGGAAAAGGGCTCCCGTATGTCTGGTTCGGTCGCGAAAATGGGCCCCGGGGATGATGGTATACACCGCCGGAATCCCTAATTTTGGATGGGTCACCTTAACCATATAGACCTCCAGCCCTACCCGAGCCAGGGCCTCAACACAGGCTTCAATCTCCAGGCGAATATTATCGTTCGAAAGATTGGGCATATCGGAAATCGGGATGGTCTTTGGATTGGTCATAACATACTGAGCATCTTCCAGACGCTGATATTTCGGTAGGGTCGGCCGATACTGAGTCCGGTTAATAAAATCCCCGGCCAGTTGGGCGATCTCCGTCACCGCCCGGATCAAGGATTTTTCCGGGTTAGGGGTTGTCCCGGCGGTGAAGACGATTTCGCTTTTTTCCGGAAAGGTCGAGGGGTCATAGGCCAGGGAACCCACTGTCGGTATCCCCGTATCCAGAGAAAAATCTTTTAAGAAGAGCTTTATCCCCAAACGATCGAATTTGGCAATCAGCTCTCGGGCCGCTGGATCCGTTACCGAACCGGGATCAATAGTCGGCGTCAGCATGAGATCATTGCTGATCACCGACGAGACGTGACGTTCGACAATCTCACATAGACCTTGGAGGATGGCCTCCTCCAGGGTATTGCCAGCCGAAGGACCATTATATTCATGAATCAGATAGAACCAGTCAATCGGGACCAGAAGGTCTTTCTTTTGAGTCAAGTTGTGAGCCCACACCCAGGCCAAAGGAATCTGTTCAAAGATCTCTTTGATTTGGTCCAGGTCTTTCGACTGGTCATAAAAACAGAGGGCCAGGGCCTCAAAAGGCAGAGCCTGGTCTTGAATATTTTTGTATTTCTCAATGATAAAGGGGCGGGTCTTAATAAAGGTGAAGAAGCTGAACCGTTCGGCTAGCTCCACCAAGGCGCTGGCCTCCGATTGTTCAGCGGTCCCACCTTTGCCCATCTGCTTCTGGGTCCCTATGGTCCGGACGGCATCCTCACCGCAGCGACTGATAAAGATCGGAATGCCCAGTCTCCCATTATCAATCCGGATGGTTTCTTTTAGGATATCCAGATCCACACTTTTAAGCAAGGCCTTAACCCGGGCAATCGTTTCTTGGGGGGTCCGGGATTTTTCCTGATCATAGGTGTACGTTTTAAAACAATCTTGTAACACAATTCCTGAAGACATCGACTTACCTCACAAAATTCCTTGAAAATAATTTAAAGGATATTTATTTTACTAGATACAAGCCAAGGAGAAAAAAATCATGGATGAATCCCCTTTTGTAGTTATTAACGAAATAATCCTCCAAGCCGAAAAGGAAAATGGAAAAACCATTATACTCAAACAGGACAAGAAGGCAGACACGTCCTTAACTATGATTGTCGGAGAACTCGAATTTCTGGCCATTGCCAAGGAAAAAAAACTGCTCCAAACCCCTCGACCATTAACCCATGAATTGTATCTCAGTATCCTAAATGATTCAGGGATCGACTTCAAACGGGTGGAAATTTATGATCTCCGAGAAAAGGTTTATCTAGCCAGGGTCTTCTATCAACTAGAGGGTTTGGAATCTATCGCCGATGCTCGTCCCAGCGATGCCTTGGCTTTGGCCTTAAACCGTCATCTCCCTATTTTAGTTCATTCAAAATTATTAAAGAAAGAATTGAGTCCTGATCAGCTTGAAGGCTTTAAAGACTTCATCAAGTCGGTGAAGTTTTGATAATGGTGCCCTCCGCCCCCGAATTTTTTTACTCGGAATTAGCGACCAGACCTGCTTGAAGCAGGCCCCCTCTTTCCTATCCATTCCACTATTCGTCTACCGGCCACCTGGGCCCCGTTCGTCTTGACCCTGGGATAAAGCCGAGTCTGTTTGGTCAGCTTCTCTAAATAGGGGCCCCAATTTCCGGAATATAATTCTTTTTTAGGCATATAACAACAAGATAAATGCTGTTTGATTCCCTCAACCAGGATTGGATATTCCGGAGACATCCCTCCATTGGAATAAATCATGGGGGTCCCGTGGGCTAGACAATCGGAGACTATCCCATATCCTGGCTTAGTAATTACAAAGTCAGCCACACGAATCATGTCCAAATAGGAGACAACCGTACTCTCAACCCTCTTAAAGACAAAAGCCTTCCAGTTTAATAACGAATTAGTAAGAAACAGATATTTAGTAGCCAACCGCTCTACTCTTCCTATCGCCTTTTCCTTCAGGTCGACCTGGCTGTAGCCGATCAATCCAATCTTTCGGTCTTTGGGAAGGCCAAGAATCTGGCGGATATCCTCCTTGGATTTATGGGAATGTCTAGCTACTAAAGGGATATCCTCAACCTGCCGAAAGTTGTCTGTTTCGCCATAAAAAGGTAATCGTAAAAAAAGGTCCCCTGCCTGATAATACCGATTAATCGTCTCAACCAGAGGATTCCAGTCCGGGTCTTTTTGCCCAAAAAAAGAATAGATCCAATCCCACGAAAAATTACTTATCCCGATAGCCGGCAGACCAATCCTGGCCGCAGCGGTCAAAGGAATAAAGGGAATATCACAAACAACCCCGGATATGCCCTCGGCCAAGAGAAATTGTTGTTCCTTGGCGATCAGGGTCTCCGCCGAATTCAACAAATCTTTAACCCTTTCTTTCGTTTTCTCTAAATCAAACCGGATATTATCCAATTGATACAGGCCGACATCAAAACTTTGGAATTCTAATTTGACCGGCTGAGACAAGCCCTCCCTAAACAAGAATTCCGGGGCCGTAGTTTTTATCCAGATTTGGCAACCCAGATCAATCAACTCATTAATGATTTGGATAGAACGAACCGCATGACCAAAGCCGTGTCCGGAGATATAATAGACTATCTTAGATGATGCCCGATGATCTCTTGCCATAGCCAAACCAGTCTAATAAATGTTGCTTCGCTGTTTTCAAATTTGCCTAGTCTTTTTCATTATGGTATACAGAAAGAACACAAAGCCATAAAAGTCGGAAATATTATGAAACGAATCGCTTTTGTCCTAACGCTTGCCGGATTCCTTACCTTTGATCCGTTTCCCCTTTGGAACCAGACCGTAATCCTTCGTGCCCAATCTAACGAAAGATATCATCTTCAAGTAGCCTCTTTACCGGACAAGGTCAGTGCCCAGAAAGAAATTAATCGTTTAAAATCATATAAAATCAAGGGTCAAATTATTTCCTGGGAAGATCGTTCGAATAAAAGCTGGTTTATTATCTATATCGGAAGTTATCCAACCAAAGAGGAAGCCGTCCGTCAAGGAAACCAATTAATCCAAAAGGGCATAATCCGCACTTTCCGGATTTCTCCTCTAAAATCCAAAGAGGAACCTCCGGACAATGTCGAAAAGCCTTCTCCTCCTGTCCCTCCCCCACCTCAAAAAGAATCACTTCCACAGCCTGGTCATGGTCCGGTTTATGTGGGCCCCATTTTTTCTGAGGAGACCAAGGAAGAGACCCCCACTATAGAGAAAGAAAGCCCGCCCATTCCTTCTAGTTTTTACAGCCTTCAAGTAGCCTCCTTGGCTAGTCAAGAAGCTGCTCAGAAAGAACTCGAACGTTTGAAACCTTTTCAAATTCAAGCTAAATACCTTATTCGAGAAGCCCCAGCCAAGAAAAAGTGGTTCGTTGTCTACACTGATCGTTTTAAAAGTAAAGAAGAGGCTATCCTAAAAGGACAACAATTAGTTCAGAAAAAAATCATCAAAAGCTTTAAGGTCATTGTTCTTAAGGGAAATGAAGGAATCTCCACCCCTAAAGCGCAAGAAAGCCCCCCGGCCCCTAAGGTCAAAGAGAGCCCTTCTGCTCCAACGGCCCTGGCAAAAAAAGAACCGCCCCGAGCCCAAGAGAAAAACCCGGTCTACTTTGGACCAATATCTATTCGGGAGGAGGACAGTTCCATACGTATCAACATCGTCATCGAGAGCCGAATATTCCCTGAAATTTCATCGGATATGATTGCCGAGGGCTCACGATTACTCGTCACATTTAAAAATATCGACCGCTATATCGTTCCTATTGAGTTTGAAAAAGTCCAATCCAAGACGCTATTATCCTTAAATTTAGCCAAAAATGGAGCCGATTGTACTTTTATAATTGTATTGAATTCAAGTTATAACTATGAGGTAGCCCAGAATTATTATGAAAAGGAAAAAATCTATTCTTTAGTTATCGGCAAGGAACCGTCAACCAATCCACCCCCCCTTAAAAAAGAATAATTTCATTAAAGCAAAAATAACCGATAATTCCTTGGATCAGCCTTATTAGCCCCTTCAGGTCGAAGCAGGGAGGGTTTTTATCATAACATTCCGGGTTCTGGGTCCATCAAATTCACAAAAAAAGATGGATTGCCAGGTTCCGAGGACCAGTCGTCCGTTCGAGATGATGACCGTAACCGACGAACCGATTAAACTGGCCTTAATATGGGCCGGGGAGTTTCCTTCCAGATGTTGATAGGGGCCTTTAAAGGGGATAACCTGGTTGAGTATGCGGAGAATATCTTCCCGAACGCTGGGATCAGCCCCTTCGTTGATCGTCAGACCGGCGGTGGTATGAGGGCAATAAACCAAGGCCATGCCCTCCTGGACCTTGGAGCCGGAAACGGCCTTTTCAACTTCCGTGGTAATATCCAGAAACTCAGTTTGGCGGGAGGTTTTAATCGATAGAGTGATCATTATGGTACCCCTTATTTTTTTACCCAGGGCGGGATAATAATCCCTCCCTCGCTTTGTTCTTCCTTCTGTTCTGCAAAGCCGCCTTGCTGTTCCCTCATTTGGTCCCCCACCAGGGCCCTTTCCGTCAACCAGAACAGCAAAGGATTTTCTTCTAAATTCTCCTCTTCCTTTTCAATTGCTAATGATCTTGCAGCCGCAAAACAAACCCTGGTCTCTTCATCCCGCTCCTTTAGATAATAGAGATAGGAGACCTCTTCCAGATATCGGCGAAGATCGGTTTTGACCCTCTCCTGAAATATCTCCCGGCCGGCCCTATGGATTATTCCAATGATCTGTTCCCTCTTTTGCATTGGATTGAGGATCAAGACGCTGGTTTGGACATCCTGAATCGCTTGTTGATACGGCTTAATCCATTCATCCTGCAATTGATAATATTGGACCTCCGGAATGCTTTGCAAGCGGGTCATATCCAAAGAAAATTCCCGACTTTCCTCCGGTCCCGGGAAAAGGGATCGGATTATAGGAAGCGGGGTCAAGGTTTTTGAACCACCTAAGTAGCTTAGAATAGCCGAGTAGATCCCTTCATCCTCCGCAAACAAGTTGGGCTTTCGGTCATGGGCCTCCTTTAACAAAAAGGCTACCTGTCCGGGATCGGCTTCTAAAAAAGAATGGCCGGATTGTTCAGCCAAATCTCCCAAAATTTCTTTAGCCTCTTTTTTGCTTACTTCCAATGCCGTCAGATGACCGAGGCTTCCCTCCGGTTCTATGAGGGCGAACATAAATACCTTCCCTTTAGTTCCCTTGGGAATCAGCATGGCCACCATTCGATTCCGAGCCGGATCAAATTCGGACAGATAGCCGGTGACTTGAACGGGCTCAAGGGCCTTTAATATCCCCCGGCCCTCTTTCTCTTCCTTTTTTTCCAAGCCAGAGGGAAAATCTATTCCTTTTTGTTTCAGGAGATAAAGCGTCCGCTTAATTCCTTTCTGCACCGGCCGGGAGGTTACCTGATTAATCAGGGCTGATAAAATCCGGGAGGAGCGCTGAGTCGGTTGGGATAAAATCTTTTGAAAGAGCCATTCCGCCCCCCTTGGATTTTCATCTAACTCTCCGGCCAATTGGATTAGGGCTTTTGGTTCGAAGGCCTCGGACTCCTTTTCTGGAGTCAACTTCTTTAGATAATTCTCTATTTTTTCTAGAATTTCCGGAGTAAGGGCGCTCTGATCCTTATTTCCTATGGGCTGTGATCGTTTAGACATAGGGTTTCTTTCTTGATCGGAAGTAAAAATAGTTTGTCGGGGATATTGACCCCAAATTCAAGGCCTGATTTTGCTCCTCTGTTCTCCCTCTATCTGAGCAATTAACATTCAAAATCAGCCGACATAGATGACAGGTGAAATTACTCGCAACGATTATCGGTCGGCTGCATTTTGTCGTTGGCTTGGTTGCAGGTCAAATAGTTTTATCGAAAGAACCTTCCTGTACTGAAAAAAATCCTTATCCGTGGTGAAAATGGGGACATCCAATCTATTTGCAACTGCACATATGAGGAAATCAATGTGAGAGCCTTGAATTCCTTTTTTTCTGCATTGATTACACATTTCGGCTGCAGATTCATAATCGGAATCTTGAATAAGGGAATTTTCAAAATAAGATAGTTTTTCTCTTAATTCTTTAAATTTCTTAAGGTCACTATAACCGGAAAGGATTTCTTGACGAATTGGTCCAATGATCAGGACTCTTTGATCCTTGATGAGAGATTCAAGCTGATCTATTTCATATGAATATTCTGTTTGTCTGGTCCGTAAAGCATAAGACCAGATAGGAGTATCGACGAGAACTTTCACCGGGCTCTTCCTTTTTTATAATCATATTTGGGGTCTGGATCCATTTTTCCAAAAAGATTCAGTATTTCTAACTGTTTATGTCTGTTTATGAATTCTTGTAAAGCCAAATTAACGGTTTCCTTTTTGGTTTTAAGGCCACTGACTTCCAATGCTTTTTCTAGTAATTCCTGTTCGATAGCTAGATTAGTTGCCATTGGTGCCCTCCTGTCAACACAAAGTTTTACACAAATTATCACACAATTCAATGTATGTCAAGGTTAACGAAAATCACCGGCTGCTGGCAGAGAGGGTCGTCGGGTTGATTTAATTCGTATGCCCCATGTCAAAATGGCGGATAGGTCGAGAATAAAATGGAAAAGGGACGTTGTTTCTGAATTGACTTAAATTCCTTAAGGGTCATTCTTCATTATAATTAGCTAACCTGCATACAGCCGAGGTAGTCACCCCTAAAAACCGGGCTACCTCGGCCCCCGGATATCTCATCTCCCGGACCGCTGCCTGACAAAACATTCTTCTTCCCTTTGAGATTCGTTTCAACCTGCTCCCAGACCTTAACTCTTTTTCAGTTAGGCCTTCCTTTTCTGAAATCTCTCCGGCCAGTTCCAATAAGGTTTTTTTCTGGATGGGTAATCGAAGCGTATCTTGGGTTTTTTGATCGACAGATGAAAAAACGTCCAGCACAAAATCACCGCTGCCCAAAATCCGCTCATCATATGCCTCTCGCATATCCTTTTTTCTTAAAGCCAAAACCGCTGACCATCCACCAAGACTCCGAATCAAACCGCCTCCAACCAGTTCAGGTTTTTTTCCAAAAGAAACACCTTCGGAAACAAATTTTTCATAAGATATAATAGCTCTTTTTTTCTTTGAACTAAAATAGGAGAGAATGGTGTCCCTGTCTTGCCAGTCTCTAATTATCTCACCCATAAGGGCGGAATGGCCTGTCCAGGGATACTTTTTGAGTTCTTCCATTCCTGAAACCACCCTTTTTCGTAAAGGATTTAAATGAATGTACCTGGTCAGTTCCAAAAGATAAGGATCTTCTTCGCAGACGATCGATTTATATCTATTCTGAAAAAGATGGCCAAAACGTTTATGCCGCCGATTAAAATTGATTACATATCCTGTTAATAATTTTCTCATTCCGGAAGAAAGGGGATAGTGTAGTGTTTTAATCAACAGATGAAAATGATTCGACATTAGGGCCCAGGCATAAACGGAAAAATATCCTCCCTGACATAATTCGGCTAGTCGATCAATAAAGTCCTGCCGATCCAATCGGGTTCTGAAAATTTTTACCCCTTCAATCCCTCTTCCCATGACATGGTGGAGGGTTCCTGGGGCATCTAATCTGGCATGACGGGGCATGATTTTACTCCTTATACCACAACCTTCTGTCTGTCAAGTCAATTCAGAAACAACGTCCCATTTTAGAGTGGCAAGAAGCGCCCGAATATTTGCAGCCGATTCCCTTGAAGTGTGAATGTGAGGCGTTAGAAATACAGACCGAGTGTTTGGGCCCTGCCAAGGGTAAAGCGCGCTGGCCTCTTGGTGATTGAGATGCTGGGACAGAAGATCCGTCCGCGTGACAGCTATATGCGCCAACAATTCAACGAGATATGATGAATAGTCGTGGAGATCCGCAAATGGTCCCTCCGCCGTTTCCACCACGGCAAACGCCGATTCCGTGTCGGGTATGGGCATTTTGCGAAATTCCCTTAAAGAACTGCCGTGCAAAGAGTGCGTCCTTTCGGCTTTCGTCTAATGGGCGCCGGTTCACCTGCGGAACCGATGCCAAATGAAATTTGGACGAGGGGACGTCAGTAAACCGGCGCCCATTCTCGCCGACGCGCCAGCGGCGGCGAGAACATGACGTTCACCGGAAAGCCCGGGTTTCGGGCGACCCGGTGGAACGCCTGGTTGGGAAACTTATTAGGAGGCTTCTTTCCATTGAATAGAAAGCTTACGACCGGAAGCTGCACAATCCCGCAAGTAAAGGTTTATCAGGGTTTGGTACGGAATCCCCGCTCCAGTTGCAAGCTCCTTAAAATACTTGACGGTCCCTTCATCTAACCTTATGGATACCTGTTTCTTGAGTATGTTCGCATAAGGGTTTTTCTTGGCTTTGGAAAAATCATATTCTTTTCTCATAGTTACCATCTTCTCCAGTATTGTTTTTGCTCAGAACGAGTTCCCTTCCGGGCCGAAATAATTCTTAAAACGGTATCATCCTTCCGATAGGTATGGGAAACGACTATAAGACGAAGGCTGGAACTAAGTCCGAGAAGGATAAAACGGTCTTCCTCCTGAGAGTGGTCTGGATCGTCAAGCAATAAACCGTTTTCGTCAGCAAACACCGTTTGCCCTTCTTCGAAAGAAACCCCATGCTTCCTCTTATTCAGAGAATGTTTCTTTTTATCCCATTCAAAGCGAATCTCGGCCATAATGACAGTGTAAATACAATGTAGTGCCAAGTCAATTAATTTTTATGCCCACTTGGATGTTGAACTATGGTTCGAAACTTGCGGGGCCAAAGGACAGTCAAGCAAGGATCATCGGTGTCTAGTGGCCTGGTTGGCTCCGCCGAAGCGGCGAGTACTGGGACAGGGACTCGATAGGGGCAACGCCACATTGGCGATGCCCTCCAGGGCGGCGCCAACCAGTTATTAAGTAGTTTTCCCGAAATATACCATAAAAATGGTTTATTCATTAAAAAAATATTACCAAAATGGACTGGACTGACTAATTTCCTATTGAAAATTTGAAAGAACTGATTCTGTTTATACAACGAGACCCTTAATATCGTTTGACAAGCCCACTCCATTATCATATTACTCTTCAAACACTAAGGCAAAGGAGTTTTATTTATGGACCTGGCCGACAAATGGAAACGGATGAGCTCAAAGATCGTCGGATCATTTCGTATATTTTCGATTAGGGAAGATCGCTATCAATTACCCCGCCATGATCGCGAGGCCCCCTTTTATATTCTTGAAAGCAACGACTGGGTCAATGTGATCCCTTTGACCGAAGCCGGTGAGGTGATCTTAATCCGCCAATTTCGCTTTGGAACCGAAGAAGTGACCCTGGAAATTCCTGGAGGGATCGTCGAAGCCGGCCATACCCCTTTGCAGGCGGCCCGGAACGAGCTTTTGGAGGAAACCGGATTTCAAGCGGAACAATGGGATTATCTGGGTTTTGTCCACCCCAATCCGGCCTTTTTAAATAACCGCTGTCATAGCTTTCTGGCCCGGGGTGTTAGGAAAGTGGCTGAAACCCGATTGGAAGAAAGCGAAGAAATCGAGGTCATCAAAATTCCTTATGAAGAAATCAAGAATTTAATCGATAAGGGAACCATTAGCCATTCCCTGGTCATCTGTGCCTTTCATTTTTATGGCCTTCGATATTCTTAGGCCGGGCAAGGGATCCACGGTATATCCAGAGAGCTTGCTTTTCCTGTGCTTTAGAGCGGAGAAACTCCGTTTTTACAGGATGCTCAAAAAGGTTCAGATACAAGGCGCCCGAAACTAGGGACCCGTCCCGAAGGGATGGGTCTAAGCATCCATCGGATGCGAAGAAATCCTGAGGAATGAGTCGTATATAGGAATACGTCGCAATGACGAAGGATGAGGGCAACGCAGTAGATGAGCCTTTTTGAGCACCCTGTCAATCAAAGTTTACCTTAAAATAAATACTCCCCCCGCTGGTGGTCCCTCCTTTAGTTTCCACTTCCAGGTGCCGGCTTAGGGTATACCGAAGGATGACCTGATAGCTGTTGCTGAACAGGGATCCGCCCAGACCGAGAAAAAGACGGGGATCGAGATATTTGCCGGCCGTCACCAAAGACCGGGAACCGCCGGAGGTGTCCGCCTGGATCTCGATTGTATCCAGCTCCGACAGGCCAGGGACCTTCCCCTTAATTCCTTCCCCTAAAATAGTTTTTCCCAAATTACCCAAGAAGGCGAGATTTTTTTGACCTGACCCCGGGGTTAAGGGGGCATCGAATAAAATAGTGGATAAAATATCTGATTCAGACATGGGAGGCTGGGAGGTCAATTTAACTAGAGGTTTTTGCACCGTACCGGTTACCATAATTCCGGCTTTGACCTCATCCACCCAATTTTCCTGCAATTGCCGGCCCCGAATGGTCCTCAAGGCGAGAATATTCAATCCCGGATTATCAGGCGGACCGTTAAAGACGAAACGTCCCTGAGTGATCTGTAATTTCTGTCCTTGGAGAAGATACATTCCCTGGACGATCCCCACTTCTCCAAAGGCTTTAATATCTTTGGTACTCTTTATCCGGACCTTTATCGTTCCTCTGAGGGACCCGTCCAGACCTTCAGCTTTCAACCGCACCTGTTCCCCGAAAACCAGGTTTATTTCCCCCTGAAGCGGAAAGACCTTTTCCTTCGAAGTTGATGGCGAAACTTCAGACAGGCGCACATCCGGACTGGCCCGCTTAACCCCTTCGGGTTGACCGCCGGTGATCAGGGCTTCCGGGATCTCCCAAACCCCTGTCAAATTCAGATGGGTTGGGGTCCCTGAAAATTCAAGTTTCGGGTTGGCCTGGGCTTCCAACCCCGGTCGATTGATGAACTGAAAATGGTCACCGCTGATCCGGCCTTCCATATGAGCAATCTTCCAATCCTTCAAGCGGAAAAAGGCCTTTCCTCCTAATGTCCCATTCCCCGAGGCCATTTTCCATTCACTGATTATCAGACTGTCTTGGCGAAAAGACCCTTTCAGGAGAACCTCGCGGACCTTAATGCCCAGCGGCTTGATCTCTACCGAGGGTTCCGTCAATTCCATATCCCCGGTTAGATTCGGATTTCCCCAGGTACCGGTAGCCGAGATGGTCCAATTCAACCGTCCTTGACCGGACAAGGAAGCCTCCGGCAATAAGGAAGATAACAGCCCTTTCTCCCGTATATTCCCTTGCAGCTTCACCTCCAGGGGAAGGTCCGGCATCATCCTTACCGGAAAACGGTTCGTCAGGGGCAAACGAAATCTTCCGCTCATCCTCCCATTACCGGCCAAGTCCAGGCTCAAATTGCCATCCAGATGTCCACCGGTCCAGTTAATGACCGCTTCCGCGGTCTTAATCTGGGCTTTCAACTGCCTTTCCGGGTCCTTCCAGGATAACCATCCCCCCTCGGATTGCATTCCTCCCTTAAGAGAAAACCCGGATTGGGCAGACCACTCTCCGGCTATCTGTCCTTTCCATTTTCCATCGGCCTGAAGTTCAGAGGCGTTTAAAGGCATAAAAAGACCTGTTTCCAGGCCTTCCCAGTTAGCCGACACCGACACCTGTCCCGGAATGGCCGGACGGCCTTTCTCCGAAGAGTTGATCAGACCCCAAACTTTACCCTGGCCGAGGGTCTCCAGGTTGAAGGAAGAACGCAACCCGCTATCATCCCACAAAACCGATAACCCAGCCCGAGATAGGTTGATGGCTTTGCCCATCACCGGAAGGCTGCCGGCTAAATCGACCTGGGCTTGCAGGCGAATGCTATCCCGCCCCAGCCATTTCAGATCGACCTTTCCCGATGTTCGGCCGGAGGAGATTTCTCCCCCTAATAGACTTATTCGAGCCAGATCCATCTGCTGCCAATCCAGTGCTGCATAGCCTTTTAAGGACCTCCATTTTAGATCAGCCTTCAGTCCAAGCCGTTCAGCCCCCTTTCCAATGAAAACACAAGGATCAAGATGGAATCCCTCAGAATCGATCAGAAGGGGCGCCGGAGATTGAAGTTTGAAATCTCCCCCAGGGGAGGTTGTTCCAAACACAGAGATCAAACTCCCCTGCCACCGGGAATCCCGATAAGCCCCTTCAAGACCGGCCCGAAATTTCCCCCGGGCTCCATCCAAGGCCAGGGTAATCTTCTGATTGAGCAAGGACCCTTCAATCCCGGCATAAAGATAATCGGCCTTAAACGATTTATAACTCGGATTATGCATACGGGTTTTAAACCAAATAGGGCTATCTTCTTTTTCCTGATCCAAATAAGCTTCTAGATGAATTTCTCTGGCCTCAACCCCATTCCAGACTAATTCTTTGGCCGCAAGGTTTAGACGGCCTCCTATCAGGCCCTTTCGCCACCTGCCCCACCCCCCTACTTTTATTGACCCCTGACTGGAGGGTAACAAGGTGGACAGAGAAACGATCTGGCCTTCAACATTGAAGCGCTCATGCAAAGGGCCGTTCCCTTTGAACATAAAACCCGGCCCCAGCAACTCAGCTTGTTCAATGGTTATTTTATCATCTTTGAATCCTGCCTTTATCCCGCCCTTTAAAGTCTTTTTCTGAAACTGGCTATCCAGTAGTGTCGCAGTTATCGTCCCTACCTGACCGCCTGAGGATGACCGGCAAAGGTGCCCTTGAACATCCAGATTAACCAGCCCTGCCCATTGGGCTTTTATCCCTTCGGGATTAATCCGGCGCCCTCGTAGCACCCCTTCAAAACAGAATCCTTTGTCCCAGCGGATATCGGCCTCTCCCTCCAGTGCCCCACCTAGCCAATCCCCTTTCCTGAGTTGAATCTCCAGACCCATTAGTCGCCCCTGTAACGTACCGTTCAATTGAAAGGTCTGCCAGGACCGGATCATATTTTTCAGATTAAACTCTCCTTGATATTTATCGGGTCGTCCTTCCAGGCGAATCGGGCCTGACAGGATGACTGTCTCAGCCAATTCCCGGGAAAGCTCCAAACCATCCAAATTCACAAGGGTCTTAAAGACCGGACCGGTCTGATCGAAAGTCACCGCCCCTTCTCCACTAACCAGGCCCTTTCGACCTTTTTCCCTAAACGAGACCTTTTTAAAATTAAGGCGATTAGGGGCAATACCCAGTTCGGCTGTCAGAACCGCTCTTTCTACTGATCCGGCCTCTCCGCGGAGAGTTATTGTCCCGGCAAGTTGTTCCGGACCCTTTCCCGAAGTTAAGCCCCCGCTGAGGGAAATCCGTTCCAACTGATAGAGGCCCTGGGCGGGGACCCATTGCAGGTCAAGGCGAATCCCCGGGGTTGAAAAGTCGATATCCATATCTCCTTGAAGGCCTCCCTGAGTCGTAGCCATATTGAACGAGCGGAGGGCCAATAAACCATAATGAAAGGAAAGACGGCCGGCGATCATCTTGATGATCTCCGGCGGTTCCTTAGACCGCTGAAAGATCAATTCCTCGAGGTGTAAAAATCGTATATCTATACCTATCTTTTTTAAAAAAGCCCCGATGCGAGGCAAGGTCAGGTCCAAAGGCTCGATGGGCCGACGCTTGTCTTCCAGATAGATACGCTGCCCCTTCACCTGACGGAAAACAAAATGCCCCCACAATATATTCCAAGGAGCCAAGTCCGTTTGCAACCTTTCAATCCGCAGATGTCCTTCTTTCCAGGAACAATCCAGGCCTTCCAGTTGGAGGTGCCCCAGCAGGCGGCCATTTATCTTTTCAGCTTTACAGACTACCGGAGTAAATCGGGAGACCAGTTGAAAAATCCACCCTACTCCCTCGGAAGTCCAGAGGAGACGGTATAAGGCCCAGGAGGATAGACCTAGGACCAAAACCGGGATTAAAAGGAGTAGAATCCGTCGCCTCATAAACTAAACCCTATAGTAAAATGAAAACGAAACTGGGGATTATCTTCTCCGATCTGTCGGGCCAGATCCAGCTTGAGAGGCCCTACGGGGGTATAAATCCGAATTCCCAAACCCGCTCCCTGTTTCAAAGAAACCTTTTTAAAATCGTCAAAGGCATTTCCGGCATCGTAAAAAGCAGCCACTCCCCAAATTTTGGTAATAGATTTTTCGATCTCAAGGCTGCCCACAAACAAATATTTTCCCCCGACCACCTTGCCGGTGTTGTCTACCGGTCCTAAAGATTGATAGGCATATCCTCGAACACTGTTGTCTCCACCGGCAAAAAAACGCAAAGAAGGAGGGAGGTTCGTTAAGGAATCATTTTCCAAGGTCATTCCTCCCTGGGCCCGGAGGAGTAAAGAAAAACCTTTGCCCAGAGGGGCCATAGTATTTCCCTGACCCAGAAGTTGAATAAATGAGTTGTCCGACCCCAGAATAGGGGTACTGCCCCTGGCTTCCAAAGAATAACGGTATCCCGTGGAGGGTTGGACCGGATGATCAAAACGGCGTCGTTCAAAACGGGCTCCGGGCAAGACCATGCTCGATAGTCCCTGCTGCTTGGAGATCGAAAAATCCTCTCGCAGAAAATGAAGATAAGCCGCGCCTAACCGCCCTCTGCCGAAGATATGCTCATATTCGGAACGGGCAAATATGGAACGGGTGTCATACGTATCCGTGATTTCCCGTTTATAGCCCCCTTTGAAGATTATTTTATCTTCTATTCGATCAGCCCGGGGCAGGATATAATCAACGGCCCACCCCTGCAGCCGTTCGGAAATGCGCAGTTCCGAGGATAATTCCTGACCGCCTTGAAAGACATTCAAATCTTTATAACGGGCCAGGACGCCCAGACCCTGGTCGGTCTCATAGGAGACTCCCACTTTAAACCGTTTCGGTTTGGCAAGACTCAGTCTGATCCGAACCGGAATCTGGTAGTCTTTAGCCCCATCTTTATCGGTCTCCACCGAAACCTCTCGAAATCGATCCGAATTGATCAGGTTCATCTGAGATCTGGCCAGATTTTGGGGATTGAAAACCCTTCCGGTCTGAAAGGTCAGATAGCGTTTCAAAAAGGATTCCGGATAGTCCGCCGGCGCATCAAAGGTAATTTCGCCAAAATAATATTGCTGTCCCGTATCCAAGACCAATTCGACTTGGGCCGTGTTTTTCTCTAGAGACAACCGGATAAGGTGAACCGGGAAGCCTGCATCCAAATAACCACTTTCCGAAGCCTTATCCTTGAGGGCTGTCTTAAATTCTTCATAAAGGTCTTGCCGTAATAGTTCTCTCTCCTTGAGCGGACATGGGGGAAGACTGTTTAGCAATCGTTCGTTCTTGGCTCCCGGTCCCTGAATAGTGAATTTCACCGATTCCAAACGAACGCCTTCTCCCGGATGGATGATGGCCAATAGCCGAAAACGGCCGTCCGGCCTTTCCATTTCCAAATGGACTTGCCCATGATAAAATCCGAAAGGTTGAAGGGCCTCTTGGATTCTTTGAGGGGCCTCCCGGATAAAAATCCCCAATAGAGATTCATCGATCTCCTTATCTTTGATCATCCCTTCCGGCACAGTCAGGGCCATTTGGACATTTTTCAACACTTCCCCTTCCACTCCCTTGATGATGACTTCAAAAAATGATCCGCTCTCCTGCCCGTATGCCGGGGAGAGGGTTAGACAGAACATCATGATGGAAACGGCTAGTTGAAGCCGGAAGGCAACCTTGAAAGGGATTTGAACGGCGCTCCTCAGGATTGAACGGTTAGGGGTCATAAGAGGTAATCGAATCTTCAGAAAAACCCATTTAAGAGGGACGGCGTTAGAGGACATTCGATGAAAGGACAGGCTAGGCGATTCTCTTCACCCAAGAGAGAGGCAGGAAAGCCGAGATCTATTGTTTAGTTGATGCACACGCATATTCTTCAGAAGAGATTTCTGGCTGTTTGCCATTGACAATCTAATACTATTATATCTCCCGGGCTTTTAGTTTTCATTATGGATTTCGCCTTTATGATCGGATTGTGTCCTCATGGAATTACACCCAACTTAACTAATACCCATTTCTTTTCTAAACAGTTCAATCGTTTTTTTATAATCCGGGGTATGATAAATGGCCGAACCGGCCACAACGATATCCGCCCCGGCGCGGCAGACTTGGCCGACATTCACGGGAGTAATACCTCCATCCACTTCTATCTCCACCTTCAAGCCCCTTTGAGCAATCATTTGCTTGACCCTGGTGATTTTCTCTAAAGCCCCGGGAATGAATTTCTGCCCGCCGAAGCCCGGATTGACACTCATGATCAGGACCCAATCCACCTCAGGGAGAATATCCTCCAGGAAAGTAACGGGGGTTGCCGGATTGACCACCACCGCCGGTTTAACCGAAAGTTCCCGAATCAGGCAAATAGTCCGCTGCAGGTGCGGGCAGGTCTCGAAATGAACGGAGAGGATATCCGCACCGGCCTTGGCAAAATCGGGAATATAGAGGTCAGGCTGTTCAATCATCAGATGCACATCCAGGGGAAGGTTGGTGATCTTACGCACGGCCTCCACTACCACCGGTCCGATGGTGATGTTGGGCACGAAATGGCCGTCCATGACATCGATATGGATATAATCGGCTCCAGCCGCCTCCACGGCCAAGATCTCCTCTTTCAGTCTCCCGAAATCGGCGGATAAAATCGAAGGGGCAATCTTCTTCATAAACACCTCGCAGAAACATAGTTATTGACAGGATTAACAGGAAACCCAGTTAATCCCGTCTAAAAGAAATAATCCGCCATGCCCCGCCTTTTGGGGCGTGGCACTACCAAAGATGAAAATAGAGCACGTTTGACTCTGTACTCTATTTACGGATTAATGCTTATTCAGTTCTTTCTTATTCTCGCGGCAAAAAAACCATCCAACCCATGATCGGGCGGCCAAGTCTGATAGAACCCTTCCTCATCCACCAACAGCCGGGCCTCATCCGGCAGGTAATCTGTGGCCTTTTCCAACCCAAAATCCGAATGGTCTTTCAAAAAAGTCTTGACCACACCCTGATTTTCTTCCGGGTTTAAAGTACAGGTACAATAGACCAGGATCCCACCTGATTTTAGCCATCCGGCGGCATTTTGCAAGAACTTGTTTTGCATTTGGGCCAGCCGGGGGCCGTCTTCCGGCCCAAGCCTCCATTTGAGGTCCGGATTCCGGTCCATAACCCCCCATCCGGAGCAAGGGGCATCAACCAAAATTCGATCAAAAAAATCGGTCTCCGGAGAGAACAAGGCGGCATTCGTCCCGTCTCCCGCCAGCCCTTTAATATTGGTTATCCCCAATCTGCGGCTGTTTCCCATCAAGTCTTCAATCTTTTTCGAAGACAGGTCGACGGCTAGGATCAAACCCTGATTGTGCATCAACTGGGCCAGATGCGTGGCCTTTCCGCCGGCACCGGCACAGAGATCCAGGATCCTCTGCCCCGGCTGAGGATCAAGGACATAACCGACCAATTGGGATGCCTCGTCTTGAATCTGAAAGAATCCCTGCCGGTACAGGTCGCTCTGCCCCGGCGGCTGATCCGTTTCTTCAATTCGAATTCCCAAGGGAGAAAAGGAAGTGGGCAGAGCACGGATAGTTTGGTTTTCAAGCCGCTGCAGCAAATCCTGCCGATTTGTTTTATGGGTATTGACCCGCAGAGTCAAAGGCGGAATCCGGTTGTTTGAAAGGCAGAAGGCCTCCGTTTTGGCAAAACCCCAGAGGTCCAGCCACTGTCTGATTAACCAGGGAGGATGGGAGGTATTAACGGACAAAAAGTCGAGCGGAATTTCGGGAGAAGGATAGACGATCTTCGCCTTTTCTCGATCCACTGCGCGGAGGACGGCATTTATAAAATCAGCGGCCCAGGGGGCCCGGCCGGATTTAGCCAGCTTGACCGATTCGTTAACCGCTGCCGAAACGGGTATACGGGAAAGGAAAAGGATTTGGAAGACCCCCAGCCTTAAAATGGTTAAGGCCTTTGGGGATACTTTTTTCAGGGGCCTTTGAGAAAACTGTTGGATGACCCAATCGAGCCTGCCCTGCCAGCGCAGGACTCCATAGACCAACTGATAGAGCAGGGCCCGGTCGGATGGTTTCATCCCAGGCTTTTTTTCCAACACGTCCCGTAATAATTGATCCGGATATTGCCCTGTGAGCTCCCAGGTTAAAAGGGTCTGAAGGGCTAAGGCCCTCGAGTTTATCATCAACGGCCCAATCGTTCGCCGACTTGAAAAGAAAAGCCTCGGATCAACTCTGCAGCGGACATCCTTTTATGTCCCTCCAGTTGCACTTCCGATATGGCCAAGACACCTTGGCCCGTGTGGACCCGGATCAGCCCGTTTTCCAGGGAAAAAATCGTCCCCGGAATTCCTTCCCTCTCGGATGGATCGGGAACGGCCTGATGGACGATCAGACGCTTCCCTTTAAAAAAGGTGTAGGCCCTTGGCCAAGGGGTCATGCCCCGGACCAGACAATCAATCTCCTTCACCGAACGTCCCCAAGGAATCTCGCCCTGTTCTTTTTTTAAGGGTGGGGCATAGGTGGCTAAGGAATGATCCTGAGGAATCGACTCGAGAGTGCCCTGTCGCAAGAATTCTAAGGTATGCAGTAAAAGTTGAGCTCCTTTTCCCGCCAGCCGGTCATGCAGACTAAGGGCCGTATCGTTATCCTGAATCGGTTCGGTTTCCCTGAGGAGCATATCCCCGGTATCCATGCCGGAATCTAACCTCATGGTGGTTATGCCGGTTTCTGTTTCCCCGTTAATAACGGCCCACTGAATGGGCGCCGCCCCTCGATACCTGGGCAAAAGAGACGCATGGACATTTATGGCCCCCCAGGCAGGGAGGTCTAAAACTGTTCTAGGCAGGATCAACCCATAGGCCACAACGATCAAGACATCCGGTTTTAGTTCCGCCAGTTGGTCCACGGCCTTCCTTTCCTTAAAAGAAGGGGGTTGAAAAACAACCAGATCATGGGAAAGGGCCTTCTCTTTAATCGGTGAATAGGTCAGCTTTTGACCGCGTCCTTTCGGTCGGTCCGGCTGTGTATAAACAGCCGCCACCTTTTCCCCGGCCTCCAGCAAGGCATTGAGAGAAGGCACAGCAAAATCAGGAGTGCCCATAAATACCAGGCGGGAATAAGGGATTGGATTATCTTCGGTAAAGGTTGGGTTCAATATATTGGCTCCCTACTAGATTGAAGTCTTTGAATCGTCACGCCCTAGATGGGACCTGAGGAATGTTTTTCACTTGAGGCAACAGCCTCTTCCCTTAAGCCAGAGGGATCTTAAAGCGAAGCAGCCTACTGGTTGGCGAGTTCTTCTTCTTGTTTTTTCTGTTTCTTTTGCATCCTTTTTTTATAGAGGGCCCTTTTTAAAGCGCTAATCCGTTCGATGAAAAGGATGCCATCCAGATGGTCGATTTCATGCTGCAAGACGGTGGACAAAATTCCTTCACCGCAAATTTCCACCGGCTTGCCCTCAAAATCAAGGCCCCGGACAACCACCTTGGCACTTCTTTTGACATCCGAATAATACTCCGGTACACTCAGACAACCTTCTTCCAGAATCTGCTCCCCCTCGCTCTCGACAATCTCCGGGTTAAGAATAACCGAGGGATTTCTTTCCTGATCCTTAGGGGACACATCATAAACGATCAACCGTAACGGTTTGCCCACTTGATTGGCCGCCAGTCCGATTCCGGGAGCCATGTACATGGTATCAATCATATCCTGGATGAGTTTCTTAACCGAATCATCGATCTCTTTAATGGGTTTGGCCTTTTCCAGTAAGACCGGGTTCGGGTATTTGCATATATCTAAAACGGCCATAATCAATATTACTGGTTCATCCGGCA
>Ga0233425_10004147_pt1 | contig 24814 bp, 20 predicted proteins | sample Watercolumn_Towu_2_FD_181712 | JGI IMG/M metagenome (GOLD analysis project Ga0233425, IMG submission 181712) | Freshwater microbial communities from Lake Towuti, South Sulawesi, Indonesia - Watercolumn_Towuti2014_140_MG | ecosystem: Environmental > Aquatic > Freshwater > Lake | place... | reverse complement strand
AATAGGGCGGATGAAAAGAGCAGTAATATCGGGAGTAGAGCTTTAGTCATAGAGCATCGTCAGAAGTTCAGATATAATGCAAGATAGGAAAAAAGTTACTTTATGAAGGAAGTGCCGGCAAAGCCGGGCAAAGGCCCTCTCCGGATTGTGAAGGCCTTTCGTATGAAGTATTACAGGAATGAACGCCTCTCCCAAGGCTTGTCATCAAAGGTCTGCGGCTGTGACATGAAATTCACATTTAACAGGCTCTTTGCCGAAACGCTTCAGCTTGCTCTTGTTGGGAATCGTCCAATGGTTGGTGTTTGCCGGATCTTTTTTTATTTTTCCTGTCGGAGTCGATACCATTATCATGTTCAACTCGCACGGGCAACAGTCGAAGCTTTTTTTATCTCCAAGGCCACTCAGTAGCTTCACGTCCTCAGAAGAGTTCGGCTGGATCTCTTTTATGATGGTGTCCAGCTTTTCACGGGATCCGTCAACGTAGCGCACCGTCAGTGTCTGGCTGGTGTCGTTATAGATCTTCAGGCTGCCCGAGATTGCCGGATCACAGGCAGAAAGGTAAACAGCCGATGCAACAATGAAAATGTACTTATAAAAATTCATAAGGAACCTGTTTGCTTGATACGTCTAATAAAGGTAATAAAAAACAAAAACCCTCGCATCGCTGCAAGGGTTTTTTATAAAGGTTTACTAAAAGATTAGTCGACGTTATCATGCAAAAATGAATTGTTCGGGCGGATCTCGATGTTCTTGTTCTCGTCTGTGCCGAGCGTGTAGCGTGATACCTGCGAATCTTTAGACGGGTTAGTGCCATCGTTTTGCAGGTTGAGCTGCTTGCGCTGCCAGGCCGATTCTTTCTCCAGGTGCGCCAGGCCTTCCGGCGTTTTCATTTTCAGCGTCAGCTCTTTCAGCTTTTTGATGCGCTCCTGGGCCAGACGGATCTGCTCCTCGCGGCTGTTGGTTGCCGTTTTCTCCTCTTTCGTATCCTCTTCCGAAGAAATATCGTTGATCACAAATTCCTGTTTGGTGGTTTCTGTAATCGATGTCGTCTCGTTCGTGATCGTGTGAGAGGTTTCTACAGAAAACGTTTCTTCTTCCAGGTTGAACACTTTGATCTCAGGCTTGCTCTCTTCGGTCTTGCTTTCTTCCACTTTGTTTTCCACTGTTTTTGCCGGCTCTTCCACTTTGTTCACAGGCATGGTCACTGAGCTTGCCGAAGTGGTCTCTTCCGATTTGGTGTACACAAAAGGCTCGCTTTTCTGAATCTCGTCGATGATGTTCGTTTGCACAGGCTCCTGTTTTGTCGCAACAGGCTCGTCCAGCTTCACAATCTTACGCTCCTGGAAAACCGGTGCTTCGTAGCCGGAGTTCATTTTGCTGTTGAAGCCTGTAGCGATGATGGTTACCGATACGTTATCGCCCAGCGATGGGTCGGTGCCGTAGCCGGTGATGAGCTCAGCTGTGCCGCCGGCAGCCTCCTGGATGTAATCGGTGATCTCGCCGAACTCGTCCATTTCGATATCGTCGCTGCCGCTCATGATGTTGAGTAACACGTGACGGGCGCCGCTGATGTCGTTGTCGTTCAGCAAAGGAGAAACCAGCGCCGCTTCTACCGCACGCAGGGCGCGCTTTTCTCCGCTGGCAACGGCAGAGCCCATAATGGCCACGCCGCTTTCCTGCATTACGGTTTTTACGTCGTTGAAATCCACGTTCACGTGCATGTGCAGGCTGATGATCTCCGCAATGCTTTTCGCAGCATTGGTTAATACATTGTCGGCATGAGCAAAAGCCTCTGTCATTTTCAGGCTTCCGTAGATCTCGCGCAGCTTGTCATTGCCGATCACGATGAGCGTGTCTACGTATTTTTTCATTTCTTCAAGGCCTTTCTCCGCCTGCTCGCGGCGTTTCTTCCCTTCGAAGGTAAACGGAATCGTGACGATCCCAACCGACAGGATGCCCAGCTCCCGGGCGATAGACGCGATAACCGGAGCCGCACCCGTTCCTGTGCCGCCGCCTAAGCCGGCAGTAATGAATACCATTTCGGTATTGGCCGTCAGAAGGCTCTTGATCTCGTCGATGCTCTCCAGGGCAGAGTCACGTCCTACTTCCGGGCGCGCGCCTGCTCCCAGGCCTTTGGTTAAGGAGTGGCCCAGCTGGACCTTATGTGGTACAGGACTCTTCTCCAAAGCCTGCTTATCTGTATTGCAGATGATGAAATCCACGCCTTTGATCCCCAGGCGGAACATGTGGTTCACCGCGTTGCTGCCGCCGCCGCCGACGCCAATTACTTTGATAATTGAGCTTTCGTCTTTCGGTAATTCAAATTGCATCATGGTATTGAGTGTTAGTTGATTTGTATTGCTATGGTTGTTTGTTGTATGCTCCATTGTGAGTGGTGTTAGTGCCGGTGTTTTTGTTATAAGGATCGTCGGTGCCTGTGTCTTCCGCCTGTTGTACATGATCTTTGGTTCGGTCAATGAACTAGGTACACCGGCAATGGACAGTGCTCTGCTATTCCACGTCGTCGCTCATCCAGTCTTTTGCTTTGGTGATCAGCGAGTCGAAAAAGTTTCCTACCTTCTTCGTCGAATGCCCGATCACTTTTTTCTCTTCTTTCTTTTTGGTTTCCGGTGTCGCAGAAACGAGCACTTTTTCTTCATTTGGCTTCGAGGAATTCAGTCCACGTTTTGCTTCGCGTTCGTATTTCTCGATGCCTTTCATTACCAGTCCCACGCCTGTCGCATACATCGGGTTTTTCAGCTCATCATCCGCTCCGGCCAGGTGCTCGTTCGGTGTGCCGATACGGCAATCCATTCCGGTGGTGAGCATCACCAGCTGTGGCAGGTGTTTCAGCTGGGAGCCGCCGCCCGTTACGACGATGCCGCCGGCCAGCTTACGCTCGAAGCCCGAATTTTTAATTTCAAATAGCACGAACTCCAGGATCTCTTCCATGCGCGCCTGGATGATCTGCGCCAGCGTATTCACGGAGATCTCCTTATGCGGACGTCCTCTCAGCCCCGGGATCGAAATCACTTCGTTTAATTGATTCTCCTGCGCCAACGCAGAGCCGAAGCGCATCTTCAATTGTTCTGCCTGCGTTTTGATGATGCCGCATCCTTCCTTGATATCTTCGGAAATAATATTGCCACCGAAAGGGATCACCGCTGTATGGCGGATGATGCCATCGTAGAAAATCGCCACGTCGGTTGTTCCACCGCCGATATCAATCAACACCACACCGGCTTCTTTTTCCTCGTCGCTCAGTACGGCATCCGCGCTGGCTAAGGGCTCCAGGTGCAGGTCTACCGTTTTTAATTTGGCACGGTCTACGCACTTGAAAATATTTTTTACCGCCGATACGTGGCCGGTGATGATATGGAAATTCCCTTCCAGGCGGATGCCTGAATGGCCGATCGGGTTGCGGATGCCGCCCTCGTTGTCGATGATGTATTCCTGCGGGATCACATGAATGATCTCCTCGCCGGGGCTCATCACCAGGCGGTGCATATTGTCGATCAGCTGGTCCACGTCGCTCTGGCTCACCTCGTCTTCCAGCGAGCGGCGGGTTACCATGCCGCGGTGCTGCATGCTTTTAATGTGCTGCCCGGCAATCCCTACGATCACCTCTTCGATGTCGATGTTCGCTTTGTCGGAAGCGATGCGGATAGCTGTTTTGATGGATTCGATGGTTTGCTCGATATTGGCCACCACACCACGCTGCACGCCCAGCGACTCGGCTTTGCCGACGCTGAGGATCTCCACTTTGCCATGAGCGTTTTTGTAGCCCACGATCGCTGCGATCTTCGTTGTACCGATATCCAGACCTACAACAAGCTCTGCATTTTCGGGAATGTTCCTGTGTGTTTGGTTAGTGTCCATAAGTTATTTTTTAGTGCAAACCACCTGGTTTTTATATTTTATATTAATGATGGCATATTTGTTCCAGCCATCTGTTTTGTTTAATCCTTCCGTATAGAATAATTTCAGCTTCTCAAATTTCTCCTTCAGGTCCTTTACCTCTCCGAATACGATCCGGTGATCGCCGATCGAAGGGTATAACTCTATTTCCTTGTCAGAAGTGACATTGATCTGATGGATCAGGCTTGTTAACACCGAGTCTGCGGCAATGTAAGTCGACAGCGCGTAAATATCGTCGAGTACGCTTACTTTGCTCAGGGCTTCGTTTTTGGCGATATCGTTCACGGGCATCGCATAGCGTTTGGCATAGGGCTCGTTAATAGCTCCCGTTGCAATCAACACCCGTGCCGTGTACGAATCGTTGAGCGGCATCAGCTTCGACTGCGTATCGATGTAGTAGCTTTCTCCCTCGCCGGTGAAAACCCTCACGACCGGTGTGCGCTGGGTGACGTTCATGGTCACATCGCCGTTAATGTCAACGGCTACCTCCGCATTCTCAATGGCAGGATGCGAGTTCAGTGCTTTCTCGAGGTCGGTCACCCGGATGCTGCCCAGCTGCGCCTTCAGGATAGAGTCTTTTCGCTCTTTGAAAAACTCCTTAACATCCTGCTCGTCGATAAAGCTGTTCTCATCCGTGTTGAGAATGGTCACCGTCAGGTTTTCGGCGATCACCGCCTTCTCTTTTTTGCTTACGAATGCCAGCGAAGCCAGCAAGCCTGATAATCCAATAATCCAAAGAACGGCTACAAGTATCTTTCGTATGTTCAGTTTCTTCATTTTTTTATAGCTATCCGTCATTGCGAGGAGGAACGACGAAGCAATCTGCTTTTAATTGAGATTGCTTCACTGCGTTCGCAATGACGATTCTCTCAATACTCCTATCTCACGACTCAGCTTTCTCCTTCAGCAAGTTTGCAATCGGCTCTATCAACCCGTCAATGTCTCCGGCTCCGAGCGTCATTAGCACCTCTACCGGATGCGTTCTCAAAAAGCCTATTACCTGCTCTTTCGGTACCAGGTATTTGTGCTTCAGCCTCATCTTGTCCAGCAGCATCTGTGAGTTGATCCCTTCGATCGGTTTCTCCCGTGCCGGGTAGATCTCCAGAAGGATGCACTCGTCAAGAAGGTCGAGGCTTTCGGCAAAGCCGTCGGCGAAGTCACGCGTCCGCGAAAACAGGTGCGGCTGAAAAATGCCCGTCACCTTTTTGTCCGGGTACAATTGTTTAGCTGAGCCGATGGCTGCTTTCAACTCTTCCGGGTGATGGGCATAGTCGTCGATGTATACCAATGACGGCGTTTTCAGGTGGTAATCAAACCTGCGTTTCACACCTTTAAAAGAACGGAGGGCTGTGTTGATCACATCCCCTTTAATTCCCAATTGCTGTGCAACCGCTGTTGCGGCAATCGAGTTCTCTACATTGTGTAAGCCCGGTAGGCCAATGGCCACGCGGTTTACAGCCTCTATCGGGCTGATAATGTCATAGCAGAATTCGCCCTCGCGAATGCGGATATTATCGGCACGATATTCAGTACCTAAATTTAGTGAGTAGATCAGCCGCTTACGGTTGAGTGTCAAATCGTTATCAACAGTTTTTTTAACAATCAAAAATCCATCGTCTTTCACCTGGCCTGCAAATTGCGTGTAGCTCCCGAGCATGTCTTCCGCCGTTCCGTATATGTCGAGGTGATCCGCGTCGACGCTTGTGATCACGGCGATGTAGGGCAACAGCGTTAAAAACGAACGGTCGTACTCATCCGCTTCCACTACCACAAATGCATCCGGGTCGTTTGCATCTCCCAGCAGTAAATTGGTTTTATAGTTCTGCGAAATGCCGCCCAGGAAGGCGAAGCAATGAATGCCTGCCGTTTTGAGGATGTGCGTGACGAGCGTGGTGGTCGTTGTTTTTCCGTGAGTGCCGGCAATGGCAATGGTGCGAAACTGCCTGGTGATCTCCCCCAGCACCTGAGAGCGTTTTTGCAGCCGGTAGTCGTGTGATTGCAGGAAGACGAATTCCCGGTGATCCTTTGGAACCGCCGGAGTGTACACGACCAGGACCTCCTCTTTGGAATAAGCCGAAACAAGCTCTTTTACCAGGGCTTCATTCTCTTCGTAATGGATGGTGATACCTTCCTGCTCCAGTTCCATGCACAGGGCAGATCTGGTTTTGTCGTAGCCGTAAACGGTTTTGCCATAGTGCCTGAAATAGCGGGCCAGCGCGCTCATGCCGATGCCGCCGACACCTAAGAAATAATAGAGCTTATAGTTGAGAATGTTCATCAGGAAATAGGATAGTTGGCCAGTTTTAAGACTTCACGGGCAATGACGCTGGCCGAATTAAGAAAGGCCATCTGGCTGATATTATTGGTGAGCGTTACCTGCTGCGCCTTGTCGCCGAGCAGGCTGATGGCGGTTTCCACAAGCTTTTGAGGCGCCTCGCTGTCCTTCACCAGGAGCGCGGCGTTCTTGCTGACCAGTGCCATTGCGTTTTTGGTCTGGTGATCTTCTGCCACATTGGGCGAAGGAACCAGGATGCTCGGCATGCCGATGTTGCAAAGCTCGGAGATGGAGCTGGCGCCCGCCCTTGAGATCACGATATCTGCCGCGGCATAGGCCAGGTCCATGCGGGAGATGAACTCCAGCGGGTAAATGCCATCGTTGGAAAAGGGCTTGCCCTGCTCCAAAGCTGTCGTGTAATACGTTTTGCCGGTTTGCCAGAGGAGCTGGATATTTCCGTCCACGAGCTTCGACAGGTTTGCACCGATGGCTTCATTGATGGTGCGTGCACCAAGGCTGCCGCCGATCACGAGGATCACCTGTTTGTTCGGGCTTAGTTTGAAGAAAGCCTGCGCTTCCTCTTTTTTATCCTTCAGCCCCTGGATGTCCTGCCGTACCGGGTTCCCGGTGATGAGGATTTTCTCTTTCGGGAAAAATTTTTCCATGCCCTCGTACGCGACGCAAATCCGGTTGGCCCGCCTGGAGAGGATTTTATTGGTGACACCTGCGTATGAATTTCCTTCGTGGAGCAGGGTAGGGACGCCCTGCCTGGCTGCCGCGCGCAATAGAGGGCCGGAAGCGTAGCCTCCTGTGCCCACCGCCACATCCGGCTTAAACTCGTTGATGATATTCTTTGTTTTCATCATGCTGCGGATAATGAGGAAAGGCAGCTTCAGGTTGGCCAGTGTGAATTTTCTCTGGATGCCGGCAATCGGAACGCCGATGATCTTGTAGCCGGCGTTAGGGACCTTTTCCATTTCCATTTTCCCGAGAGCGCCTACGAAAAGGATCTCCGCGTCGGGCACCAGCTTTTTGATCTCGTTGGCAATGGCTACCGCCGGAAAGATGTGTCCGCCCGTACCGCCTCCGCTTAATATAACTTTGAGTGGTTTCATGTTCTTTTATACGTCATCCCGGTCCTGATCCGGGATCTCACAAATTACCAGCACGTTTTTAGTTGCTCATGCAGCACTTGCCTTCAGCATCTCATAAATGGTGAGCGCCTGAATCAAGTTCAGGATGACTTCGTCGGTGTGTGTTATTCCGTCGCCACAACTTCCTTCTCTTTTGTTTCGGCGGCCCTGCTCACGCTCAGGATGATACCTATGGAGATACAGGTAAACCAGATCGAGGTGCCACCCATACTTACCAGAGGCAACGGCTGTCCCGTCACGGGGAACAGGTTCACGGCCACCGCCATATTGATGAGCGCCTGGAACACCAGGCTAAAGCTCAGCGCAACGGCTATCAGGCCGCCGAATGTTTTCTCGGAATCCCTTAAGATGCGGATGCCGCGGAAGAGCAGGATCATATACAGAAAGAGCATGATAAAGCCGGTGAACAGGCCGTACTCTTCAATGATGATGGCATAGATGAAATCGGAGGAGGCCTGCGGTAAAAATGCCCGCTGCGTGCTGTTGCCCGGTCCCTTACCGATCACGCCGCCTGTGGCGATCGCAATTTTGGCCTGTTCGCTCTGGTAGTTGCTCTCCGTGTCTCCCGAATTGAAATTCACGATCCTGGCCTTCCACGTCGTGGCGCGCTTGCTGGGAAAGGTTTCCGGAGAGACGACGATCCAGGAAAGCATGATGGTTGCAAACAGGAGGCAGATGCCCAGGATTTTGAGCATGATCTTAAAATGGATGCCTCCGACAAACATCACGAAAAGGCAGTTCACAAACAGGAGGGCGGCCGTGGAAAAGTTGGCGGGCAGGATGAGGCCGCAGATGATCCCGACCGGTAACAGGATATACCTGAATACGGATTTCAGATCGGTGAGCTGCCCCTGCCTGACGGTGATGGTACGCGCTACAAAAATGAGAAGAACGATCTTGGCGATATCGGAAGATTGAAATGTTAACCCTAACCCTGGAATTTCAATCCAACGACTTGCGCCACCGGCGCTTTCCCCTTTTAATAACGTGAACAGCAATAAAGGAACGACCAGGAACAAGCCTATCTGGCCTACCCTCGAGAACAGGGTATAGCGCAGCTTGTGGATGAAGTACATGATCACGATCCCACCGATGATGGTGATGAAGTGTTTGATCAGGTACGATTCGGCATTGCCTTGCTTGTATTTGTTGGCAAGCGTCACTACCGAGCTGTAAACAACCAACGTCGAGAGGATCGACAGCAGGAACACGATCGTCCAGATCACCCGGTCTCCTTTAAAGTTTGCTAATTGTTTCATCGTTGTTGTTTTAATTAAACCCTGTCTGCCGGAAAGGCAGGCGGTGCAAAGTGCCAATCCTTTAGCTCTGTTTCAGCACCAGCTCCTTAAACCTGTTTCCCCTGTTCTTGTAATTGTCAAACGCTTCGTTGCTTGGGCATGCCGGGGTGAATAACACCGCCTGGTTGGCAATGGCCTTGCTTTTCGAAAGCTCAACGGCACTCTCCAGATTGTCGACAACAACGACCATGACGTGCTGCCTGAAAACGTGTTTTATTTCCGCGATCCGCCTCCCGTAATAGATCACTGTGCGGATGTTGTAATAATTGCTGAACGTGAACCACGAATAATCCGTCTTGCTGTCGTCGCCTCCCACGATCAGGATCAGCTCCGCATCGATGGAGTTGATGCTCTCCGCTGCCAGCCTGGCGTTGGTGGATTTCGAGTCGTTGATGTAAGTCACGTCATTGATCACAGCAACTACTTCCATGCTGTGCTCCGTATCTCTGGTAAAAGAATTTAAAGTGTTTAATGCCTGTTGTTTAACAATCTCCTTCATGTAATTTCGGTCTGTATGCGTGTTGTTATTTAAAAAAATGATTCTGTTATAGTGATCTTACGGCTGCCTTGAACTGGGCGCCGCGGTCTTCGTAGTTCTGGAACATATCGAAGCTGGCGCATGCCGGTGAAAGCAGGACAGCGTCGCCTTTGGTGGCCAGCTTGTAGCACATCGCTACCGCTTCCATAGCGGAGCCTGCTTCCATGATGGTTTCCACCGAGCCTTTGAAGGCTTTGATGATCTTGGAATTGTCAACCCCAAGGCATACGATGGCCTTTACTTTTTCCTTTACCAGGTCCATGAGCTCCTCGTAGTTGTTGCCCTTGTCCTGCCCGCCAAGGATCAGCACTGTGGGCTTCTGCATGCTTTCCAGGGCATACCAGGTGGAGTTGATGTTGGTGGCTTTTGAATCGTTGATGAATTCGATGCCGTTGATCGATGCTACGAACTCGAGGCGGTGCTCTACATTCACGAAGTCTTCCAGGCTTTCGCGAATGATGTCTTTGCGTATGTCGACGATACGCGCCGCCAAGGAAGCAGCCATTGAGTTGTAAACATTATGTTTACCGGCCAATGCTAATTGTTCTATGGTCATGGTTAAGGGTTTAGGGTTATTATTATAATTAAGGGTTATTTCATGTCCGTTCAGGTAAGCGCCATTGCCTTCGATGTGTTTTTTGATGCTGAAGGGAATGAGCTGCGCATTTACCGGGTGTGTTTTCATGTACTCTTCCATCACCGCATCGTCGGCACAGTACACCAAAAAATCGGCTTTGCTTTGGTTTTGCGTGATGCGGAACTTGGAAGCCACATAGTTCTCAAATTTGTAATCGTAGCGGTCCAGGTGATCCGGCGTGATGTTCAGGAGAACAGCCACATCCGCTTTGAAATCAAACATGCCGTCGAGCTGAAAGCTGCTGAGCTCAAGCACATAGTAATCGTAGTTCTCTTTTGCCACCTGGTAGGCGAAGCTTTTTCCCACATTGCCTCCCAGGCCTACGTGATAGCCTGCCTTTTGCAGGATATGGTAGGTGAGCATCGTGGTCGTCGTCTTGCCATTGCTGCCGGTGATGCAGATGGTTCTGGCATTGGTATAGCGTCCCGCAAATTCAATTTCAGAGATCACCGGAATGTTTTTTTCTTTCGCTTTCTTCACCAGTTCCACCTTGTCAGGAATGCCCGGGCTCTTAATGATCTCGTCGGCATTCAGGATCAGCTCTTCCGTGTGCTGTCCTTCCTCAAAAGGAATGTTGTTGTTCTGCAGCTCGGTCCTGTACTTTTCCTTGATCGGGCTTTTATCGGATACGAACACGGCGAAGCCTTTGGCTTGCGCCAGGATGGCACTGCCTACGCCGCTTTCGCCGCTTCCCAATATTACGATCCGTTTGCTCACGTTCTCTCTGGTCTTATCTTAATTTTAATGTCACAATGGTTAATGCCGCCAGCATGATGCCAATGATGAAAAAGCGCATCACAATTTTCGACTCATGGAACCCCGATTTCTGGTAATGATGGTGCAGGGGCGCCATTTTAAACAGGCGATTGGCCTTCGCATATTCCAGGCCGCGCTTCTTTTTCTGGTATTTGAAATAATACACCTGAAGAATTACGGATATATTCTCCACCAGGAAGATGCCGCAGAGGATAGGAATTAAAAGCTCCTTGCGGATAGCGATGGCATACACGGCAATAATCCCGCCGATGGCAAGGCTTCCCGTATCGCCCATGAATACCTGCGCCGGAAAGGCGTTGTACCACAGGAAACCTACGCAGGCGCCCACGAAAGCCGCCATGAACACCACCAGCTCACCCGTGTTAGGAATGTACATGATGTTCAGGTAATCGGCAAAAATCGTGTTGCCACTTACGTAGGCCAGGATACCCAGCGTGGTGCCGATGATGGCGCTGGTGCCTGCTGCCAGGCCATCGATGCCGTCGGTAATATTGGCCCCGTTCGATACCGCCGTGATAATCAGGATCACGATCGGAATAAAAATAAGCCAGCCGTATTCCACCGCTTTGTCGCCCATAAAAGACAATACTTTGGTGTAATCAAATTCGTTGTTCTTCACAAACGGAATGGTGGTTTTGATCGTCTTGACAGGTGTTGCGGCATACTTAGGCATTTTCACATCGTTCGGGTTGCTGATCATCGAGTCAAAGGAATACTGGCTCTGTCCGTTGGAAACCAGACGTTCTTTGATTACCACATCCGGATGAAAATAGAAGACAGCACCTACGATCAGGCCGATGCCAATCTGCCCCACGATTTTGAATTTTCCTTTCAGGCCTTCCTTGTTCTTTTTAAATACCTTGATGTAATCGTCGATAAAACCAATTGCTCCCAGCCAGATGGTGGAAATGAGCATCAGAACAATGTAGACGTTGTGGATCTTGGCAAATAATAAGGTAGGAATAATAATCGCTGCCAGGATGATCAGACCGCCCATAGTCGGTGTGCCCGCTTTTTCATTCTGTCCCTGTAAGCCAAGCTCACGGATGGTTTCACCGATCTGCTTCCTGCGGATGAAATTGATGATGCGCTTGCCGAACACCATCGAGATGATGAGCGAGCTCAGCAAGGCCAGCGCCGCCCTGAAGGAGATGTACTGGAATACGCCCGCGCCCGGAAAGTTGAGCTGATCTAAATAGTGGAACAGATAATAAAACATATTATATATCGAGTGCTTTAAAGGTTTCTTTAACTATTTCAAAATCATCAAAAGGGTGCTTCACGCCGTTGATCTCCTGGTACTTCTCATGGCCTTTACCTGCCACGAGGATGATGTCGCCCGGTTTTCCAAAGGCCGCCGCTGTTCTGATCGCTTCCCTGCGGTCGCTGATGCGCAGCGTTTTTTTGGCGTTGGCCGGGTCGATGCCTGCCTGCATCTGGTCCAGGATCGTTTCCGGGTTCTCCGTCCTCGGGTTGTCGCTGGTCAGGATCACCTTGTCGCTGTAGTCGCAGGCGATCTTCGCCATCACCGGGCGCTTGGCTGCATCGCGGTCTCCGCCGCAGCCAGCCAGGGTGATCACCTGTTCGTTGCCTGTGCGGATGTCCTTGATCGTTTCCAGGACATTCTTTAAGGCGTCGGGCGTATGCGCATAATCCACGATCGCCACGATCCCCGTTCTTGATTTAATATATTGAAACCTTCCCTCAACTGAATTGAGGTTGCTTAAAGTCGTCAGTACCTGTGTTTTGTCCTGTTTCAGGATCTGCGAAACCGCATACACCACCAGGATATTGTAGGCGTTGAAGGAGCCGATGAGCTTCACCCATACCTCCTGGTTGTCTATGTTCAGCAGCAATCCGTTCAGGTGGTTCTCGATCACGCGGCATTTGAAATCAGCAACGGACTTCAGCCCGTAGGTGTATTTTCTGGCTTTGGTGTTTTGCAGCATCACCATGCCGTTTCGGTCGTCTTTGTTGGTAAGCGCAAAGGCATCGTCGGGCAGCTGGTCGAAGAACAATTTTTTGGCGCGGATATACTCCTCAAAGGTCTTGTGATAATCCAGGTGGTCGTGGGTAATGTTGGAGAACGCCCCGCCGGTAAATTTTAAGCCGCTGATGCGGTGCTGTACCACGGCATGCGAGCTTACTTCCATAAACGCATACTGGCAGCCGGCCTCCACCATTTTGGCAAGAAGCTCGTTCAGCGCTAAGGCATCCGGCGTGGTATGCGTGGAAGGGATCACATTTCCGTTGATCTTGTTTTCCACCGTCGAAAGCAAGCCAACGCTGTAGCCAAGTCCGCGGAACAGATTGAACAGCAGGGTCACGGTAGTGGTCTTCCCGTTCGTGCCTGTGATCCCGATCAGCTTCAGCTTTTCGGACGGATTGTCGAAAAAGTTGCAGGCGATAAAGCCCAGGGCTTCCGAAGAGTTCAGCACTTTCACGTAGCTGATGTTCGGCCTGCGGTTTAGCGGCAGCTCCTCGCACACAACGGCTACGGCCCCGCTTTCAATGGCTTTGTCAATGTAGGCATGGCCGTCCACGGTGGTTCCCCTGGTGGCAATGAACAGGGAATCTTTCTTCACTTTCCGCGAATCGAAGGCAACAGAAGAGATGGCGACATTGGTAGAGCCAACGACTTCCCCGAGTCTTGTTTTGTAAAGTATGTCGCTTAGTAGTTTCACTTTTTCTTTTTTTTGTTTGTTTCCGGCTGCGCTGCCTTATCGCAGGCTGAGCGGAGTCGAAGCCTAACTCAATATCAGGGTGATCTTATCTCCTTTATTAAATCTCTGTCCCGCCTCAATGGATTGTTTTTTCACCGATCCTATCCCCATCAGCTTCACGTGAAAGCCTGAGTTTTCGAGGAGGAACAAGGCATCCTTTGCCGACAGGCCGTTCAGGTTCGGAACAATTCCTTTTTTCAGCTGGCTTTCCAGGTTTGTTCCCTGTAATGCCACCTTCGACGAATCGCCTGTATTTCTGGTGACATAAGCGTCCTCGTTCGCGTCTGATTTCACCGGTAGTTTCAGGGCCCTCGAAGCGATCAGCATCTCGTTGTTTTTCGATTTCACGCTGGCCGGTGCTTTCGTCAGCAGGTCCTGCCTCTTGTTGATAGGCTGCATGAAATCGAGGCTGCTGGAATACACCTTCTCGGCAATCTCTTTAAACACAGGTCCTGCAATAAGGCCGCCATAATACGTGCCTTTGCCCGGATTGTAAACCACCACGATACAGGTATACAATGGATTATCGGCAGGGAAATAGCCCACGAAGGAAGCCTGGTATTTGCGGTTTCCCGGAGCGCCGTACACGGTAGTGCCTGCTTCCCGATTGCCGATCTGCGCAATTTGCGCCGTCCCTGTCTTACCGCCCACCTTAAAGGCCGTAATGTTCAGGCCCTTGCCGCTGCCATTCTGCACCACGCCTTCCATCATGGTCTTGGCTTTCTTAATCGTCTCCGGCTTGGCGATCTGTTCCACGAGCACCTCCGTCGTGTAGGTCTTCACCGTTTTGCCATTGTTGATGATGGCTTTCTCAAAGCGGGGCTTCACCATCTTACCATCGTTGGCTACGGCATTATAAAACGCCAGGATTTGCAAAGGCGTTAACAGCGTTTCATAGCCATAGCTCATTTGCGGGAGCGTCACACCCGACCAGTCGGAGCTTTTGGTGTTCTTGATCAGCGGCGCCGCTTCACCCGGAATGGATAAGCCCAGCTTCTGGTTCAGGTGATAGGATTTGATCCGGTCCACATACTGCTGCGGATTTTTGGAAAAATATTTCATCACCAGCTTGGCCACGCCCACGTTGGACGAGGTTTCGAAGATGCGCTGGGTCGTCAGCACAGGCTCGGAGGGAGCGTGCGCATCCTTGATCGTTTTATTATAATAGGTAACCTCGCCGTTTCCTACCTGCATCTTTTCATCAAGGCTTACGTCATATTCATCCATGAGCGCCATGAGGGATACGAGCTTAAAGGTGGACCCCGGCTCGGTGGCATTCATAACCGCGTAGTTCAGGTTCTCCGAATAGACATAATTGCTGGAGTCTTTTCCGGTGCGGGTTAAATTGGCAATGGCTTTGATCTCGCCGGTTTTTACTTCCATTAAGATGGCGCAGCCATGCGTCGCATTGTTTTTCCGCAGGGTTTTCTCCAGCGCCGTTTCCGCCACATCCTGGATGTTGATGTCGATCGTGGTGATCAGGTCGTTCCCGTTCTTCGGCTCCACCTCATTCTCATCATTGATGGGGCGCCACACATCGCCGGCGATCTTTTGCATTAAACGCTGTCCGCTGATGCCCATCAGGGTCGAGTCGAAAGCGCCTTCCAGCCCTACGGGCCTCACGCCAGCGCGCGACATGCCGATGGTACGGGCCGCCAGCATCTTGAACGGCAGCTCCCTTTTATTTGTTTGTAAGGTCACCAGGCCGCCGCGCTTGCCCTTTTTGAAGATCGGGAAGGTTTTCAGGATCTGCAGGTTCTTGTACGACACATTGCGCTTCAGAACCACATAACGGTCTCCGCTGTTACGCGCTTTTCGCAGGATCCTGGTATATTGTTTGGCCGTTTTATCCTTGAACAGGTCGGCCAGCATCATACCCAGCGAATCCACCTTATCATTGAACAGTTTTTTATCGATGGAAGGAGCGTTGATATCGACGGCCACCTCGTAATAGGGAAGAGAGGTCGCCAGCAGATTCCCGTTCGCATCGAAAATATTGCCGCGCACCGCCTCGATCTCAAACACGCGCGTGTTGAAAGCTTCCGCCTTGCGTTTCCACTCGTCGCCTTCCATGAACTGGATCACGCAGATCTTATACAGAATGGCAAGCGCAAACAGGCACAAAAACATGTACACCAGGTAGGTCCTCGATAATATGTCTTTTTTGTTCTCCATTTTTTGCTTCCCGTATCAGGCCTTGGTGTGAGCTGATATGCGCAGATTTTTCAATTAGTTGATGTGTGTGCTTACGGCCTGCTATTCATTAAGTGCTGTCGTTGCCTTCGCACTGTCAATTTCTATCTTCATCGGCGCTACCACCGGCTCTTTCAGGCCGAGGGTGTCTACCGCCGCCGCCACCTGGCTTTGCTTGCTGATGAACATGAGGTCCGATTTGGAGGAAATGTACTCCGTTCTCAGTTCCTTGATCTGGTTGTTGATTTTATTCACCTCCCTGATCTTGTCGTCCGCATAATAGCCATTGGCGATGTACAGGATGGCAATGAGGGCAAGGAACAGGATGAAGGGAATGTGCTGAATTGTCCGGTCGTCACTCAAAAAGGCCCCGCCGAAGATCTTCGACAGGCCTTTGGCCAGCACCCCTTTTTTTCCGGGTTTCGACGGTTTGGCCGGAGCCGGCTTCTCCATCTCCACAAGCTCTTCCAGCTCCTGTAGTTCCTCCTTCTCCGCTATGTCCCTGAACTTATTTGCCACGTTTATTTATTTCCTGTTTCCTGTCTGGGTTTCCTGTTTAGTAGCCGGAAACCTGTAACCGGAAACATTGAACACTTATATCTTTTCTGCAACCCTTAGCTTGGCGCTTCTGGCTCTGGGGTTGGCGGCGATCTCCGCCTCATCCGGTACAATGGGCTTTGAGGTCAGCGATTTGAAATACCGCGTGATCTTCCCGAATACCAGGTCTTTCTCCTCCTTCCCCTCTACATTGCCCGTCTTTACCAGGTTCTTCACCAGGCGGTCCTCCAGGCTGTGATAGCTCATCACCACCAGCCGCGCCCCCGGCTTCAGCAGGCCGACACATTGAGTCAGGCACTCCTTCAGCGCTTCCATCTCCTGGTTCACCTCAATGCGGATGGCCTGGTACACTTTGGCGAGGTAACGGTTCTCTTCAAATTTGGGCGTGCAAGGCCTGATGATCGTTTTGAGCTGTTCTGTGGTGTCGATGCTGCCGTTGGCTCTCGCTTCTACAATCGTATTGGCTAGCCTGAAGGCATTGTCCACCTCGCCGTACTCCCTGAAGATGGCCGTCAGCCTTTTGGCATCGTAGCTGTTCAGGATTTTCTTCGCCGTCAGATCGCTCTTCTGGTTCATGCGCATGTCGAGCTCCGCCTCGAAGCGAATGGAAAAGCCGCGGTGGCCTGTGTCGAACTGATGGGAAGACACCCCCAGGTCGCCGAGAATGCCATCCACTTTGGTCACACCGTATAGCTTCAGGTAATTGCTGATGTACCTGAAATTATGAGGAATGAAAGTGAGGCGCTTGTCGGCCGGTACGTTGGCTCTGGCGTCCTCATCCTGATCGAAGGAAAACAGCTTTCCCTTATCCGATAAGTGCTTCAGGATCTCCCTGGAATGCCCTCCACCGCCAAAGGTCAGGTCTACATAGGTCCCGTCGGGGTCGATGTTCAGGCTGTCAATACAAGGTTGTAAAAGAACGGGGATATGATAGGCGTTTTCATTACTCATCATCTCCATCATTGAAGTTTAAGCTTCCCAACACATCTTCCGCCAGTTTTTCAATGTCCACATCCTGCGCGAGGAAGTGCTCATATAATGTTTTATCCCAGATCTCGATGACGTTGTTGCTTCCCAGAACCTTGATGTCGGTTTTGATGTCGGCATAGTCCACGAGCGCTTTCGGCAACAGCACGCGGCCGGTAGTATCGGCTTCGGCAGCCGTAGCGCCTCCGGTAAATTTTCTCACAAACACATCATTGGCCTTGATCAAACGGTTGAGCTTGCTCAGCTTTTTGTTCAGCTTGTTCCACTCGCTCATCGGGTAAAGCACCAGGCACTTCTGATGAAGGTTCCGGTTGATCACGAATCCTTTTTCAAATACCTCTTCCAACTGCTTCCTGAGGTTCACAGGAAACATGAAACGCCCTTTAGCATCCACTTTGCAATCAAATTCCCCTATAAGGCTTGTCATGAGCGGTTTTCCGTTGTATTGGGTCAAAAATATCAAAATTCCACCACTTTTTACCACTTTTACCCCTTTTTTACCACTTTTGTTGAAAAATCAAAACGCTGTTAATAATTTTGAACAGGCTGTTAATTGTTTCATTCCGAGCCATAAAGCAGGCACTTTCCCGTTTCAGCAAGCCTTCCAGCGTATCGGTGCAGGAGCCCGGAGCTGTATTTTTTGGACAGGGAATATCCGGGATATTAACAATTTGTTATCTTTGACAACCCCATTGTTATGGAACAAGCAAAATTTATCGACGTCGAAAAAGTTTTAAAGGAAAAAGCCTACAAGCTGTATAAGTGGCTGCCCCGTTTTGCGATCAACTGGCTGAAAAAGAAGCTGCATGAAGATGAGATTAACGAGGCCATGATTGCGCTGAAAGATAAGGAAGGGCTGGAGTTCAATGCCGGAGCGCTCGACAGGCTCGGGGCCAGGGTCGAATCGCGGCATGCGGAGCTTGTCCCTAAAACCGGCACCGTTATCATTGCTGCCAACCACCCGTTGGGCGGGCTCGATGGGATGGCGCTCATCAAATCGGTGGGAGAGATCAGGCCCGATGTCCGCTTTTTTGTCAACGATATTCTCAAGAATGTTAAGAACTACGGGGATGTGTTCGTGGCGGTGAATAAGACCGGAGCCTCCTCGACCAGCTCCCTGCGGACGATGGAAGAGGTGTTTATGTCGGATGCGGCTGTGCTGTTCTTCCCGGCAGGCCTCGTATCGCGCAAGCAAAATGGGGTGGTGCGCGATCTCACCTGGAAAAAGAGCTTCGTCACCCAGGCCATCGACCACAAGCGGATGATCCAGCCGGTATTTATTGAAGGGGAAAACTCCAGGTTCTTTTACAATTTTGCCAATTTCCGAAAATGGATCGGCATCAAAGCCAATATCGAAATGCTGTTCCTGCCCGATGAGATGTTCAAGGCCAGGAAGGAAACCATTAAGATCTATTACAGCAAGCCCTTTGACTCGGCTCTGCTCACCGAGCGGAAGACGCATAAGGAATGGTCGGACCTCCTGTATCAGTACATCTATTCCAGGGAGTTCATGCAGCAGATCCCTTTCGAGGAGTACATGAAAGATAAATGATTACGAATCTAAAAATACAAATATGCGAATGCAGTGATATACATGCTTAGTAAGCATTCGTATTAATTCGTAATCAATGTTTTTTTCTAAAACAATAATATGGTAAACATCAGAGTAGGTTTCGGGTACGACGTACATCCTTTGGGAGAAGGGCGTGAGCTGTGGCTGGGCGGCATTAAGCTGGAATTTGATAAAGGCTGTGTAGGCCATAGCGATGCCGACGTGCTGCTGCATGCCATTTGTGATGCGCTGCTCGGAGCTGCCAACCTCCGCGATATCGGCTTTCACTTTCCGAATACCAATCCTAAATACAAAGGCGCCGATAGCAAGCTGTTGCTGAAGGAAGTGGTTGAGCTGCTCGATCAGCACGGCTATGGCATTGGCAATGTGGATGCCACCCTGAGCCTCGAAGCGCCAAAGGTGAACCCCCATATCAAAGCCATGCAGGAAGTGCTGGCGCCGATCATGAGGATCACCGCCAACGATATTTCTGTAAAGGCCACTACCAACGAAGCGCTTGGCTATGTGGGCAGGGGCGAAGGCGTGAACGCTTACGCGGTAGCGCTGATCTATAAAAAGTAAGTGTGGCCGGATTTTTGAGTTAAGCCCTGTCAGAACATCAAACCCCTGTTTTTATGAAACGGATTTTTCTATACTTCGCCATCGGTGCCACGCTGGCCTCCTGCAAAACGAACCTCGTATACATCAAGGCTGTCAATCCTCCGCCGGTTTATATGCCTGCCACAGTCAAGCATGCCGGGATTATCAACCGCTCCGTGCCTTCCGATGACAATAAGGCGCTGAACAGCGTTCACCAGGCGGCCTCCGCCGAAACGGCCAAGATGATCCGGGAGTCCGGAAAGGAAGCGATGCGCGGCCTCAACGATGCCCTGATCGAGAACCAATGCTTCGATATTATAAAAACCATTCCCGCTCCGGACCTCCGTACACCGGTGGCTGGCAGCTTTCCGTCTCCGCTTTCCTGGAAAGATGTGGAGACGATCTGTAAGGACAACGGCGTGGACGTGCTCTTTGTGCTCGAGGTCTTCGATACGCAGCTCAGGGTCGTTCCGCTCAGCACCCCCACCAAGGTCAATACCATCACCGATGTGATCAACAATGTGGCGAATGCGCAGGCCAATATCATTACGACCGTGAAAGCCGGCTGGAGGCTTTACGATCCTGCCGGCAAGAGGCTGCTTGACGAATTTCCGCAGGTAGAGGAGATGAGCGTAACGGCCAACGCTTCTACGGCAGTGAATACGGTAGAGGCCATGATGGGCAGGAAGGAAGCCATCAGGCAGAGCGCCAACCGCCTGGGAAGGATCTATGCTGACAGGTTTATACCTTACCGCATTACCCTGACAAGGGATTATTATGTGAAAGGCAGCAGAAATTTTAAGATCGCTACAAGGCGCGCGCGCACCGGGAACTGGGATGGCGCCGGAGAATTGTGGCTGAAGGAGGCAAACAGCTCCCGGCGTAAGATTGCAGGAAGGGGCTGCTACAATATGGCGATCCTGTGCGAGATCAACGGCGACCTGGACGCCGCCATCACCTGGGCCCAGAAGGCTTACGAAAATTACAACAACAAGCTGGCGCTTCGCTATGTGAATATGCTTAGATACAGGAAGCAGCAAAGCTTTGTGCCGCAGGGCCAATAGGCCTTGGTGAGAGCTGTGGTTGACACGGCGAAGCGGCCTGCCTGTACGGCACGTTGATTTTTTTTCGGAAAAGCGACGTTTTTATGCCGGGAGCTTACGTTTATATTTTGCCGTCCGGCGTATATAAATTGGCCTTCCACGAAACAAGGCGTTTTTTTACTTTTGCAGCGATTTAAAGACTGCTTATGAAAGCCCGATTCCTTTTATTCTGCCAGCTTCTGGCGATTTCTCTTTTTGCACAGGATTACAAGTATGACGTGAATGCCTTGCAATACCGCATGAATTATTATAGCCATAAAGGCGATGTGTCGTGCAGCGGATGCCGGTATTACTCTTTTTCGGCGAAATACCCCGATGGCAGCGAGGTGCCGCTCTGCCGCATGATCAACAACTGTATCTTCTCACAAATGCTGTTTGTGAAAAAATACATGGACCAGGACGACAAGCTGGCTCAGTACCAGGTCGATCTGCAGTTTAAGACGCTCCAGGCCCATACGGATAAGCGGGAATCCAACATCGACAACCTGAATACGGCTGCCAGGAAGTTCTATTACAAGATCCCGGTGCAGAGCGTTCTCAACATCAGGGTGAGCAACAAAGCTGATGGCAAGATCATCCTGGACTCGACCATCGCCACCAATGCCGTTATCGAGTTCCCTTCTCTGGAGCGGACTGAAATACTGACCACCCAGGCAATGCTGGACACGTATTATGCAAAAAATAACAAGGAGCTGGATTATGCCTTCCTGCGCCGGTTCCTGTGGCCGGCCATAGAAAAGCAGGCGAAAAAAATCCTGTCGCCGGTATTTGAGGACAGGGAAGAGGAGATCGAATGGAAGTTCTTTACGGTCAATACGAAAGATCCTGATTTTAGCGCCTTTAAAGACCTGCATAAAAAAATGGCGGTACTGGCGGCGGAGATCACGAAGGCCAATAAGGAGGCGAACCATCCCAACTGGCATACCGCAGAAATTTCGAAAATGGCAACAGAGCTCCTGCTCCTGATGACGCCCTATCTGGAGGCGAAGTACAGCGATAGGATCAAAGACCAGAGGCTAAAGGCCGATTTCGGCAATGCCATGCGTTACAATGTATTTGTGCTGCAGGTCATGTCGGCAGCCTATGACAAGGCCGCCCTCAGTTTTGAGGAGCTTCAGGCGATCAGGGCGAAACAGGGCAGGAACTTCGGCCCCAAAAAGCTGGAGGAAGGCCTGGCGGAGTTTGAGCCGGTGTTCAGGCACGAAAAATCCTGTTATCAGCAGCATAAGGCGATTTATGGTTACCAGCCCTGAAAAGGCGCCTGGCAGCCGGCTCCTTTGACCGTTTTTTCCGACAAGCCTGATACGGCTTCCCTTAACACTATTTAAGAGGTTTTACCCCTTTAATTTGCTGTATTTCGGCTAAAAGTGTAAATTCGTCGTTCTTAACCAAATGAGCCAGTTACAACAGATCGATCAACAAAAAGTACCTCAGCACATCGCCATTATTATGGATGGAAACGGGCGCTGGGCCAAGCAGCAGGGCGAGAACCGGATCTTTGGGCATTACGAAGGCGTCAACTCCGTTAGGGATGTGGTGGAAGCTGCCGGCGAAGCCGGTGTGAAATACGTGACGCTCTATGCCTTCAGCACCGAAAACTGGAACAGGCCTAAGGAGGAGGTGGATGCCCTGATGGAGCTGCTGGTGTCTACCATCAGCATGGAAACTCCGGAGCTCAATAAGAAAAATGTATCGCTCATGGCTATCGGCAATCTGCAAAGCCTGCCGCCGGCCTGCCTCGAAGAGTTGAACGAGTCCATTGCAACGACCTCAAAAAATACCGGCTTAAAGCTGATCCTGGCCCTGAGCTATTCCGCCAAATGGGAACTGACCGAGGCGGTGAAGCAGATCGCCGCCGATGTCAGCCGCGGAGCCCTCAGCATCGACGCTATTACCGAGGAAACGATCCAATCCAGGCTCTGCACCCGCTCGATCCCTGACCCGGAATTGATGATCCGCACCAGCGGAGAGCACCGCATCAGCAATTTTTTATTATGGCAGCTGGCTTACGCCGAGTTTTATTTTACAGAAAAGCTCTGGCCGGAGTTCCGCAAAGAAGACCTGTTTACCGCCATCTTAAACTATCAGAACCGCGAAAGGCGCTTCGGTAAAACCAGTGAGCAAATTCTCAACACCAAATAAACAGCAGTTTTTACATCATCATAAACAGATCCCATATCAGAACTGCTATACCATCACCTGCATTCGTGGGACACGTTATGGCACCAAGAACACTAAAAAAGACCGATGAAATTGATTAAGCTCCCCTTCCTGTGTCTTTTGCTGATGCTGAGCCATGCCGGCTTCTCGCAGATTCTGCTGGAATCGTCGCAAACCTCCGATCCTATCGACTGGGCCAAGCCTAAGGAGTACACGCTGGCAGCCATAGAGGTCGAGTGCTCGCAATACACCGACAAGAATATTGTCCGCCTCCTCTCGGGCCTTACGCCGGGCGATAAGATCCAGATCCCCGGGGATAAGATTTCGGAAGCCATCAAGAACCTCTGGAAGCAAAGCCTGTTTGAGGATGTGAAGATCTACCTCGTGAAAGTGATCGGCAACGAGGCTTTCCTGAAAATAAGCGTGACGGAAAAGCCGAGGTTGTTTGGCTTCTCCTTTACCGGCAATGTGAAGAAGAACGATGCCGACGATATCAGGGCCAAGATCCGCTTTGTGCGAGAAAAAGTGGTGACCGACTATACCCTCGGCTATATCAAAAATATCGTGAAGGACTATTACGTGAACAAGGGCTTTTTCAATGCGGAGGTCACCATTACCACCACTCCCGAAAAGAGCTCCAAAACCCCGCACGTCAATGTGTTCATCAATGTGAAGAAAGGCAAGAAGGTAAGGATCAAAAACCTGAACTTCCATGGCAATACGGTGGTGAAGAACTGGAAGCTGAGGAAGGACATGAAGGACAGCAAGCCGTTCCGTTTGTACAACCCTTTCAACTCCGGAAAATACCTCGAGGACAACCTCGAGAAAGACATGCCCACCATTATTACCAAATACAACAGCAGGGGCTACCGCGATGCCCGTATCAAAAAAGATACGGTGTATTTTGTAAAGAAGAACCGCGTCAACATCGATATCTACATCGAGGAGGGCAGCAAGTACTATTTCGGTAACATCAAGTGGCTGGGAAATGCCAAGTACAGGAGCGGGCAGCTCGATACCATCCTCAATATCAAGAAAGGCGACATTTTCGATCAGAGCCTGCTGGATCAGAAGCTGTTCATGAACCCCAACGGCTATGATATTACCTCGCTTTACATGGACGATGGCCACCTCTTCTTTAACGTGAACCCGCAGGAGGTGAATATCCACAACGATACCATCGACCTCGAAATACACCTGTATGAAGGAAAGCAGGCTACCATTAACAAAGTGACCGTGATGGGTAACACCAAAACGAACGACCATGTGATCTACCGCGAGATCCGGACAAGGCCGGGCCAGCTGTTCCGCAAGTCCGACATTATCCGTACGCAGCGCGAGCTGAGCCAGCTGGGCTATTTCGACCCGGAGAAGCTGGGAGTAACGCCTACGCCTAATATGGCGGATGGAACCGTAGACATTGAATACCGCGTGGAGGAAAAGCCATCGGACCAGGTAGAGCTTTCGGGCGGCTGGGGCGGTGGCCGCGTGGTAGGTACGCTGGGCCTGTCCTTCAACAACTTCTCGATGCGTAACATCTTCAAGCCTTCCTCCTGGAGTCCTTTGCCAACGGGCGACGGGCAGAAGTTCAGCATCAGGGCGCAAACTAACGGCGTGTACTACCAGTCCTACAACATCTCCTTTACGGAGCCCTGGCTGGGAGGTAAAAAGCCAAACTCCCTGTCGGTGTCGGCCTTCCATTCCCTGTTTAACCAGACCGGTGAAAAGAAGTACAGCAAAGATGCAGAAGGCAACAAAATCCTGAATCCCAACCGCAGCACGCTCTCCATTACCGGCGGCTCCGTGGGCTTCGGCAAGCGCCTGAAAAAGCCGGATGACTTTTTCTCCTTATACACGGAGCTGAGCTATAACTATTACGAGCTCAATAACTACTACGGGGTGTTTACCTTCAGCGATGGCTACTCCAACGACTTCAACGGCAAGATCAACATCAGCCGCAACAGCGTGGATGCGCCGATCTTCCCGAAGAACGGCTCCAACTTCTCGCTCACAGGCCAGTTCACGCCGCCTTATTCCCTGTTCAATGGAAAGAATTACGAAACGGCAACCGATGCGGAGCGCTTTAAGTTCATCGAGTACCAGAAGTATAAGTTCACGGCTGAGTGGTTCACGCAGCTCACGCACTACAAGCCTAAGGGCGAAGGAAAAGAGGCGCGCAACCTGGTGCTCCGCACCAAGATCGGTTATGGCATCCTGGGCATGTACAACAAAAAAGTAGGCGTGTCCCCGTTTGAGCGCTATTATATGGGCGGTAGCGGCCTCAGCGGCTATCAGAACTTTGTGGCCCGTGAGATCATCGCCCTGCGCGGGTATTCCGACA
>Ga0233425_10004146_pt1 | contig 24814 bp, 13 predicted proteins | sample Watercolumn_Towu_2_FD_181712 | JGI IMG/M metagenome (GOLD analysis project Ga0233425, IMG submission 181712) | Freshwater microbial communities from Lake Towuti, South Sulawesi, Indonesia - Watercolumn_Towuti2014_140_MG | ecosystem: Environmental > Aquatic > Freshwater > Lake | place... | reverse complement strand
CCCTCCGGCCTTGTGCCGGAGGAGCAGTGACTGAGCAGCTACTCCGGCCGCACATCGAACATGACCCGCCACCTCCGGCCTTGTGCCGGAGGAGCGCTGACGGATGGGCTACGAGAAAGAAGCACCGTCGGTCGCTCAGACGGAGTTGGAGGCGGCGGGCCGGTTTATCTCGGAGCAGATCGGCTTGCGACGGCCCACCAATCACTTGCGCGACCTAGTCCCATCCTACGAGTGAATAATCCGCGTTGGCAGTTCAGGGCTGCGCGTTGACATGGCGATCGTGCGCGGCATACTTGCCGGCGCACTGACGATCACCCCTTCGTTTTGTGGCACGCTGCAGGAGCCGCCCGATGCAGAGTGGTTCAGGTTCGAGCCCGAGATCTGTTTCCTCGTCGCTGCTCGACGAAGGCCCGGCCTTGCGCGCTCGTTGGCTGATGATCGGCTTCGCTTTTCTGGCCACGGTGATCAACTACCTGGATCGTCAGACGTTGTCCGTTGTGGCGCCGCTGTTGGGAAAGGAATTCCACATGAGTGACGAGAGCTACGGGCTGATTCTCTCGGCGTTCATGTTGGCTTACACCGTGATGAACGGCGTGTCGGGGCCGCTATTGGATCGGCTGGGCACGCGCGTGGGCTATGCGCTGTGCATGGCCTGGTGGTCAACAGCCGGAGTGCTGCACGCGTTGGCGAGCGGTCCTTGGAGTCTCGGTCTGTTCCGATTCTTGTTGGGAATGGGTGAGGCAGGCAACTGGCCGGCGGCAGTGAAGGTCGTGGCGGAGTGGTTTCCTGCGCGCGAACGATCGTTGGCGTCTGGCATCTTCAACAGCGGCGCCGCGATCGGCGCGATTGTGGCGCCTCCGCTGGTGACCTGGCTGGTTCTTCGCGTGGGCTGGCCGGCGACCTTCGTGGTGGTCGGGATGAGCGGCTATCTCTGGCTTGCAGGGTGGTGGTTCATATACGAAACGCCGCTCCACGTGCGTCACGAAACTGCGGCGCGACCGGCAACCCCCTGGCGGCTGTTGAAGACCCGCTTCCTCGCGAGCCTGACCTTGTCCAAGGTGTTTCTCGATCCCGTCTGGTACTTCTACATTTTCTGGTTCCCCAAGTACCTGAGTTCGGTGCACGGGCTGGGTCCCGCGGCGATCGGCAAGCTCGCCTGGATTCCATTTGTTACCGCCGACCTCGGGAATCTGCTGGGTGGCGCTCTGACCAGCTGCCTGATTCGGTATGGCGTGTCTGTTCCGGCTGCGCGCAAAGCCGCGGTGACCGTTTCGGCTTTGTTGATGACGTCGGCGATTCCCGCGGGGCACGCGACGAGTCTGGCGACGGCCATCGGCCTGATCTCGATTGCGACCTTCGGCTACACGAGTTATAACGCTAACTCGCTCGCGTTTCCTGCCGATGTTTTCCCGCGAAATATGGTGGGGTCGATTTGGGGTCTGGCCAGCCTGGGCTCCGGTTTCGGAGGTATGCTGTTCAGTTGGCTCAGCGGCCGCGTGATCGACGCCTACGGCTACGGACCCGTATTCGTTGCTTACGGCGTGTTTCCGTTGATCGCTGTCAGTATTGTCCTATGCGGCATTGGCCCGTTGCAACCCGATCCCCGCTTTCACGTAGATCACAAAGCTGAGTGACAACTGTGCGGACCCGCGGTAAGGGCAACACAAGGAGCTATGCGATGTACCGGGATCTCGAGATGCTGCCAGTAACGTGCCGGGCGCAACTGTGCCGTGCGATTGTCCAGAGCGTGCTGCGAACGCTGGGAATCGTGGCTTTGCTGTACGCGGGAGGGACAATTCACGCCGAATCACGGGTCCTGGAAACCCCGACCATGCGGATCAGCATTGATTTGCAGAACGGAAATTGGTCGTTGGTGGACAAAGCGGCGGACGTGTCGTGGCCCTCGGCGGGGACTGCCAGCGTAGGCTCAGCCTCGGGTTTCGACCATGCCTTTGACAAGTCCACTGTTTCAGAGCAGCTGGTGCGCCTCGAGCAGGCAAACGGTGCCGCGGTGATTTTCGAACTCTTGGACGAGGGCCGTTCTGTCGTGATCCGCTACGAGGGCACAGCGCTGGGTGACATCCGTGTGCTGGATGATGCGCTGGCCGTCACCGCTGCCGAGGACGGTTATGTCGTTGTACCGAGCCGCGAGGGACTGTTGATTCCGGCATCCAGCGGCCAGGCGTTCTCACAGACGTTTGGCTCATCCGAATATGAAGGCTGCCACATGAGTATGGTGGGTCTCGCGAAGCGCGGGGCTGCGCTCCTGGTCAGCTGGGACGATGCTTATACCTTTGCACAGCTGAAGAGCACGTCACCGACAGGGGCCGGTGATTCACAGCGACTGGCGCTGGGCCTTGATCTGCGACGTACCGCCCGATCTGTGCGTCTTACGCCGCTGGGTAAGGGGGACTGGAACACGTTGGCCAGCGGTTACCGCCGTATCGCCGAACAGAAGGGACTGGCGGTGACTCTGCGGGAGAAGATTCAGCGCAATCCCCACGTGGAACTCCTGGTGGGCGCGGCCGATTTCAAGTTATGGACCTGCCTGGCGCGGCGCATGAATGAAGAGAGCACCGCGGAGGAATCCGTAAAGGTGAATTGGACGTTTGCCGAAGCGGCCGCGATCGCGGAGCACCTGCGGCACGACGTCGGCATTGATCGTTGCCTCTTCATGATCGGCGGTTGGACGGCCGGCGGTTACGACTGCCGGCATCCCGACAATCTCCCGGCGAATCCGGAATGCGGCGGCAACGAGGCGTTGGCGGACGCCGTTCGGCGGATCCAGAAATTGGACTATGTGGCTTGCCTGCATGACAACTACCAGGACATATACCGCGATGCCGCGAGTTGGGACCCGGCGGTGATTGAGAAAAAACCCGATGGTTCTCTGATCCAGGGCGGGCGGTGGCTGGGCGGCCGCGCGTATATGGTCTGTGCACCCAAGCAGGTGGACATGGCGCTGCGTCCGCAGAACCTGCCGGAGATCCAGCGGTTGTTTGCTCCGTGGAGCTACTTCATCGACACGACCTATGCCGTAGGGCCGCGCGAGTGCTCCGACCCCAAGCACCCGTTGGGACGGAACGACGACATCGCCTGGAAGTGCCGTTTGAGCGACGAAGCTCGAAAGTTGTTCGGGATCTTTGGCAGTGAATGCGGCCGGGAGTGGGCTCTGCCGCACAGCGAATTTTTCGAGGGCCTGGTCGGTGTCTCGGGCAAGTATTTTCATAACCTTGATCCGGCCAAGTTGGGTGGGACGGTGATCCCGTTCTGGGAGATGGTCTATCACGACTGCCAGATCTGCTGGGGCAAATACGGTTATGAGGAGGACGAGGCGGCGCAGTTTGTCGCTCATCACGCGCTCTGTGCGCGGCCGCTCTACTACCACTCCGTGCCGGATCATCTGTATTGGAAGGGGGAGGCAGCCAAGAAGCCGGCGCGCGGCCAGGCCGCGGGAGACGCCGCCAGCTATGCGCGGAGCGATCGAGGTTGGGCGGAAGGCCTGCATCCGCTCGATGCCTTCTTGAAAACGACGCAGGAAATGCTGGGCCCTCTGCACGCGGCGACGGCCCATGAGCGACTGACGTCACTGGAGTTCCTCACGCCCGATCGCGCGGTCCGGCGGGCCAGGTATGGCGACGGGAACAGCGCCACGACCGTCGTCGTGAACTTCGGCGCTAGTGACGCAGACGTCGTGACGAAATATGGTGGCCAGGTGCTCTTGCCGCCCTGGGGTGTGGTGATCGAAGGCCCGAAGTTCACGGCGTTCTATGCCAAACGCTGGGGCGGCCGCAATTACCCGCAAGGAACCCAGTTCTCGGTGCAAGTCGTCGCCGGAGACAGCCTCGACCAAGCCAGTCAGCTACGCGTGTTCCACGGTTTCGGTGATCCGGTGATCACCTGGCGAGGCACGGACTATAAGATCACTCGCGAGCAGACCATCAGCCGATCTTGACCAGTAGACCAGGGCAACCATGATCCAGCGAACGCTCCTAGCGCGCGGGCAATTGAATGCAGTCCAGCAAGCGATGCTCAACTGGAGCCAACTGCATCCCTACAACGCAGCCCACATCTGCAAGATTACCGGACCGGCGCGCCCCAGTGACTTGCGCGCGGCGGTTCGCCAGGCCCTGCTGGTCAATCGGCTCGGGCGGGTGGAGTTTGACCTGCGCACACGTTCGTACCAACACTTGACGGATGACGACCCGGACGTGGCGCATGTGCCGGATGGAGCAGCGCTCGAATCCGCAATGTCCGAGCACGTCTCCCGCGAATTGAATCGGCCGTTTACGCGGCCGCACTGCCGGCCGTTTCGATTCAGCCTGCTGGGGAGCGGACCGGAGTTCCACTATCTCCACGTCGGCTATGATCATTGGGTGGCCGACAGCGTCACCATGCGGCTCCTGCTGCACCACGTGTTGGCGCGGTATCTGGAGTTGCCGGGTGCCAGTGAACTGCCGCCGCTGTCCTTGCCTCCTGGGCCATCACGCGCCTTGTTCACACGCCGTTTCCTGGCCGGTGACATCGCAAGAGCCATGAAGCAGGCGTTGACAGGGTGGATGACGAGTCGGCGCATTGCGCAAGTGCCCTATCTCAGCAGTCGCGAGATGTCGGTGCAGTATGCCCTGTTGCGGACCGGGCCACACACCGTACCGCGCCTGCTGGAGTTCGCCCGGTCACTCGACAGCAGCGTTCAGGACGTGATCCAGGCGGCGCTGGCCCGCGCGCTCGTCGCAGCGCTGCCGCGGCGTTCACGACTCCGTACCCAAGCAGCGGCGATTGCTGCCAGCGTCGATACGCGCGCGGCTGCGCGCATGGACTTGAGCAATTCGTTGGGAGTGTTTCTGGCGTACTACGTCGTCCGATGTCACGCACATGGCAGCAGCCTGGCCGACGTGACACGCGAGATTGCCGCCCAGACAGCCCGTATTAAGGCCGATCGGCGGTACCTGCAATCGCAGACGAATATGAGACTCGTGAACGCGGTCTGGCCTTGGCTCTCCCCGCGCCGCCAGGTGTACTTTCTGCGGTCGGTACTCCCGGTTACGGCGGGGGTCTCCAATGTCAGGCTCCGCGGCAGCTGGCTGGATGAAGCCGCAGGAGAACACATCCTGGAGTATGCCCGCGCGGCTCCGACCGGCCCCACGGTGCCTCTGATGTTGACGCCCACCACGCGCGGTGAAACGCTGAACGTGGGCGTGACCTACCGCAGCATTGGTTTCTCACGAGCGCGGATCGACTCCGTCATGAACGCATTGCTCGAACAGATCGAACATCCAAGCTAGATTCATCCTTCCGTGCGTACCAGAACACTGCTCGTTCTGTCATGCCTCCTCGGCTTCGCTGTCGCGTACCAGGTGCCGGTACCGGGTGCTGCAGCCGAAGAACCCTCCCGGCTTGCTTCCTTTCTCGCCGCGGGAATGCCGGATGAAATCCTGTTCGCCGTGCGGAAACCCAGCATCGACGGCCATTGGTACGCCAACTTCGCGTACTACTCCACCGATCAGTGCCGCACCACGTTTCCCATGAACTCCGGCGGCAGCCTGTGCATCTATAACGTCAAGACCCGGGAGGTGCGGACAATCTTTGCTGACCCGGAGGGCAACATCCGCGATCCGCAACTCCACTACGATGCACGGAAACTCGTCTTCGCCTACCTGCCGAAAGGAAAGCGGCACTACAGCCTGTATGAAATTAACATCGACGGCACGGACCTGCGGCAGCTCACCGGCCGCGGCGAGGACGTTGTTCCCGGCATGGAGGACGGCGCGACGTATTCCCCACCCGGTTGGGACGATTTCGAACCCACCTACCTGCCAGATGGTCAGCTGATCTTCTGCTCCACGCGGTCCAATCGCTATGTGCAATGCTGGATGACGCAGGTCGGCACGCTGCACAAGTGCCATGCCGATGGCACTCACATCCGCGCGTTGTCAGCCAACGTGGAGCAGGACAACACTCCCTGGATGTTAGCCAACGGTCAAGTGGCATACATGCGTTGGGAATACGTGGATCGTTTCCACATGGGATACCATCACCTCTGGTCGATGAATCCCGACGGCACTCGCCAGATGATCCTCCACGGCAACCAGATCAACCACGGTACGATCCTGGCGCCGAAGCCGGTTCCGCAGAGCCCGAAGCTCGTCGTCACCTGGTCCCCTGGCCACGGCATGCGGGAGCATTACGGCAAGATCGCGCTCATTGACCCGCGACTTGGTCCGGATGACCCTCGGGGCGTACAGTACATCAGCAAGGGCAACACCCATTGCGACCCGTGGGCCTTCAGCGAACAGCACTTTCTCGTGGCTAACCAGACAGCCTTGGAGCTGTTGAACGGCCAGGGTGACACCGAAGTCCTCTATCGTTTGCCGGATGCGCTGGCCAAAGAAGGTTACTGGATTGGTGAACCGCGGCCAGTACTGAAACGCGCGCGGGAACCTGTTGTCGCCGACCAGACCGATATGTCCGCCGGTCATGGTGCGTTGGCGCTGGTCGACATTTACCGCGGCCGCAAGATGAAGAACGTCCCGCCGGGTACGGTAAAGAATCTGCTCGTCTATGAAGTGCTGCCCAAACCGATCAACTATGCCGGCGCGATGTCGGAGATGTCCGCCGGCGGAACCTTCTCCGTCGAACGCTTGATCGGCTCCGTCCCGGTTTCTGCCGACGGCAGTGCGTATTTCAGGTTGCCCGCGCTGCGCAGCTTTCTGTTCCTGGCCATGGACGAAAAGGGACACTGCGTGAAACGCATGCACTCGTTCACGTCCGTCATGCCCGGCGAACAGACAACCTGCATCGGCTGCCACGAACAACGCACTGCATCGCCCAGCGACGACCGCCAACGGCTGTCGCGATTGCAGCGCCGGCAACCTGTCGATCCGGAACCTGTCGCGGGAGTGCCCGAGATCTTTGACTATTTGCGCGACATACAGCCGATTTTGGACAAGCACTGTCTGGAGTGCCACAATCACGACCGCGAAGAGGGCGGGTTCAATATCTCCGGACATTGGGGTCCGCTCTACCCAATCGGCTATATCCAGATGTCCTGGCGGCAGCTCTTTGGCGACAACCGGATCATCCTGCCGTATGCGGAACACAGCAAGAGCAACTTCGAGCCGTACGCCATCGGCACCGGGTCGAGTCGTTTGCTGAAGTTGATCGAAGAGCGGCACGCCGATGCCACACTGTCCGACCACGAACAGAAGGTCCTTCGGTATTGGCTCGACGCCGGTGCCAATCACGCCGGGACGTACGCGGTCAACAGTCACGGCACCATCGGGTATTACGAACACAGCGTCAACGTCCGCAACGATAAGGACTGGCCGGAAACGCACGCACTGGTCGACGTCATGAACCGCCGCTGCGACCCGTGCCATGCACCGACCGCGGCAGAGAAGCAGATCGGCACCTACAAGCTCCCCGCGCACTTCTATGCCCGCTACTATCCACCAGACGAGTTCCAGAAGAATACGTATGTCGCGCACACGATGTCCGAAGACGGCGGCCGATTCAATCGGCACCTGATCTATAACCTGTCCTATCCCGAATTGTCCAAAGCGGCGCGGGCACCGCTGGCCAAGGCAGCCGGCGGCCTGGGAGTCTGCCAGGCCAAGTCGGGGCAGGTGGTTTTCCGAGACCGCGCCGATCCCGACTATCGGGCGATCGTCGCCGCCGTCGCACGCGGAAGGCGGCACATCCTGGAGGAGAACAATCGCTTCTGCATGATCAATCCCAGCCCGAACAACGGCCAGGACTGCCCCGTGCGATTCGTCCCGCGCCGAGACTACGTCCGCGAGATGATCCGCTACGGAGTGCTTCCCATAGGCCATGACTTTGCGGCCTCCGTCGACCCGTTTGAATTGGACAAGGCCTATTGGCAAACGTTCTGGTACACTCCGAGTAACTGAGCCCGCGGTCCGCAGATTCGGCAGACCGATGCGACACATCGCCGTGAGCAGCAGATTCGCCGTCGCGGTACATGGTGGGGGAATGACTGCGAGCGCCCGATAACCGTTGACTTCGACCGTGGAGGTAACTGCGATGCGCAAGCTATTGCTGGCAGCGATGGCGATGATGCTCGTTAATCTGTCGGCCATCGAGGCCGCACCGGGAATTCAGCGGCCCAACATCCTGTTCATCATGGTCGACGAGATGCGCTGGGATGCCATGAGCTGCGCCGGCCATCCGCTGATTAAGACCCCCCACCTCGATCGACTCGCCCGCGAGGGAACCCACTTCACGACTGCCTATACCTGTTCGGCGGTCTGCTCCCCCTCGCGCTACAGCTTCTTCTCCGGCCGCTACGCCCACGTCCACGGGGCACTTACGAACGGTGTACTGCCCCGGGAGAACCAACTGCTGCTGCCCACGCTCCTGAAGCACTACGGTTACGAGACGGCGATCAGTGGCAAACTCCACTTCACGCCCGCTCAAGCCGACTTCGACTTCGACCACTTCTGGTCCTTCGCCGGAGAGGGACCCGGCAAATTGCAGCGGTGGCCCGAATACCTGAACGCCAATCTGGGCCCGAAGGGAGAGCGGTTCGTGCCCGGCTCACGACCCTATCCCAACGATCCGTTGGGAGGCGATATCGCGCAGCTGGCTTATCCCCAAGAGGATTACCAGACCTTCTGGATCACGGACCGGGCTGTTGATTTTCTGCGCATGCGGCAGCCGGACAAGCCGTTCTTTCTGTTCGTCAGCTATCTCGACCCGCACAGCCCATCGCACCTGCCCGAACCTTATTGGTCAATGGCCGCCGCGATGAAGGTACCCGCACCTCGGATTCCGGACGCGATTAAGCAGGAGCGCGCCGAGGCCGTCAGGAATGACGCTCGCGGCGGCGGCCGGCATCTGATCGACGATGAGGAAATGGCCCGGGCTCTGACCGCGAATTACTACGCCACGATGAGCATGGTGGACGACAATGTCGGACGGTTGCTGGACCAACTGCAGTCGCTGGGGTTGGCCCAAGACACGATCCTCGTGTTCACTGCCGACCACGGCAACATGCTGGGTGACCATGGCCGCTGGTTCAAAGGAGTGGCGTACGAAGGCTCCAGCCGGATTCCCCTGCTGATGAAAGCTGCCAGTACGATCCCGGCGGCGCGGGCCTTCAACCAAGGCAAGGTCGTCCCTGAGATCGTCGAAAACATTGACGTCATGCCGACGTTGCTGGAAATGGCCGGGCTCACCGCGCCCGAGCGGGGTATCCAGGGTGCGAGCATGGTGGGATTAGTCTCCGGCACCGATAGAAAATGGAAGAACCGCGCCTTCGAGGAGCGGGGCAGCATGATGATTCGCACACCGCAATACAAGTTGATCAAGAACGACCCCAAGGGACTGCGGCGCGGCGAGCGCGAATATGAACTCTACGACCTGACGCGAGACCCCAAGGAGGAGCACGACCTGGCTGCGGATCCAGCGCTGGCTCAGGTCCTGGAACAATTGAAAGCTCAACTGGAGGCCTGGCATAACGACGTGCCTCCCGTGCCTACCGTGGCCGGGTTGAAAATACCCGCGTACGACACAGGGCCCGACGCCCAACAATCGAAACGCGCCGGCAAAAAGGCCCGAGCGAAACGGCAATGACGGGTTCTCACGGTGTGCACCCGTTCCGACGGAGAACCAGACATGCGACGATCACTCCGGATCACAGGCTGGTTGCTGGTGGAGATAGGTGTACTTGTCACCATCGGGAACGGCGAGGCCGATGATCGAATCACGGGAGGGCGGGCCACCGATTCTTGGCTCGCGTGGACGGAAGCCCACCCCCTGCCCTTGCCTGAGAACGACAAGGCCGAGGAGCAACTCTTGGGCGAGTTGTTCGCCGCGTGTTCCTTCGCCACGCCGCATGATGCGCTCCTGGAGCGGGAAGTCAGAAGGGAATACCTGCGACTCAGCGGGTTCATGGGTGATCGTGATCACTGGAGTCGCGTAGCTCCCACAGCGTTCTGCCAGGAGGCGGTGGTCCGTGAAACGGACCGCGACCCCGCGGACTTCGTTTTGCGAACGACACGCTCGCTCCTGATGGACCTGAGTACGCGTGCCTCGGATGAACATTGGCACGCGTGCGAATTGGAGTTGGCGAGTTTGGAGGCCCAGAGCGCCACGGTCGATGTGGCTCGTAAGTTGGAACGGTTCGCGCTGTATCGTCGTGTCTGCCACCTGCGGCGCCGCATCGCTTTCGCCAACCCGTTGCTCGATTTTGATGCAGTTCTGTTCGTCAAGCGACGGCTTGCCGTGGCCAATCACATGTGCGACCAGTATTTCGGGAACTTCGCACGAGCCGGAGGAGGGTTGTTCGTGCTGGAAGATCCGTTCGGTTCTTCCCCCCGGGTGCGGAACGTGTTGGCCGGCTCGCAGGTCGAAGACGGCAGACTGCAGGGCAAACGGTTGGAAGGCGGTTCGTTCCTCCAACCGGCTCTTTCGTACGACGCGCACTCCGTGCTTTTCGCCTTCAGCGAATGCGGCCAGGCCACTGGATCTGCTTCTGCCGACGGAAGTCCCCGTGATGCACCCTGGGGCGTGGAAATGTTGGAACGACCGCCTTGGATCCCAGAAACGTCCTATCACATCTTTCGTGTACGTGTCGATGGAACCGGCCTGCGGCAACTCACCGACGGGCCGTGGAACGACCTGCACCCCCACTGGTTACCAGACGGGCGAATCGTTTTCATCTCCGAGCGTCGCGGGGGATTTGGGCGGTGCCACGGCCGGCCCGTACCGCTGTTCACTTTGCACGCGATGGATGCCGATGGCCGTCACCTGGTGCGACTGAGCCATCACGAGGGGAATGAATGGCATCCATCGGTCGATAACAACGGAATGCTTGTCTACAGCCGCTGGGACTACGTCGATCGGGGCCACAACCAAGCGCACCATCCGTGGATCAGCGGGCCGGACGGTCGTGATGCTCGAGCGATCCATGGCAATTTCAAAGCGAGCCATGATCTCAATCCCGACATGGAACTGAATGTGGCGGCGATTCCCGGATCGCGGCGCTATGTGGCCACCGCGTCGGCCCATCACTGGCAGGCCTACGGCTCGCTGATCGTGATTGATCCGCGCGTACCCGACGACGACGCTCTGGCACCACTACGGCGACTCACGCCGGACGTTGGTTTCCCGGAAACTGCTGAACGGGGCACCTTCAACTACGGGACTGCGTGGCCGCTCAGCGAATACTACTACCTCTGTGTCTACTCTCCAGACGATGACCGGTACGGCATCTATCTGCTGGACGCCTTCGGAAATCGGGAATTGCTCTATCGCGACCCGAGTATCGGGTGCCTGGGACCGGTGCCGCTGAATCCCCGTCCGGTTCCGCCTGTCATTCCAGCCAGCGGCGAATTGGCCCGCCTGACGGACAATCCGGCCTTTCAAGAAGTCGGGGATGAACACGCGATCGATCCGGCCTGTACGGGACCCAACACGAATGCCGTCGTGGGCTTGCTCAACGTGTATGACAGCCTCAGTCGATTTCCTGAGGCAGTGAAGATCGTTGCCTTGCGAATTGTCCACCTTCTGCCGAAGAGCACTCCGTTGCATCACGAGCCGCAGATCGGGTATGGGGCGGAAACCAGCGGGCGCGCCGTCTTGGGTACCGTACCCGTCGAGGATGACGGCAGCGCCTATTTCTACTTGCCGGCAGGACAATCCGTCTATTTTCAGGCCTTGGACGAGCGAGGATGTGCAGTCCAGTCGATGCGAAGCGCCGCCTATGTGCACGGCGGAGAGACGTTGATTTGTATGGGTTGCCACGAACCCAAGAGACGCACTCCCGTACTCCCTGCGACCGGCCCGCCTTTGGCTTTCCATCGCGAGCCGTCAAGGATTCGTCCGGAGGTGGAGGGGAGCAATCCCATCTGTTTTCCGCTACTGGTCCAGCCCATTCTCGACAAACACTGCGTGGCATGCCACGGACAGGACGCGAGCGAGCCACCGGACCTGCGACGCGGAAACTGGCAGCAGCATAGTTTTCTGTGGTACGACTCCTATCGCTACCTGCGTCCTTATGCTTTCCATTTCGGCGCTGCGCGCGACGAAACGCGGAAGCATCAATATGACCGCTGGCAGCCGGCGAGGACCGTGCCGGGAGCATTCGGCGCCCGAGCTTCGAGGCTGTTTGCGCTGCTCGACCAGGGGCATTATGGCGTGGAACTGTCAGCCGATGAACTGCGGCGCGTTACGGTTTGGCTGGACACGAATTCCGACTTCTTCGGAGCGTACGAAAACACCCAGGCGCAGGCGCGCGGCGAGTTTGTGCTTCCCAAGCTGCAATGATCGACTCACCGCGCTACTCGCTCCAAGCGAATGATGTGCGGCGATTTGTCACCGATGGGGATGTTATACGTCTGGCTCCAGCTCTTGGTCTCCGGGTCATAGTCGGTCTGCCAGAAGTCATTGCCGTGAACGGCCTGGTTCACGGGGCGATTGTCAAGGGTGAGCATTCGATCACGCGGCGAGGTGAGGCCGGTAAAGGTGACGGGCACGTAACCCAACCCGCCTGTCAACGTGAACTCGGCACCATCCTCGCTGGCATGAACACGGACATCCGAATACAGCCTCGTCAATGTGCCACGCTGCATGTCAACGCGACGGTCGTTGCCGACTGCTTCCCGGTGAGTCATTTGCCAGGTGTTCTCCCACTGACCGAGCGCGGTGCGCAGCGCCTCGTTGGGACCGTAATAATCGGCGGCATACTGGGGCACGATGACATGCTCGATCGTCGCTTCCACGAAGTCTCCTGGTTCCAGTCGCGTGACACCTGGGGGTGGGGTGATGTCCGCCGTGGAGGTATCCTCGCCCCGCGCACGTACGCCATGTTCCGCCATCCACGGCGAGGCAGGCCGGCCTCCAAGCCGTGCTTGCCACGAACGAATGACGATGCCGCGATTGGCCCAGGCACCCGGTGCGTCCTGCTGCCCTTGCACTGCGGCTTCCTTCTTGGCGCGGGAGACCGCTTCGTGCAGGGAAATCCAGGGTACGCGGCCCGTGCATTCCAGTGGGGCGGTGCGATACGTGTTGCCACCCCACTGTGTCGGCCATTCGCGTAACAGGCCTGTCTCGTTGCCAAGGGCCATCTTGCGCTCGCCGGTATAGCCGTAGGTGTCAGCTCCGATCTGGAAAATCACGAAGCGAGAGAAGTCCGTTGGAGTCGTGACATTCAACTGCAATCGGTAAGTGCCTCTGACAATGTCATCGGTGCGTGCCAGACTCACCGTGGCTGAGTGCTCGACACCATCTGTGATCCGACCGGCATAGGTGACCTCGGTCAGGCAAGGACCATAGCGCTCATACGCCGTATGCATGCGGGTGTGCGGCACACGCTGGCCGCCGGCATTGAAGAGACGGAAGAAATCACCGCCGCCGACATTGTGTGTCCACTCCCAAGGTTGATCGGCGGCCATGGAGCGGACCATCAGCGGCCGAACGTCGAGCACGCTGCATTGGGCCTGCACCTGGTCCGGTTCATAACAGATGCTTTCACCCCATGAGCCCAGAGCGCTTTGGTTCCAGAGCTGGTTGCTGCCCCAACCGATCAGACACAACTGCGCATGCGACGCGGCAGCGACACCACCCCAGTGGCCGTAAACGAGCGCCAACTCCAATTCGACCTCGGACTGCGGCTGGAGCCGGACTTGCGTGAAGCCGTGAAACCACAGGCCCGCATACACACCGCCTTCAGGACGACCGTGCCAGTTCTTGCTGAGCTGCACGGGGATGCCGGTCGGCTGCCCATTGGCATCGCGCAGCACGGCGGACATCCCCGAGATCGGCACGCCGAAGCGGTGGCGAAATCCTCCGGCGGTCTTTTCAAACAATAGCCTGGCGATGCGTTCGTCGTTGGCCGTATTGGCAAGCACGAGCTTCACGCGTTCGATGGCATCGTTCTGCCTGTCGGCGCCCCCTGACGGCACCACGGGTTCGATACCGTCGAGGCCGACGCGGTGCCAGCCGCGCGCTTCGTCAAAGTCCACCGGACAATTGGAGCCGCCGGGATATTCCCGGGCTTGTACCTTCACCGTGCTTGTTGGTTCCGCGGCCTCGAGCGAGCCGGGTTGGAGCGCAAGCGACACTTCCTGCCATTGCCGATCTTTCTCCGTTGTGCGGGGAGGCAATTCCCGCCGCTGCTGCCACAGGCCGTGCGCAGCAGTCAGTTGGATCTTCAGGTCAGCGCCGGTCCACTGTTCGACGGGCCTGGTCTGCGCGGTCTGGCCGTCTGTGCGGAAGCTCCATGCGTCCATCGGTTTTACTGCCGGACTGATCACGTCGGGTTGTTGATAGCGTTCGCGAACTTGTGCTGGGGTCAGCGCGAAGTCGTACAGTCGGATCTCATCGATCACACCACGGAAATGGTAACCATCGCCCCAGTTATCTTGTCGTCGGCCAAAGGCGAGTCCCTCGTGCCCCGGCACGCGTTGGCGGCCGACCTTCTGGTCGCCGGCGACAGCGCCATTGACGTAGAACCGCAGCGCGTCGCCGTCGTAACTGATCGCCAGGTGGTTCCAGGCGTCGATTCTCAGCGGAACAGTTGCATCGATGAGAAACATGTTGTCACGACCGCCCCCGATGTTCAGTCGCGCTTGCGGCCGGCCGTTCAAGATGACAATACCGTAGTTGCCCTCCGCCTGCTCGTGATGGTTCTTGCACACCAGCCACGGGAAGACCCGTTCCGATGCCTGATAGTCTGTGGGCACAAACGCCCATAACTCCAGTGTAAACACGGGTGGATCCAGTTCCGGACGATGCGGAACTTCCCAATGGTTGGTCCCGTCCAGACCGAAGCCACCACCTACGCGGCCGAAACAAGTCTCGCCCGCCGGAATAGGCTGCAGACCGGGGCGTGCGGCCAGAATCAGTGCGAGCCGGTCCGGCCAGGCAGCCGTCTCGAACCGAGCTTCGACATTTAGCCGTGTGCCGTCCTCGGCGGAGAAAGCCAGGTCGGTCACATCAGCGCGCTGCAGAAAACGGCCAGACTCGACCAAGCGCGGACCTTGGAAATCACTCCATGCGCCGCCGGACGTACAACGGTACTTCTTGCCGCCCGTGCCGATGGTGAGCGCGAGTTCGGCGCCCGCCAGATGGCGCCAGACGCGATTGTCATCCCGCGCAGCGGCCGAGTAGCTCACTCCACCCGGCAACGGTCCGAAATGCGGGATGGTCAACGTCCGGGTATCCATGACAATCGCGTAGTAGCCGGTGCGGATACAGCGCTGCCACGGCGCCGCTGGCGTGTGTCCGGGAAAGCCCTCGGCCCAATTCATGAGCGTGTAGTCTTCGACACGCGGCATCAGTGCGAGGTCCGCACCTTCCAGCACCGTGGTGGCGACCAGAACCAGTGCGGCCAGTGCGAACAGTTGCCTTGATCTCATGGCGATCTCACTCCGACACTACAGCGATCCTTTGCCGAAAGCAACGGACCAGTTGATCATCCCGCTTGCGGACGAAATGATCGCCACCCGCGCCAGGTTTCCCTCCTGCCGGATGGTCACCGTAACATCCGCTGCCGTCTCCGGCCGGGAAGCCTTGGCTTGCCTCACGCGCCACGGGTCCGCCGTCGTTGCTTGCGGCAACAGGATGCGCAACTCGTAGGGGTCTCGTCCGACGAGCGCGCTCGCACCGGAAAGCGTCGATTCCTGCTCGTTCCAGTGAACCTCTTTCACATCGACCAGTCCCTGGGTCACATGCCGCGAGGTGCTGAGCAGCACTGGCCGAGCGGTGGCTTCTCGGACCGCAATGATCTCGCCAGTGCGAGCGGGCAGGCTTCTGCGCATCGTCCCCTGGAACGAATCGATCAGGCGATCGGTCCAGAACTCGAACCCGGCATAGGTGACTCCGGGCTGCAGTCCTAACTTCTCGGCAGAGACCTCACACGTCAACTCCGTGTCCCCCCAGTTGAAAAGCCCCACGACTGTGTGCTCGTCCTGCCCAATCTCACCGTTCAGGAGCCAGATGCGCGCGGGATCGTTTTCCAGGAAATCGACAGGACGCACACGCGTTGATTGGTGAGCGGGCATTGTCCGCCGCAACAAATCAATGCGCTCGGCGGTGTAGTCGGGCGCCCAGTCCGTCTGATTGTTGAGCGTCCCCGTGAGCGCGACCCAGCCGGCAAAGCAGCGCACCTCATGCAACGGCCACGCGGCACGCGCATAGATGGCGTCCGGATCATTCCACCAGACGCGGCCGTTCATGAAGTAGAGGCTGCTGGCGCTGCGCAGCGCGCCGACCACACTGGTACGGTCTTCCGGCTTGCCCCATTGCTTGCCGCTGTCCGGTCCCACGCGCATCGCATCCACATAGCCGACGACCATGCCGAGCGAGCGCATGTTCTGGGGCACACAACAGCCCAGCAGGAACGTCTCGGCTCCCGCGGCCTCACGAACGGCAGCCAGCCCGGCGCGTCCCGCCTGCATGTTGGACTTGCCCTTGTCCGCGAAGACGACTTCACCGAAGTTGTCATCGATGAACTCGTGCCGCGGGTACGTCTGTCCGGTGGCCATGCCAATATGCAGGCCGTCCAACTTGAGATAGCGAAATCCCCAGTCCTGTACGACGCGCCGGATCATGCTGCGAATGTACTCCAGGGAATCGGGACGTGTCAGGTCGATGGCGGTACCCGACCAATTCGTGACAAAGGGAGTGCCGTCAGGTCTCTGGGCCGCCAGATGTGCCCGGTCCGCCAACACCGGGTCTGTGTGGTTGATGCCGAACGGCAGCAGCCACAAACCGGGAATCAGCCCCAACGACGTGATCCTGTCAGCAATGGGCTTCATGCCGCCAGGGTACGGTCCCTGTGGGTTGACTTGAGTAAAGTCTTTTCCTGGCCCGTTGCTTTTGCTTCCGTTCTGCCACAGATCATCGATTTGTACGAACGAGTAACCGTAATCCCGGAATGCGCCGCTGACGAACTCCGTCAGTTCCACGACGGCCTTCTCGTTGAGCGCCCCGCCGTACTTCTCCGCGTACCAGGACATGAAGCCGACCGGGCAAGGCTTGAGTCGTATCTCGTGCAGGCGGGCCATCTCTCCCGCGTACGCCTCCAGCCCGTCGCGCACGTCGTCGAAGTATCCGACAGCCCACCAATCGCCACCGGCATCGGGCAATTCCGGCGGCACGGCCGCCCCGTATTCGTTTCGCAGCCCAACGACGACGTGTTCTTCGCGAACTGCGGTCGTGACCACCGCGCTGGCCGCGTCGATCTTCACCAGGCCGGCAACGATACCAGCCCCCGTCACCGGATCGGCGACGGCTGTGAAGAGATGCTGCCCCGGATTGTCCGCCGGATGAAACAAGCCGGCGGGCCCCATCCCCTTCAGTTGTGAGACAGCCCTGTTGATGGTGACTTCGATTTCCAGCACGCCCACGCGGCAACCGGGCATGGCTGCCTGCACCGGTCTGGGATCACGCCGCACGAACACGAAGGGCGAACCCTCACGCAGCAGAATCCGGTTCTCACCAGGGCCGAAAGTGAGCACCGTTCCGGGCGCAAACGGCGAGTTATCCGGGATCCTGCCGCTGCGGAGTGTGCCCGGACCTGATCCGGTGCACCGGGCAAGGCCGAACGTCGTGCCGTCACGCTCCAATCGGAAATGCGCAGCGCCGGCGTCCCAGTGAATGGCCATTCGGCCAGCTGAAATCTGCGTACTCGAGTCAGCCGGCGCGCTGGGGCTTTCGCCAGCGTTGAGCAGGATGGGCATGGCGAAGGAAATAACAAATGACCACAAGGGGCGTTTCATCGTTCACCTCTCTCGGTGCGCTGGCCAATTGCCTCGTAAGCGTTCACGGGCCGGTGAAGAGACGGGGATCGGCCCATGTTTTCGGACAAGGTCTGGTACTGACGGCATACCGTCAACACCGAAAAATGCGCCAATCCCCCACCGACCCGTGAACGCTAACCCTCCCAACACACGTTCCGTCGTCTCCAACCTCCAACCTCACGCCTCAAGACTCAAGCCTCTTTCCGCTGCGCCACCTCCACGACCAGTTGCCTCAGCCGATCATTCGTACCCTCACCGTCGTCACTGTGAACGAGGGCGTAATGCAGGCTATGGTCGCCGCCGGGAATCACTTGCAGTTCCACGCCCGTAGCTGCCGCCAACATCCGGCTGTGCTCCAACGGTACGACTTCATCCTGGTCCCCGTGGACAATGACGGCTCTCCGGACCGCATCCGCCGGCATCTCGCGGCAGAAAGCCGCGCAGCGCTGGCCATCGGCATCGCCGAGTCGATCGAAGATCAACTTCGGCACCGGCGCCACTGCCAGCAACGGTCCGGAATATATTCCTCGCGAAACGCAGATGAGCGCCACGGCGCCTCCCCAGCTGGATCCCACGACGATGTCCGGTCGATACTCGCGGATCGCGTCTGCCTGAATGGCCACACAGCGTTCGAGTGATGTAGCCAACCCCTGACGCGCCAGTGGGCGGCGAATTGCCATCAATAAAGAGCCGAATACACCCAGCCAGGCTAGCCAGACGAGCGGCCCGTGCCAGGCCGCGAAACACAGCAGCGATCCGGCGGCGCCGGCAGCCCATCCCAGAAAGAGCGGGCGGCGCAGCGCATTGCGGACTACGCTATTGGACTTGCTGAACCGATAGATCGACACGTGCATGTCCGGCGTCAAGACCTGGAAGTGCCGGCGCAAGTACCGGTCCTTCGTGCCGCCAGGACCGGACTCGAGCCCGTGCATGAACAACACCCGCAGTCGCTTGCGGACCGCTTGCTCGCTTTCCGTGTCACATGCCATGAGTGCACATCGCCGATTTGACGAAGTTCTCTTCCGCGGACAGGCACTGAAACAGAACAGGGCTTCACGCCAAGACGCCAAGGACTCAAGCCAATATCTGCGCCTACTCGGACTGACGGCGCATTGTAACATGCCGCTTCCGCGGAACAGTTGAGACTTCTCGGGGGAGCCGTGTCAGGCGTACGGGTCCGCTTCGCCGGGCAGGATCGGCTGATTCCCTTCGGGGCGCAGCGTGGGGTCTGCCGGGTGGCGGCTTTCGTTGGCACTGGTCACGCGAATAGCCGGCCGGTCCTTGAAGGGACATACGAATTCGCAGAAACCGCAGCCCGTGCATTTCTCCGGATCGACGTGCGGTTGCTTGATGGTTCTCCGGCTGCCGTCGCGATCAGTCACTTCCACTTCCAGGCAGTAGATGGCCTTGTCCGGGATGGGGCAGTGCTCCTCGCAGACCATGCAGTCGCGGCCGTAGGCATAAGGTATGCATCGCGTGGTGTCGAAAGAGGCCAGCCCGATCTTCGTGGCGTGTTTTTCCTCCAGCGTGAGCGGCAGGATGGCCTGCGTGGGACAGACGCGTCCACAGAGATTCTCGTTGCCACAGTCGTAGTCGCAATGCCCGATCTGCGGTTTGAGCACGGGAGTCCACAGCCCATCGATGCCCGCTTCACCCCAACTGGGTTGCAGGCCACCCGTGGGACAGACCTTCATGCAGAGCCCGCACGCCAGGCAGCGTTTCAGGAACTCGGGCTCTGCCCGCGAGCCTGGCGGGCGGACCAGTTGCGGGTGATACTGGCGGCCGCGGCTCTGCGGATGGATTCGCGAGCTTCCCCACAGGGCGATTCCCCCCAAAGCCGACATGAGCAGTCCGCGTTTCGACAGATCCACGGAAGCCAGTTGCGGATCGCGTCGCAACGGTCGCACCAGCGTGAAGCCGAGGCTGCCGCGGCGGCACGACTCCCGGCAGTCCATGCACCCCAGGCATTCCATGGAGTTCCACGCGCCGCCCGGTTCGATGGCCGCCGCCCCGTGGCAGTGCATGCCGCAGAGATCACATTGATTGCAGTTGTCGCTCTGCACCGAACGCCGCAGGAGAGGTCTCCAGGAACACAAGCCCAAGAGTGCTCCCGTGGGGCAGACGTAGCGGCACCAGAATCGCGGCCGCCAGGCATTCAGACCCAAGGTGATCACGAACAACGTCAGAATCAAGCCGCCGCCCGCGTAAACGGGATCGCGCAGGCCCTCCAGACCGAACACGTGCCGATTCAGCCAATCGAAAGTCGGGTCGGTCACGCGGACCAGGCGGGCCGAGCCGATGCCCGGATCGGCCTGGTACACCGAGTTGCGCGTGGCTTTCGCGGCCCAATACGTTGCCGGGTAAATGCCGGTCGCCGCAGTGCGCGTCAGCAGCACGAGCGGATCGAGGATCACGATCCAGCGCAAGCCGCAGGCGGCGGCCAGCAGGAAGGCCACCAAGACGTAGTACTTGATGCTTTGTCCGGAAGACCAGCGCCCCGATTGTCTGAGTTGCTTCAGACCCGGGCGCAGCAGACGGCTGGCGACAGCGTGGCAAGTGCCGAGTGGACAGACCCAGCCACAGAAGACCCGCCCGAACAGGAGAGTCACTCCCAGCGTGACCAGCGACCAGAACAGGATCGCCGGCACGTGGTGGGCTGCCAGGAGCGTGGTCAGCAGCACCAGCGGGTCGATGGCGAAGAACGCCAGCAGCCTTTCGCTCCGCTGCGGCGCTTCCGGATCCCAATGTGTTCCCAGCAGCAGCGCAAAGAACGCCACCAGAAAGCCGATCTGGACCACGCGCCGCGTGCGGGCGATGGTCCAGACCGAGCGGAGTCGAGTCATGAAACGGCGATCTCCTGCGCGATCGCGCGGTAGTCACTGCGTCCCAAACCGTACTGGACTCCCGTGGCAATGGAGGACACGTCGTTCAGGGACTTGCCGAGCACCTCGGCGCCCCACGCATCCAGAGCCACGATGTCGGTGGAAGCAGCCAGGGTCATCTTCAATTCGACGTCCTTGGGATCACCGCCGCGCGGCCCGTGATCCTTGAGGATCCGCACCGCGTCGAGCACGCAAATGCGGGGTTGCAGGAACCGTGTCAGATCGGCGATGCAGTTGGCGATGTCCTGGTGGAACGTGTTGCGCTTTTCGATCACGCCCATGTAGTTCTTCATGCACAGCGTGCCGTTTGCCAGACGGTGGTGTTTTACAATCGGCACGTTGATCAACAAGTCGCACTCGAGGAACTCCGGAAAGATGGGGATGCTTTTGACGCGTTCCCCTTTAATGGCGACTTCCTTGGCGCGCGTCTTGTCGAGATACAGCACTTGTGCGCCCGCGCGTTTGGCGGCCGCTTCAATGCCGCTGGAGACATAGGTCTTGGCGGCCAGGTCGCACGGATTGTCACCCACCTTGACCGTCTTCGCGCCCGCTTCGAAACAGAGCCGTACGATCGTCTCCACGACATCCGGGTTGGTATTCCCGGCCAGCTCCGGCGCGCGATCCCAGCCGATATTCGGTTTGACCCACACGACGGAACCGCGACTGACGAATCGCTTCAGGCCCCCCAGGCCTTCGATAGCGCGTTCTGTCAACTTGACGGCGGCTTCCTTGAGCTGCGCTGCGTCGAGATTCTGCGCACCGTTCCACTTGGCAATGGTCATGACCGGGGGATCGGCTGCCGCCGCAGCGCGGGAGATAGCGCCCGTGCCCAGAGCCAGCGCTCCGGCTGCCGAACCTACGACGAATTCTCTGCGGTTCACGTGTTTCATAGGGATCAGTCCTTACGTATGAGGTCTGTCAATCGCCAGGAATCGGATTGTGATCGTAACCTTTTCCGCGGCCGAACTCAACGCGCGGCGAGGCGTTCAGACTGGCCGCGGGATCGGCGTCGATTGTTTTGAGTTCGTCGCGTGAGGTTTCTGTCGGTACAAAAGACGAAGCCAGTACTTGTCGATGAACCGGTACACCTCACGACCTGTTTTCGTCACGTCGGCCGGGGGAATGTTATACTGCCGGGGTCCTGCGAAGGCGTTACTGCAACTCGTATTGCCCTACGGTCCTGTACTCCTGGCGCGGACGATCAAGGAAATGCACGCGTTCCGCATTGAATTCGCTGCGAAAGTGACTACCCGGGCAAAGCTCGGCCTCGGCCGTCGGCGCTTGCGATTGGGGACTCTCGTCGGATCCGGTGTGATCTTCTCAGTGTTTTTTGTCTCGTGTTTTGTGGCAGCCGAGGATTGGCCACGCTACGGACACGACGGGGCGCTGTCCGGTCGCTCCGCGGCGCGCGGATCGATGACCCAGCCACGCGTGGCGTGGTCCGTCGATCTGAGCGGCCAGGAACTGCTTGTGGAGTTACGGCCGGCCGCGGGCGAACACCGCCCCTCGCCGCCTGCCGCGCAAGTTGATTCCTCCGGCTCGCCGCGACTCACTCCCGCCGGCGCCGCGCTCCTGGACCTGGATGGCAGCGGCGTGCCGCGACCCGCGCCGGAGTCGTTCCACGAGCGCTGGGCCAAAATCCTCCCCGACGTTCCCGGCCTGCAACGCGTCGCGTGGAATCATACCTGGACCGATCAGGAGGTCTGCCAACTCCAACTGTTTGCCTACGATCAGGGGCACGATCAACCGCGGCGTGTGTGGGAATCCCAACCGCCGGAGGGCGTGGTCTTCAATCCCTTGAATGTGGTCCGCGACATCGATGCCGACGGAACGCTCGAAATCTGCGTCGCCGCCCATTATCGCGTGATGATCTTCGAAGGTACGACCGGACGAAAGGAAACGGAACTGCGCTACCATGCGAGTCGCCCCTATGGCTGGTTCGGTCTGGCGGACGTGGATGCCGACGGCCAATCGGAACTCGTGACGATCGGCGACTTCCAGAGCCACATCGATGTGCTCGAGTTTGATGCGGCGCAGCCGGAAAAGGACCGACTGGCCGTCAAGTGGCGGCGAGACATCGAGCAGCGCATCGAAGATCGCACGAAGTGGCCTCAAATCGGCCCGCATCCCGTTGTGGACGTAACCGGTGACGGCAAACCGGAGATTGTTCTGAATCTGTTCAACGATTCCGGTGACGGGCAATGGCATGTGCTGGTACTCGACGCTGCCACCGGCGACGTGCGCTGCGATCTTCCGCAACGGTATCTCCAAGGAACCACCGACATAGACGCCTGCGGCGCGGCCGAACTTTTCGTCGCGACAACCCAGGGCGTTCTTGTGCACCGCTGCGGGACGATTGAGTTGCTGGACCTGCGCGGTCGGGCACCGTCGGTCCGCTGGTCGTGCGCGAACGCGCAGTGGTGCGTGGCTGATCTGCCGTGTCTCGGCCCAGACTGGTCCACCACCGCGGCACAGGGCCTGCGATCGATTGTCGTGAGTTCCGGAACGCGGCCCGTATTTCTCGTCCAGAAATGGTACGCGGTTGACAACCGGCAGGTCTCGTTGACGGCACTTCGGGTAGGCAACGATGGCGCGGTGTTCCCGCAATGGGAGATCGGCCCGTTCGACAGCGGGGTCTCGGTTGTCCCTACCGAATCCGCGGCTGATGCCGAACAAGCTGAATTTCTGGTCCGCGTTCGCCTGCCCGCCGGTACGTCGTTCGATCCGGTGGGCCATGATGTGCGACCACGCGTGCAGCAGAACGTGTCGCTGGGCATCGATGTCTCGTTACCGATTGCCGCGCGTCTCGGTCCGGAAACCGGATTGTCCTTGGCCGTCGAAGGGCCCGGGGAACAGCTCTACGTCATCGGGCCACCCGGAACTGCGGGTGAAGCACCGACGATTCGCTGGCAGCGGCCGGGGCGCGGGATGCGCGACGGCTCGCGGAACTTGGGATTCGTGGCAGCGGATCTTGAGGGCGACGGCAACTGCGAGATTCTCGTCGCGGATCGAGACCGGCAAGGGCAATCGCAGCTGGTTGCGTATCGCGGAGACGGGAGCGAGCTCTGGCGCAAGGACTTCGCCGACACACCGGGTGACCTTCCCGTTTGGAATGTTGCCAGTCTGACATTCTGGTGGCCGGGCTTCTTCCGCCAGCCGCAAGCCATGGACGTCTTTGTCAACACGCGGCGCGGCCCGATGCACTCCGACGTGGGGCATCTGCTCGATGGCCGAGACGCCACGACGATCTGGACTCGGGAGAAAGCCATCGTCCCCGGGGAATTCCAGTGGGGCTGGGGCGGTACGCCCTTGGCAACCTGCGATCTGAACGGCGACGGCCGCGACGAATTGGCCAGCCTCCATCCCGTCTGTTTCTGGATTGCGGACGGCCGGGAAGGGGCGATCACCACCGGCAAGGAACTTGCCTCACGCAAGACGCTTCCAGCCTGGGCCGCGTACGGAGAGCCCCTGGTTCACGACTTCAATCAGGACGGCGCACTAGAGATCCTGTTGGATTCTCCGTACATTCTGGCGTTGTTGGACCGCTCCGGCAAACCGCTCTGGCACGGCCTAGGTCGCCAGGACTTCCCCGTAACATCCGGTGCAGGCAACGCGGGCGAGACTACGAGCTGCAAACATGCGCTGGCCGATCTAGATGGTGACGGCGTGTTCGAGATCGCGTCGGCCGGCTACGGCGATGGCGTCCGTGCAATTGACCCGCGCACGGGGACGCGGCTCTGGTCATTGGCTGCACCCGCACCAACCTGCCCGCGCGTGACCGCCGCGAACATCGACGGTCAAGGTGGTGACGAGATCCTCTACGCCGCTGGAGCTCTCCTCGTGGCTGTTACCGGCGACCGCAGTGAAGGACGCATTCTGTGGACCTGGCAAGGTCCGGCCACCTTGAGCATGCCTGCCATTGCCGATGTCGATGGCGACGGCCTCGCAGAGACCATCGTACAGGATGCCACGGCAAAGGTTCATTGCCTGAAGTGAGTCTGACCTGACATGCTACGTGAGATCGACGAACGCGTGTCCCAGGCGGCCGCGGCCATTGCCGCTGCCGACGCCCTCGTCATCGGAGCCGGTGCCGGCATGGGTGTCGATTCCGGACTTCCGGACTTCCGCGGCGATCAGGGATTCTGGACGGCCTATCCTCCCTTTCGC